>Ga0307508_10000948_pt1 | contig 33780 bp, 24 predicted proteins | sample 9_EM_MG_FD_203089 | JGI IMG/M metagenome (GOLD analysis project Ga0307508, IMG submission 203089) | Populus trichocarpa ectomycorrhiza microbial communities from riparian zone in the Pacific Northwest, United States - 9_EM | ecosystem: Host-associated > Plants > Roots > Unclassified | place...
CCGTGCAGACCACCCTCAAAGCCATGCAACAACTAAGCCGCACCGTTCTCTTCACCACCGTGCCCGGAGCACCCAGACGCAAACGTCTCGGCAAGAGAGTCCTCGGGATGACTTAAGCGCCATTCGGGCGCTGACCCCGGAGTCTGCGGTGGTGTCCCGGACGGGGTCAGCGCCCCCGGCTACAGTAAGGCAAATGGGTCCGTCGATCGAAAACGTTACGGCCCAGTCAGCTTCGTTTTTGCCCACTTACGGGTTTCCTTGATTTCGAAGCGACGCACCTCGACCTGCACACCGGCGGCGGCGGGATGCTGGCGAAGCTCCTGGAACGCAGTCGGGTTTACGCGCCAGTTGAGGCTGGTGGCGACTTCGGCGATTGGTGCGACCCGACCTTCGAATAAAAACGCGATGCGGATGCGGGTATCGCCGCCGTTGCCGTTGAGCGTGGAGCGGAGTTTTTGCAGGAAATCAGGCAACTGCGCGTGATTCGGATGAACCAGCCAGGTGATCTCGCGAACATTTCCCGGGATATGCGCATCGAGGCTGTAGCATTCCTTGACGTTCAGGCGCGCGCCGTCGTCGCCGCGCATCACGTTGCCCAGAATCACCACGGGTTGGTTCTCCGCGAGATTCTTGCCGTAGTTTTCGTACGCTTCCGAATACATGTTCACCGACAGCGTCGCTTTTTTCGTGGCGAGATTGAAGAACGCCCACGGGCGATTGTCTTTGCGGGAAAGTTTTTTCGTAATGCCCGACGCCACGCCGCACATGCGGAATTCGATGCGATCGCCCTCGGCCAGCACCTGCTCTTCTGTGTGAGTCGTGAGCGCGTCGGCGAGACCGATGTAGGCGTTCATTGGATGGCCGGAGATGTAGAAGCCGAGCAGTTCTTTCTCGAATTGGAGACGATTACCCGCGGTCAGCCGGCGTTCGGGTGCACCCGCGGTTTTGGTGGCTTTGCCGTTGCCGACCACGGTTTTTCCCTGCCCGAGATCGAACATGCCTCCGTGATGATCGTGACCGTTCGCTGCTGCAGCAACCGCCACGAGAGGCGCGGGAGCCGCGGGTGCGCGACGGGTGTGACGGAGCAATCCCACGAACTCCGCACTCAAAGTTGCGCGATCAGGCAGGGGAGCTCCGCCCTGCGTGGCTCCGAGATCGAAGAGCATGCTCTCCGCGGGTTCTTCGATCTTGGCCGCACCCGCTGCTTCCTTGCGCAGCGCGGGATATTTCCGCTGCAATTCGCCGAGCACCGCCAGGGTGTCGTCGATTTGGGCGAAGAGTTCCTCACGCGCAGCGCCGCTGAAATCGAAGGCACCTGTTGCAATTAAGTTTTCGAGCACGCGTTTGTTGATGGCGCGCGAATCAGCACGCAGCATGAAATCCGCAAAGTCACGGTACGGGCCGCCCGCCTCACGTTCGGCGAGAATTTTCTGTGCGGCTTGCTCGCCCACGCCCTTGATACCGGCGAGTCCGAAGCGGATTTTTTCGCCGACCGGGGTGAACATCTCGCGTGACTCATTCACGTCCGGACCGAGTACGGTCAGGCCCATGGATTCGCATTCGGCGACGAAGTGGGAAACTTTTTCGGAGTTTCCGAGCTCGGAGCTGAGCATGGCCGCCATGAACTGCACCGGGTAATTCGCCTTTAAATAACCGGTCTGGTAGCTGAGCACCGCATAAGCGGCCGAATGGGATTTGTTGAAACCGTAGCCGGCGAATTTGTTGAGGATGTCGAAGATCGAATCGGCGGTTTTCGCGTCGATGTTGTTCACGCGTTTCGCACCTTCGACGAACTTCGTGCGTTCCTTGGCCATCGCGTCGACGTCCTTCTTGCCCATCGCGCGACGCAACATGTCGGCGCCGCCGAGCGTGTAGCCGGCAATAACTTTGGCCGCTTCCATGACTTGCTCCTGATAGACCATGACGCCGTAGGTTTCGCGGCAGACATCCTCGAGGAGTTTGTGGGGAAATTTGACCGTACTCGGATCTTTTTTCCCGCGCACGTAGTCGGGAATCCAGTCCATCGGACCCGGACGATAGAGCGCGATGAGCGCGACGATTTCGTCAATCGACGAAAGGCCGATCTGGCGGCAAAGGTTTTGCATGCCGCCGGATTCCAATTGGAACACACCGGTCGTGCGGCCGGAATTGAGCAGCGCGTACGTCTTCGGATCTTCGAAGCCCACGGCTTCGAGATCGAAGGTGGGGTTGGCGGTGCGACGGACGTTGTCGACGGCGTCGGCGATGACCGTAAGCGTCTTGAGTCCGAGAAAATCCATCTTCAGCAAGCCCAGCTTGCCGACAGCGTTCATGTCGTACTGAACAGTGACGTCGCCTTCTTGCAACGTCAGCGGCACAAACTCGTCGAGCGGCCGATCGGTGATGATGATACCGGCGGCGTGTTTTCCGGTGTTGCGCACCATGCCTTCGAGAACCAGTGCCTGGTCGATGATTTTTTTTGCGGTGGGATTTGACGTGAATTCGTTGCGCAGTTCGGCGGATTTTTCGATGGCGGTCTTGAGCTCGATGTTGAGCTCATCCGGAATCATTTTCGCCAGACGATCGGCCTCGACGTAAGGGAGATCGTGCACGCGCGAGACGTCGCGAATGACCATTTTGGCTCCGAGCGTGCCGTAGGTGATGATGTTTGCGACGCAGTCGTTGCCGTATTTCTGGCGAACGTAATCGATCACCTGTCCGCGTCGTCGCATGCAGAAGTCGATATCGAAGTCAGGCGGCGATACGCGTTCAGGATTCAGGAAGCGCTCGAAGAGCAGCTTGAAGCGCAACGGATCGAGGTTGGTGATGCCGAGCAGATAAGCGACAATGCAACCGGCGCCCGACCCACGGCCTGGACCGACGGGAATTCCCTGCCGGCGCGCCCAATCGATGAAATCCCAAACGACGAGGAAGTAGTCGATGAAGCCGGTCTTGTTGATGATCGAGAGTTCGTAATCGACGCGGTCGCGCAGCACTTTCGCCTGCGCCGGATCGGCGGCGGATTCGGGCGAGTTGTAGTCGACGTTGTAGCGATGCTTGAGGCCGGTGATGCAGAGATCTTTTAAATAACCGGCGCGATCGGTTTTGATTTCAGGCGGGAGAGGATATTTCGGATAACGTTCCGAACCTTTTGGAAACGGAATCGCGAGGTCGCACATTTCGGCGACGAGTTGCGTGTTGGTAATCGAGTCGGGGACTTCGGCGAACACCTTGGCCATCTCATCACGCGATTTCAGATAAAACTGGGTTCCGGTGAACCGCATCCGGTCCGTTTCCGCGACTTTCGATCCGGTCTGAATGCAGAGCAGGGTGTCGTGCGGACTCGCGTCCGAGGAGCGCACGTAGTGGACGTCGTTAGAGCAAATCACTTTCAACCCGAATTCCTCCCCGAGCTTCAGCAAGCCGGGGATGATCTGCACCTGTTCGGGAATCCCATGGTCCTGGATTTCCACGAAGTAATTCTCCTTTCCGAAAATCTCGACGAAGCGTCCGCACGCTTTGCGCGCTTCTTCGTAGCGGCCGTGCATCAGATGTTGCGGAACCATCGAGGCGAGACAGCCGGTGAAACCGATCAGGCCTTTCGAATACTTCGCGAGGGTTTCGAGATCGGTGCGCGGTTTGTAGTAAAAGCCCTTCAGATGCGCGTCAGAAACCAGTTTCAGTAAATTCTGATAACCGGTGAGGTTGCTTGCCAGCAGGCCCAGGTGGAAAATCGTTTTGCCTTCATCGGACCGACCCTGGCGGTCGAGGCGGGAATGGGCGGCGAGGTAGAGTTCGCAGCCGACCAGGGGTTTGATGCCTTTTGCCTTGGCTTGATTATAAAAATCGATCGCCCCGTATAGATTTCCGTGGTCGGTCAGGGCGAGGGCTTGCATTCCGAGCTCTTTTGCCCGGTCCATCAGCCGGTCGATCCGGCAGGCGCCATCGAGCAGGCTGTAGTCGGAATGGACGTGAAGATGAACGAAATTCTGGTCAGGGGAGCCCACGGGTTGCATGGAAAGCCGGCGAGTTAGCCGCGCAAGCGTTAAAGCCGAAAAGTTATTCCCCGTGTGCGGTTTGGAGAGCCGGGCGGGAGAAAGGTGCAGAGCGCTGAGGGCTGAGAGCGGAGCGCTTTTCGGAGGGGAAAATGGCCAGTAAGGGCGCGGGATGGGTTACGAGGATGGACTTGGGTGATATTTGGTTGCCTGGAGCCGTCCGCGCTCAGCGTTCAGCACTCCGCGAGGGAGCCTCAAAGTCGTTAAAAATAGGGGTTGACGGTGAGGAAAGCGGCTGGCTTCTTGATCGTTTTCTCCAACGCCAACCAGTCTATTTCACATGTCTATCGAGATCAAAATGCGTAAAAATGAGCCAATCGATCGTGCGCTGCGTCGCATGAAGAAGAAGCTCGAGCGCGAGAACATCATTAAAGACGTCCGCACCAAGCGCTATGCTGAGAAGCCGTCTGAGCGCCGCCGCCGCAAGGAGAAGGTCATGGCCTTCACCTGCATGCTCCGCCGCCGCTACGCCGAGTAATTTCCGGCTGGTTTCTAATTTCACCGACCGTGTATCTCCGGATGCACGGTCGGTTTTTTTGTGCCCGGAAACAGGGGGTGGGTAGGGGATCGAAATGTAGGAGCGGGTTTACCCCGCGATCAGGACGCTAAATGGTAGCGCGGGACCGCTGGGACCGCCGCGAACGTTGTTACGGCGGGCCCGGCACCGTTGCTGCGTGCCCACACACCTGCGTGCGAGGCAAACGGTCCCGCCCTACCTGTCAGACACCGGGCCTCTCACAACCCCCAATCCGCCGGCTTCAGCCCGCGGGCTTTCAAGCCTTCCGCCACGGCTTTGAGATCGATCCGTGCACCGGATTTGATCCCGGCTTGTTGGTACCAACCTTGATTCATCTCCAGGGCGAATTGCAGTTTCTGCGAATGAGACGATACCGTGCGTTCGTCGCGGGGATACATCGGGTAAATTTCCTTCAATTCGCCGGTGGCGTCGAAATAGCCGATATCGAGCGGCAAATAGGTGTCGTGCATCCAGAAGTTCATCTGCTGCGGCGAGCGATACAGAAAAAGCATGCCTTCGTCCGGGCCCATTGACTGGCGATACATCAGTCCCTTTTGCATTTCGTCGGGTTGCGCGGCGATTTGCATCTGTACCGTGCGATCGCCGACCTTGATCGCAAAGCGGTCTTCGATGGATTTCGTCGCGACCTGTGCATCGCTTGCGTTTTTTGTCCCGTCGCAGCCGGCGACAAAAACCAAGGATGCCAGAGCGAGGGACCGGGCGAGGCGATGCGGAGAAAACATTTTTTGCGTTTTGGTGCGATTCCTAGCTAATAGCAGGCTCACACAACTCAATCTTTACTCTCCGTGCAAAAGACCCCGCTTCCGCCGCTTCTCTACGCTGACACGCAAAGCAGTTCCGACATGCTCTATTTCGGGCGGGTCGAGGTGCATGACCCATTTATCGCATTCGGTTCCTCACGGAAAAAAATCACCGTGCAGAGTGCCTTGGAATTTTCCCGGGTGAAAAAGAACGGCGATTTCGACTCCGTGCTTTCGCGGGAAATCTGGCTGTCCAACGCCAAACAGGCTTACGGCGCAAAAGCGGGAGTCGCCGAAATGATTGCGTTGCTCGCCAGGGAATATGGAGAACGCGGTTTTCGAGTGGCCGATGATTTTCCAGCCGGATTATACGTCAAATTGACGAAGCTCGGGTTGAGGCTGGTGTTTGCCGAAGGCATGTTATTCCCCGAACGCGAAATCAAATCCGATTGGGAGGCTGAATGCATTCGCGAAGGGAACCGGCTTTGCACCGTGGGTTATGCTGTCGCCGAAAAAGTGCTGCGCGCAGCAAAAATCAAAGGGCGCAATCTCCTTTACCAAGGCAAACCGCTCACCTCGGAAATTTTGCGATTCTCGCTTGAGACCGCCATTCGCGAGCAGGGTGGAAATCCACAGGACACCATTGTCGCGGGTGGCGACCAGGCGTGCGATCCCCATGAGCGGGGATCGGGTCCGTTGCATGCGGATGAACTGATCATCATCGATATTTTCCCACGTGTGATCAAAACCGGTTATTTCGGCGACATGACGCGCACCTATTTGAAAGGTCGTCCACGCGAAGTGCAGCGACGACTGGTCGAAACCGTGCGTGAGGCCCAGAAGCGCGCGACGAAAGCAGTCCACGCAGGCGTGGACGGGCGCGCGGTGCACGGGGTCGTCACCGATTGTTTTGCTGACGCGGGCTACGAAACGAAACACGGCAAAAACGGGTCCGTCGGTTTTTTTCATGGTACTGGCCATGGACTAGGGCTGGCGGTGCATGAACCGGGACGCATTTCACCGGCTGTGCTTTATCCCTTGAAAAAAGGATCGGTGCTCACCGTTGAGCCAGGGCTATATTATCCCGGACTCGGTGGCTGCCGCTGGGAAGACGTGGTGCAGGTAACCGCGGAGGGTTCGCGACCGCTTTCAAAATATCCGTACAATTGGGAAATCCGCTGAAGGCAAGACGGAGAATCGCCCACGAAACACACGAAAATTCACGAAAGGATAATTGTACTGAACTAAATTTCAGACGCCTGTTTTTCGTGTCCTTTCGTGTGTTTCGTGGGCCCTCCCTCTCAGAATCTGATCCATGCCTGAACTCGCTGAAGTTGAATTTTTTCGCAAGCGCTGGAGTGCCGGACATGGCGACAAGGTGCTCCGCGTGCGCATGAACGAAGGGAAAAAGGTGTTTCGTGGCGGGGACACAAAGGCGATGGTTAGCCATCTGACGGGTGCGACGCTGCTGGATTCCCAGACGGCGGCGAAACAGATGCTGTTTCATTTCAGCGGCGGCAACTGGCTGGGCATTCACCTCGGCATGAGTGGCGAATTGCGCGTCGAACCGGCGAATTATTCTCCGACGAAGCACGACCATTTCATTCTGGAGCAAAAGGAGCGGCAGCTGGTGTTCAACGATCCGCGCATGTTTGGCCGGGTGCAATTTGCGACCGGCGCAAAACCGCCGGAATGGTGGACGAAGATTGCGCCGGCGATTCTTTCGAAACAGTTCACCGTGGAAGCGGTGACTGATTTTCTGCGGCGTCGCGGGCGTGCGCCAATCAAAGCGGTGCTGTTGATGCAGGAACGTTTTCCCGGGGTAGGCAACTGGATGGCAGACGAAATTCTTTGGCGTGCGGCGATTCATCCCAAGCGAGCCGCGGGTTCGCTTACGCCCGTTGAGATTCGGACGCTCCATCGCGAATGCCGTCACGTTTGCAAACTCGCGCTCGAGAAAATCGCCGGGAAAGGCGGCAAGCTCCCGCCGGAGCTCAATAAATATATTCCGAAGAGCTGGCTGTTCTGTCATCGGTGGGAGAGCGGAGGGCGGTGTCCGATTACGAAAAAGCCGCTGGTGCGTGAGGAAGTCGGCGGTCGCACCACCTGCTGGTCGCCGGCGCGACAGAAACTCAAGGTGCGCTGACAAGATAGAGCGGAAGGTAGGGCGGGACCGCTGGGCCCGCCGCTCAGGATGCTATCCGCGGATCGTCGAGCGCAGACGGCTTGGCCACGAGGGCCAGCCCTACACTGGCAGCAGAATGCTCGCGCGCGGGAGCGCAGGGTCCCGCGCCTCCCGGCGCGGGCAACACTACTCAGGAATTAGCGTGGACGTCTTCTCCGGCCACCATTGTCTTATCGCCGTGGCGGCATCCAAACAACGACTCGATGAACTGCTGGTCACCCGCGGGCTTTCGCCGACGCGGGCTCAGGCCAAGGCGTTGATCATGTCCGGACGTGTGCGTCACGGCACAGAACGACTCGACAAGCCAGGTAAGGATTATCCGCTGGATTTTGATATTACAGTCGATCAACCGCCACGCTTTGTCAGTCGGGGCGGCGAAAAGCTGGCGGCGTTTCTGGAAAAATTCCCCGTGGATTTTTCGGGAAAGCATGTGCTCGACGTCGGTGCTTCAACGGGAGGGTTTACCGATTGCATGCTGCAGGCGGGCGCGGTCTCGGCGACCTGTGTCGATGTGGGCCACGGACAATTGCACGAAAAAATCCGGCGCGATCCCCGCGTGACCAATCTGGAAAAAATGAATGCGCGCCATCTGGCGGCCGGCGCGCTGCCGCGGGCGGCTTACGATGTGATCGTGATGGATCTTTCGTTTATTTCGTTGAAGAGCGTGTTGCCCGCCGTGTGGCCTTTTCTGGAGAAAAACGGTGTACTAATCGCGCTGGTGAAACCGCAGTTTGAAGCGGGCAAGGCCGAGGTCGATAAAGGGCAGGGGATTATTCGCGATGACAGTGTGCGATTGCGCGTGTTTGCCGACGTGCGTGATTTTGCAGTGCGCGAGTTGTCGGGAGCCGCGGTGTTTGGCGACATGGAATGTCCCGTGGCCGGCGCCGATGGTAACCGGGAATTTCTGCTGGGGTTGCGGAAAAGTGGGTGACGCCGGGAGTCGTCGATTTCTCCGTTCGACAGGCTCAGGACCCCGAGCCGGTCGAGGGGCATATCGGCGTTCGCGGTTTGTGCACTCGACTGGTTATATGTAGAAGCGTGTTTACATGATACAAATAAAAGGCCGCTGAAACCACGGATTGCACGGATGATCACGGATAATTAATCAAAATGAATCGCTGGCGTAGTTAACTTGTAGGTGAATGAATCTGAGTCGGCATCCCGCGCTAATTATTTCTGCATCCGTGTTGATCCGTGCAATTCGTGGTTGAATTAGTCTGTCATTCGCCGGATTTAGGGCCTTAGCCTGCTTAGTTTGTGCGGCAGGCGAGTGTCCTGACGCGCGTTAGGGAATAACGTGCCCTACCGCGGCAGCAGCGCTTTCAACAATGTTTGCGCGGTGTCGGTCCAGCGCGGGAGAGGACGGCTCATGGCTTCTCGTTGAAGGCGTTTGTTCACTTCGGTGTCGGTCAGCACTGATTTTAGTTTTTCCTGCCAGTCGGCCGCGTCGTTGACGGTCGCCACGAGGCAGCCACCTCCGTCGGCGTTTTCGCGCAACACGGGCAGATCACTCGCAATGCAAGGCGTTCCCCGCCAAAGCGCTTCGAGCAGCGGCAGCCCGCAACCTTCCGCGATGGTCGGAAATGCCACGGCGCGCGCGTTCGCGTACAATCGGGCAAGGTCGCGGTCACTGGCGGATTCAAGGAAACGAAAGCGCGATTCGCGCTTTTGAAGTTTTTTCATTCGCGCGGCGACCGGTTTGCCAAAGTGGGGATTGATGCGACCGACAATCGCCAGCTCAAAATCCACGCCCGATGCCCAAAGTGTTTCGCTGACATCGAGAAGAAATGTCTGGTTCTTCCGTGGCTCGACAATGCCGACGGAAAGCAGCAACGGACGTCCGGCGGTGATCAGCGGATCGCGCTTCACCCGCGTGCCCCCGTCGAAATCCGCGCCGAGCTCAATGACGTCGACCTGCGCTCGGATTGTCGCTCCCTGCCAGCGCCAGAATCCGACGAAGTCGCGCCGCGTTTCCTCCGAGATGGCCCAGGCGTGGTCGAAACCGGCCAGCAGTTTCATATATTCCGGATGGCGCTGCACACTTTGCGGCCAGGTGATGTGCGGAAACTTGACCGGAATCGCATCGTGAAACATCGCGCCGAGACGACACGGCGGATTTTGCAGAAACGCGGTGATGCCAGGTCGCTCGGCCTCGCTGAACATTTCAACGGTGAGAAACCAATCCTTCTTCTCCCAACTTACAGCGGTGCGCTGGCGGGTGAGGACGAAGTGGCGCGCCTTTGCATTCCACGCGACCGGTGTTACCGCGGAACCCATTTCCTCCATCAGTCGCGACGTGAGGCGCATCAATCCGGAGCGATGCTTCGCGGCGCCCATTTTGGTGGTGTCGTAATAAATCATGGGCGGATCCGGGAAGTACGATCATCGACCGGACCATCTTTCATCGCGGCTTCGAAACAGTGCACAAGACGGGTGGTGTTTTTATGCGCGTCGTAATTTTCCTCGACCCAATTCCGGGCGCCGCGGCGGAGCGTTTCGGCGGCCGCGTCGTCTTCACTCAGCCGGCGCAATGCCACCACCCACGCCAGCGGAAAATCGACGTCAGCCACCAGACCCGTGCGTTCCTGGCTGATCGCTTCCGTCGTCGCGGATACGGGCGACGTGATCACCAACACGCCCGCAGCCATTGCTTCAGGAATCACATTGGGCAGTCCGTCGCGATCTCCACTTTGGGCAATTACTCCCGTGTGCAACAGCACGTCGGCCCAGGCCAGTTGCTCCCACACCTGGGGTTGAGGCAATTGACCGAGTAACTTCACCTCATGCACGAGTCCAAGTTTGGCGATCAACGCGATCAGCTCAGTGCGCAACGGACCTTCGCCCACGATCCGCGCTTCGAAGCTGATACCTGCTTCCTTCAGCGCGGCATAAATGCGCAATTGATAATCGAGGCCTTTTTTCTGCACGAGGCGCGCGATGCAAATCAAGCGTAGTGGCTGACGATTGGCCCGCAGCGGTTTGAAGGCGGGAAAGGTGGCCAACCCGCGGCGGATGCACACGATTTTTTCCGCGGGCAGGTGACGCGCGATGAGTTCGCGCCGTCCCATTTCGGTCGAGGTGTGGATGAATCGCGCATGAATTAATTTTTCGCGCAGCCACCAGTCGCCGCCGTGTTCGTAAATGTCGTAGGCATGCGCGCCGCTGCTGTAGCGCCAGCCAAACATCCGCCACAAGACCCAGCCTGCGGTCGCAGGTGCGCCGGCCCATGCGCCATGGACCAGTGCGGGCGGGTCCTTGCTCAACAGTCGCGCATAGCTGCCCGCGAAACCGGCGCCAAGCATGTTTTCCCAAAAGTTGAGCCACGAAGGAGCGCCGCGCGTCAGCACGCCTTCGAACAAATCGCGAACCAACCGGGGGCGACGCACGCAATTCCATGGAATGATCCCGAGAAAAACCCAGATGAGTCTCCACTTCGGGAAATTTTGCACGGGCAGGCCGTTGAATTCACCGCCGCCGCCCCAGAGCGAGTAAAGTTTCAGTTTCAGCCCCTTCGCTTGCAGCGCCGCGACGTCGCGTTGCAAAAATGTTTCCGACGTTTTTGGAAACGTGGTGAACAGAAGGGCGATGTGCGGGGTTTTGGATTCCAAGGTCGGTGGGGAAAACGGGCCTTCAACTTAGCCATGAAGCGCGGCGAAATGACACCAAAAAGAAGCGGCTCACGCGGTCGCCGCGCCTGCAACGACGAGAAAGGCGGAGAGCGCAGGATCGGGAGACGCATCTTTTCGCCAGCCGAGGACCAAACGGCTTTCCGGCGCAGGGCCTTCGAGTTGACGGAAAGCAACTTCCTCGGGGAGATGTTGCGCTTCCGACGGACACATGAAAGTCGCACCCAATCCGGCGCGGACGAGGCCGATGGCATTGGAACGCGGCCAGACTTCGTCGGCGATGCGAGGGGTGATGCCCGCTTGTTGAAACGCCGCGAGCACGCGATCGTAGAAGCCGGGATTGTGTGCCCGGGGAAACATCACGAACGGGGTGTCGGCCAGTTCCCGCAGGCGCAGCTTTTTCGTTTTGGCGAGCGGATGTTCGACGGGCAACAGCACACCGTTTTTTTCCTGCAGCAGCAATTTCGTGCCGAGGCCAGCGGGCAGGGTGGCATTGGGATGGAAAAATCCGCAGGCGATTTCATTGTTTTTAAGTGACTCCAACTGGGCTGCAGTGGGGGATTCGTTCAACTCCACGCGAATGCCGGGATAGCGGCGGTTGAATTCGCGTAAGATTCCTGGCAACACCGTCGCCATGGCTAGTCCAGTAAAAGCCACACGCACCTGTCCGGCCTGACCACCGGCGAGTGCCCGAATGTCCTCCGGGACTGCGGCCAATGCGCGCAAGAGTGGTTCAATGCGCTCAAGCAACGCGCGACCGGCGGGGGTCAGCTCCACCCGGCGACGCGAACGGTTGAGCAGGTCCACGCCCAGTTCTTTTTCGAGCTGTGCAACACTGCGGGAAAGCGCGGGTTGTGCCACTGCGAGTGACTCCGCTGCCTTGCGAAAATGCAGCTGGCGGGCTACCTCACGGAAGTAAACGAGGTGCCGAAGTTCGAAAGGGTATTGATACTCACGAGGCATCACAGGACACGAAACAAGTATTTCCCGTTATGGCAAGATTCTGGTAATCTCCGCCAGTTCCTTGCTAGCACGACCTAAGAGTTCACCACAGAACACACAGAACACACAGAACACACAGAAAACGTGGATCACCTTCTGTGTATTCTGTGTGTTCTGTGGTTAATGTCCGATCGCTCAATCTTTCCGTAAGCTTCCCTCCTATGTCCTCACCAAAATCCCTGTTCGAAAAAGTCTGGTCTGCCCATACCGCCCGCACGCTGGCGAATGGTCAAACGCAGCTCATCATCGGCACGCATTTGATCCACGAGGTTACTTCCCCTCAGGCATTCGGCATGCTCCGGGATCTCGGCCTCAAGGTGCTGATGCCGCACCGCACATTTGCGACGGTGGATCATATCGTTCCCACCGATCAACTGGTCGAGCCCTACAGCGATCCACTCGCGCAGGCCATGATGGAAGAGCTGCGCAAAAATTGCGCGGAATTCGGCATCACGTTTTTCGATCGTTCGACTGGCAAGCAGGGTATCGTTCACATCGTCGGACCTGAGCAGGGCATCACGCAGCCGGGCACGACGATCGCGTGCGGCGATTCGCACACGTCGACCCACGGGGCATTTGGCGCGATCGCGTTTGGCATCGGCACCAGCCAGGTGCGCGATGTGCTTGCGACGCAGACGATGGCACTCGGCGCGCTCAAGGTCCGCCGCATCGAAGTGAACGGCAAATTGCGTCCGGGCGTGTACGCCAAGGACGTTATCCTGCACATCATCCGTGTGCTCGGGGTGAATGGCGGCACGGGTTACGCTTACGAGTATGCCGGCAGCGTGTTTGACGGCTTCACGATGGAAGAGCGCATGACTGTCTGTAACATGTCCATCGAGGGCGGCGCTCGCGCAGGTTACGTCAACCCTGACGAGACCACGTTCAATTATCTCAAAGGTCGTCCCTACTCGCCGAAAGGCGCGGACTGGGATGCGGCGGTCACGCGTTGGAAGTCCTTCGCGTCCGATGCGGGCTGTCATTACGATGACGTTGTTAAAATCGACGCAGGGGAGATCGCTCCCACCGTCACGTGGGGCATAAATCCCGGCCAAGGCATCTCGATCTCCGAAACGATTCCAGATCCATCCAAGACCACTTCCGTCGACGAGAAAGCAGGCATCGACGAAGCGCTTGCCTACATGAAGTTGAAGCCCGGCGCTCCGATCAAAGGTACTAAGATCAATGTGGCTTTTCTCGGTTCGTGCACGAATGGCCGGCTTTCGGATTTCCAGGAAGTTGCGAAATACATCAAGGGCCGGAAAGTCGCGCCGGGCATCAAAGCCATCGCGGTACCCGGTTCTCAGATCGTGGCGCTCCAGTGCGAAAAACTCGGCCTCGACAAGATTCTCAGCGAGGCCGGCTTCGAATGGCGCGCGGCGGGTTGCTCAATGTGTCTGGCGATGAATCCCGACAAACTCATCGGCGACCAGCTCTGCGCGAGTTCGTCCAATCGCAATTTCAAGGGCCGCCAGGGTTCGACCACTGGTCGCACGCTGTTGATGAGTCCTGTCATGGTTGCCGCTGCCGCTGTCACCGGTGCAGTCGCAGACGCCCGCGAAGTCTTCGCGTTCACCAACTAAAATTCCTCACTGATCTTGGCCCACGAAACACACGAAAAAACACGAAACCGATCTTTCTGATTTCGTGAAGTTTCGTGTGTTTCGTGGGCAACTCTGATCCTTAAAAATTTCCTCCCATGGCTCTTGCTAAAATTACTTCTGTTACTGGCCGCGCGGTCACTGTTCCTGGCAACGATATCGACACCGACCGGATCATCCCGGCCCGCTTCATGAAATGCGTGACCTTTGACGGTCTCGGCGAATTTCTTTTCTACGACGTGCGGAAAAATGCCGATGGCACCGATCGCGTGCATCCGCTCAACGAGCCACGTTTCAAGGGCGCGACCATTCTGATTTCCGGAGCGAACTTCGGCTGCGGCTCTTCCCGTGAGCACGCTCCCCAAGCGATCCAGAAATACGGCTTCAAGGCCGTCATCGCGGAAAACTTCGCGGAGATTTTCTTCGGCAACAGCGTGACGCTCGGCATTCCGTGCGCCTGCGCGAAGCGCGAAGATATCGCGAAGATTAGCGCTGCGATTGAAAAGGATCCGCAAACGGAGGTGACGATCGATGTCGCCAAGCAGGAAATCCGTTTCGGCGGTCAATCGGTTCCGGCCACTTTCCGCGAGACCGCACGTGACGCGTTGGTTAACGGCCGCTGGGACGCGATCGGCGAATTGCTTGACGGTATTCCCGCGGTGAAGGAAACGGCGAAGAAGCTGCCGTACCTCGCGGCCTAAACGCCGGGTTTTGGATCTCAGCAAAAGGCGCGGCCATGGCCGCGCCTTTTTTGTCGCTCAAGACGCGGAATTTTTAACCACTGATTTTCGCTGATCGACACTGATGGCCGGCAACTCCTGATCAGTGACCATCAGTGTGAATCAGTGGTTAACTCGTCTGGAGTTTCGCTCTAGGACTCAAAAGCCGGAATTTTTTCACCACTAATCCACACTAATATTTCACTAAGTCCGGAGTATTTCAGATTCGGGATGGGTTAAGTCTGAGTCAGGAAAATACACGGAAGTTTAAACGCGGAGTTCGCGGAGAACGCAGAGAGGAAGGTTGCCTAAAGCGGTTCTTCGCGGGCTCCGCGCTCTCCGCGTTAAAACTGGTTTCTGCAGATTTAGTGAGTCATTAGTGTGGATTAGTGGTTAGTCCATCCGGCGACTGAACTATTTCCCGAATCGTTTCGCGACCAATTCGTCCACGCGTTTTTTTGACGTGCGTACTTCGTCCACGGTCAGGCGGGGACTCAATTCGATGACCAGCGTGTGCTCGGGGCGCCAGAAGCTGCTGATCATTTCAAAATCGATATGGCCCGAGCCGATTGCCTGGTGATCGTCGCCGTCCTTCACGTCGTGCAGATGGAAACCGATGGCATTGGGCGCGTTTTTTTCCAGATGTTCGCGGTGGTTGATCAGGCACATTTCCTGTTTGATTTGGGCGTGGCCCGTGTCGTGCCAGTAACCGCAGCCTTCAGGGGTCGCCATGGCGGTGATTAAATCGGGATGATCGGCATCGAGCGGAAGTTCGTCGAAGCGCTCACGGTTTTCGAAACCGAGCTTCACTCCTTTTTCGACAGCGTAAGGCAACAGTGTCAGCAGCCCCTGCTTGGTGTTTTCCCAGTAAGGCGGCATGCGCTCTTTCATCTTGCTGAGACTTTTTCCGAGCGCCTTTTGGTATGAGCTGTCCTTTGACAGGTCGGCGCCGACATGGGAGGCGACGTATTCCTCCAGTTTCCTGCCGGGATTGGCCCAGAAGAAAGCCACCGCGCCCAGATGCAGTACGACTTTTTTCGCTTTCACCTGTCGCGCGAAATCGATGGTTCGCCGGCTGTGACGCAGCCATTGTTCGCGTTCCCGGTCGTCAGTTGCGGAGGGCACGTACAGATTTGGGGCGGCGTGGGTGACGCCTGCCGGCAACGGGCAAAAATTGTGGCAGGAGGAAATTTTGATCACGCCTTCCTCGACCGCCTTGAGAATGCCCGGAACGAGCGTGATGCGGATGCCGTGGCTCAACTCGGCCCACTCGAAGCCGAGATCGGCCATTTCCTTGAGCATGGCATAGCCATCCTGGTGGCGCTGCGAACTCCAGCAGGAAGAAAGCGCGACGATCGGTTGCATTGGCTCACAGTACGGCACGCTGGCGCGGCGAAATCAAGTGTCGGCGCGGGCCCGGGAATTTCCGGGGTTACGATGCATGCACTTTTGCATGGCAGAAATAATTTCTGCCGCACACAGTGAAGCTGCACTTTCGCACGATGTCCGGCTCTTTCTTCAAACGTCGTTTCCTGCTCATCGCTGGCTTGGGCGGCTTGCTCGTATTTGGGATTGGGCTGCTCTCGCGTCTGGCGCTCACGGAAATGGCGGTGAGCTCACTGCTGAAAATGGCGGGAGCGTCCGGGGTGAAATTCAGTGTGGCGCGAGCTTCCCCATGGACCGTCGTACTGGAGGACATCGGCTTCCAACTCAAAACCCAGCTGTTTGCCGCGAAACGCATTTCGATGGCGCGCCTTCATTGGTGGACGCCTTCGCTGGGCAGCGTACGGGTGGAACAGGCCGTTCTTCCACTCACGATCGACGGTTCGGACGTGGACACGCAGAATATGTCGGGCACCTACAAAAAAAGCTCCACCCCGCAGGTGCCCCCCCGCTTTTCCATGGAAGAGCTCCACGTCGATGGACAGCTGGTCGTGCGTGCGGCGGACGTTCCTGATCAGGCGCTGACCGTAAAGCTGGACGCGCGCCTGATCGCTAAAAATAGTTGGGCGGGGAACGTTGAGATGGCCGGGCCGGGACTCGGACTGAAGGGCGAGATCGGTTACGACATCGGCAAGGATCAGCTGGATTTTAAACTGCCATCGATTTCCCTCGATTTGAAACCGTGGCAGGCGTTTGCCCAGAGGTTGATCGTGATGCCGGGCGGCGGGACGTGGCAAACGGAAGGAAAATTTACCGGGGATGCCGAGGGCCGGCTGATTGGCAAAACGCTTACGGCGTCCGGCACGTTGCAACTGCGCGAGGGCCGTCTCCGCTACGAGGCGAAGGATATCACCGCCGAAGGAATTGAAGCTGATTTGGAGTTCACCGATTTCGACAAAGTACTGACGCGACCCGGTACGGTTCGAATCCATGAAGTGCGGGTGGGAAAATTCCCGCTGCACGAAATTTCAGCGCAGCTCGCGCTGGCCGGCCGGGAAAAAATCGAGGTATCTGAGCTGTCGCTGAGGGCGCTCGGGGGGCGCGCTTCGGCCGAGCCGTTTAATTATTTTCCGAGTCTTCACGAGTTGGACGTGGTGGTGGCGGTCGACAGTATCAGCGTTGAGGAAGTGATGGGACTTACGCAGGATTTGCCGGCGAAGGCGACGGGACAGGTGAATGGACGCTTCCCGGTGCGGATCGACGAGAGCGGGGTTCGCTTGGGCACGGGCTGGCTGGAATTGAAGCGCGGCGTGTACGCTGAACTCCAATTGGAGGCCAGCGGGCTGCTCACCGGCAACATGTCGGAGAAAAGTTCAAGTTATGCGGTGCTAAAAAAGGTCGAATCGGGGCTGCTGAAACTTAAAATCGACGAGCTCCGGCTCGATATTCGTCCTCCGAATGCGCCTCCCGGTCGCTCCGCCCAGTTGCGAATCTCCGGTTCTCCGGTTGATCCCACGGTGAAAGCGCCGGTGACACTCGATCTCAATGTAAATGGCCCGTTGGAAAAACTGATCAATCTCGGGTTCGACTCGCGGTTGAAATTTAAATGAGTGCGACGCCCGCTTTTCCGGGAGCGCAGGAAACCTTCGCGGCGAAGGAGTGACTAACCCGGATATTTCCCCTGAACACCGATCTATCAGAAAAATATCCGTTTTCTCCGACGCTGCGTCGGAGAAAAGCGACTTCGTCGCGGTTAACCCCGACAGGGCGTACAATTCACACCTCCGCGTGTGATTTGTTCGGGCTAATCTTCCCGGCGTTGATGGCTTGTCATTACGCCGCTGACGGAGAATCCTCGTCACGATTCATTCGGCCCCACCTCTAATGAAAAACTCTTTCCTCCTCTGTGCTGCCACGGCTCTGCTGCTGGTGGTTGCTGGATGTCTAAACGTCAAAACCGCTCCCATAGAAGTGAAGCCGATCCATATCACGGTGGACGTGAATGTGAAAGTCGAACGAGCCCTCGAGGATTTCTTCGGCGATATCGACAAGAAGTCCGCCACCATCGAAACTCCGAAACCCGCTGCCACGCCATGAAAACCCGTTTTCTCACGCTACTTGTTGTTTTGTGCACGTTCTCCCTGCCGGTAATTGCCGAGGGAATTGCTGACGTCCGGCATCGGATCGAACAGCGTCTTTCCCAAATCGATTCCCTCAAAGCGCAGGAAGCGGTCGGTGAAACCAACCGGGGTTTTCTCGAAGTGCGCAAGGCCGACGCTCCGAATGCCGCCGCCACCGTTGCCGCCGAGAATAAAGACCGGGAAGCGGTTTACGCCTACATTGCCAAAGAAACCGGGGCTAATCCCGATTCGGTGGGTCGCGCCCGGGCGAAACAAATCGCCGGCAACAGCAAGCCTGGAGTTTGGGTGCAGGACGAGAGTGGTCACTGGGTGAAAAAATAGCGCGGGGTTTGCTATGAAAGTTTTTCACTTTCCCGGCGAACCGATATTCAGCTCGTTGGTCTAACGCTTCCCGGCTCTTTTTGAGAGTGAGAATCTGGTGGCTGAAAAATGAGTTCAATCCCTTGGTAATACGCTGGACACGCCTGAGGAGGTTGCCTCAAAAAAGTGGCGGTGACCAAAATGAGAATCGTCTCCGCGCCCTCTGACGAATTTTCGCGCATCGCGTCGACTCTGGGCATTTCAGCCCGGCCCATGGCCTTATTGGTATACTTCGCCGCTGGGGTTGATTCCCTAAGGGATCAGCGGAATTGCCGTCGGGTATTTCATCACTTTTGCTGAGCGCAAAAACGCACACCGAGACCGCCTTTCCTTTCAAATTTTTCCATGAAAAAAAAGCCCAGTTCTCCCCGGAAATCCAAACGAAACGGGTCGCTCGAATCCTATTTTATGAAGCATCTGGTGAGTACGCTTTCCTCGCTGGAAGAAGGCGACTTCAGTGCTCGCCTGCCTTTGGATCTGGTCGGGCTTGAGGGTCGGGTCGCTCAGAGCCTGAACGTTATTTCCGCGCGCATGGAAAGATTCAACACGGGCCTGTTGCGACTGCGGCAGCAGGTGGGTGACGAAGGGAAAATCAATGTTCGTCTCCCTTTGGGTGACTCGATCGGCAGCTGGGCGGAGCGCGTCGAAGCAATCAACTCCCTCGTTGAAGAATTATCGCGTCCGACCGTGGAAGTCGGACGCGTGATCGGCGCGGTGGCGAAAGGCGATCTTTCCCAATCGATGCCATTGGAGTCCAGCGGGCGTCCGCTGAAAGGCGAATATTTGCGCACGGCAAAATTGGTGAACGGCATGGTCGGTCAGTTGGGTGCGTTTTCCGTTGAAGTAATTCGTGTCGCGCGCGAAGTCGGCACCGAAGGCAAACTGGGTGGCCAGGCGCAGGTGAAGGGCGTGTCGGGCGTGTGGAAGGAATTGACGGAGTCAGTGAATCAAATGGCCGGTAATCTTACCGCGCAGGTGCGCAACATTGCCGACGTGACGATCGCTGTCGCGCAAGGCGACTTGTCGCGCAAGATCACGGTCGACGTGCGCGGTGAGATTCTGCAGCTGAAGGAGGCGATCAATATCATGGTTGACCAGTTGCGTTCGTTCGCGGCGGAAGTGACACGCGTGGCGCGCGAAGTCGGCACTGAGGGCAAACTCGGCGGTCAGGCCGTCGTGCCAGGCGTCGCCGGCACGTGGAAGGATTTGACCGACTCGGTGAACGCGATGGCGTCCAATCTGACGGCGCAAGTGCGCAACATCGCAGGTGTGACCACGGCGGTGGCCCGCGGCGATTTGTCGCGCAAGATTACGGTCGACGTGAAAGGCGAAATTCTCGAGCTCAAGGAAACGATCAACACCATGGTCGACCGCTTGAATGCCTTCGCGTCCGAGGTGAGCCGCGTGGCGCGCGAAGTCGGCACGGAAGGTAAACTCGGCGGTCAGGCGGTGGTGCCCGGCGTGGCCGGTACGTGGAAGGATTTGACCGACAACACCAATTTGATGGCGGCCAATCTTACCGGCCAGGTGCGTAACATTGCCGAAGTGACCACGGCCGTCGCGCGCGGTGACTTGTCGCGCAAGATCACGGTCGACGTGAAGGGCGAAATTCTCGAGCTGAAGAACACGATCAACACGATGGTCGACCAGCTCAACGGCTTTGCTTCGGAGGTGACGCGCGTGGCGCGCGAAGTCGGTACGGAAGGCAAGCTCGGCGGTCAGGCCACCGTGCCCGGCGTCGCGGGTACGTGGAAGGATTTGACCGACAACGTGAATTCGATGGCGAACAATCTCACGACGCAGGTGCGCAACATCGCCGACGTGACCACCGCCGTCGCGAAAGGCGATTTGTCGCGTAAGATCACGGTCGACGTGCGCGGTGAAATTCTCGAGTTGAAGGACACGATCAACACGATGGTCGATCAATTGAACGGGTTCGCTTCCGAAGTGAGTCGTGTGGCCCGCGAGGTCGGTACGGAAGGCAAACTCGGCGGCCAGGCGCAGGTGTCGGGTGTCGCGGGTACGTGGAAGGATTTGACCGACAACGTGAATTCGATGGCGAACAACTTGACGACGCAGGTGCGCAATATCGCCGACGTGACCACGGCCGTGGCGCTCGGAGACTTGTCGCGCAAGATCACGGTCGACGTGAAAGGCGAGATTCTACAGCTGAAAGAAACCATCAATACGATGGTCGACCGTTTGAACGCATTCGCTTCCGAGGTGAGTCGCGTGGCGCGCGAGGTCGGCACCGAAGGTAAACTCGGCGGTCAGGCGGAGGTGCCGGGGGTCGCCGGTACGTGGAAGGATTTGACGAACAACGTGAATTTGATGGCGGCGAATCTCACGGGCCAGGTGCGCAATATCGCGCACGTCGCCACGGCCGTGGCGAAAGGCGATTTGTCGCGTAAGATCACGGTCGACGTGAAGGGCGAGATTCTCGAGCTGAAGAATACCATTAACACGATGGTCGACCAGCTGAACTCTTTCGCCGCGGAAGTGACGCGCGTGGCGCGCGAAGTCGGTACGGAAGGCGCGCTTGGCGGTCAGGCGCAGGTGCCCGGTGTCGGTGGTACGTGGAAGGATTTGACCGACTCCGTGAATGCGATGGCAACCAATCTCACGGCGCAGGTGCGTAACATCGCCGACGTGACGACGGCGGTGGCGAAAGGCGACTTGTCGCGGAAGATCACGGTCGACGTACGTGGCGAAATTCTCGCGCTAAAGAACACGATCAACACGATGGTCGACCAGTTGAACGCATTCGCTTCCGAAGTGAGCCGCGTGGCGCGCGAAGTCGGTACGGAAGGAAAGCTTGGCGGCCAGGCGCAAGTGCAGGGTGTGGCCGGCACCTGGGAGGATTTGACGAATAACGTGAATTTGATGGCGGCGAATCTCACCGGCCAGGTGCGTAACATCGCCGACGTGACGACCGCCGTGGCGCGCGGCGACTTGTCGCGCAAGATTACCGTCGACGTAAAAGGCGAAATTCTCGAGCTGAAGGACACGATCAACACGATGGTCGACCAGCTGAACGGTTTCGCTTCGGAAGTGACGCGCGTGGCGCGCGAAGTCGGTACGGAAGGTAAACTCGGCGGTCAGGCTGAGGTGCCCGGTGTAGCGGGTACGTGGAAGGATTTGACGGATAACGTGAACTCGATGGCGAATAATTTGACGACGCAGGTCCGCAATATCGCCGAGGTGACCATCGCCGTCGCGAACGGCGACTTGTCGCGCAAGATCACGGTCGATGTGCGCGGCGAGATTTTGCAGTTGAAGGAAACGATCAACACCATGGTCGAGCAGCTGCGCTCGTTCGCTTCGGAAGTGACGCGCGTGGCGCGCGAAGTCGGCACGGAAGGCCGCCTCGGGGTGCAGGCGGTCGTGCCCGGGGTGGCCGGTACCTGGAAGGATTTGACCGACTCGGTGAACGCGATGGGCACGAATCTCACGGCGCAGGTGCGTAACATCGCTGAAGTGACAACGGCCGTGGCGCGCGGTGACTTGTCTCGTAAGATCACGGTCGACGTGAAAGGCGAAATTCTCGAACTGAAGAACACAATCAATACAATGGTCGACCAGCTGAACGCTTTCTCCGCCGAAGTGACGCGCGTGGCGCGCGAAGTCGGTACGGAAGGAAAACTCGGCGGTCAGGCGCAGGTGCAAGGCGTCGCGGGCACATGGAAGGATTTGACCGACTCCGTGAACGTCATGGCGGCCAATCTCACCGACCAGGTATCAGGCATCGTGAAAGTCGTGACTGCGGTGGCGAACGGCAACTTGCGCCAGAAGCTGACCGTGGAAGCGAAGGGAGAGGTGGCGGCGCTGGCCGACACGATCAACAACATGACCGACACGCTCGCGATTTTCGCCGAGCAGGTGACGAACGTGGCGCGCGAAGTCGGTGTCGAAGGCCGGCTCGGTGGTCAGGCACACGTGCCCGGTGCGGCCGGTACGTGGAAGGATCTTACCGGTAACGTGAATTTGCTCGCGGCCAATCTTACGACGCAGGTGCGCGCGATCGCCGAGGTGGCGACAGCGGTGACGAAAGGCGACTTGACGCGATCCATTCAGGTCGACGCGCGCGGCGAGGTCGCGGAGTTGAAGGACAATATCAACACCATGATCTATAATCTCCGCAACACGACGGAGACGAATCAGGAGCAGGATTGGTTGAAGACCAATCTCGCGAAGTTCACCCGCATGCTTCAAGGGCAACGCGATTTGTTTACCGTCGGCAAAATGTTGTTGTCGGAACTTTCGCCGCTCGTGAACGCGCAACAAGGCACGATCTATCAAATGGACGCATCGGCGCCACGCCGTCCGGTCCTGCGCTTGCTGGCCGCCTACGCTCATCAGCCAGGATTGCCGGAGGTTATCGATGCGGGCCAGGGCCTGGTCGGTCAGTGCGCCGTGGAAAAGCAGCGTATTTTGCTCTCGGATGTTCCGGCGAGCTACACACGGGTGAACTCGAGTCTGGGCGCAGCGCTTCCCGTAAATATTGTTGTATTGCCGGTGTTGTTCGAAGGTCAGGCCAAGGCGGTGATCGAGCTCGCGTCGCTGCATCCATTCAGCATCACGCACATCACGTTCCTCGAACAGCTCACGCAGTCGATCGGTGTCGTGCTTAATACCATCGAGGCAACGATGCGTACGGAAGGCTTGTTGCAACAATCCCAACAGCTCACCGTTGAATTGCAGTCGCAGCAAAAGGAGTTGCAGCAAACCAACGAAGAACTCGCGCAAAAAGCCCGGCAGCTCGCCGAGCAGAATGCCGAGGTGGAACGCAAGAACACCGAGGTGGAACAAGCCCGTCGCGCGCTGGAAGAGCAGGCGACGGAGCTCGCACTCACTTCGAAATACAAATCGGAATTCCTCGCGAACATGTCGCACGAGCTGCGCACCCCTCTCAATTCCATCCTCATTCTCGGTCAGCAGCTCGCGGAAAACAGCAATGGCAACCTGATGCCGAAACAGGTGGAGTTTGCCCGTAACATCCATTCGTCAGGCTCGGATTTGTTGAATCTCATCACGGACATTCTCGATTTGTCCAAGATTGAGTCGGGAACGGTGACGGTCGACGCCGAGGAAATCAGCTTCATGTCGCTCTGTGATGCCATCGAGCGCAACTTCCGTCACATCGCCGATTCCAAGAATCTGCCATTCGTGGTGGATTTCCCCGACGATCTGCCGGCGACGATCACCACCGATCCAAAACGCTTGCAGCAGATTTTGAAAAATCTTTTGTCCAACGCCTTCAAGTTCACCGCGCAGGGTCGTGTCGCGGTTCATGTGAGTGTGGTGAAGGACGGCTGGACCTTTGGTCACCCCGTGCTCAGTCGCGCACCACAGGTCGTGGCGTTTTCGATCAGCGACACAGGCATCGGCATCGCGAGCGAAAAGCAAAAGCTGATCTTCGAAGCGTTCCAGCAGGCCGACGCCGGCACGAGCCGCAAATATGGCGGCACCGGCTTGGGGCTTTCGATTTCGCGCGAACTTGCGACCCTTCTCGGCGGGGAAATCCGCCTGCAAAGCGTGGCCGGACAGGGGAGCAAATTTACGCTGTACCTGCCGATTGCATACGCCGCACGTTCGTCGGAAAAAGTCGCGGCCATCCACGTTCAAAACACGCCGATGGTTCTGCCGGCACCGCGCGAAGAGATTATTCCGGACGACCGCGAGTTGGTGCGGGCGGGAGACCAGACTCTTCTCATCGTTGAGGATGATCCGCACTATGCGCGAGTCTTGTTGGGTCTGGCCCGCAGCAAAGGATTCAAGGGCATCGTGGCGACGCGCGGCAACGCGGCCATGACTCTCGCGCGGCAATATCAGCCGACGGCGATCACGCTCGATGTGTTTTTGCCCGACATGCTGGGCTGGACCGTGCTTAACAACTTAAAGCTCAGTCCGCAAACGCGGCATATTCCGGTGCAGATTATTTCCGTCGAGGAGGAACGGTCGCACGCGCTGGCTCACGGTGCGTTTGCATACGCCATCAAGCCGTCGACGACTGAAGCGTTGGAGGAATGTTTCGATCGCATCAAGAAATTCGTCGAGCCGCACATGAAGCGGCTCTTGATCGTCGAGGACAACGACATCGAACGTCAAAGCATCGTGGATTTATTGAGTCACGACGATATCGAGGTCACCACCGCGGCGAGCGGTGCAGAAGCGATGGAGCGGTTGCTCGATCGACCGGTGGATTGTTGTGTGCTCGACCTCCGCCTGCCTGACATGACGGGCTTTGAGTTGCTTGATAAATTACAAGCCGAGCCAACCTTGCGCGACATTCCGATCGTTGTGTTTACGGGGAAGGATCTCTCCCGTGACGAAGAACAGAAGCTTCGCACCGTGGCCAAGAGCGTCCTGGTGAAGGACGTGCAGTCGCCTGAGCGCCTGTTCGACGAAACGGCGCTTTTCCTGCACCGCGTCGTGGCCGAACTTCCCGAGGCCAAGCAGAAAATGCTCGATCATCTCCACGCTTCCAATGACGTGTTGCGCGGACGAAAGGTACTCGTGGTCGACGACGACGCGCGCAATATTTTCGCGCTGACCACCATGCTCGAGAATCACGAAATGGACGTCATTAGCGCGACCAACGGCCGGCAGGCGATTGAAATGATCGAGCAACAACCCGGCATTGGCGTGGTCTTGATGGATATCATGATGCCGGAAATGGATGGCTATCAAACGATGCAGGAGATTCGCCGGAATCCGAAATTTGGCGCGTTGCCGATTCTGGCGCTCACGGCCAAGGCGATGAAAGGCGATCGCGACAAATGTCTCGCTGCCGGTGCTTCGGATTATGTTGCGAAACCGGTGAACACGAACGAACTCCTCTCGCTGTTGCGCGTGTGGCTATATCGGTAATTCCCCGCTCAACCTCCGCCCGACGTGAAAGCCCCTGTCAACATCCTGCTGGTCGACGACGAGATTCGGAACCTCGACGCGCTCGAAAGTTTTCTCCAGTCGCCGGATTATAGTTTGGTGCGCGCGTTGACGGCGGAAAGCGCGCTGCTGCTGTTGTTGGAGGGCGAGTTTGCGGCAATCGTGCTCGATATTCAGATGCCCGGAATGTCGGGCATCGAACTCGCGAATCTCATCAAACAGCGGAAGCGCACGCAGCACATTCCGATTATTTTCCTCACGGCCTATTACCAGGAGGACAAGGACGTGCTTGAGGGCTACGGCATCGGCGCGGTGGATTATCTGACCAAGCCGGTGAATCCGCAGATTCTGAAATCGAAGATCAGCGTTTTTGTTGATCTCTATCGGAAAACCCGAGCCCTCGCCGACGCCAACGCCGCACTCGAACTCGAGGTGGCGCAGCGCCAGAAGGCGGAGGAGGCGTTGAGGCTTGCGAACAATGCGCTGGAGGGCCGCGTGGAGGAACGCACGGCCGATCTGTTGCGCGCAAACGAGGAACTGCTGGCGCGTGAGGGCGCGCTCGCCGCGAGCGAAGCGCAGTTGCGCCTGGTCACCGACTATGCGCCGGTTTTCATCACGCAGCTCGATCGACAGCACCGGTTCAAATTTGTTAATCGCACTTACGCCCGCCACTTCGGTTTTGAACCGCAGGAACTGATCGGAAAACACTTCACTGAAGTGATGGGGGAGGTGCCGTATGTTGCGATCAAGCATCATATCGATGCGGCGCTGGCGGGGCAACGCGTCGAATTCGAAGCGGAGATTCCTTATGCCTCGCTCGGACCGCGCTGGGTGATGGTGATTCACGAACCCGAACGCGCCTCGAATGGCGAAATTGTCGGACTCGTGGCGGTGATCGCCGACATCACTGAACGCAAGCGGGCGGAACAGGAAGTGGCGGCGGCCCGTGACTCGGCAATGGCCGCATCGCGCGCGAAGGACGATTTTCTCGCGACGTTGTCGCACGAATTACGCACGCCTTTGAATCCCGTGTTGTTACTGGCGACCGAGGCCGCAGGGAATTCCAGTTTGCCGCCGGAAGTCCGCGACGATTTTGCGACGATTGCGAAAAACGTGAAGCTCGAGGCCCGGTTGATCGACGACCTGTTGGATCTGACCCGGATCGTGCGCGGCAAACTTGCGTTGGAAATGCGGCCGTTGGATGTTCACGAAAGCGTGAAGGATGCCCTGGAAATGGCGCGCGAGGAAATCGATCAAAAGAAAATTGCGCTCACGCTGAAATTGGAAGCACGCGAACGCGTGGTCCACGGCGACGATGTCCGGCTCAAGCAGGTGTTTTGGAATGTGATCAAAAATGCTGCGAAGTTCACGCCGGAGGGTGGGCAAATAACCATTGAGAGTCGGACGCTGGACGAGAGCGGACTGCTCACGGTCAGCATCACAGATACCGGAATTGGCATGATGCCGGAGGAACTGGGCCGGATCTTTGAACCGTTTTCGCAAGGAGACCACGCGCTGCAAGTACCCCATCGATTTGGTGGCATGGGACTGGGTCTCGCCATCTCGCGCATGATGATGGAGCTTCACTCGGGCTCCATTAGTGCGACGAGCGGCGGGCGAAACCTCGGAACGACCTTCCTCATTAAGTTACCCGTGTCCCGCAACGTTCCTGCAACGAGCGTGCGAACATTGAATGGCGGTCTCGCGGAAAGCGCCCAGAATTATCCGGGGCCTGTTGCTTCAGCGCATGTGGCGCCGGCCACTCCTTGCCGGGTGCTGCTCGTGGAGGACCATAAGCCGACCTCACGTGCGCTCACCCAGTTGTTGGTTCGACGCAATTATCAGGTCACCGCCGCGAGCTGCGTGACCGAGGCCCGGGAAGCGGCCCGTCTCCACGGGTTTGATCTGCTGATCTCCGACATCGGCCTGCCCGATGGTAATGGCTACGATTTGATGGCGGAGTTGCGCACGGAATATGGTCTTCCGGGCATTGCTCTCACCGGCTACGGGATGGAAGAAGACGTCAACCGGAGCCAGGCCGCCGGCTTCGTCGCCCACCTGACAAAACCCGTGAGCGTGCAGTCCCTGGAGGGTGCATTGGCGTCAGTGGTTGTCGGTGGCCCCAAAACGTCTTAGCGCAGTTTCATAAAACGGTAGCACGCGGCGGGCGCTTTGATGGATGAGGTAGGGCGGATTAGGGATAATCCGCCCTACCATAATATCACAACAAGACTACCAGTCCTTATCTTCCGGCCAGCAATTTGGTCAGTTCCGCCTGATCAATTTCGCCTTTGACCGCGTGCAAGTGATGAAGGACGCCCATCCGGTCGTCTTCGCCGGCCGTGGAGATATCGAGCATCCAATCCTCGGGTTTTGCCGAGGCGACAATGACTTCATCCGACCAGCGAATGACTTCGGCGGCGGTGATGAATCCACGGGTGATCCCCTGGATATAATATTCGGCCATGGTGCGGTGGTTGGGCGTCGACATAGGTGGCTAAAGTTGGGTGCCGGCGGGAAATTTCAACCCAGATTCTTAGTTCGGAGGTGCTCGTCGGGCACATCGACGATTTCCGGCGCCCGGCTCCGTGATTTTTAACCGCTAATGGATTCACGCTGCTGGCTGGCAGCGTGAATCCTTACGAGGTGTGTGCCGACTCATCGTCGTCAAGGATAGGCTCCGGGGGCCTGCTAATCGTAGGCGGGATATCGGAAATATTTCTGCAGAGGTAAAAGAGAACACAGAGAAAACAGTCCGCGATTAGCGGACTCCTCAGCCCCCAAACCGAAGACGATTAGTCGAAGGGCACTTTGTAAGTTTCGCCGCTTTGTTTTGGCGAAACATTAGCGGTTAAAGCCTTTGATTGTAGGGCCGGTCGCCGCCGGGTGCGCCGGTTCCCGGCACTTAAATCGACAATCGCTTTTAACCATGGAGGGATTCTCACTCCGGTGGTGTTTTACCAGTTGGAAATGAAGCCGTTTTACCGACTCCTTTTAACTCTCTCCCTGACGGGCGTTTTTGGCGTATTGTTTGGCGCCACCCCATTTGAAGCGCCGGGAGAGAATGACGGAGTCGCGATCAATCAAACGGATATGCTGGTCTATCCCTATTCGATGACGATGAGTGGCATATTAACCGGAGAGGCGCAGGTGGTGATCAGCGTGGATGCGGAGGGGAAATTGGGGGACGTCCTCGTGGTGGGCTACACGAACATCGCGTTTGCGGACGCAGCGGTAGGGGCGTTGAAACGTTGGACTTATGAAGCCGCGCGCGTCCATGGTGCGTCCCGGTCCTCCCGGGCTTATGTGCTGTTCAAATTCAAGAACGACATGGGCGTAATGATTCAGAAACTCCCCTCCATGAATGACGCGAGCATTCTCCGCTCCCTCAGCGAACGTTATATTTATACTCCGTGTAAATTGCGGGATCTCGACCGGATTCCCATTCCAACGGAGGTAGTCGCTCCCGTTCCGCCGAAGGGCGGCCTCAGTGAAAAGCGCGTAGTGACGGTGGAATTTTATATCGACGATCAGGGGCGCGTGCGGATGCCCGCCATCGATCGGAGCGAGGCCGACGATGCCTACGCCGCCGCGGCGGTGAGGGCAGTGGAGCAATGGCGGTTTGAACCGCCGCTTCGCAAGGGCCGACCGGTGCTGGTGCTTGCGCAGCAGAATTTTTCCTTCGTCCCAAAACCGCAGTAGCGGGGCGGATCCGACACGTAGCGGCGGGCGTCCCGCCTGCCGTCTGAATCCTCTCCGCAGGCCAGCGGCTACATGAGAGTGTCTTTTAGACCTGATGCCCGTTCATTTTCGCGCCCATTCGTGTGTTTCGCGGGCCAACTTCCGTTCCGCCGATTTTCCGGCTACTTCAACTCCGGGTCGGTTCTGTCAACAACCCCGCAAGCATTCCTTTCAACTGATGTCTCGCGCGATAAAGGCGCGTCTCGATCCCGCGCTCCGAGCAGCCCGTGATTTCGCCGATTTCGCGATAGGAGAGCCGGTCGTAGTGATGCAAAATCAGCGTAACTTTCAAGTCGTGCGGCAGCCGGTTGATCGCGGCTTTCACGGCGGCGACGGTTTCGCTGTTTTCCATGGCGACGTCCGGCGACGGCTGGTCGCTACTCGGATCGAAGGCTGGGAGCTGCTGATCCGGATCGCTGCCGCCACCGGTGGTCGGACGTTCGAAGGAAACCGTCGGGTGGCGGCGTTTCCAGCGATGGTGATTATGGCAGAGATTCGAGAGAGTCGTGAACAGCCACGCACTGAGTTTCGTATCCGTGCGCAGCCGCATTCGCTGTTGATATAGCCGTACGAACGTCTCGGCCACCAAGTCCTGGGCATCCGCTGTGTTTTGTACGTAGCGGTACGCGAAGTGGTGCAAGGGACGCTGCCAGCGTTCCACCAATCGATTCAGCGCGGCGCCTTCGCCTTGCTGGAGTGCAAGCAGGCTGGCGAGGTCCTGGGCGTGGTCGTGGGGGGCAGGCACGGTGCGCGGGGCGGGCGCATCAATTCAGGAAAGAGCGGGTGAGGGGTTCAGCCGCCGATATGAGTTGGATGTAGCGCATGCGTTGCTGGGGATTCATCACTTCAGCCGAAGCGAGCACGATCTGTCGTGTCGAATCCAGGCATTCGCGGCTCACATGCCGGCGTTCTTCGACAAAACGGGCAAATTCCAGGAAATCGACCTGATCGCTCGTGCGCCGCGCCTTTTCAAATTCGGTAAACTCGGCCTGCAGCGCCGCAACCTGAACGGCCATCGCGCGGAGTCGCGGACTCGATGCCTGGTGGAGTTCCTTGATGCGCGCATATTGGGAATCAGTTAACTGCAACTCGGTTTTCATCCACGCGAGTTGACCATCGAGGGTATTGGTCGACGCGGGTTCGTTGACCCGGAAGTACACGAAATGCGTGGTCAATCCCACCGCAAGGCCCAGAGCCAGACAGAGAAAAGTACGTTTCATCGGCGGGGCTCCTCATTTTGAGCGGTCATCAATGGATCGATCAGCTGCAAATAGCTCCGGGCAAGTTGTTCGCCCCGCGCGCGCTGGAGGTGGTTCAAACGGACCTCGGCGAGGAAGAGTCCGAGCAACGCGCAACTCGCAACAAACATGACCGCAAACGGCGGTCGGGCGAACCATGCTTCGACGGTCGACCACCAGCCGGCGGGTTGCGCCGCCGCGGCCTCAGTCGCGGCGATGCGTTGCCAGACTTCCGCCGACAGACGGGTGGGTGGCTCAGGCAGTTTGGACCAGCGGTCCAGCAAGGGATCGAGGGGATCGGGCGGTGGAATATTCATGGCGACAATAAGGCTGGGCTGACGGTCTTTTCATAACACCGCCCGGAAGCAAAGTCCTCCATAAAATTTTACTCAAAAATCCACGTCCATTCCGGGCGTAGCGGCGGGCGTCCCGCCTGCCTGATCGACAAAATTGGTGGGGCTGTCCCTTGTGGGCACGCCGTCTCCCGCCGCACTTTAAATCCGCGGTTTCCCATACCTTAATATTCACGCTCCCGACAAAAACGTGCTCCCGCAGGAAGTTGCCCGTGAAACCGTCTGTGCCCGCGTAGCGGCGGGCGTCCCGCCTGCCGTCCGAGTCCTCTCCGCAGGCCAGTGGCCCGCGTCTACGTCAGAAATCCGCTCATTACGTGAACCGCGCTTGCCGTGGCTTTGCCGCTGGGACCTACTCATGGCCAACCCTCATGACGTCGCCGGAACTTCGCTCGAACCCCGTTGAATCGTTTCCCGGATACGGCCGTCGGATTGCGAAATATTGGCCCGCCAAGATGATCGGCACGACGGTGGGAATGGTCGTGTTCTTTGTCGTTTATTTTTGGATTCTTCGTCATCCACTTTCGACGCCCACGTTGATGCCACTGACGGCGGTGGATCGGTGGATTGCATTTTCTCCGGCATCACTGGCCGTTTATTTGTCGCTGTGGTTTTACGTGTCCCTCGCGCCCGCGCTGCTGACCGACCCGGCGCAGTTGTGGCGCTATTTAACCGGAACGATCACGCTCGCGACCATTGGCCTCGGGATATTTTTCATTTGGCCGACGTCCACGCCTTCGTCGATCGTCGATTGGTCGCTGTACCCGGCGTTCGCTTTTATGAAAGGTGTCGACGCCTCCGGAAATGCCTGCCCCTCGCTGCATGCCGGCTTCGCGGTTTTCAGTGCGCTGTGGTTTGCCCGGATCTTTCGCGACAGTCACGCAAGTGCGGGTATGCGCCTCGCCAATTGGAGTTGGTGCCTCGGAATTTTATACTCCACGATCGCCACCCGCCAGCACGTCTTCGTCGACATCCTCGCCGGCAGCGCCTTGGGCGCACTGATCGGAGCCTGGAGCCTGCGGGCCCGTTCGGTATGAAATGTTTTAACCACGGAATACACGGAACACACAGAAAAAGAAACGTGCCGATCGGCCCCTTCGATTCCTTTCCATCCTTCGCGAGACACCAATCCGGAATCCCCCGGATTTTTCACCACTGATCCACACTGATTATCACTGATGACTGGCTGTGACCGCCAGAATCCTGACGGCGGTTCCAGCGGTCCCGCCCTACCTTGACGGGACAATTATGGCTTCACTCCCGATCTTGGGCTGTTTTTGAGGTGGAAAAGCGGGGTTCGAAAGGGGGCTTGCTTGGGAGGGCGGGGGCTGTCTCCGTGTACTGTTCTACTCATGAAACTCATTGATCTTAACCGGCAGGGTGGCATCGGCGCCAATTCACTTTTACTGATGATCGGTGAGTTGAACATCCTCGTCGATTGCGGCCTGAATCCCAAAACCCCCGGCGTAGACGCGCTACCTGAACTTTCACTGCTGCGTGATATCGAGCTCGACCTGATCATCATCACCCACTGCCACCTCGACCACATTGGCGGCCTGCCGGTGGTGATGCGGCAGCATCCCAAAACTCCGGTGCTGCTGACGCAGTCCAGCCGCATGCTGATTGAAAAGATGCTGCACAATTCGGCCAACGTGATGCAGAAGCAGAAAGAGGAGGACGGTGTCCCCGGCTATCCGCTTTTCACCCACAAGGAGATCGAAGGTCTGACCAAACGCTTTACCGGCCTGCCGTTCAAGAAGGTCAAAAAAATCAAGGGCAAGCGTGGCGAGATTGAACTGATGTTTCATCCGTCGGGTCACGTTGCGGGTGCCACCGCTGTCGAAATCCATCACGGCATGCGCAAAATTTTCCTGACGGGCGATGTGCTCTTTGAACACTTGCGTACCTTGAAAGGCGCCCATTTTCCCATCGGGCATTTCGATACATTGATCATCGAGACTACCCGCGGCATGACCGAACGCGCTTTCGGCAAGGAGCGCGTCCACGAAATCGCCCGCCTGATCGATTCGATCAACGATACGATTGCAAAGGGTGGCACGTTTTTGCTGCCGGTGTTCGCGCTCGGGCGCATGCAGGAACTGCTCGCGGTTTTCCATGACGCGCGGCGTTTTGGCCGGTTGATCGAGTGTCCGATCTACGCTGGCGGGCTGGGCATTGGACTCTCCGAATTATTCGACGAGGTATCGCGTAAAACCAAAGACGTGCAGTTCGACCGCCGGATTCTCCATGACCTGAATTTGCGAAAACTGCCACGTAAAATCACGCCGGGTCGCGAACCCGCGCAGAAAGGACTTTATATTGTCAGCTCGGGCATGCTCGTGGAGCGGACCCCGAGTTACGCGATCGCATCGGGCCTGCTCGCCCACGCACGCAACACGATTGGGTTTGTCGGCTACTGCGATCCCGACACTCCCGGTGGCAAGTTGCTGGCGACGAAACCCGGCGCGAATTTTCTGTTCTCCGCGCTCGACGTGAAAGCCAAGGTCAAGGCCCGCGTGGAGCGTTTCGAACTCAGCGGACACGCTGAACGCGGCGAGTTACTGGAGTTCGCGGTGCAAACCAAGGCCCGGAGCATCGTTCTCACTCACGGCGACCCGGATGCGCGCGGCTGGTTTGAGGCGCAACTCGCCGAGCAATTGCCCAAAGCCAAGATCATCGATCCCGTGCCGCTGCAAATGTACGAGGTGTGAAGTTGCGAGGGAAAATCGGGACGCCTGTTTGATTCCCTACCGTCGCCTTCTTCCAACCCTTCGCGAGAAACATCTCTCTCTGCGTTCGAAACGCTGCGGAAACCACGGATTCCGCGGATCATCACGGACGATCAATCAAGTAGGGACAAGTCAGGCTTTTATCCCGGAGGTGAGTTAATCCTGCACCGTAATCATTCAGTCAGGATGTAGGGCTGGCCCTTGTGGCCATGCCTCGTTCGTTGCGGCTAAGATCCTCGGATGAACTGGCCACAAAAAGCACAAAAATCGCAAAAACAGAAATTTGGAATCCGCCTGTGATTGTGCGGCGCCCCGGAATTTCAACCGTGAGTTTAAGTTAGAGTGCTTTCGTAATAACTGTGGCCGGATTTTCCTGTTGTAGCTGGAGGCGCTGAGCCCGGCCGGACACAACCGCAGACTCCGGGGTCAGCGCCCGAATGGCGCTTAAGTCATCCCGAGGACTCTCTTGCCGAGACGTTTGCGTCTGGGTGCTCCGGGCACGGTG
>Ga0307508_10000949_pt1 | contig 33774 bp, 27 predicted proteins | sample 9_EM_MG_FD_203089 | JGI IMG/M metagenome (GOLD analysis project Ga0307508, IMG submission 203089) | Populus trichocarpa ectomycorrhiza microbial communities from riparian zone in the Pacific Northwest, United States - 9_EM | ecosystem: Host-associated > Plants > Roots > Unclassified | place...
ATCCCCCCACTCCTTTTTTATTATTATTTTTTTTTATTTTTAAACCAACCCCCCCCCCCCCCCCCCCCCCCCCTCTCAATCGCTACTCGCGCACCCACGGCAGCCGCAATGCGTGCATTGTATGCCGGAGCTCTCCTCGTTGAGCCGCGCGCGGGGAACGCGGCAGATGCATGCGGTGTTGAAATTGTGCTCCTTGGCCTGTATGCAACGCATGCAGCACAGTTTCTCGTAGCCCTGTTTCTTCCTACACGTCCCGCCCCCCTCCCTATCGTATCAGCCTTATCACCCCCTCTCCTAAACAAGAACGAAGGGCACAGAGTGGAGTGGAAAGGGAATGCGTCACACACCATTTCGCGATCAGGTTCGCGTCGGCGTATCCGTTCTTGAGCAGCCAGTCGTACAGCGGCTTCGATATCGCTTCCTTCTTGTAGTACAGCTCGTAGACGAATCGCGACCCTATTTTTGAAAAATGGAATTGTTCCGACGCGCGGGTCAGCGCCATCGTCGCCTGCTGCTGCTGTCTATGGGTGGAATGGAGACGGAATGGGAGAGGTGGGGGAGAAAGCGTACGCTGGTGCGAAATCCGGAATATGTCCCACGTCGCCTCGTTCTTCTTCTTGCCCTCGTGCGGCGCCGCTTCCGCGTCCTTCATCTTGTTCGCAAAGTCCAGCAGCGTGTCCTCAATCTCTTCAAACCCGTCTGGCGGAGGCTTCTTTGAACCGCGCGTGTGACGGACCGGAGGCATCGTGGCGGAGTAGGTGGGTTGTTTGGTCGTGGTAGGTGGGTGCTGCGTGCTGTGATATCGCGAGATGAGAACATGTAGCAATCTTAACGGATACTGCCGTAACACGACGGGCACGTGATACAAAACTTAAGTAGGCAGTCATGTCTATCACTCGCGTTGACTTGCGGGGGCGTTCGTCATTACGACCATCATCGGTCTTCACCACCCGGTATCTATCATATACAATCGGCAAGCAAAAGCGGACACAGCATTCTCCCATCTCCCTAACCGGAAAAAAAGCGCCATTACGCATAACCGAAGAGCATCAAACACCATCTTCCTACCCGTCTAGCCAAAATTCATCTTGAGCGCGATACTCGGCTGTCCGCCCCCTACCGCCACCTCCCTTCTCGGTCCGGCAACATTGCTTCTCAAGACCTCCTCCATGTATATCCTCTGCTTCGCATCTAGATTCGCCACCACCGCTTTGAACGCATTCTGATCTGTCTGTGCGAGTTCGAGCAACCTCGCCGCGGTTTCCCGCCCCACCTCGGGGGTGCCATCGATGCGCGCGCGTTCCAGCAACATTGGCACGAACAGACTGATCGCAACCTGCAACTGCGTCCCGCCAAAGAGCGTACGCGCGAACGCTGTGAGGATGGCGCACACGGCTGCGGTTGCGGGAGTCGAGGGCGTGGTCGTCGTGACGAAGTTGATCAGCTTAGGCAGGAGGTAGCGGATGATTCCTTGGTCGCAAGCGGTTTTTGGCGAGGACATGACGAGCGATCGGGTGCATTGTACAGCGATGGTGGAAATGAGAGAGTCATCCAGGGAGCTGAGGATTTGGTCGCAGAGTTTGGGCAGGTGCTCGTCGTTCGTCGGGAGGATGTTGACGCCGGAGGTAACGACGATCGTGGAGGCCATCAGTGTGTTTCGGACGCAAGGGATGCCGACTTCGCCGCGAAGTCTGGGCTGTCAGTGGGTGATCGGAGGAAGAGAAGCGAGCCGCATACTTAGCGTGTTCGAGGACTCGCATGATGCTGCTGAGACAACTGCGGGCCTGCATGACCACCAGATCCGCATCATTCTTGTTGGAGCCTTTCGTGAGGATTGTGATGAATCTCTTGAAAATTGGCAGTGAGCGAGGGATAACATCGGACTGACAGACACCGGTGCCAAAAATCGCTAGATAGCACCTGTCAGCTCACTAAGCCGCTAATCATGAACGTTAGGGCCGACCTACTCGTAAAGACATGCAAAATTGATGCATAGAGATCCATCCTAATGACTGCTGGGAAGACCTCGGCTGCATCTACCAAAGCGTCCAAACTGCCTCTGATCAGGTTTGTAGCCTCATCGCTCAGCTGCTGTCGGATCTGCGTCTTCGAATCGACAAGGTTCGGCAGCAGACCGGCGAGGACCAACACGATCAGGCGAGTCAGCTCAAACAGCTGGTCGATCTCTTCCGTCAACCCGTCGGCGCTCTTGGCATCCTTCCCCCCCTTCTTCCGGGCCGCGGGGTGCTCCACACACAATCCTCGGGCAATATCCACGATTGCCGACTGTACTGCCAGGCCTTCTGTGAGAACAAGTCTATCTAGTAGGTCCATTGTTTCCGAAAATATGACGTCTTGGTAGATGGCATGGCCGCACACAGACGGATGCAGGATCTTCTTAAGAGCCAGCAGGATTTCTAGCGTCTGTTCCTTAGTAGCAAGCGAGTCCACACCCGGCCGTGCAACCAGCGCCTCGAATGCAATGCCAAACAGCACGAAAAAGAACGCCACCGGCTCGTCCCTGTAGTTGATGTCATCGCGGGGCTGGGTCGTGCTCATGACCGCTCCTGGCGGGGAAGACTTTCCGTCGAGCGCGTCGAAGACGAACTGGCTGTCTTGCTCGATTAAGCTGGCAATCGCATCGACCAGCTTCAACCAAGAGTCCTGATAGAAACCAAGCAAAGTCTCGCGGTTAAGGGCAGCATAGATGGTTTCGATCGATCCTCCGATGGACGAAGAAGCCGCTCCTCCGGCGGAGATGTCCGGTTCAAATCGCAACCGTGCGAACTCTCGTAGCGATGACAGCCACATTGGTGCAAGCGTGGTGATGTGGGGTTTAACGACATCGACCAGATATGACTGCTCCAGACTGGCCACTTGAAGCTCCGCCCATGCCCTGAGCACTGCCATCTTGACCATCACTTGTGCGTTGGAGCTAAGTCCTTTCAAGTCCCCGATCGATGCGTTCTCTGCATCCGCTGTGTAAAGGTCAGCACTTCTGTGCAACTAGTGTTGTTCCACGATAACCCACTCGAGAAATTCTCCAGAGCCTGCGTAACCAGCTTCAAGATCCTGCCCATGCGATCGACATCCTTTACAATTCCGGTGGCGATGAATGCAGCACCTACATTAACCGCCTGCGTCGCCAACTCCGGGCTCGAATCCACGGCGAATGCTGGGGTTAGCGCGCTTCCTATCTGCGCTTGATACTGTTCCAAAAGTGGTGCGTCCGGGAAATCCGGGTCCGCGGTGTGCCCAAACATCTTCAGCACCTGATCGATAATCCTCAGACCCCCGAGCCTGAGATCGACCACATTCGCGGTAGAAGCGGAGAACGCCATCTTGATAATATCACCGATCTTTTCGATGAGCCTCTGCTGTAGCGGCGATCCCGGGTTCCTCGCCAATTCCTCTGCAGAAAGCGACAACAGTTCACCCAGCAACTCTACCGCAAATGTTCGTACCTGCCATCGTAGTGGTTCCTGTCCCGTTGGCTTTGATTCTGCCTCGTTGCCCGCCATACCCGCGACTTCCTCATCGTTGAGATCCGTCGTTGTCCCGCTAATAGGCTTTAGTGGTTCCTGCGTAGCATGGCCGCCTTTCCTCTCCACCGCCTTCGACATAACCATCTGGCAGCGATCAACCCACTCCCCTGTCTTGGTGATTCCTGTCTGTCCCATCCAGTTCCGTACGATATTTCGGACTCCTTCGTTTGTGGGATTTTCGTCGAGTGTGATCCACAGCTGCTCTTCTAGCTTCGGATCGGCAGTCTTCAGGATCCTTTCTGCATGAGCCTTCAGGAGCTGGTATAATCCATCCACTGCGACATTCCTCATCTCGCCGTCGTCGGATCCGAGTCCTTGATGCAGCATCTTGAGGTACCGGGCGACATCCACATGGCCGAGCGCAAACATCGAGAAGTGTTCCAAGCAGCGGAGCGCTTCCATCACCGTGAGGTTGTCGGATTCTTTCAAGAACTGGTCGACCATGGTCAGGATGAGTTCACGCACTTTACTCATGTCCTGAAGCTCTGGGCCGAGAACACCAATCAACGAGGCGATACACCGGACGAGGATGCCCGTCGTTGGCAGTTCCAGTTCCAGATTCGAGGTTGCCAGTGAAGAGACTTCAGCATTGTGCGTTTCGGCAACATAAAGCTGGGATAGCATTCCAATCGTGCTGGAGACATACCCCGAAAAGGTCAATCCAGCGGAATCAATGGTCCTGGCCAGACCCTCCAGTGCCCAAAAATGTACGACCGGATGCGGATCGCTGCTGAGAGACATGAGAATGCCAACAATAGTCTTGAGATGGAACCCCGCCGCCATGCCACCAACATGGGAATGAATGCAACCCAACGCTACCGCCGAACCAGCGCGAGCGTTCGGATCTCGATTGTTAACAACCGTATCGACCAGCCATTTTATGATGTTCCCAGTGAAACTATTCCCACCGATGCTGCAAAGCCTTCCCATCGCCTCGTACGCGATGTTCCTCACGAATGGATCCGGAAGAACCACGAAGCCTTGAAGCAACTCGGCGATGATCTTGAGAACACTAGGGGAACTGAGATTCACGCCCGGCACCTCACCGCTGACGGCCAACTTGGTCACACCGAGAAGTGCTACAGCGACGTTAACGGTCATTGCGGCCTTCCGCCCTGGGTCCCGCTGGAGTATATTTGACGCGAGAAACGTGGCGATTTGCTCCAAGATACTCTCCTGGACCTTTGGCTGCTGGGTCGGGAGAAGCGCGGTGAACAAGTCAATCGCCGAGTTGACAACCGCCGTGGCCGGCGGGGCAGGCGACGCTTCTTCCCCCTGCGGATCGGAGAGGTACAGGTTCACTGAGTCATGCTCGATCGACCCAATAACCGGCGTGTGCAGCGAATCCTCAATCCTGGCATCCGGGTTATCCCTCGTCATCCAGTGCTTGATGGTCTTCTTGCTTCCCCGTCCCTCAAACGCAAACGCATCCACATCGTAGCCCTTAACACCCGAGGTAACACCATACGCGTAATTATCTGCGATCTCCCACAAACTCTCGAAGCTACTCGCTGTGGCGATGGCGGTGCTGAGAGAAGATGGCGTGTACTTCTCCGGATCGGCGAAAAAGCTCACTGCGATCGTCAAAAGGTTTGCCTGCACTGCCTCGGCGTGCGAGAGTTTGACGAGTTTCACATAGCATTGCAACACTCGCCGTCTCACCATCAGATCGAAATCGAGCAGCTGCAGCGAAGGCTGTAGGAGCTGCACGACGTCGTCAGTAGTCTTGCGGGATGGTAATCCATTCAGGAAGAGTGTTGAATTCTGCAGCATCGCGGCGATCCGCTTGGACACATCGGTCGTCAGGAGGCGGTGATTGAACTCCAAGAAAGAAAGAATCGACCCCAGCGCGCACTCCCTAACATGCGCCAGGAACGAGAGCTCCAGCATCGACCGCTCCGTTGTCGAATCCTTCGCCAACGGTTTTGGCAATGCATTTTTCCACAGCAGGAGAAGCTGCGAGAGATGTATCTTGACAAAATTCGGTCCCAGCGCCATCAGTCCACCAATGATGATCCATGCCACTTGGATCTGCGTGCTCGAGATCCGGAGTTCGTATTCGCCGCTAGATTTCAGCAGGTTCGTGGACATGGAAAGGATGCGGGATGTGACGTCCACCGATGCGTACAACGGCTGTACGGGGGCCGTACTAATGGCCGCAGCGAGTCCGTTGGCATAGCCGGTGCAACGCCTTATGGTCTCGGTCGATAGTGGCCGGCGAGTGGTCAGTTGCGTTAGCTCGCGGTTGACATTGTTCATACAGATGGTGAGAATCGGGAGCAGTTGCGATGGGATGGCCATGACGAACGCCCGCAGACACCAACTTGTCGTGATTTGAACCGAGTAGTTTGGATGCTGGATAACTTGTAAAAGCCCATCTCTAATCGCATCCTGGATTCCCGTCGTGGCGGATCCCAAGGCCTTGATGAGAGACGACAATGCGTGTAATGCACCGATGAGTGTGTGTTTGCTGGGCTCTGGTTTGTCCTTGATAACCTGCGGATAGTCCTTGATGATGTCGTTCACCAGCGTCCGTGCGGCATTCAGCTGGCCGGTCTCCCCCAGCAGCCTCTGTCCGATCACTTCCTCCAAGATGATCCTCACGTATTTCCTCGTGGTCAGCAGCCGGAATCTGTTGGCAGTGATTACCGGGCTTGACAGCAGATTTACGAGCAAGTGATTAGAGATGGTAGCGTAGTTTGATTCCACAATACTCGTGCCAAAACGCATCATAACTTCTACATATGTCTGCGCGATACCCGCACGGACTCGCGGCGGGGTCGTCGTCTTTGTATACTGTCCAGAGAGCTGCCGCAGTATTTCATCCAGTGACAGAGCCATCCGTATTACCGTCTTCTTTGACGGGGCGGGCGATCCTGGTCTTTCCATCACCACCCTGTCATCATCTTCAAGCACCACAGACGACCGCTTCACCTTCTTGGCTTTCTTGAGGTTCTTGTTGATCAGCATCTCCGGATCGGTCGAGTGTGCCTGGAACAGTGACAGAGCAAGACATGAGGCAGCAGCCTTCCGTATGTGTGATGACTGTGTGTCGAATGCCTTGAGTATCGAGGCTTGTAGTTTTTCGTAGTCTTGAAGTGTGTTAAAGTAAGGCGTGCTCTTGAGCATATCTTCCAGGCACTACCGGTTCGCCCATTCATATCAGTAATTTTTTACCTTAAAAGTCCCCGGCGGAGATTACCTGGAGAGCCGAAGCTTGCACGACCGCCGCTTTGTCCCCAGCAGCCGCATTCCTTGCTGATTTCCATATGTCCCTCGCGATAGATTCATCAGCCATAGGGCCGAGAAGCTTAAACGCGCTCCCCATAGCTCTGAGCGTAGTGCTCCTAACGCCGCAGTTATTCCCAGAGTTCTTCAGCAGCTTCAACAGCGAGCTGCAAGCGAACGTCGAGACCGATATAGCACTATCACCCGCAATCGCAAAGATCTCTCCCAGACAATGCGCCGCCGCATGTTTCGCCCGCACATCTTTATCCTTCCCGCCATTAGTTATGCCGACCAACTCATTGACCGAGTCGTAGAGTAGCTTCCGGTCGCCCTTGGCGAACACCCCCGAGAAGCACCGGCCGAGAATATTGCGGGTTAACCGCGTGGGCGCCGGCGCGCTGAGCTGGATGACTCTCAGGAGCTCGCGCTGGACGAATAGTTGGTAGGCAGAGGCCCCGTCCGCGTCAAGGCGCTCGACCAACCGCTCGATGCTCGTCAGGAAGTTGAGAACGTAGAGTTGTTGTTGCGGCTCGTCAGTGATGGCGGCGAGCTTCGTGATGTTCAGCTGGACGGCCTCGGGGGCTACCTCTACAGCCATTGTGGGGGCGAGTGTCGTGGAGGATCGTTAGAGAAATGGTACGTGGGGATCTTAGGGTACACCGAGGAGATTGTGGAGATGCAAATGAGGGGGACAGCGACGCTGGTTTCAGGAGTGAGTAGCAGCATGTCATGCCAAGACGGTGGTGGGTCCAGCTCGAAAATAACCATGAGGATTCCACCTCCGTAACCCCATCACCCAACTCTCCATTTGCAACTGTCCGACAATGCCAGCTTCAGTTCTCCGGACATTCCAACGTCTCTGCCACGGTTCGCGCACATTAGTGGCGTCCATCAATGCCACCGCGTACACCTGCCGTTCCTCGACACAGACAGTCCGCACATTCTCATCCACCTCCACCACCGCCTCGGGTCACAGCCGCTGGTCAAAAATAAAGCACGACAAAGCCAAAGTTGATGCTCGGCGAGGAGCCGGCTACTCCAAGCTGAGTCAGGAAATCAGCTTTGCGGTCCGCGATGGAGGTTCCGACTTCTCGAATCTCCGACTCAAAGCTGCCGTTGAGGCCGCAAAAAAGGGTTAGTGTGAGAACTCTCCTCTGGATTACTGTCTCTGCCACTGTTGGCAATTCTGATACATATATCAGCCGGCATGCCAAAGGATCGGATAACCACAGCCATTGAGCGTGGACAGGGCAAGTCTGCCACTGGTGTCGCGCTGGAGCCGGTATTCATCGAGGCCATCGGCCCCGGAAAGGTCGCGCTGGTCATCGATTGTCTTACGGACAATAAGCTGCGGACACTACAGGATGTCAAGGCCCTTCTTGGGAAGTACAGCGCACAGACCACGCCGACGGCCTACCTGTTCTCGCGCAAGGGTCTTGTGCGTGTTTTGGCGGGGTCAGGAGGACATACGTTTGACACCGTGCTTGAGACCGCTCTAGAGGTCGAAGGGACAGAGGATGTCGAGGAGGTGGCCGAAGGAGAGGATGGGAAGCCCGAGGTCGTGATTACTACGGAACCGGCGCAAGTCAGGGTGGTCGCTACCGGAGTGAAGGAGAAACTTCCGGGACTCGAAATCATCAACTACGGAATCGAGTGGGTGCCGAACGATGATACCATGGTCGAGATGGGCAGAGAGAAATGGGCTACTCCGCTGGAAGAGTTGCTGGAAAAGTTAGACGATGTTCCGGAAGTTAACGACGTTTATACCAATGCGAAGCCATGAGAGATGGTCTCTATTCTCCGGTTGTAGACGGTGGAAACGTGCGTATCCCCTGGACCGTAGAAATTGAGTTTCCGTGCCATTTACACCCCCTCAACCACAGCTCTCGATCATAGTGGAAGAAGTAGCCAGTTGTATCCCCAATACTGAAACTTATTTTGTTCTTTGATGCCTGAACTCTCATACTATCAATCCTCGGAGCTATGGTCTTTCTGGTGGGAGATAGATAAGTCACATTGTGGGGGAGTGTCCAGGACTTTGGCGAGAATATCAAACCCAACACGTCTGAACCAGTCGTTCGCCATCAACCCAAAAAAGTCCAATACTCTCACGTCCTCAGAAAACGATCTCAAGCTACATCTTGGTCAACCTGTTACAAAGCGATCATCACGAGACGAACAGGCAGTCGAGAAAATGCGCTTCACGGAAAATCACTCGGGCGCAGTTGTGAATCCTACTCCCCTAACTTCGCAGGCCTCATCAGCATCAACACCATTGCCCCAGTTGTCCATACTCCATCCCGTGGCCCATAGCCTGTCCGCGTAAAGCCTATAATACACTTCCTGCAAATTTTCAAGGTCTCGATGCGATAGAGCCTATTGAAATCCTGAGGCTATTTTTTACCGATTCGCACCGCAAAACAATGATTGACAATACCAACAAATACGCTAGCCAGAAGATCGCCGAGGGAAAGAGAAATAAAAAGCGGCAGTGGGAGGAGATAGTGCTGGAAGATATAAGTCGTTAGTTGGAAATTATTCTCTACATGGGACTTCACTCCTCATCAAACGCGGACTACTAGAGACACGACCGAACCCAACTTATCCTGCGGCCCAGTTCCTGAGCCAGACGAGACTCGAACTGACCAAACGCTTTTCCACGTCTCCTCACCAAATCTTGAGCTTGTCACTCCATCTGGACGGCGACTATGGCATGCGAAAGCAGCTTCGGAATAGTTCAAAAGCTTACCGGATGCCATCAACCAATACTGCAGTGTATAACGCCATGACCAGATGTACCGGTCACTCTCAGGATACCCCCAAGATGCCTAGCAAGCCCATCCAGCAATGTTTTGAGTTTCACTGCCTTGCCGACTGGACTTTCTCCCACGTACAAAGACCCAATCTAAAGACGCTGCGCCAAAACCAGCCAAGAAGGTCTATATTAAATCTGATACCACACTCCCGTTCGATTGCTGTGGACCTGGTCATATGCCTATCCATCTGCCACCGGTAAGAAGCTTACTTGCTGTCTGTGTCGCTGGAAATACCGTGGTGATGGAAAGGGCTCTAAAGACGTACCATAAGCCCGGTGATCCTATGTGAGGTGCGACTTGCCCTTATGTGTTTTTTGGGATCGAAACTGCTTTGTTGAACTGCATGGCTTTCGGATAACCTGGTCTGTTGTGGTGGTTGAATTGTGGGTATAGGTTGGAGGTGTATTCATCCTGAAATGACAATCAACGACCACCCACTTAGACAAAAGTCGCAAATTGAGGTCGCAGAAATCTTTACTGTACAATGGAAAAGAACTCTTTTGAGGCATATCAATCAAAACCATCATCCGATGGTCTTATTGAGCAGAATCTTCCCAACGGGGGTAAGGTTTTACGTGCCATTTGGCACGGAACCCATTTACGGACTAGGGAATAACACTTGTAATGCTTTTGGTTGGATTCGTTACGAGCAACAGGTGAGAAAGATAGCGCGAAGCGACTACAACAGACCAATAGACCAACACCAAAAAATAGCTTGCAGACATTGCCCTGCAACTCCCAACTCCGAAATTCGGCATGACCCCGCTCATCGAAGTAAAAAAAAACATTCTCGCGACGAGTGAAACGCAAAACAAAGGAAAAAAAAGAGAGAAAAAAAAGATCGGACGCAGAATGCGATTCGGGATCAAAACGTCTGGTGCAGATATTTGTCGGGATCAGTAACCCTGGCACGAATCGCAAATAGGTAGCTCGTGCGAAGTCCGTTCGTAGCATCCGAGGTCTCGCCCCAAGGGTACCAGCAATACTTGAGCGCCAGAGCCAGGGTGAGACATCCACCGCAGATACCCTTCGTCTCGTGGCTCAAGATGAGATTGTAGCGACGAGTCGTCAGTGTTTGGGCGTAGGTCCGACGGTTTTTCTCGTCGGCAAAGTACCAATCGCAAAACTTGCAGTCCTTGAGCTCGGTAACGTACTGGGTCGCCGTCTCCTCGTCAGCGATGCCGTGGGCGATGGTGCGCTCCATCAAGACGCGGAGTTCCTTGGGGCGTAGCGAGTGGCAGCACGCGCGGAGCTGGCGGCTAGTCGAAGAGAGGGCGAGGTAGTCTTGGCTGGTGCGTAGGTGACTCGACAGGTAGACGAGGAGCTCGGGTGGGAGTGAGAGGAGCGTAAGCTTTGGTTTTTCGTCGACGACTACATCGTCCGGTTGCTGAGGGATGGACATCAGTAGCTGTTCATAGTTCGCTATCGTTGTTGAGTGAGGAGACAGGTAACTTACAACAGGCGTCGCCATCAATAGCGTCCGTGAACTTTTTTTTTGATTGTATCAAGAGGTGACTGAGAAAAATTCGCCAGGTGGGCGGGATTCAGCTTTATAGCGACGTGTTTTAGGTTTTCGGGATAAGGTCTTTACTGGTCAACCGATGAGCGATGAGCTGTGCTGTGCTGAGCAGTGAGGTGTGCTAGTTAGAGAGTACTTTGAGTGAAAATAGAGCAGAGGTCTAGCTAAACTGCGGGGCCACTGGGAGAAGGAAGCGATGTGACCCAGACCAACCTGCATGAGGGTGGCCGCAGCACAAGTGATCAATTATGTAGCTTGACTAGCAGAGGTAAATTGTACCACGTGATGAGCTTATGCAATGATCTGCCAGCAAATAGAGCGCCCATGTATGGGAATTGCTCGCACTGGACAAAACTTCTTTGTCGAAGATGTAGTTCACTAAACGTCGCCTGCTCGACTTGTGGAGAGATAATAGCTCTTGAGTCCCGCTCCAATCGATTTCTTGGTGTAGCCGACTGTATTGTGCAGTACACATACTCCTCAGATGCGGGGCAGTCTCCTTCCGTCCTCCTTTGCCACTGGATGTGCTAGGATTGGGTGCAGACAAAGTTGCCGGTTGGCTTACACTAGATCTTCGGTCAAATGAATATTGAATGTACAATTCATATTTGGGTTCAGTCGTTCCAAACAACTCTTATCGTTGATCTGATTACATGTACCCAACGAGCCCAAAGTATCGTAGTTCGACATGGGGCGGCACACAAGCACCTAATTGTGGTACATTTAAGCTCTTCAAGTAGATGGTCGCAATGGTCGCCCTATTACCTACTTTCTAAATACGTAACAAATGGGTTCGTAAGCCTAACACCTAGTGGCAGAAAAATTGCCCGTCCGGGCCGCGCAATCCACGGGTGTCTCACCATCCATGAACGCGGCTACAGAAGGACAGGTTTCTGAGAGGATCATGAGCTGGCACTCGTCACTCTAGACGCGTCATCAGCTTTGGAGAAATGTGCACTAGTCGATAGTTGGGCTGTAGTTGATCCCAAGTCTGCATATCGCCTTCAAAGGCGGAAGCCTCTCCTTGCTGAGAGTTCCGATAAAAAACCACGGAACTTGGCACTGAGGAATGCTAAATCTCTTTCTTTGCGTCGGCGCTGAGGAAGACATACACCGGCCCCCCGGCACGACACCATCGGATACGGAGCTGGAATTGCAGAGATTACCTACCAAGCGAGCTTTGCTCGTCGTCAATCTTTCCAGAGCAATCGCTTTGATAAAACCATGGTGTTTGCGATTGGTATACAGCGCAATAGTACAGTAATGATACAACGCCGCAGCGTCGTCGTTGTATGATGCCTTTCTCCTTCCGAGTCACGAATCTAACTATATAGATCCTCGCAGTTGACCCACGCACCTCGCCAGAAACGCACACAACTACTCTTTCTTATCCCCCTTATCCAGCGGCTCCAACTCCACCCTCGCCGCGCGTCTCTCCAGTCGCCGCTTCTGCATGCGCCCGAGTTCATTGATGATTTCTTCCCTCTCGTGCGGGATCTTGTGGATCTGGTTCGGATTCGGCCAGAAGCCTTCCACGGCGAAGCGATTGTCGAGGTTTGTACCGAAGTAGTACATTACGGCGATTGGAAACATGATGTACCTTTTCATATCGAACTTAGTGAAGGTTAGGTGAGGGGTGGTGGCGGGTAGCGAACATTCCGAACTAATTGCCGTAGTTTAGCTGGTAGGACAAAGACGAGGACGGTATAACGGCACAAACCTTGAAAACTTCAAGATTGCTTCCTCCCATGACTGCAGGCACCTGCGAACCAAGTGAGTGATCGTGGTTGGTTGGTATTGCGGTTGTGGTTGTAGTGGTGGAGTCGGTAGTGGAGATATGGCGGTTTCGTTTGTTTGGTAGGGGCAGTCTTTCGTTGCCTTCCTCCAGTGCCGTCCTCCGGTGCCGACGTCGGTTTAAGCTTTTCAGCCAAGACCGCCTGCCTCTTCATTACACATCATTGCCGGTCACTCAGTGCTTCATCCCGCACCGGACGGCGCCGAGGAGATTTATCCAGCTCGCCTCTGCCTGCTCCTGAAGATCCTCACATGTTGGGTCCACGAGGCCGGAAATATCTAGCACGTGTCGAGGCTCGGCCGAACTACATTTACCTGCGTAGAGCACCCGCTTGCCGCTACAATTCCTTCCACCGCACCTTACGCATACCCTATTTAGAGAGAGGTAACTTGAGTGTGCGAAGATCCACCCTCCATTCCTGCCGATCCTCACAACAAGCCATGAGTGTCGACTTCCACACTTGCGTGTCACGTAACGTAAACAAGCCCTACATAGTTATGTAACTCCCACGGCAACTTCCGTTGCTCCTCTCAACGCGCCTACCTTTCCACCGGCTTCTTCCCCCGCTAACTCCTCCCCACCGACATTCCACCCCGCGCAAAATGTCGGCCCCTATCGATCCCTCCTCCATCTCTACGTGGGAAGACGCGTTCCAATATCCGATCCCGCAGGTGCGACAGCTGGAGCGACAGCTGCGCGCTGACCTGGCGGGGAATAGGGAGAAGTTGCGGGGGTTGGTTGGGTCAGTAGCTATTTCCCATCATTCCCCACTACACCAGCTTTGGAAACTCGCAGACTGATGCTGAAAGGTACAATAGGGAGAGCTATCGTGATCTACTGCAGACCGCGGAACGTATTATCGATATGGATGTGGCCGCTCAGAACGTTGAGACGCACCTTGGCGACGCTTCGAGGAACTGCAACTCCCGACTTCTCGAGCGGAAAGCGAAGAACTTGCGCCTGTTCAATGATATTACAGATAAGAGAGGTACCCCAAAGCTTCTCGGATGGTTACTGGTTAAATGGGTGATTGGTTGATTGGCTTCAGACTGCGAAAAATACACCTTCACTGCACAACTCGCAGTACTCGAAGCTTGTCCCACAGTGATTTCCTGGCTCCTCTACAGGGACGAAGGGGCATCCTGCCTCCTTGCCTCCAAACTCTTCGTGATATCCCGACTTCTTCTCAAGTCGCTATCCGAGAAGGTTTCTGCCCGCACTCCGAACCGTCCAAAGCATCCACTAACCTGTGGTCACCAGAACTCACTTCCGCTTTTAGCCTCACTCCGTTCGCAGTGTGGGACGCTCCGTCCAATATTGCTTCAGCATATCGATACACTTCTCTCCTCATCTACTCCTCTCGCTATGCATGTCCTTGTTTCTACCCTCGCAGCGTTCAGTATTATCAAGACGTCCTCGCCATCCGAGGTGCTACGACACTTCCTTTATATCCGGTCCACAGCGCTGTCATCACTGCAGAAGGGTACAGAGCCAAATTCGATCCTAAGGTCCCTCGCGCTGTTTAACCGCACCCTGCACGACGTGGAAGAGGTTTTCCCGGACAAACTCAGCGACGCACTGGTGGCTCTGAAATCGAAGAGCTTACTTCAGGATGCTGAAGTCGTAGCGGTGCCGGAGCTGAGCCTTGAAATCAACGCGCGCTGGCTACCGGATGATATCCGCAGCTTCACGCCATGGGTGCGCCACGACGACTTGGAGAAGGTGCGGGTAAAGGAGTTGGTCCAGGCGTGGGCCGAGAAGGAGACTACCAAGTTGAATGAAAGCCTGCAGAAAACACTGGAGGCAATGGACGAAGTGGCGGCTATTGTGAAATTGCGCAGTGAAGCTTTGACGCTATGGAGAGCGGGCGCACAGATCAGAAGGAAATTGCTCAGCGACGGATGTGGGGAGAATTTCAGGACTATCCTCAAGACCAGAGTGGTGGAGGTGATGAAGAGTGTTGCCGAGGGTCTCAGAGGTGTTGCGGAGAAGGTACAGGAATTGCTTCCGGAGGTAGAGTATGAGCCGGAAGGTATTCCACCTCGTCTATGCATCTACCTCAACAATGACAGGACTAACAGTTTTGCTTAGATTCTACCAGCCTCTGGCCCGAAACACCCCTTAGTATCGACCTCACTAACGGCGCTCTCTCCTTTCGCACCAACATCTCTAACCGGGTGCACGGACGGAGCCCGGCGATCCTCTCATTCCTGAGTGTCTACACCTCCTGGCTCTCCCGGATCTCTACCATCGCAACCATTGCTCGTAACCTCCGGAACCCCTCACACCCCAGCACAGAGGACGAAGACTTCGAATCCGAAGAAGAGCGATCTCAAGCCGGAATCGAAGACTCCTTCCTCTGCGAAAAGGAACTCACTAGCGCTCTGGACGGTGTTTATCGCTTATTTGAGCGCTCGCTCAAATCCACATTCGAACTGACCCCGAATCCCATGACCAGACGGCAGGCCGTCTTCCTCCTACGCGCCATCCGACAGATCCGCCTCCTACCACCAAAGCGGCAAGGAGAGGATGCGAACGCCAACGCGATAATCTCGCTCTCCTGGTTCGGCACGGAGCTGATCCCTCGGTTGCATGCCTCCATCGCCGAGGCGGTGACCACGCCGCCCATCCGCACCGTCACGACACTCCTGCAGCGCCGGAAATGGGAGTCCCCCGTGAGCTCGCGGCCGCTGTGGGAGGTGTACGAGCATCAGCCGGACATGGAGCCACTTCCGGTGCAGCCCAGTCCGCTGGTGTTCAGATTCCTGAACGAGATCGTGAAGGAGATGAGGACGGCCGGCGAGGATGTCTGGACCTCAGCGGCGGTCAAGGCGGTCAAGGCTAGGGCTTGCAACCATATGTGGGCGGTTATAGAAGAGGTCCTTCGGGATCGGGAATGGAGGAACTCCGCAGAAGACGCCTCCCCGCCCTCTCCTCTCCCCCCCCCTCCTCCTCCTCCACTGGCGGCACCATCTTTCTCACCGTCACCACAACCAGCTAGCGGCGGAGACCAAATTGCACCCCCGCCGGCGGAATTAACTCCCGCACACACACCGAAACCGTACATAACCCGCGACTGGAGCCTGCAGCTCCTCTTCGACACCCTCTACCTGGACGAAGCACTGCACTGCAAGCGGCGGCGCGGAAGCACCAACGGATCTTCGGTGACGAGTCTCGTCGGGAAGGTGGATTCGATCATCGGGGGCAAAGTCGAACTGGACGAGGAGTTGAGGATACGACTGGAGGGGGCGGCGAGCGAGTACTGGAAGCGGACGTGTTTATTGTTTGCGCTGTTACGTTGAGTTGAGCTGAGCCGAATTCAGTTGTGATGTAATACTTCGATGGGGAGTGAGGGGGGTGGGCGGATGGGGTTGGAGATGAAGAATACGGAGATATTGCTCACTCCTTTTGCACCTACATACTTAAATACAATCCAGTCCAATCCAACCCAAACCCAACAAGCCCATAGAGAGATACAGTCAAAAAAAAACCCCCACCCACTCGATTCGATCAATCCATTACATAGATTTCTTGCCCGGGTTGACCTTCCTCGCCAACCTCTTAGCATTGGCCACACCCGTGAACGAACCGTTCCTGCGTCTATTCTCGACCGCCTTCTCCACCTCCCTCCGAATCTCGAGCAGATCGCCCTCCGGGTCCTCCGGCAAGCCGAGCGTACCACCGGTGCGCTGTGTCGCCTCGAGCTCCTCCTCCGCCTCCTCCGCAGCCCTGCCGAGTCTTCGCTGTTGCGTCTTGGCCAGCCAATTCTTCCCCGAAGAGTAAAAGAAGCTGATGGAGGCGACGATGGCGATGTGGACGAAGAAGTAGGTACGCGCCCACACTATCAGTGAGCCCGAGAAGGAGAGGATTATGAACGGTGCCGCAATGTAGGAGAAGGCAAGCTGCGTCACAAACATGCTGAAGACGTCGTACAGCTTTTTAAACGGACCAGGGGTCTTTTGGTCCGCACTGAGGAAGAGAGGTCGCACATGCCGGCGGAAGTACTTGGCGGTCGTTTGGGTGAGCGAGGCGGTTATGAAGGTTAAGTAATAGCCGGGTGAGATGCCGTGCCAGAGGGCTGGACTTCCGTTAGCAACTGAGCAGTCAACAGGATGGATTGGATGCGTTCATACCCGATGTGGTAAAGGTAGCCAGTGAGCTCCTGAAACCAGGCTTTTTTCCCTTGGGTGTCACTCGGAGATAAACGTAGTTCTTGAGCCACTTGTTGGTATTCATGTTCCACGCCTCGAGGTATGCCCTTGTGTTCTGAGCGGTCTCCAGAGCGTATGGGTCGACGTTCGTAACGCGATCCCATCTCGCCTTACGGTTCTCGTCCACGCCGTTGTATCCCAGGCCGGCAAGAATACATGCTCCCTCGGTCAGCGACCATACTCCGTAGTATTTCGTCCGTGCGGTGAAACAGAAGGCGTAGATGAACCACAACCTGTCACCCAGTCAGCCACCACTCACCCCCAACCCAATGGAAACTCACCGCCGGAGGAATGAATAAGTCATGGCCTCATCACTAAGCATAAACTCGGTAGTATAGATTGCACCGAGCTTCAAGAACGCTAATATCCACAAGCCTCCGCAGACAGCCTTCCACGTAGCGGGCGCGTGGCTCTTGGGGATCTTCCGCTTCCGCCTAGTTCCACCACGCTTCGCGTCCGGGGCTACCACGTCGAACATGGTACAGTCGATCCACCGCTGGTACTCGCGGAAGTCGAAGGCAGGGCCGGCGAAGAGGGAGGGGAAGAATAGCTTTGCTGCAATTCAGCGCCCCCTCCTTCTCCTCTTTCCGCAGCGGAATTTGGAAGGGGTACGAACCACGTATGCTCCGTAATCGAGTATGCTCGGCATCTTGGCGATCTTCCGGTCCTTCTGGAACTCCGATAACTCCTACACACCATTAGCATCTCCGTTTTCGCCTTACCCATTTATCACTCACCTCATCTGGCAAACGACCATCGTGAACCGACCAACAAAATGCCGTCAACTATCCTTGCCCGTCAGCACATCTGCCCGGCTCATCCCATCCCCAAAGCCCGGTAAAGGCACACACCTTCATGACCAGCACCATCTGCGCGCCGGTGACATCCACCACACCGGGGACCGAATACAGCTCTCTGTACACATGACTCCAGAGCATATGTCCCATCAGGAACACGAATCCGATCCACGGCATGAACGGCCCACCGATGAACGCAGCGATGGTGTAGGCGCCCGCCGCAGAAATGAAGAGCGTGCGGATGCCGTCCCAGAGGTTGAAGACGCCGAGGAGGTAGAACAACGAAACCCTTCGAAAAAAAAATATCATCAGCGGGAAACTGCCGGAAGTGGGGGGGAGAGAGGATGGAATGGGAGAAAAAGGGCGGACCCGATGAGGAAAACATTCTTCTTCCAAGGCTCTGTGTCCGGTAAACGTTTTAATAGGCCCGCGAAGGGGTAGGATACGAGGATTGTAAAGATGAGCTTAACTGCTGAAACGTGAGCGGTTACGACTGCGACGAGCTGAAGGGCACACATACGTTCGTCTTTCGGTGTTCCGATCGCGTTGGCGAGCCAAACGAAAGCTATCCCAGGCTCTGTCAGTTCATAGTCGCGGAACAAGAGTAAGAGCATATACGCGGGTCTATGAATGGCAACATGGCGCACACACTCTCTCCTCAGGATCTGAGGAATTTGAACTGTCGAGGAGGGGTGGGAAGGTTGGCGGGTTTTGATCCTGAACAGGACAGAGCCAACAGAACAGAGACAGCGACGTGAACCTACATACCAAACTACTGGAGCAAATCACGGGTATCCGGACACGCTAAAGCGGCAAGGTAAGACTTGGCAGCCGTATACGAGTGATACCCCGTGTAGCCGCCTGAGGTATTCGGCGCCGCGCTACTCAACACTGCGTCCGGCGCCGGCTGTACGGGTCGGTTTCGGCATCTCGTTTATTATAGCGACAAAAAGGAGGAGAAGAGAGGAACAGCGAGGCCATGGGGAAGACACGCCCGCCCCCCGATTTCCAACAACGAGGCGTGACAACAGTCTCAGCCTTGCCTGGGCACGTTACTCTAATAGCGTTAACTAGCCCAATCAGCCTGTCCAGATAACCCGTAGTGCTCTCGTACATACGCCAGCACTGGGCGATGCAAGCGAGGCAGGCATCAGATAGGAATAGTTACGTGAGCGCCAGTCAGGACAGATGCGCCACGGCGATTCTAGGGGAAACGTAAGCTCCGACGATCTAACTTTAGCCTACTCTCGTTGTACCCTACTCTACTCCAATGTGGCATACAACCTTGGAGGAGAAAACAAGTGATGGGGAAACCGGATAACATTCGCAAATGCCCCCTCCCCAAGGGAAGGCAATCAAATGGCTATGATTACTGGAAAAAAAACCGAATTCACAGAAAGAAAAGGCAACCGAGTATAAAACACAAAAAGTAAAAGAACAAGAATCGAACAGCCCCATCCAATTGTCACGTTGCGGACTACAGCAAGCATCACTTTCCCATTTTCGCGGAGTTGTTTAATTATCATTGGGGAACGTCGCTGAAAAGTAGTCCTCGTGTTCACCCCAACCCAACCCATAGCCATGCGCAACCAAATGCGATTAGAAGCACCTAGTAGCAGCGGATTAGCACTGTTAACATTGGCAAGACGCCTCAAAGATACTTACTTGCGGTGGACGATAGACGGTCCGCTCTCGTCATACTCCTGCTTCGAGATCCACATCTGCTGGAATGTAGACAAGGACGCCAGGATAGATCCACCAATCCAGACAGCTGCGTGGGTGTCAGAGGAAAGCCCCTCACTCCAGGATCATGAGGATTAGCAGGGGATAACTTACAGTACTTCCTCTCCGGAGGGGCAATGATCTTGACCTTCATAGAAGAAGGAGCGAGGGCAGTAATCTCCTTCTGCATACGGTCGGCAATACCGGGGTACATGGTGGTTCCTCCAGACATGACAATGTTGCCATAAAGGTCCTTACGGACGTCGACATCGCACTTCATGATCGAGGTGAAGGTGGTTGCGTGGATACCGCCGGACTCGAGACCAAGGACAGAAGGCTGGAACAGAGCTTCTGGAGCTCGGAACCTCTCGTTACCAATGGTGATTACTTGGCCATCGGGAAGCTCGTAGGACTTCTCGAGAGAAGAGGACTGCGAGGCGGTCTGGATCTCCTGCTCGAAGTCCAGAGCAACGTAGCACAACTTCTCCTTGATGTCACGAACAATTTCTCGTTCGGCAGTGGTATTGAACGTGTATCCACGTTCGGCAAGGATCTTCATGAGGTAGTCTGTCAGGTCACGGCCAGCCATGTCCACACGCGAGATGGCATGGGGAAGTGCGAATCCCTCGTAGATGGGGACAACGTGGGTGACACCGTCACCGGAGTCGAGAACGATACCGGTGGTACGACCGGAAGCGTACAGAGACAGCACAGCTTGGATCGAGACGTAGAAAGCAGGCGCATTGAAAGTCTCGAAAACGATCTGCGTCATCTTCTCCCTGTTGGACTTGGGGTTGATCGGGGCCTCGGTCAACAGGACGGGGTGCTCCTCCGGGGCCACTCGCAGTTCGTTGTAGAAGGTGTGGTGCCAGATCTTCTCCATATCATCCCAGTTTGTGACCACTCCGTGTTCGATGGGGTATCTCAGCGTGAGGATACCACGCTTCGACTGTGCCTCATCTCCAACGTAGGAGTCCTTCTGTCCCATACCGATCATAATACTAGGGACCAGCAGGTTAGCCATATTTCGACAGCCAGGAGGAAGCCCGTCCAAGCCATGGCTACTGCTGCGGAACCCGACTCTCACGGAAAATAGAGAGGTGGAACGGATTTCCACAGCAGCATCAGATAGCTTTGCAGGGATTGTTTCAGGGAGGAGGAAAAGTACCCATGATGACGAGGGCGTCCGACAATCGAAGCTGAAAGTAGGACAGGGGTTAGTTTCCATCCCTGGGGCCGATAAGGGACCCTGTTGCAATTGGTTGGACTCACGAAAGACAGCGCGCGGAGCGTCATCACCGGCGAACCCGGCCTTGCACATTCCGGAACTGTTCCAACAGCGTCAACACAAAGGAACTTTTCTTCGGACAGAGCTCCACATCAGATGGAAAGGACGTACCCATTGTCGATAACGAGCTGTATTGCAACAATTGGAGATTAGCACATTAATGTCTCAGGTCGGAGCGGACCCCGCCTTTGCCGGTCGAAACCGACCGAAAAGAAGGAGCAACAGGGCGGCGGCAACATACAGCAGCGACCTCGTCTATAGAACAACACTTCTAGTCAGCGGAATTGATCTGGAGATAAGAATAGATGGACTCGGAGTTCCAAGGTGATGAAACCATGAAACCAATAGCTAATGGGAACAGGCGGGGTTGATGAATCCCGGGGAGTAAGGGAGCAGCAGCAGGAGCAGGAGCAGAGCAGCAGCTACGAACCTTCCATGGCTATGATTAATAGGAGTGTAGGTTTAAAGGGCTAGGGAAGTCGTGTAAACGTCGGGGCCGTGAGAAGGACCTAAGGCGACAGTGGAGGAGTTGGTTGTGAAGGAAGAGGTTGATGGAGAGGTTGAGGTTCTGAAGAGTGGGTTGGAGAAAGCAGAGGTATAGGGGGGAGAAGTGGACTTTTTTGTAGTTCGCTGGGAAAGAGGGGGCTACTTGAAGGCGCGGCATGTGTGGTTGGAGGGTTGGTGCCAAGGACGGATGGAAGGCGTGCACGCTAACTAGAAAAGGCGATTCCGTCTACGCTATGGTCCAAGCGCTCGGTACGACTGGAAACCACAGCCAACGAGCAGCAAAGGGTCTCTGAGAGGGAGAAACTGGGCCCTCAGCAGACAGCGGCGGCAGGTCTATGCAACTGCTCCAGAGTAACTTTGGCTCTTGGTCTGCAGCAGTTAGAAAAGGAGGGTATCCAAGAGAAGCATGTCTGTCTGCCCCGCGATGAGAGCGATCTGCCGTCTTGGATCCATCGCCTCTCTTTCGCTCTCGGCCAAGACCTCCTCCGCGCAACAAAGCATACGTCGCCCTTCCCGGACACGCAGGAAAGAGGGAGTGGAACAGAGCTATGACCCGAGTGAGGCCCGGGAGACGAGATTGAGATTTGACAGAGTGCTCGGGGACTCGCCACCTCTTCCTGCGAGCAAGCTTCGTGGGGGGGGCTTGGCTTGGCTGATGCTCTGGTCTCCTCGTCGTCGTCTTCCAGCTTATCGCAGGCAGAGACGATAGGAGTCATGTACCCACGAAAATGCAGGACAGGACGGAGAGACGCGCGCCTTTCAGCCCTCGTGAGTCGTTACCACCCTCCCTGCATACGTCAGCATGGCAGACGGAAGTGAAAAGGAATATGTTATTTTCAGAGCAATCTGAGTCTTGCGTGGCTCTTGCACTTCGAAACACGATCCCCGGCCCCGCGAGCTTCCGCATCAATGCCCAGCATGTGAGGGAAATCGACGAACGTCTCTCACCTAAGATCCAGTCCTTGTCTGTGGACGACAGCCTTCCGCGCATATACATACGTACTCTGCTTGACCTCAACCCCAGTCAGAAAAAAACAAACAATTCCTGTGCTACGTTCAGTGTGGGGCAACTTGGCGGGGTAATTTCGTTCTCGTGCGACGGACAAAACCTCTGAATACAGCCACACATCTACCTCGTGCACTGCATATTATTCGGTTTGTTTGCTCGCATTGCGCATCCACGATACCAACCACATCCTATCCGAACCGTGGTTAAAGAACCAGCATGGACTTCGCAAGCACTCGTTCTCCCAGAGCCGGAGATGGGTTTGGCCGAGTGGCAGGAGAAAGACGCATTCGATTTTATCCAGAAAAGCATGCTGAGCTGAGCGGTTGGTGCGCACATCAGTAGCCTAGATACTTCAGATGCCCGAATGATACCGCATACGGAGGTAAGCAGTGTACCGTATCGGGCGTCGTGGCTTGACTATTGGTCTATATATCGTGCTCCGGAGAGAACGAGACGAGAGATGCAAGGAAAGCGGAACCTTCTTTGCCCTGGGATCGATATGTGTGCCCAGGAATTTGTATGTAGGTTGGGGTGACTGGCCGTCTTCTTGATGGAAATACCAATCTTAACTTCACACGATACAGTGTAGCGCGACGGCGACAATGCTGATGCAATGAAGTTTCTATAATCCGTAGAACCCCCCCAAAAAATAAGATTAGAAAAATGGCAACCCCACCAACACCCGGAACTTTTACACCCAGTATAGAAGAAACAGAGAGAAACAGAGTGGGAAACGAAATGGGAAACACCAACCCCCGACAACTACTGGCTGATGAACCCCGCCGACCGCTCCCGCAGATTCTTCATCAACTTGTCGATCCCGTCCATGTCGTCAGCATCCAATTGCCTTCCGCAGACATCGACAACTTCCTCCGGGAGCAATCCGAGGGCGAGGTTTAGAGACTTCTGCATATTCCTGACGGCGCTGCTGAGGGCGTAGCAGCCCTTCTTGCGGACCTCTTCGGCGGGATCCTTCAAAACGATGTCGACGAGCTTCTGGACGCCGCCGTGGCTTTGGAAGGCCTCCTGACTCTTCGCGTTGTTCTGGACGGCGGTGCCGCAGCACCACGCGGCCATGAAGCGCAGCTTCCGCTCCGGCGAGCCGAGCAGCGAGATCAGCGGCGGCCACAGCGCTAGATTCTCGATATTGTTGGCGTTATCCAGCTGTTCGATCATCAGCTCGAAGTTGTCGAAGGCGATCTCCTTGTTGTCGAGGTCGACTTCCGGGTCCAGGATCGCCGCCATTGCCTCCTTCATCAGCTCCGCGTCCGACTTCTGGTGTATGCCCATCAGCTCCGCGACGAGCGCTGGGTTCTGTGTGCCGGAGAAAAAAACGGTTAACACGAGAAAAAAGAGGATGGGATGGGATGGGATGGAGAAAGGAGGAAGACGTACAAGTTCAGTCTTCCGCTCGGTCGGCGCCGCTGTGGGGTCGCTGTTTTCGATGCTCCAGGCGAGAAGATTGCTGAGATTCGACATGGTGGTGATGGTGGGCGTTTATTGTTCTTTCTTGGCGTATGTATCTATGCGGTGTGTGGCTACCTATTGTAGGATTCAGGCTCTGTGGGTTGCGTTCTGGCGATGGTGGATTCGGCGGCGATAGTGGGGTTGCAGTAAAGTGGTATATACCAGTAGGTGTGTACCACATAAACCGGACCGTCATATTCCATGCGTTTCCTGGCACTTCACGAGTATTCCAGTGAAGGATAGATTACATCCAATTGGTAATGATTACATAATCTCTCCCCCCTTCCTCAACCGAATCGCTTCTTCGCAGAGGGAACACACGCGAGTACGTACCACATACGGGTGATTCACATACTCAACTCCGTTCCTTCTCCTTTCTGCATAGAAGGCAGAATTATCCCCTCTTTATTAGGACCAAAACTTACATGCAATATGGCACATGCTCTCGTTGTCATAAGGTTTGTTAGACGCGCAAACCGTATTTGTACGCACCACGACCGATATTGTGCTCGGACACGAGAGAGAGAGAGAGAGAGAGAGAATGAGAGAAAAGGAAATAATTTCCGATGTATGTGCTATCTATCATAAGGTAAAAGGATAAAAAAATCTTCACGTCGACCAATCGTCATTACCAATGCCATCTTGCCGCCATAGAGTATGTACCTGGTATGTAGGCATTATTGATTCCCCATTCAAGTGCCCCCTCCCCCTCCACTCCACACCTCGTGAGCAAAGCCATCATCATCATTGTACGGGCCCTATAGCCTTCCTCTCCTCTCCGAAAAAAATCCCCCCCCAAATCCAACCAAACAAACAATTGCGTGGCAAAAGGGTGCATCGACCGTCCCACCCATCGTACGCGCCTACCGGCCCAGACCTCGTGAGTTCCCGCCGCGATCTGGATCACAATTGCACATAAGATAGACACACGTCTGCCCTCGGGGGCGTTCTTGGCGATGCGGATCGTCTACATGTAGACATACTTAGGATGCCCCAAACCTTAACACTACATGGCTTTTTTTTTTTTTTGTTTATTCATTATCCTCGTGTGCGACCTATCTAGATGGCGAATCCGTGACATCATGGTCTCGAGCCGAGAGAACACGCAACCCTCTTCCTACGGTACGCAAGTATTCTCGCTGGTCGGAAAAGGGGATCTGCAAACACCATCATTATATCTCGATCACATAATCCGCTACATGCAGCCACCGAACCCCGAGGAAAGAAAAAAAAAAGACTTCAGTTCAACAATCAATGGATATTTTGTTCATCATGAGCTACCAATCCGAGTGACAGAACATGACCAGGAGCAAACCGTTCATCTCAGCGTACAATCCAATTCCCAATTCCCAATTTCCCCCCTTCGTCCCCCCGGTTGGAACCACGCCCATGCCAGTCCACAGCCAATAAATCCTCAATCTAGGATAAGTACGGATAGGCAACCTCCAGAGAGAAAAAAGAGAAAACGCCAACTTTTAATAAAGAAATCCCATATCGAAGGAAGCACCCCCAACCTGCACATGCTCTCCCATCCTGTTGCACCCATCCCATTCCATAATCTGTACAATTGGAGTGGAGTTACCCAATCCCACCCCAAACATACACACCGAGAAAAACACAATGAAAAGAACTCCAATCCAGCCAACCGATCAATGCATTTCAAAATCGAGCCAATCAACCTCCCCCCTCCCCTCCCCCCAAACAAACCGCTTTTTTCGAAGCAAATCACGTTTATGCAATGTTACAGGTGTTAGAACGATCACAGGAAGGACAAGAACAAGAAATATAATTATGTGTGCGTCTCGAACAGGCATCATTCAATTTCGCCTATACCCACTAAGTATACCGACTGAAATCAAGATTCATCAGTAAATCCTCCGTCTCCGAGTCCCTATCAGCATCGCCATTGGTCTGCGTGGTCGAGCTGCGGAGAGAGTGCTCTGTCGATACCGTCTGCGCACTCATGGCAGACACCCTTCGGTTGTTGGCGCTCGTCTGGCGCATAGGGCTGGCTGCCCTGGCGGGGGGTCCAAACATGTTCGGTGGAGCGCCAACGCGCTCCCGTAGCTGCTTGATGCCACGGAGTCGATGGCGTGGATTCGAAATGTGTTCTCGCCCTCCCTCGTTAAAGACATGGGAATAGACGCTCGCATTAAGAGCGATATTCCGGACAAAAGAGGGGAGGCTCTTGGCTGAAACCATTTTTGGCTCCTGTGCAGGGGAGATATCCGTGAATCCATCCCTGCAGCAGACCTGGACTCGGTAGAACGCGTCACCTAGCCTGTGAGTCGAGAGTCTCGAGGACACGAAACCGGACCGTGCTTCCGGCGAGATGACAATGCTGACGAAGTTGAACTGGCTAGGAATCGTGCCAAAGCACCATGGAAGGCCCGAGTTATTGAAAACGATATTTACGAAATCATTTCCGATGTGACGTTTCTTGCCGGTGCAGAGCGGATCCTCTACTCGCGTGGGCATCATAGTGGTGACATGAAAAACGATCTCTGTTGTGCGGTCGCGCCAAAAGTACGCAAATTCGCCGTCGTAGTCATCATCGCGGTCGAGGCCTCCAGTGTTCTGGTCAGTACCTTTCAGTTTCACCAAATCGCCCAATCCATCTACAAAGTCGGTGTAGTCAGGAGAACCCATGGCGTTCGCCAGTATCTCCGTTTCGTTGGTTTGCCCTGCGCCGACATATATGACACCGATCTTGTGGAAATCGACGATGGGTATCCGATCGAACACCTCAATCGCACGGATGGTTTTATCGTCGTCTGGAAGCAAAATCGGTCTCTGTTCTGTGAGAGCGGTGCCTCCCGCGAACTGCAGCAGTAGATGACTTGGTAGCACCTTCGCGGCATCAAACTCGTCAGGTTCGTTTTCCCTCAGATCATCATCAACATCGATGTATTGCAACAACGCATCCGGCGAGTCTGGTTTTAGGGAATAGTAAGATGTTCCAGCCTAAATATAAGTCAGTTGGGATGTGACCGCCCCGCAGAGCAGACTTACTGGTCTTCGGATTGTAATCCTCGACATTCCAGACTCGGGTTGCATCTGGATGGAGAGAATAGTCATTCCATTCACCCAGTTCTTGGTCATGATTCCCGGGCTCTTCAGTTTGTTCGGCGGCTTGAGGTCCCGTTTGGAATAAGTGAAACGCTGGAGCATATCGATGCACGCCTCGCTCTGCTCATCCAGATGATTCGAATGATCGTGAAGGACGAGACCCCGCACGATCCACGAAACGTATCTCGGTCTCTCGGATAATCGTAGAGAAAGGAACCATGTCGTAAGTACATTGTAAGCAAGCGTCAGAACATATTGTGGGAGGTCTGACTGTTCCGCCGGCAACTGGTCGTGTGCCTCGCGGGAGGCTGCCCGAGCGTGGAAGCTAGATCGCTGAGTCGCAGTCTCCTTGGCGTGCTGAATGTACCGGAACGCGATACCGAAGATATTCCGAAAGTCTGGTTCAGTGAAGTTGCTGTATAGCGAAGGTAGCTTTGCCAGCGCAGACAGGAACTCGAGGATATGCACGCTCACAGCCGGCGACGTGATGATTTGTGACAACTTCGTCAGGATTCCAGAGAGGAATTTGCTGGTCGAGCCGGGCAATTCGTAGCAGCAAAGAGCCAGAGCGTGAATGCAAGGCTTAGCGGTCCTGTTCCACGAATGAAGCCCGAGCTGGAAAGCCTTTACGATCCCTTCAGTCTCATTCTTCGCAAAGTGTTGGCGGTAGCTGATTAGCACCGTGAGAAGGTGGATCAAAGACACCGCAATGTCCGCCCTCTTAACGTCGGATGGGAGATCCGTATCGGGAAGTCGATTCGTGTGGAGCTGATCGCAGACCAAGTTCCGGAGGAGCGTGACATGAGCTTTGCAGTTCCTAAACATGGTTTTATTGGTCAATTGCGAAGGGAGATGACACAGAACATAGCTGTAGATCTCCCAATCACACCCTTGCTGAACAATGGGAATGACTTGCTCCAACCAACGGGCAACCCTCATACAGATCTTCGGGTCCAACGTCGGCCCCTCTTGCGGAGGAGAGTCTGAGGACGGATCGTAGAAAGTCTGTAGAACCGGACTTGCATTCCGCTCCGGCTTGCCCGGCAGAGGCCGTGTTTCCGGATAGCTCCACAAGAGGCTGCGCCGCTTGTTCTTGTCGTGCCGCTCCAACAGACCCCTACTGCTCGAATGCCGAAGCGAAAGTGTTTGCGACACCGAATTACTCCGGTTTGAACGAGAGGAAGAAGAGGTGTCATCGTCTCTAGGACTAGAGAGGGCAGCCAGCGATTCCATGCCTTCATGCTTCCTATTTAGGACCCCGGCGAGATAGTCCGACTCGGTGCTATCCGTGAGGAAAACGCGGTTGTCGGAGTCAGCGCGCAGGCGGAAAAGCAACTTCATTGCAGTCAACCTGGCGTCATCCTCGCATTCGGTGGATCCAGCTATTTTGACCAGTTGTTCATACACGGGCACAACCTTCAATGCGTCCGTGTTCATGTTGCGGATGAACAACTTGACCATACCGCGGACGACAATGTTGGCAAGCGAGCCGTGGGAGTGATGAGTGCCACCCGATGATGGCCGCACAGACGAACGATCGATATCGGAGAGCTCGCCACCGGACGAATGGGCGGGGTTCTGGTCTAATTGCAGATATTCGGTGAGAACACCAACCAACTGATGGAACATTTCGAGATTGCTGTCGGCGGCCACATCCACGATGATCTTGACCAACACCTCGAGTACCCGAGGGTCGGTTTCCGCCCGGAAGTCATCGAGAGCCACGAAAACTAGCCTATGTAGGAGCGGCTCCTCACAGACTCCCCGAATCGTTTCGTATACATCCGTGATGAGGGAGAGTACTTGGACGCGCAATTCAGAAGGCCGTTCTGTCGTCCGGAAAAACGCGTCAACAAGACGGCGCGAGTTCTCCAACCACTCTGCGCACGAGGGATAGCAGAGATGCTCCAAGGCGTAGTAATTGAGGACGAACTCCGCCGTCGAATCCGGAATGTGACCGTATACGTCAAGGAAAAACTGCACCACTCCTTCCACCTGGGTGAAATCGGGTTGTCGACACGCCGCTTCCAATTGATTGATGATCGTGAAGAGCGTCTGCGAGATGGCGGTGTTGACTTCCTTATCTTGTGGTTTGGCTTTGGGGACGTTCGGGATACCCAACCGTGCGAGGGAGACTCCGTCTGCACGCTCGGTAGTACGGTGGGAGACGTGCACCAATAATTCGAGAGGAATCGCCAACTCATCAAACGAGATCTGGGATACGATGTCTCGCCTTGCCAGAACACGACCGATTGCGCCGCACACGCTCATATCCAACCGTGGAAAATCCCTCGAAAGCGTATCCCTGAAGGCCGACATGACGACCGAAACCTGAAGTTTCGGCAAGCCATTCTCTCCGTTCTCCAGAAGGAGCTTTTCCAAGAACCAGATAGCACCGCGAAGTGTGTTCATATTAGGTGCCGAACTACTCCTCTTGGACTTTCGGGAGATTTCCAGCAAAGTGAGGACACATTTGTGCGCCATGTGGCTCTTGCACAAGTTGCTCACAGCATTCCAGGTGTCATCAGCGAGGTCGCGGATGGTGGAATACGTACCGCACAGGATCTCAATGCACGGACGAAGTGAATCGGGCGGGATGTAACCGTATGTGATCAGCGTCTCGATAAAGGTGATGGCACACTCAATGTCCTTCTTGTTGGTTGTTTTTCTTGAGATGAACAGTATGTCTGACAACAGTTGGCTGATCTCGCGTTCTTCAAAAGCCTGAAAGTTGAACTTGATTATGTCCGTCACAAACTTGAATAACTCCTTCAAGCAGAATTCGGCCCCAGATACCGTGTCCGCAGAACCCCCTTCTCGTTGGCGGAGCTTACGGGCTCTACCGGCCTCCTGAAACAAGATTTTCAGCCACTTTGAGAGCAAGCCCCCAATCACCCTCTCGAAAGAGGACAGATTCCGGCCCCCCAAGGTTAGCACCAGCATTGCCTGTAACTGATCGTCGAAGTCTTCGATCCTCTCATGTTGGGCGATAGTACGGTAATACCGCAGCCGATCGAGTGCGGAGGGTTCGTTCAGAGCCTTCAGGCACGCCGTCATTAGTTTGAAGCCCGCCTGGCGAGCCTCCACCGGATGATCGTCGTGCACCAGATCCTGCGCAATATGCCATATTTCAGCCACCACCGGTGAAGGCAAGTCCACGACGGTAGATCTCAAGAGCTCCGCAACCACCACCCGGTCCTGCAACGGTTTGCCCTTGCGTAGCCGCTCCAACAGCTCCCCCTGACCGTTATCGTCCGAAGGTTCGGCGAAGTACTCGAATTGGGAGGCGGAACGGTTGGCATTGCTGGAGGACGGCGTAGCGGGGGTGGATGAGACCGAGAAGCCCGAGCGATTCCTGAGCCCTAGATTTCGAAACACGTTTGCGAGGCCCGATTGCGCTTTCGGTTCCTGAGGTGGGGGATCGACAGGCGTAAGGGTTGGAGTCATCTAGGGCTGGTAGTGGACGTCAGCAGGACACAGGCCTTGAGGTTCGTTCGAAGTTTCAACAAAGAGTCTTTCAAGTTTTGGGCGAACCCAGATGGGTGTTGTCCGAAAGCAAAAAAAAAAAAGCTCTGGAGCGGTGATCAAACAGGTCACCTGGGAGGCAACCAATAAGTGCCCTTCGCGGAAGAAGCGTTGCGAACGCTCCGAACGGGAACAGAAAAAAAGTGCTGGGATATTTTCTGGGGGGGTGGGCGTGACGATGATTGAGTGAAACAACAAGACGATAACATCAAAGCTGCCAGGATAATGATGCGCCAATATAACGATATAATCGACACGAGAGCAAAGCAATTATAGTTGCAGCGGGGCACCGACCTGACCTGCGGCGCCCGCGTGGACGAGCTATCGCCGTGCGCAAACCGACAGCAGCAGTATATGTGATTGTTGACGGACGGGAGGTTGCGGGTGCGAGCGCGGATGCGGGTGCGGGTGCGGGTGTCAGAGGGGGCGAAGTGTCGCGGGATCGGCGGAGACAGCGGAAACGGGAGCGAATGGGAAGCGAGGTTTTGTATAGCGTTGGGGTGAGAGATATGGGTCGATATATCGGGAGTCTCGGCGGAGAAGACGAAGACGGATGTGTTTGTGAAAGCGTCGTGGACGATAGTGAGTAGTTCGGTGATTCATATATCGAGCATCGAACGGCGACGGCAGCGGCAAGACACTCGGATCACGCGATGTCGGGAGTGTCTGGCTGGCGGGACAGTCACTGTTTTCTTTTTGGCTTCGGCGCAGCGCAACGGAGTCGGGATAGGTAGTATGAAGTATGAGCGAGCACGGAGAAGAGTGAAGCGGCTGGTGGGCAGCAGGTAGAAAGGCAAGCGGACGCGGCAGACAGGCAGGTAAATTTTGGTAGGATCCAGGAACTGTGCAGATCAAAGAATGCTTGTACGATGCCCTGAGGGGGTGACGGATGGCTTGGGGTGGTGCGTGGTGCGTGCTTGCGTGCTTGCGTGCTGCGCGTGAGGTGATGGGTATGTACGTACGGTACGTAGTGGGTAGGCAAGAGACATGTAATTCTCCCATCAGGGTGGAATACCTACTCTTATGTAGCCGTGGGGAGGAAAGATCCGAAGATAGCGGGGTGACAAGCGGTGTGATCGCCGTTGCAGGGAGCCATTCTATCTACCAGGGCGTTTAGCCCGCCTTAGTTGCTCGTGGGTGAAGTTCATGGGATAGCCATCATGTATAATGGAGACGTAGATATCGGCTACGGTTGGGTTGCGGGCCGGGACAGTCTCTGGCCGGACCGGTTCGGAGTCGTCCAGCGGTTGCTGTGAGAGTCCCTTTTGGCGGATTCCCCTAGCTTCGTGGCCATCGATCTGCTGGATCCCCGCGTCCTCAGTTCGAAGGGGCCATGCAGTATGATCACGAAAAAAAAAGCAAAAAGAGGGCAGAAACGGGGACCTTGGCTAACTGATGCGGCTCGGATCCGGAGAGAGGGGTGAGAGAATTCTGTAGGAAGCAGCAGCGCACTTCGTCTACGGGCAGCGGGTAGCAGGTGGCAGGAAGTCATGGGGGTGCAGGCATTGGAGTCCCACGACTGGCGATGACGATGCCCACCGGAATCGCAAGCGGCATAGGAAGTATGCAGAGCGGCGTATGTACCGACAGGCGTTCTGCATATGTCTCTGCATCACGTGGATGAAGAATTCCTATGTATAAAGTATCTGCTAGATAACATGTGAGAAGGTTCGCGTAGATATATATCTACAGAGGCAGTTTTCTGAATTCTTGTCATCCGCCGCTAAGGCCGGGGATCAACAACAGCCAACCTATCGTTGAATAGCGGGGAATTACGGCGCCGATGAGGCGAATCCAACTTACTAGATTTTATTTTAATCGGATAAAAGCCAGTGGAGTTATTGATGAAAATGTTCGCCGTAGAGGCAGTTTCCTTGGCGACAGTTAACTAGTCCTTCAAATGCGAGAATGCGTATTTTTGCGACCCGGATTCTACATAGGTTCTCAATATCTATGTAGTCCGAGTGCGCTCAGCTCGCTTGGGAGCTGCAACGAGCCGCCTTCGGGTTGGACGGTAGAAAAGTGTCTCAACCTAATTGGGCCGCATCGTCATCACGTGACTGTCGTTCGCCGCCAAGACTGTCTCATGGAGTATTCGGACACGCTAGTGACAAGGCAGCTTTGCCCCAGTGATGTCTGCCCAAGGTCCCAGCGCGATGCTGCTCACCACTGCGTCCGGCACTGGCAGATGTATTGCAACCAACCAACAATTAGAATTTGATAGTTAGGTACAAAGCAAGAGACTAAGAGATTAAAGGAACAGTAGTAAGAGAAACAGTTAGGCATGGTACTTGTTACCTCCATTCACAGCAAGGCAGCACTGCATGGCGGTTGGTAGTTATGGAATCTTGTTGATTTCCTCCCGGACCCACTTCTCTGGCAATGCGGCTACCGTTGCTTCACGGGTAGTGACCCTCTCAAGCCCCATAACTGCTCGATGAGATTGAAATCTGGGGAGTTAGCTGGCCACTTGATCTTCGGGATTTCCTGGTCTCCTTGCTGTGCATTAATTGTGAGTAGCGGCGTTGACTTCCATCAAGATAAAATTCGGGTTCAAAGCCATCCTCCTCTTGCACTCTGGATACAGAATGGAACGTTCAAGACTCACACAAGTATGTACCTCCACGAATTAATCCCCTTCACATCGTTTCGCTTAAGTTTGAACACCTTCTTGTACCTATTTCCCCTCTAACTCTGAGTGGTCACAACCGACACTCCCCACAACTTGGCTGCCGCTCTTTGCTCTGCCGCAACTTTCAACTCCCCCGGATTCCAACAAGTCTTGAGTCAACAGTCTCAGCCTTGTCTGGGCACGCTAAGGCCCTGTTTGGTTCGACCGTATTTTGAGAAGCTATGTACACAAAACCGAGAAACCATCGGTTTGGGGTTTACGTGAGCGTTTGGCACGCCTCTGCGAGTTGTCGGTTCAAGAAAATATGAACTATTTTTCTGAGCCGCATAATATTTTGAATATTTTGACTGAGCCACAAGAAAAAAAAACCACCGCCACCAGTAGTATCTATCAGCGAGTATCTTCATGATGCTTTACCCCTGAATCAATTCCATTACAGCTACAGCTACAATGTCCGACTCCACTACCCCATTCCTCAGCCCAGCAAGGCTCCTTGCGGTCGCTGCTCTCGTCGCTCAACACGAGAATACGCTATACGATAGAACACCATATCATACCTCGAAGTCGACTGGGAAGCAACACGTTGACGATCTTTTATCTTCTATTTTCTTCGTATGCCACTCGTAACCTTCTTCACATTACGC
>Ga0307508_10000950_pt1 | contig 33751 bp, 38 predicted proteins | sample 9_EM_MG_FD_203089 | JGI IMG/M metagenome (GOLD analysis project Ga0307508, IMG submission 203089) | Populus trichocarpa ectomycorrhiza microbial communities from riparian zone in the Pacific Northwest, United States - 9_EM | ecosystem: Host-associated > Plants > Roots > Unclassified | place...
CAGGGCAATCCGCTCGAGATTCAGAGAACCTAATCCAACCTCTTCATCGTAGTAATCAACATGAAAAGAAAAAAAAAACGTAGGAGAAAATCACAAAACAAAAGGCAGAAAAAAAAAAGATATAGAGCAGGCACCCCAAAAGTAAAGGTGTTCCCCACAGAGTTGAAAGGCGACGATGAAATGAACCGAGAAAGAAGGAAACAGGCGAGTAGAAAAAAAGATGCAAACTCGAAGAATGCCGTCACAAGAAAAAATGAAAGAAAAAAAGGAGAAAAAGAGATTATCGCCCCCTTCCCCCACATGAACGCGTCAACATCTACTTCTACCGACGACTCCTAGTATATCTTTCCTGTCCGTTTCCAACCACCTGCGGAGTTCTAGGAGTGTATCCGTAGTTACCACCGCCCACGCCGATGGCGCCCAGTCCCTGCGGAGGCGGAACGTTCCCGCGCGGTCGCTGGGCGTATGTCACCTGCGGCTGCGGCGTGTGCTGGGGTCCAGGTGCGTATTGTCGGTGCTGTGGATGCGGGGTGTGCTGGGGGTACTGGTGATGGTGGTATCCCTGTGGTTGTTGGTGCGGAGTCGGAACGTTGTAACCAGGCGCAGGGGAGGGGTAGTGGTGCGGTTGAGGCGTATGTGGGTGCTGCATTGAGAGGTTAGGTGTGCCCATCACGTGCGGTGATGGCTGTTGTTGCTGGTGTTGTGGATGCCGTCCCATCATGGCTGCGACTGGCGCCGGGTGAACAGGGGAGAGGCCGGCAGCCGCATTCATAGCTGTCATTGCCGCTTGCTGGACTTGTGGAATTTGCTTGGGGTCGTCGTTCGGAAGCGCGCCCTTGAAGACGGGTCTTCCTTCCGAGATTGGGATCCTAGAGGAGAGTAATAATTCCGAATCCACATGACCGTCGATCGTCGCGAGAAGATGTGGTGGCAGGCACTCGATTAGGGACGACAGACGGTCGCGGAGCTGGATGTACGTTTTGACCTCCTCGCTGGCCGGCTGAGCGGGATTCTCGTTCGGACCGATGATCGCGGCGAGGCGGCGGTACTGTTGACTTTGTAGGGTTGCCAGCAGCGATGAAATCTCGGTCAGCATCGCATCGTTGCTCATCAGTAACCGCGTATCGATCGGAAGCTCCTCGAAATTTTCGATCAGCTTCTCCATTTCCTTCTCGTCGACCTCATCCTCGTTGGACTGCTGCGCGTTCCGGTTGGCAGGCAATTCGTCTGGATCGGAAGGCGTGTATTTCCTGTGCATGTGCCCGAGGGTCGGATGGTCTTTGAACATCCTCCTGAAAATCCTGCCGCCTCTTTTTTCCCACCAAACGGCATTGCTGATCTCCACCGGAACCTTGGCGAGACTGTCATCCCTAGTCGGCGCGAACGAACTGTACGCAGCTACGAAGTTTGCTGGAAGGCCGATTCCCTGCTTGAACGGATCCGGCGGCAAGCGCTTCGGATGGGGCGGCGCAAAGTTCGTGTACTGGAGCCAATGACTCATGACTTCGGACGGCTGGTCTAGTTCCGGGCGGGTTACGAAGCCACCAGGTCCAACGCCTCCTCCCCACAGAATCCCGTTCTTCTCGAGGTCCATTGGCGGGCACTGGTAGTGTTGCAACGCAGGAGGTGGGGGGAAGACTTCGCCGAGCTTGGGAGCCTTGATCGTCCGCTTGCTGCTTGCACTCTCGGAATCCGTAATCGCCCTGACGGTCGAGATCTGGGGAAAGCCCAATGCGGCGGGCTCGACGAACGGCATCACGACACTCAGACGCTCAGCCTTGTGCTTCGGCCAGTCGGAAATAGATGTCGCGGCGGTGGAAGCGGGTGACTTGGGGGATCCGGTGGCGGACGACGACCGAGACGAGACGGTCGAAGGGACAGTAATGTTGTCCGGCACAGGCAGCGATGAGAACACGGCGCCCCCGCACGTCAACACCGCCAACGCCACCTTGTCCGACGCCGCGGGCTTCGAAGCTTTCTCGGACGCAACCAGCTCGTCGGTGAGATCCAGGACATCGGCCATTCGCTTGCGCTGGCGGTTGACAAGGTCCTTGGTCAGACACTCGAAATGGATGACACGGGCGATGATTGTGTTGGCATTCTGCCAGCTCGATCCAGAGCTTGTCTTGGGCGTCGCGCTCAGCGAGTTGTTCAGCGCCTTGCAGACGGCCGACACGTCCGACAGCAACGCGTTGAGGGACAAGTAAGTGCTCGCTTGGAGCCTGCCGACGATCGTGTCGGGTATCGGCTCCGAAAGCTTGGTGCGCTTGGTAGGGGGCTGCGCCTGCGACACCACATTCTCGATCGATGCGAGCGAGTAGTTCAGGATGGATGGCGTCGGATCGTATCTGCGCGCCGTTGTCAGCCACACACACACCTTCCAAATCGCTGTGGCGGCCGGCCGCGACTGGATCAGGTTAGGTACTCATTCAACACAGCCAAGAGGTCTTTCGAGACGTCCTCAATCGCATCCTTCCGCCGCCGTGCCTTCTCCTCTTCGCTCAAACCAGCCACGAGAGCGGGCAGAGCCGGAGGCTGCCGTTCGGAGACGACCACGACATCGGACGACCCGCTGCGCTCGCGCTTCCCATTCCGATTGACGACACGGTCGAGGCTGGCGATGGAATCGGACTGGCTGCTGGCAACCGCCGGAGCCGCTGCAGCGACATCTGTAGCGGTTAGAAAAAGCGAAACCCAGCGAGAGGACGAAGTGATTGCGGACGGTCTCGGGAAGGCTGAAGCTGGGGAAGTGGTCTCGGGGCATAAGATGGTTAGGAGGGTTTGTTTCGCATACCCAACTCTTCTGCAGGCATAGCCTCAGGTTCTCTCTCCTTCCTTTTTTTTTTATTGAGACTGGGGGATTTCGAGCTGCCGGGAGCAGGCCGCTTGGCGGCGACGGCGACGGGGAGGGAGGTGTTTGGAGTGCGGGTGGATAGTGTTGGACGGGCGGGAGAGGGAAGAAGGAAGCAGCGGTGGCGGGATGACGCGAGGGAACGGGTATGTCGCGTTGAAAATTGGGTTGCTGTGTCGTGCGCGTCGCTGGCAAGCGATGGATGGGAGCGTAGCAGCAGTAGCGGGCGGGTTGGGGGTTTGTGTTGTGGTAGACGATTTGGGTGTGGAGCGGGCAGGGGGGAGATGGACGGAGTTTGTTAGGGTGAGTAAGGCAGAAGCGAGTAAGTAGAGAAGTGGGAGGGAGTGATGGGCAAGACGGGGAGCCGCGCTTGGAATAGCCGCGTGTTGGTGTTGCGCCGCCGCGGGTAATCGGAGTGGGCGCCGGGGGGGGAGCAGGCGACTCTGAGGGGGTGGGCTCTGCGCTGCGCTGCGTTGCTGCTCGGGCTCGTTCGAAAGAAAGGGCGCGAAGCGATGGAAGGGGAGAAGGGAGCGGAGCTAGGCCAAAGCGATCGATATGATAACAGGCCCCGGCAACGCTGATGCGGTAGATATTGCACCCACAGCACGCTCCGCGGCGAACCAACAACGCGCGGAACAGGAGAGAGAAAAAAGAGAAAGAAGACGAAGACTAGCACAGGGAATGCGACGCGGCGTGCAGAGGGCAGGCGTGAGTCGTCGCGGAACCGAGCGAGGACGTACCACCTGTCAGCTCGTGTCGGCGACGGGCGCAGAGGAACCACGCGTTGACGGCGGGGGGAAATGCGGACGTCCTCCGAACACACGCCCTCTGACTCCTCGCTCGCTGCCAACCCCTTTTCGCCCCGAGCCAGACTCGTTTTTCGGCACCCCTCTTTCCCCCCCCCCGCCAAGCCAGACCAGGCACGGGCCGGCAGGTTGACTCAGCAGCGGACAGAGCCGCATTCATGACGGAGCACTCGGCTCGCTGTCGCTGTGCGTCGAGCCGGATTCGCGGTGTTGTGGTTGGGTCGCGCGTGGAGGAGATGTGTGGTTGGTTGCGGGATGTCGTGCGTTTCCGGTGGTGCGTTTGCGGGGAAGGGTGTCTGTTGCTAGGGTTGCGGTAGTGGGTGGTGGCCAGTCACGGCCGCCATCGCTACATGCGGCAGTCGCGCCTATGCTGTCGAGATCGGCTCCAGCCGACAAGCCGCGTCTTTGCGTCTCTCCGTCCTCGCCGCGCCCTGCCATCCCACAGGGCGCGGGCCGCAAAGGGAAAAAGAGCCCCGCTCCGTGCCGATTTTTTTTATTGTTTTTCCGTGCGTTGGCAGCAGCACGAAATTCAGGATACACCGAACCCAGTCCATTCCGAACACCCGTCCGTTCCACACATACCCTCGCCGTACTCACGGCCCGATTACTGTGCAGGACGATGCTGGGTTGCGAGTGGCGAGGCGCCCAATTTTCTTCCGATTTGGTTCCTTCCGAGCTGGGCGAGGCAGATAGCTGACTTTCTGGGGATTTCCTCTGGAGTCCTCGCGCCGGCACTGCTGCGGATTCGGCTCGTCCATGCACGGCAACGGATTCCCGACCGCGGACGTGTAGGGAACACAGTCCGTCCAACATATCCCCCGCAGTTCGGACGGCGACGTCCAGGTTGCTTCCCGCCGCACCAGATCTTCGGAACCGAATGGCGTGAAACGGTGTTCTCCCCGGCCCGCAACTTCGGACCACGCGTCGAGCGCACCGACGGTAATGGCAAAAAAAAAACGAGGGAGGAGAGCGGGAGCGGAGGGAAGAAAGAAGAGACCGCATCTCGATGGAGGCAAGGTATTGGCGAGGGGGGCAGAGCGCAATACATCCACGGTCCGAGATGGGCCGGACGCCGCGAGGACGGGGAAAACACAGACGGTAGCTGCGCCCGGTGGTGAAAACCGCCGTTCATTTCACCTGCCAGTGCAGCGTCCGCTATTCCACGTCACTGTTGCGATCAACTCCGAATACACCCACCGCAAAACACGGCCACCGTGTTGTCGTGTGTGGCACCGTATGCCTAGCCAGAGCACGTTCTGGGCCACCCGTATACCTAGAGCAGTGGCCTCAGTCCTAGAATAGAGCACTATCACACCTACACCACTCCTGACGACACACCGAAATCACAGAGGCTCGAGTGATGGGACATGAACCGGTCCGTCACTCGCGGAGCTGCTGTTTGGGGGAGGGGGGGGCAGATGACGGCTCATAGAGAACCCGCCGGACCACGAGGGAGTGGTCGGGCACCACAGATACCTCTATTTTCGAGCGTGGTCACGATCTGCCCCGGCTGGTGACACGCATGCCATCGGCAACACGATCCCGTCCGGAAATGGACGTACACGATACATGTATCTTCAACCGCCGCAGGACGCCAGCCAGAAGGAAACGTGGAGAGAACGGATCGGTCTGCTGACCGGCAGGATAGATCTCCTGGTGGTCCGATGCCCACGGGCTGGATGCCGCAGGGGTGTCATCTCTACACTAATTCAGTGGGCCGAAGACCAGGAGTGTGATGTCATAGTCGTGTCTGCGCCTCGAATTAGATTTCACGGTATTTACACGGGCAGGCGTGCGAGTTGTGGTGGGCGGGCAAAGAAAAGTCTTCGCGGAAGGCCAAAACATGGCTCGGTTCACACCGAAGAAGACTCGAGGAAAACTAAAGTCAGGTACCGGGCGGCCCGAGATATCGGAAGAAAGACGGAAACGGAAGGAAACGAGACAGGGACGATGGTACCGCTTTCTTTGTGCCATCTTTGCAGTCTCCCTTGTCGTCGGCCCGCCCTCGGTCGGCCGTGAAGAGCTTGCTCGACCGGTACTGTAAGCACGGCACCACTGATATCGCCCGCGGCCCGGGCGGCGGGGGAAGGTACTCAGCAGACGGAACGAACGGACGATTCTCCACGCCTTACGGAAGAACCGGCGAGCACTGGGAGGAGATATATCTATACCCTTTTTTTTTGGTTTATTCATTACTCGTATGCGGCCTAGCTATATCACGACGAGATACACACTGTCCGGGCTCCCCATCCGCAGTCCGCACGAGAGCGGCACGCTGCAAGCTCCCCGTTGCCTCCGCCCAGGCCTGTCCCAAGAAGATATCTATGTATGATGCGCACCAAGGAAACTGCACAAAGGAAAGAACGGAGGAAAGAATAAAAGAAAGCGAAGCCGCCCCCTACAGTGGTATGTAGTTCCTCTCCAGCTCTTCGGCCTCCATCCTCCGCTCCTCTTCCCGCTCCCTGTGCTCCCTGCACTCCCATTCCGACACCTCGCTCCCGTCTTCCTCAGCCGGAACCTCAGCCGGAACCAGCCTTCCCACGTCCGTGGTGGAAAGGAAGTCTAGCTGGGAGGAGATACCGTGGGCACGCGGGCAGCCATTTGGTGCGAAGGGCTGGTGCATGTGATAGCCATTGGACTGCTGGAACTCCAATTGTTTGTTTATCTATTCTCTTCTCTATTTCTCTTTGATATGCTGTATCTATGATACGCAGGTAATAATCCTGCGGACGAGGAGTGAACCCTTGGTCGAGGAGACTTTTGCCCACCACCCAACCCACTCACAAAAAACGAATCTATAGATATAGGTGTAACTACATATAAACATACTAACTATGTGCGGCTGAAGCTGACATAGGTACATACGTCCGACAATACCTTATCTTGTTGGCTGGAAGTGGGAACCGAGAAGAGCGTTCTTGCTACAGATGGGTGGGTAGCACTGTCGTCGGAGTTCTCTCGCTTGAGCCTTCACAGCCTCCACCACCGTCTGCACGGACGGACAGCAGAAAGCGGGGGGGCCTCGGATCCGCCGCGGACGCTGGATGCTCTGAGCCAGATGCAGAACGAAATCCCGATTCCCCAGCCTTGATACACGGTCTAGATTCCGGGATCCAGATAGACGTGGCCAAGAATAGCTGCAAACGCGAGTCTCGACTCGAAGCTGTGGATAAGATCCATTGATCTGTTGTCGAAAGCCACGGTCTTTCGTCTCACCATCAACACGGGAATCCGAATTCAACCGGTCTGCGGCTCAGTGCTGCCTATTGTGCTGCGTACAATGCATACCGCCGCGCCGCTGCATATGGCGTGCTATTCCCTCTTTGATGATACGGGGGGCCGATCGATGCGCAATGCGCATGATGCCAGTGCTGGCCACGGATCTGGCTGGCCGCCGCTGCCAGTGAGAGTATGTATTACATACATACTCGGGCACAGAATATCTAAGCGATGCTGCTGTGCGCCGACGGACGGGAGGGCGTGGGGGCGGACGGCGAAATATATACTCGCTCCATCCCTCTTGATATTCCGGTTCGACACCGCATCCGTGATGGCCGCTTATTTCCCGCCTACTGCGTACGAACGGCTCCCCGATCATGCCGAGTACGGCATCGCGCCCGCGATCCCGCTGCAGCAGCAACGTCCGAGTCCGCAGAATGACCAGCGACAGCGTCCCGGCCCGGTGTTTTCGAGTCCGACGACGCCGACCCACTACTTCGACCACGACGGGCTGCTGAAGCAGCAAACGCAGTACGCCCCGCCACACCAGCCACAGACGTCGTTCGTGCCGCTGTCGCATCGAGAAACGGCGATATACACGCCGCCGGCCGCGAACCAGCTGCGGCACCAGTACCGCCGGATAAAGCAGTTCCGACGGATCTCGCTCGGGATCTTCGGCCGGTGGCTGTTGAGCTGCCTCTTGGCCGCGACGATCGTGGGCATCTTCATGCACTATCAGAATATGGGAGTGCTCGGCGGCAACGAGAAGCATATGTTCAATGCGCTCTACCTGGGCGTGTCGTTGATGTACGGCTTGAACCTTGTGGTAGGTAGCGGTGTCGCGACGAAAGACGGAGGCTGGAGCCGGCGCTGACGCGAAAGCAGGCGAGCTTCAAGAGCATGGCGCTTATATTCCGGTGGAGGGTGCTCGCGAGCACGTCGTACGGCGGGCACTCGGCAACGGAGCTGGATCTGATCCTGGGGATGTCGAGCTACGGCACGTCAACGAAGCTGCTGAAGCACTGGGTTCGGAAGCCGAAGTACTTCCTGCTGCTGGGGAGCTGGATACTCCTAGGAATCGTGCGTGCCCCTCTGCCGCTTCCGTCCGCGGGTGGGGACAGGCCTGCTGACGGACGACGGACGGCAAGATCGCGCAGGTAGGGGTCGCAGCGCTCGGTCTGGCCTTCAACCACGACGCCGAAGGCGCCCTGCGGCTCGTGCCCGGACTCGTCAACGCCACCGAGCTCAGCGTCTATCGCGCGCTGGACAAGACGCAGTGGCCGCTGTTCTCAGCGCGAAACTACGTCGCGCATCTGTACGGCGACACGTCCATAAACCTTCTGCAGCGGAGCGAGGGCGAGCAATTGGGTGAAGACGACGACCCCAATGCGGTCGATATCATCTACATGAACGCGACGAACGAGTTCAAGTACTACGTACGGACCGATCCTGGGCGACCCGTTCACCCATTGGGGTTGGTGCTGACGATGCGCGGTCAGTTCGTGGAAACGGCGTACAGATCTCGCGGCCGGGACAGAATGAGCAAGTCGAAACGGTTCGTCACGATAACCCCAAGATGCGTGTGGAGTCCCATCGTCAACGGACAGGTCGGCGGAGACAATAACAGCGTCATGGTCGACACCGGCGGCGACGGCACCGGCAATGACCTGACGGAGCATCCATGGCTGTATGGGATCACCGGGCAATCCACCACGTCTGTCCACCTCCCCCTTCCCTGTCGCCTCTTGGCTAACCACCACCCCTCTCCCAGGCTGTATGGCAACCCCAACATCAACGCGAACGACACCGAAGCGGCCGGTTTTCGTGACGCAGGGCGCCCGCTTCCTCACCAACCCACCTGCGGCCCCCGCTGCGGTATGACCTACGTCTACCGCTTTATCCGCCCCGAGGATGTAGTGGACCCGAACGCACCCTACCCTTTTGGCGACTTCTTCAACTGTTCCACGACCGTCTCCGCGGTTCACGGCGCCATCATCCCCCAGCACATGATGTCCGATCAGCTCGCCCGGAACGCGGCCGCCGCGATCGGCTCCAGCTCCACATGGAGGTTTGCCGAGAACTACATGTTCCAGAGTACCACGTACAACCAGGCCTCTCCCTGGGACAATTGGAAGGGTCGCAAGGGCGCCGAGGCATCAAGCATCGCCGAATACCACGTTGGCCGCTTCGCCGCTGGTAGTCTCGCGATCCTGGACGCATCGAACCCCAAGATCGAAATGCCTGGAATGCGGCCGGAGGAGGGCGTCGTGCTCGACGTCAAATGGCGCTACGTGTGGATCTCGTGGGGGCTCCTCCTCGGCACGCAGTTGCTCGTCGGCATCGTCACGGTGATCAAGGGGAACGCCGTGTTCTGTAAGGACGACTCGTTCCTGAGCACTGCGCGGCTGCTGCAGCCACTCGTCAGCCGCCTGGGCATTAATGGCTCGTCCGCCGATGGAGCGGAGATCGCTGCGTTGTTTGGGAACACGCACATGCGCTACGGCGTGCGGAGGGAGGCGGGGGTGAACAGACTAGACATCTTGATGGACCTGCCGGGCAACGCGAAGGACGCACACGGGGGTATGACGGGCGACGGCTGGCCGAGAGGTTACTACGAGTAGTGAAGGAGAGCGTTGGGTTATCTGCATACCTACCTACATACGTAGCGTGTTTGTACGTCGCTGGAATCACGGTGTTTCGGTGCGATGAGACGGTTCTCCGCCGCGTCCGCGCTTCCACCACGTGAAGGCCGTCATGTAACCGGAACGCTACTGGTGGCTATGTTCCGTTGCGGACCTCCGCCGGAACGAGCAATTGCCGGAGAGGCAAAGTGAAACGCCATGCTCGGCGTAATTGTCCATGTGCTGTGCGTCTGGAGGTGGGTTTTGCGCATTGGGCCGATGATTACCGCTTTTCTCCATCAATAACCGAGGCTCAGTGGGGATGTTCGTACATGGCATATACACTATGTGGGGGAATAGACCCGTGGAGTCGTATCTATCTAGCGACGCGCCGAGGGGAAATTAGCCAATAGGGTATCTAATGAGCTTCCTCCATCTCCACATCATTACTCTATGTAGAACCTGTTTGTTGGTGCGACGCTACGAATTCACTAGTTACATACATACTCTCTACTCTCTACATACTCGCTTGGTGCTCCGATTCAAAACCAGCTCGGATTTCTCCACGATTTTCTTCCTTCCCAGTCGTTGTCTGGGGGGGGGTTTTTTTTTGTTCAAAGACGAAGAGAAGGACGCTATAGAACTGCAAACAAATATGGTTTCCGCCACAGCACTGTTGCGTACTGCACGCGGCTTCACGAGGGATGCCAACAAGGTCCGTCCAGCGGCCAGCTCCAGGCAGGTATCTTCGACGAACTCCACTGACAACCGGGTTACAGCAGTCCCTCCTCCTCGCGCGCACCTTCGCGTCCTCCTCCCGCCGCTGTGAGATCAACAAAGTGTTCCCGTCGGCGAGCGCAGCGATCAGAGACATGAAGTCCGGGTCCACGCTGCTCTCGGGCGGCTTCGGGCTCTGCGGCGTTCCGGACACGCTGATCAACGAGCTCGAGAAGAACCAGCACATCAGGGACCTGACGTGCGTCTCCAACAACGCGGGCGTCGACGGCGGCGGTCTCGGCAAGCTGCTGGCCTCGGGCCAGGTCAAGAAGATGATCGCGTCGTACGTCGGCGAGAACAAGACCTTCGAGCGGAAGTACCTGACGGGCGAGATCGAGCTCGAGCTCACGCCGCAGGGCACGCTCGCGGAGCGGTGTCGCGCGGGCGGCGCCGGAATCCCCGCCTTCTTCACGCCCGCGGCCTACGGCACGTGGGTGCAGACCGGCGAGCTGCCGACGAAGTACAACGCCGACGGCACGGTGGCGCAGTTCTCGAAGCCGCGCGAGGTGCGCGAGTTCGGCGGCAAGTACTACATCCTCGAGGAGGCCATCAAGGGCGACTACGCGTTCGTCAAAGCATGGAAGGCCGATCCCCTCGGGAACTGTCAGTTCCGCTACTCGGGCGCGAACTTCAACGGCTCCATGGGCCGCGGCGCCGCCGTCACCATCGTCGAGGCGGAGGAGATCGTCCCCTGCGGCGGCATCGAGCCCGCCAGCGTGCACCTCCCCGGCATCTACGTCACCCGTGTCGTCCAGTCCACAGTCGAGAAGAGCATCGAGAGACGCGTGTACGCCAAGGACCCCCGCGAGGCCGCCGCCTCCGCGCTCGGCTCCGGCGAGACCGCCAGCAAGCGCGAGCGCATTGTCAAGCGCGCCGCGAAAGAGTTCAAGAACGGCATGTACGCGAACCTCGGGATCGGCATGCCCATGCTCGCGCCGTCGTTTGTCGACCCCTCCGTCGAGGTCCAGCTGCAGTCCGAGAACGGGATCCTCGGCCTCGGCCCGTACCCGCAGAAGGGACAGGAGGACCCGGACCTCATCAACGCCGGCAAGGAGACGGTCACGCTCAACGTTGGCGCCGCCGTCTTCGGCTCCGAGGAGTCGTTCGGCATGATCCGCAGCGGCCGCATCGACCTCACCATCCTCGGCGCGATGCAGGTCAACCAGTACGGCGACCTCGCCTCGTGGGCACTGCCGGGCAAGATCAAGGGCATGGGGGGCGCGATGGACCTCGTGTCCAATCCGGAGATGACCAAGGTCGTCGTGACGATGGAGCACACCGACCGCAAAGGCAACCCCAAGATCCTGAAGCGTAACCTTCCTCTCCCTTCACTCCGTCCCTCGCACACCCGAAACTGACACGGAAACAACCACAACAACGATAGAATGCGTATTCCCCTTGACCGGCCGCACCTGCATCAGCCGCATCATCACCGAACTCGCCGTGTTCGACGTCGACCCCAAGGCCGGTCTGACGCTGATCGAGCACGCCGAGGGCGTCTCTGTCGACGAGATCGCGGCCAAGACCGACGCCCCGTTCAGGATCTCGTCCGACCTCAAGCCCATGGAGGTTTAGACTGGGTAGACCTAATGGATGGAGAGAGTGTCGTCGCGTATTGGGATTGGGATTGGGATTGAGATTGGGGGTTTTCATTTTTTTTCTTTTCTTTCTTTCCCCCTCGTAAACGATTGCATTATATGGGCTTTTGTTTTTGCGGGAGTTCTTTTTTCTTTTTCTTTTTCGTTTGCCTTTGTGGCTTTGTGGATTTGTGGCTTTGGAACTTTGCTGACGGTAGATAGAATGGCCTATTTCTTTTCCTGCCGCCTTTTGGGATACCTTCCCATACATACGTACATACGTACGTACATACCCAATGCTGTTTCCCCCGTCCATGGAGATGGCGGCGGTGATGGGCCGAGTGAGTGCAGCCGCCCGCGGGGGAGATGTCCCCTGGCAAGGAAGTGGGGATAGATGGATCGATAGTGGGGCTGCACACACATGCAGGGACACGGGTTTCCTGGGTAGCCGTACCTGCGTGCGTATCGTGCACATGTGTATCAATGTATGCCCTACCTGGGATGGATCCCGCTGCAAGATGGATATTGTTCTATGTGGAGGTGCGCGTGATGATAATATCTACAGCCTTCTATGTCGAACAGATGTACGTACGACCTTGTATTGGCAACCGACCAAAAAAAAAAGAAAGGAAGAAGAAAACAAAACCGAGACGAATAACCCCACCACCCACGTTCAAAAGCAGCCATCAAACTCCCCCATCCCCCCTTCCCACTCCTAGTTTCATCGCTCGTCACCCCACCCCGTCACCAGCAGTAATGCCTCCGCACCAATCCCATCGGCACCCCCACTTCGTGATACCTGATTCGTGGAGCCGGGGCAGGAGAAGCCGTAGAAGTATCAGGAGGAGGAAGAGGAGAAGCCACAGAAGTATCAGGAGGAGGAAGAGGAGAAGCCACAGAAGTATCAGGAGGAGGATGAGGACTAGAGGGGTTCCGAGGAAGCGTGATGGCCGGTCGTGTCGTGCCGGGGCTGGTGCCATCACCGCCGGAAGAACCCTCGTGCCTGAATGCCGCGCTGCCGTGGCTCGTAACGCTCATCTTTCTCGCCGCCGGGGACGGGTTAGCCGGTGCTCCCGCTGGGATTACTGCAGAAGGAGGAAGAGGACGGGGGTAGCGCTGCTCACTGGCGCAGCCATCTTCGTACTCGCGGCCGGGCCGGCCCCCACGGGATGAATGTGCAGAAGAGGGGGGGTAGTTCTTGGCGTCGTAGGACCGCTCCTGGTAGCGTGGTGGGGGGTAGTAGTCCTGCTGCCGCTCGAGGCCCCGCTGGCTGGTCGCGGCGTCGCCGTAGGAGCGCTCCCGAGTTAAGCGCGGATAAGAGCGATATTCGCGGTCGTAGGACGATGTTCCGAGGTGCTCGCTGTGGCGCTCGTTGCTGTGCGGCTGCTCGCGGCGGGGTGATAGGGTGTAGTCGCGCTGCGCGCTGGCGGGCTCACTCTGCCGCTGTGGCGGTGGTTGGGGAGGCTCTTCGTGGTCATCGTATGTGGCCCTGTCCGTGTTGTTGACATTTCTCTGTGCCAGTCCGTCGAGCCTCTGGTCGGGGGTGCGTAGCTGTGCTCCGTCGTTGCCGATCTTCGCCTCGGCTTCGGCGATCTTCGCCATGTCGTCTTTGGCATTGCCGCTGCGGTACGTTTGCCTGTAGAATTTCTGACTCGGCTTGGGCTCGGGCTCGGGCAGCCCCTCCGACTCCGACTTCGGCTGTTCCCCCGGGATGTAGTCGGGGAAGTAATACGGCTTCGTGATCCTGGGACCGTAGGGAGGTACCTTATAGATCGGGTCTATCCGCAAGGGCTCAGGGATGGCATCGTGAAATAGAGCCGGCCTCCTGATGGTCGGGCCGTTGCGCGGTACGAGCGGTTCCGTCTGTATGGGCTTGAGGACCTTAGGCTCAATGGGTTCCTTCTGGCCGCCCTCCTCCGCATTCGCAGCCGGCTTCCCCATCGTTCCCTCGAACACGACCTTCCCACCTTCAATCCTCACCCTCGGCGTCCCTGGTACGATCGGCCTCCCCTCGGGCTTCGGCCAGTCAGGCGGCGGTACACATAATTTTACGGCCCTCTGTCCATCGGCCAGCAACAACGCGCTCCTCTGGCGTGCCAACACCTCCTCCCGTCCACCCAGCACCCCTGAGAACGTGATCTTGCCGCCGACCTTCTCCCACGGACCGACGCCCCTACACCGTTCGAGGCGCCGGCGGACCCAGTTCTCGACGAGTTCGGGAGAGGGGAAGCCCATCGTCTTGGCGTACTCGATGATGGCGTCGATGGTCTCGACCCTGCGCACGCGCCGCTTCTCGAACGCGATGGACAGCCCATACTCGATGCGGCCGCCGAGGAGCTCGGTGTCGGGCCACTTCTTGCCAAGGATGTCGGAGACGTACTTCTGGAAGTTCTGGATGTCTTTGGGGCTCTCGTCTGTGGCGGTCGAGACGATCAGGATCGCGGGAGTGCCCGGCCGGAACACCCCCTTGATGTTGAGGTTCGTCGACTGGCCCTTGATGATGGTCACCCGCTTGGTCGCACGCAGCGAGGGGAAGCGGAACATGGCTATCGCCATGGTGGACGGCGTGGGGCGCATGGTTGGCGATTTCTCGTGGCGGGGGGGATGTGGCGGCGTAGTGGGGCGAAATGATTTTTCGTGTGGGTTTAAGGTTGCAGTAGTCTAGCAGAACTGGGGCTTGGCAAGACGGGCTGTCACGTGCGGGATAGGAGTACATAGCATCGAAGTCCCGAGACGACGCGAGTACTCTACACCTCGACAGAGCCACACGACAGAGCGTGGCAGTGCTGGCGTGTCGAAGCACAACCCCTCACCCAATCTCCTACCTCCTCACATCTCAACACATCTATCGATTCCGTCAGTGCCGGTCGCTCCGCTCGTGCTAACTATAGTTAGCTGCGGGTCTCCGCACGGCCAGCCGGGGTCTCCGGGGTTGTGTGCTTCGTTCGACCGCATGTCTCACGGCAGAAGCGTCGTATGCGGTCTCAGACGAAATCTCAACGTGCCGAGTTTCCCGGGTGGAGTGGAGCGGAGGGTCATACCAAGGCTCGTTAATCGAGTTCGCCCGAGGACATCGCCATCGAGTGCGTGGCACAATCCGAATCACCTGGGGGGGGGGGGGGGCTGGAATATCTAACCAACCGCCGCCGACGACCCAAGCACAGCCGCCGGAAGGTCCGCTGTACATACGTGCCCTATCACAGCACTTACTGCAACGGTCGAATATGTATTCTGCGGGGCAACCTCGCACCGTGAATATCTCAAGCACCACCCGTGCAGATCCGCAGGATATCTGCACCATCGGTACGTATCAATTCCAAGTACCCCGTCCTACATGTGTACCCTGAACACGCACGGTGTCCGCCCTGCTGCTCCCTACCTATACTGAGTCAGACCCTGATCCGTGCGCGCTCGCTCCAGGGACTACAGCAACCCAGAGCGCTGTTGCGTTCGCATGACTTCTCGCGGCAGGGAGGCACGTATAGCCCTGGAGGAACCGTTCGATTGCGTACCGATTCGTTCGTCGGCGTGTTTGCCTACCATGAATGCACTATCAAGATGCGGATAGTGACAATCCGCCCGGCCACGACCATCGGTGGCGACAATCGTCCGAGTGAGACCGCGTGCAGTCTCCCCCAAACTGCCCGAGGCAAATGCAGAAAACATGGCAAACGCACGATATGAGCGGACAGGGCGACGAGAAACAGAGGGGCGGGTGGGGGAGACGATGCGCTGGTTTCGTAGTCTCGGTCTTGCATGTCGTGAGTGCATGCGTGCGTCTGTGGTGGTGGAGAGATCGATGCTCCGAGATGTCTCGGAGGTCTCGGAGGGATCGGGCTTGCATGCCGGATGTGGACTCGGCCGCCAACAGCAGCCGCAGCCGCAGCTGCAAACAGGATGGATTCCCCGATGCGAAGGGCGAGGGCGGGGAAGGAGGAAAGCAGAGGAGTGGTGGGCTGTGTTGTGTGCGTTCGGACCCGGACTGTCGGGAGCGGGGAAGGGAACTGTTGGCTGCATTGGGGTCAGGCATGGTTGGGCGCCGAGGAAGCTTGTTTTGCCATCCGAGCACGACGTCTCCACTCCACTCGATCATGCGAGGGATTTTCGGCGGCCGCCATTGGCAGAGCCGAGTGTGTACCCACCATGGCTTTGTTGACTCAGGTGCCGAGTTTTCCAGTCCCGCTGCTCGAGTTGTCGCTGCGGAAAAGTTATCAGGAATCGCTCTCTGGCTTCTCCGCTGCGTACTAGAGACTTTGCGATTGCAGCTCCGAGGTGATACTTGTGCAATGATGACACGGGATAACTTCTGGGCTCGGTGGCCTGCCATGTGCTGTCCAAGTTTCCGGCAGCGGACCCCAGCTCTTTACGCCGCAAAAATCTTGCAGGACAGACCCTTGATTTCGGTGAAGTAGGCGTCAATACATTTAGGAAACACGGATCAAATCGAGGGGTAGAGTCGAGTTCGGGGGCACAACGCTGTAGTTCGGCCGTAAATAATCATTGATACACCGTCTTACAGGGTGCCCCCGCCGCTGTGGATCACTGAGGCCCTGCTTACGGATGGTAACCAAGCACCCGCCTCAACGGCAAAGGAGAAGCAGCCACCGTTGACAGTGTGTTTCAGCGGCAGATCTCGATTGATAAGATCCCGCAGTTTCCACGACAATTCGCGGGAGCTAATCGTTTTAGGACAGATTTGACACGAGGGCCAGTTACGTGAAACATGCGCTAAAGCCGAACGAGCCTCTAACTATGTACTTCTCTACATACCTAAGATAGTTAGTGGGCATCCACATGGGTGAATTCCTGCCCGACTGGGAGTAGTGTTCACTGAGGTAGATCGAAAATGGCCACAGATAGCCTTACCTAAGCACCAAAAACTCTCGAAGAAATGAACATTTATATGCTCTTTTTTAGATTCAATCGAAAAGCTAGGCTCAAACTATACTGGAAGAGCACGTCATGTGTACTGGCGTGTGCGCAGTCAACGCGTGGCAGGCCTCACGTTAGCTGGTTGTTTCTGTTCCTACCACCCACCAGCCACAGCGAGTTTAGTTTCACCAACGAACGACGACCTCTCGCGGACGTTTCCCTCCATTGGATTCTTCACCGCCATTACCTTAGCTTCGCACCGTCCATGCGATTACGAGCCTCTCGAATGGTACGGATCTGGTTACCCTCACCGCGATTACGGCTGACACTGCCCCCAGCAGACCCGAGGGTCTCGACAGCTACATTCAAGTCGTAAAAGCAACGCATCTTCGATGGGATAGACGTGGAGAATCGGACACGCCTGCAAGACACCCAGACGTGCTGTGGATAATGTACCACTCGAGCATTTGACCTACTGCAGCTCCGTGAGGTCTATCACGTCTTAACGGCCTTATTTTTTCCCGATGGTGGGCAGTCAGGAAATCCCGACACAACCTCCAACACCCGAGGAGTGCCGGATCAAGCAGCTCCGGGAGCAGGATACCGAAGATAGGACTGGCGCAATTACCGAGCGATCCTTGCCGCCTACGAGACCAAGGAGATCCGCCATCCAGCGCCAGGCCACGCATACTACTACTACCGAGCCGTCCGCGTCTCCAGGCATTGTGCGAGCACTTGCTGCGCCAGAGTGCAGACGTAGGCTACCCCCCCAAACCCCCGATTGTCCGAACCGTTCGTTCGTCCGGGCTTTTCACTGCTCAACCGATAGGGTTACCATGAACCCGCGCATCATGATGGCAGTGGGCACAATTCCGGCGTTTAATCGTGGACACCAGCATATGGTCTGACCTGCCTCTCCTGTTCTTCGCCCGGTTGGATGTGTGCGATCGCCGGACGGACCGTTTCTGCGCGCGCGTTGTCTGCTGCGATGTGTGATCAGCTCGCCGCCCGTGTGACCACAGTCCTAGGCGATTCCGGCGTTTCTGGACGACACGGGCTCGCCGTTCTCGTCGCTCTACGAAGAGGACAACCTGCCGCTGCCCGGGCTCTCTTCCGCAGACGCGTAGGGTCCCTGGATCCCGCTGCCCACCGCCGCGGGCGTGGTGGCGGCCAGGAGAACCATCGCCATCCGCACGCGCTGGAGGTTCGGACTGGGCGAGTTCCTGTCTGGGCGATCCGATCTCCCATCGGGCGTGCGTCTCCCCTGGACCCGTCGACCGACGTACACAGCTTGCGGCTGTCCGGCAGTTTAATCCTTGAGGATGCAGTCCTTCACCGCCACCGTGCCCGACGGTGCCGGAGCCTTGCATCTGGCCGACAGGAAGCATAGCGTGGTCGCCTACTGCCTGTTGTTTGATGTGCTGCACGGATCGGCAGCCTACGCCCCTTCCTTCTTTCTCTCTCTCTCGCCGTTTTGGCAACGACGTCGTGTTCTGGTGCCATGCAGGGACTGGCCGCGCGGTGGTGTTGTGGCTGGGGTGGTCGGTGTACGCGGACATCTGGCTTTCGCGATGCTAATATCTCCACAGGGAATTCCCACGGAAGGTGGTCGTCGCGTAGATTGCTGGGGTTTAGGCGTCGATCTCCTTCCATGATACTTGCATATGTACAAAATTATACACAAAGTGCCAAAATCGTACGTATGTATGTGTCTATGTATATACATAGATAGAAACCTTGTGAGACGTGGTGTCGAAGTCGTTCTGTAGTTTGCAGATTGGAGCCGCGCCATCTCCAGCCCTGCAATTTGTTACGGCTACAGGACAGGGGAGGCATGCAACCAGTAGATATCTAATTACTCTGCAGACAACGCATGCATGTCTAGGTATCTATTCGACTGCCCAAGTATGTTTGTACGAAAGACTTGGGTCCCACAAAACACCCATCGCTCCGGCTTCCCTTCCAGCCAGTAAAGACGCCCGGACGTCTGCACTTGTGCCGGCGACAGGAGGCGGATGGCAGCGCCATACGCATCAGCCCCTCCGTCCACGTGGGGTATTTCTGGTCTCCGAGTCTCGCTCCCGTCCACGCTGTCCCCCCCACCCCCTCCTTCGATTCATCAGCACGTCGAAAAGCCCGAAGGCGACGCACCCAGTTGCACAGTTGCGAGCGGGGTCCGCCGCTGCGGCGCACATACAACAGGCAGCGGCTGGACTGTAGATAGTTACGATTCGGTCTTCAGACATATCACTAATCCGTCCCGCCCCGACCCGATGCCAGCGGAACAGGTATGTACTCCGTCATCAATTTCATCAAGCATTATTGTGTCGTAGCCAAGTAGCCAATGAGCTCCAATCCATGACGACCAGTTCGTCATATCAAAATCCTTCCCTCCATCCATCCGTCCATCCGTCCATCCTTCCATCTGTCCACAATCCATTAAAGTTCCAGTAAAATCTCATATCCCTTCAATCATCCCATCGCCATTCAGCCGTAGTTGTGGAAAAAAAAAGCCCCCCCGTCAAAAAAAATAATATGCAAGCTCTGGGCTGTCCCCGCAGTCGAGCTACCACACCGTGGTGCTTCCTTCCCCCCCACCCAATAAACGTCGTCCGCCTCATCAGCCAACCAAGTTAGCTAACCCTTCCTTTCCATCCTTCATTAGGGCGGTCGTTTCTCGCACTGTGACCGTATTTGTTGCTAAAATCAAAACACCACCCCCCCACCGTTGAAAACGTAAGAAAAAAAAGAAAACCCAGAAAAAGTCCTTAGTAGTTAGTATCGTGGAAAACAAAACATGAAAATATATATATCGTAAATGGGAATTTCTCCCCCCTCCTCAGAAAGCACAGTCGCACAACCGATCATCGTTCCTTTCGCAGCACAATGTCCTTGAGGCGTCTGCATTTCATCCTGAAGATGCGCCACTTCGCCTTGATCCGATCCTCCCTGGTCAATCTAGCAGGCTCGGGCGCCGGCGGTGGCTGCGTAGGTGATGGTGTTGAATCTGTGGTGCTGATGGGAAGCGGCTCGCTCAAGACCGTCTCCTTTGGGTCCCGATGGGGCTGGACCGGGTGCGGCGATGGTCGTACCGCTCGATCCCTAACGGCGGAGATATCATCCGCTGCTGGGGCGGGTGCGACGGGATCGGGATTGGGCACAGGTTCCACTGGTGTCTTTGCATGCTGTGGAGGGGTCTCGGGCGGACTCGGTTCTGCCGGCCGCGGGATGTAGGGTTGCGGGGGCGTGTCCGTGAAGCTTTGCGGTGGAGTCGGTTCGGGGGCTGCCGAGAGCTTGGATGCGTTTGGGTGGACAGCGGGCGTGTTGCCAGTGGTGCCCGGAATCATCGGACCCATCGCTGCGGAGGATTGGTTTTCTCGGTTCTTCAAAATGGACTTTTCCGCAACCGATCGCTTTCTCTGCATGCTTCCGGTGGAACTCTTCCTGGGCACCACCCGGTCAGCCAGCGACTTGGAGGAGGCGAGACGAAGCATCTTCTTCGCCGTTCGGGGCTCGTCGTGCGCCGGTAGAAGCGGGGCTTCCCATTCTCCGCTCTCGCTCTTGATCACGACCTCTCCGAATCCCACGACCGGACCTTGCGACCTTGAGGGGCGCGGACGCTCGCTCTCCTCGCGGGCCAGGTCCGTCGTCCACTCAGCGATGATCTGGTTGATCTCCGTGTTCTTCTTGATCAGTGGATCGGAGTCCCTGTCGTAGTTCTTGGGGAGAGGACCCGGAACCTCGTCTGGGTCTTCCTCGAAGTCGTCGAGCAGGGAGCGATAGCGAGGGACAGGAGGCGGAGGTGGTGGCGACCTGGAACGGCCTGGATGGCGTGCTTTGCTGTCGGAATGGGAAGGGATGGATCTACGCCGCCAGACGGGGGTTGGGGGCGGATTGAAATCCGGCAGACTGAGGTCGGATGAGTCCAAACTTGGCAGTGGAGACATGTCCTCGGAAGTCGTAGATTCCGTATCCTCCTCGGAAGCGGTACGGACAGAAGCCTGGGAAGGAGTCGGAGAGAGGCTGATAAAATCCTCCTCGGGAACATCCCTTGGCCTCAAGGTACTGTAGTCGTACTCCGGGAGCGGGCTAAGATCTACCGGGGGAGCCGACAGTTGGAGCGTGGTAGCAGTCAAGAACGAAGACCACTGGGCAGTCGAGGCGGCTCGCGTCCGGTATTCGGTCGAGATGACCTTGATGTCGTCCTCCTTCCCGGAGGGTCCTCGGACAGTGAACGGTCTCTTCTGGTAGTCGGTTGGGTCGCTTAGGGCCTTGCTCGCCCTCCGTATGATCACGTTGGGGAAGGTCAGCGGATCGAATGCCATGTTGAATCGCTAGCGACATTAGTTTCTGTTGTGGATATCGGCGAGAGAGAAAGAGGGTAGGATTTCAGCTTACCGGTCAGTACTGCGTTCCTGCCTAGCGGATATGTATAAACACTGTTCTCTGCACTTGTCTGCAATGGGCGACAACAAACAGAAGGCTGTGTAGATATGGATAGCAGATAGAAGGTGCGCAAGTTGTTAGATTGAAGGATGTTCGAGAATTTGAATTTCGAGTTAGAGATGGGTTGAAGGAGGGAGGTGGAGGAGAAGAGGAGGGAGAGGAGGGAGAGGAGGGAGAGGAGGGAGAGGAGGGAGAGGAGGGAGAGGAGCAGAGACGGATGGGGGGAGAAATATAGAGTAGCTACGTAACGGGGGGGCACATAGCGTCACTCGAAAAGGCCCAGAATGGAAACAACCCGCATCACCAGGGCCACAATCGATCGAACCACAATGGCGCCAGCTGCATGGCCACCAGCACCCCGACCACCGGCGCACCACGGGCACACCCACCAACAGCCACGAAAACGACATGGCCATATTCCCTCGCTTTCCGCTGCAGAAAGCCGTGAGCGTTGGGAGACCAGATAGGACTTCCGATGCTTCCTGGCTAGATCTTCCGTCTGCTGCTGGCAGCCTTCGCGCGCGTGTGTTGGTGTTGTGGCTGCGATCCGGCGATGCTGGTCAACGTCGCTCCACGCAGCCTTCTTCTTCCCTTTTTTTTCCCCGTGGAGGGCGGGTGTGCGTCGTGGGACGTTGTGGCCCGGCGTGGACATGCTCTCCTCTTCTCGCCTTCTCTTCCTCTCCCGCTAAGCAGACATCTACCGTCGATGCGGACCACCCATCAGCCCACGCTAACAGCAGAGTTAGGTATTGGGCATCGGTTCGCTCGGTAACTACCACGGGCCCGCCGCCGACCACGCTGCTGCCATCCGCCATCACCACCACCGCGACCACCGCTAACCACCGCGACCGCTTCACCACGACCCGACCGAGACGGACACCAAGCCTCGAGGAGCCGTCTGTCCCGCCGTCCCCGCCGAGCGATCCGCTCCCATCCACCAGTCCGCCCCGCCGCGTCCCGATGCGCGCCCTCTGGCCGTCCCCTGCTAGCCACTCTGCATCTCCACCGGCACGGAGCGACAGGCTTACGCTCGTCCGGCGGTATTGCCGGGTATGTGCAACCACTGCCCATCCGACCAGCACGCCTCGGTCCCATGTGGGGAATGTTTCATGGGCATATGTACTCTACATGTCTGTATCTAGTGGCGCCGAAATGAACCAAAACGCTCCGTGCGTGCGTCACGCCAGGGGGGTGGGGGCCTGCTAGTCTGCGGATCAAAAGCTTGTTTGTGGATTGCGCGCGTGCTGCGCGCGTGCCGTGGATCTACTTCCTGTCTAGTGGGATCCACCTCGAGCACATGGAGAATTTCACCTACGCCGCTCTAGGAACGACGTCCTGACGCGTCGGAGCTGAGCCGTAACTAGCTAGTTGGAGTGCATCGCCTCTTCTCGGCAGAGAGACAGGAAGGGAGTGGGTGTGGAGTGATGGAGCGACAGCTGGCAGCACTGGCACGACGAGGGGCGGCTGTCGCTGGCCCGCGACCCGTGGAGCGCTGTCTGCTTACATACTCGTATATCGACTCGCTTTGATACACCGAGCTGGCACCCACGGCAAGAGTCGAGGGGCACCTGACTGACGACTCATCCACTCCGCTGAGCGACGCTTCGGTCGGCATCCAACTATCCCGGCTCTGTCGCGGGACCCTGACAAATCGGGCTTCGACCAGCGCGACGCGAACGAACGGATCCACGGCCACCCCAGAGCCAACAGAGATGTGGCGCGATAGTGATGGCACTGCTGCTCCTCGCTATGACGGTATCGTGCAGTGCATTCGATGACGATGGCCGCTAGTTGCCTATACACGCACTCTCTATCTATGTATGTACGAGCAATCTAGATACCTATTTTTGTTTTTGGCGGGGTGGCGCATGCGCAATCCCGTGGCCGTGCGGAATTTCACGGCTTCTGGCTTCGGAACTCTCGGAGCCGTAATTACATAACTAGTTAGTTAGGGGCTTCAGGAGCCGCACACGTGACCCTACACTCACCGGCCCGCTTTTGGCCCCAAAAAAAACCTCCCCACTCTGCCGGACCCCGCTATTTCATCGAACCCTGTCCCACACCGCCAGCAATTCGATGAATGTCACTTCCAATCTTTAATTCTGCCCTCGGACGGTTCCTTTGCCGACGACCTTTGTGCTTTCAGACGCTCAATTGCCTCCTCGCTGGCACTTTCGCTCGTCCACCGCCGTGTAGACCTCGAAGGTCTTATTCTGACGCCACCTGCAAGGCCGTACTCCCGGGCGAAACCCCTGTCGTACCAGCAACGGCACCCATCGAACGCCTCGAAGGAGAGAACCAAAATGAGGGGAAAGCTGGTGCAACCAGTGGACGCCGTGTGTACTTCTTCAATCCGGCGACCCGTCTCAACCCACTACTGCGCGCGACCGGCGTTGAAGTCAGACAGTTCGTACCGGGTAAAAGGAACACCTCGAATAGCGACCCCCTCACGGCACGGAAGCTCTCGCGTCGCCGTCGCCCCGCCAAGGAAGGGAGGTACAGTCGCTACTCGTTGAAGGAGATCACCACGCTGTTTATACACCATTGTGTCCAGGCTGGGGGTTTCCGGACGGTCGCTCCGGAGGACGCCGAGGACGTCGAGGACACAAACCAGCGCATCGTGGAGAATTCATTTACACCCGAGATCAGGGAATATCTGCGCGGGAAAGGGTGCGAAGAGCCGGACGTGTTGGTCTGGGGGTGGATATTGACGGCAAGGGATTCGAGGACAGCGGGCTTCAGGCTAGAGGCTCTCAAAGAATCTGCCCAGCGGACTGGGGATATGAGACCGGTCATCCCCCCGTTCGTGGTGTTGGCCTTGTTGCGGAGGGAACAATTACCGAGGTCGACGCTGCGTACTCTTTTCCCGATCATCGAAGAACTTCTTACGCCCTGTGACGGAGTATGTTTCCGCGACCACAAGTCGGTGATCGTACTTGCCGTTAGGCTGCTACGGCAGTGTCGTGATTCATGGCCAGAAGGGCTGCCACATGCCGTCGACTTGATCGTCGAGAAGTTCCAGCGGCCCGGATGGGTGCACCAAGGACTTCCCGCGTGGGTAACCCGTGCATTCAACCGTCTGTTGGCGCTGCTATCGCTTCCGACGCCCATCGGACCATACCGCAATGTACCGCTGCTCCAGAGATGTCAGTTCGCCCTGATCCAGAAGATGGCGGCCATGGATGCGCCGATGACGAGGGAGGGGTACCGCGCCGTTATAGCAGTGCAGATTGCGCACCCCAAGACGGCCGAGGAGGCCGAAAAGGCGAGGGGCATGGGGAAGAACTGGCCGCCGTGGTTCGAAGAGAGGGATGGGTGGGCGGAGGCGCATAGAAAGGCCTACGAGGACGTCGTTTCTCGTGGTGGTCAGGTCATCCAGCAAATGATGGAGGCGGGATACAAACCGGCCAACTGGGAGAGAGAGGCCGCCGTCCTGGCAGGAAAGGATACCGATACTTCGCCGACCATTCAGACGAGGAGCTTTTGGAGGGAGGGGATCCTCAAAGCTGCTGATAGTGTGGATGAGAGCTCTCGTATCTGGGCTGCGCGCGTGCGTGCTACCAGGACACTGGATGAGGCTTGGTGGAACTTTCAGCAGTCCCGCGAGCACGGCACTCCCCACCCCATCGTCTGGGAGGAGATGTTTGAGAAGCTCTTGTGGGATCACAAGCTCCAATGGGAAACGCATAGGGAGGGGCTCGTCAGACAGGAAATCGCCAAAAGGGAACACCTGACGAGTTACGATTTCTGGCTTCGTGGCGTTATGGAGAGGAAGAGTAGGATCGTTCCCGGAGACGGCAAGGAGCTTGTCCACCCGCCGTTGAATCCACGAGACGGCGTCTACAATGCCGAGCCACCACTCGACGTCGAGGGACTCTTCGATCAGATGATCCGCGAAGACATCAGACCCGGAAACCGTTTGACCACCCTGCTGGTCGGCAAAGCCCACCGCTCAACCTTTGCTATGAAAGTCTTGAGACATTGGGACGAGGGAATAGCAAACCAACTGACCAAGGCGATGAACACGTTCCCCCTCTCAGACCCTCCGAAAAAAGTCAACACCAAAGTTCTTACTGCTTTCCTGCAACAACTGTCGAACGCCCGTGCAACATACCGCGCTCTGCGCCTCATCCGCTACCACCGGCCGAGATATCGGCCCGCCTGGAATACTGTAATCGCGGGCTTCGTTCATATACTCTCCCCGAATGCCCCCGACGCGTTCCAAGCCCCCGAGCTCCGGGTCCAGTCCGCTCGCACGGTCTGGATGCTATACAAGGAAATGCGGCGGCTCGTCGATTTAGACAGCGAAACTCTCCGTTTGCTCGCCATTGCTGCAGAGCGCTGGACCACCCTGCGCACCGGCGACGCAATCCACTGGGACGGCCTCCCTCCGCCAGACCGGCTCGTCAAGATCTTCACTTACGAGCTTGGTCTGAACACTTCCAAGGACACAACGCCGATGGTTACCCCCGAACAAGCAGCACTGCACGTTTATGTCCGCGCACTTGGCTTTGCACAGCGCTACGACGCACTCGAGCAAGTAATTCACTACCTTGACCGACGAGAGATGAGGCTGGAAACCCCACTTGGACGGCGCGTGTTGGTTGCTATCAGGATTTTCTTGGAGGGCGCAGGCTACGGCACGCCCGTGGTGGATTGGCGGGTCAGTAGGGATGGATGGGGCAGGATCGATCGGCTGGAGGAGGTTGTAAATCGGAGGTGGGGGGGCTGGCCAGAAGACAATGAGTGCGCAGTTTACCTCATCACGGCGGGGTTGGTAAGGGGATGGCGCGTAGAGCCGCCGCAAGTGGACGAGGAGAATGGAGCGGGCGTTGAACTGGATGAGGATAGTGGATGGGGGAGATAGAGCTAGTGATGTGAAAGAACAGATGATCGTCATTATCACGCTCATTCGTGAGACTATGCATTCGCGATTCCTTAACTACCACTACTAGCAGATGTCACTAAGTCGACTTCTTCACGGTGGAAGGAACAGGACTTCACCCACATTCTCCTAGTTACTCCCGTGGCTTCACCCACACCTCTTAGATGTCCTACAGCACACCGAGTATATATCTCCATTTCTCCCCTGCCCGATCACCGCCTCTGACTCTCGCCGCCCCCTAATACAGTAAAACGAGTGATATTTAATGTTGGCATTCTTGATAAGTTAACATCCCATAACCACATGACTAATATACTAGACCAGTTGCCAGACGTCGAAGTAGTTGCCATCACATCGAATCACTCGAAGAGACATAGGGTTTAGCGGTCACAGTTCCCAAGAACACGTGCTGAAATCGTGGCAGCCCCACTGCCGTCTACACTTCCCCTTCTTCCGGCGTATCCGCGCAGATGCCCAATTCGGCGCGTATGGCGCGCGTATCTGTTCTCGTCGACGGGGGCCTTCTCGCGCTCGCTTCATATATTGTCACTCGTTGTAGTATTATGTCGACACAAAAAAAAACAGTAGTGCGGGGCTAAATAGCCGTAGTTGTAAATATGTAGGACAGGGTAGGGTAGATACACTTACTGAACCACTGCTGAAAGTTGCTGTGGGAGTGAGCCTCCCTGCAGCAAATGTGTCTGCTGGGATACCGTGGTGGTTTGGGAAGAACGTCACCAGGGCGAATGTAACAGGCGAATATCTGCAGGGGGGTTGATGCCAGTGTGGTTGAAATCCAGGTTTAGAAGAAAGTTTGGTGCAGGCTATCAATCATCGATACCGGCTTGCATGTATCTCCGAATTAGTCCGGTGTCAATTTTATCCCCCCCCCCCGTTTTCACTCCTGTACGCCCAACCCCGAATGACGTCTTCATCCACGCCGACAAGTGCGCGTAGGCCCCAGTCGACGCCGGGTGCCAAGATGACCGGTCTGTCGGAATTCCGTTCGGCTGATTTATGTACCATGTTCGTCTCCCCTGCGCATTGGCGTTCTCGGCTACCCAGGTGTAGCGGGGATGGGAACTTGGGTGATTTCCCGTGCAGGTTGAGTGTAAGCGCCACCTGGACGAAGGGTCCTCGTCCAGAGAGAGAGAGCTGAAAGTCGCCGAGTTCGACGGCAGCAGCTCCCGCGAACAGGCTAGCGATGATGGCTTCGGGGGTATGACGGTCTTCGGCCATGTGCGTAGGATGATCCATGGGAAGGCCTTGAGCCTCCTGCGAGCGGAGTGTGAAGACAGTCGACGACCGGAATCAGCTTGTGTCTTCTCCTTTTGTAACCCAGAGTGTATATGTAAGAGATGGACAAAGACACATTAAACTGGACAGCCATTTGGACCACGTTTGGAGTGAGCAATGGTCAAGATAGGTGGAACACTGAAGGAAGTACTGGCGGCGATTGCGCAGTAGACGAGAAATCGTCCATGCCATACCGGTGTTTACCAGTACTGATGCGGCTGAAGTGTAGAAGGAGTAAGATAGGGGATACTAACGTGGCAAAGGCCACTGATAACATCTCTGTTTCTCTTCCCTGGCATTGAGGCGGGACGGTGGAAGAATCGGGCCAAAAAAAACGGTCTGAGGAATCAAACAATCGGGCCAACGGTCTGTCAAAGGGCACTCTTTGCGGTGACGGAAACGATCTGGACTAACGGCATGCTGAGATGTGTGGGGCGGAGGGGATCGGTCAAGTGTTGTCCAGCTCTTGCTCGGGAAGATATGTCGGGCAATGAATAGAACGGCCTCGAAAGGCGGCAGCGAAAACAAACCTGCGAAACAAACCGGCACCACAAACCTTCCAAAGAAACCCGAAGAACAAAAGGTGTCGCCGCCAGGGTCCCGGTGGTGGCCCTTAATAGCAATATGTAGGTGTGGAATCAAGGTGGTTCCAGCCGCACGGACGCGGCGAGTAGGAGCTAGTGCAGAAAGTGTGACTACCTAGCTGCTATCTATAGTATCTATATGTGTATGGAGACATGTATAACTGCCCGCAGCTGCGGATCGCGGATCTCGCCCGGTTGAGACCCACACTACGTTACGTAAGGTGTGACTCTGCGGATACATATCTAGATATCTAGGCTCCGTGGTGCATGCGGCGGGGGCCTGGCACCGCCGCAGGATACACAGCTATATATACTATGGTCATCACCTGCATCACCGTTCCCCGTCGACGCCCCCCAATTCTTGCTGTCCCCATCCGTGACCACCAGCAGAAGCGATGTCGGGCATCAACTACTCCATCCCCTCTGAGGCGCACAAGCTGCTCCACGACGGCATCGTCGGCAACCCGCTGCACAAGCAGTTTCCCGCCGAGCTCGCCGCGGCCGCGCAACGCATCTCGTTCACGGGCTCCGCGCTGCCGACGCTGCCCGTCAACTGGCGGTTCGCCGAGAGCATTGCCGCGATCAAGGGGTTCCAGGGGGCGATGCTGAGCGTGCTCCTCCAGCGCAAGAACGGACTGGCCGAGTATCCCGCGATCGCCATCAACACGTGCATCTCCCCTCGTCCTTCAGATTCCGATATCCGGGCTGACCGTGCGAGGAACTGCCAGCGACCACGCGCAGCTGTTCATCATGTCCGTGGGCATGACGCAGATCCTGGACCCGAGCACGGGCGCGCTGCTGTGCGGCTTTCCATTCAGAGCGCCCGGGGCCGCGGCGTACTTCCCGGACTGCGACCTGCACGAAATGGCGGGCGACTGGCACCGGCGCGCGGCAACGAACATCTACCGCACGCGCGACGGCCGCTACTACCACATCCACGCCTGCATGAATCCGGCTGCGACGCAGACGGCGCTCGGGCTGCCCGAGCACGCGGCGGTGCCGGCGGCATCGCTCGCGGAGGCGGCCAAGCCGTACGCCGCGAAGGTCGCGCAGATGGAGGCGGCGCCGCTCGACCGGCTCATCAACGAGCACTACCGCCAGGCCGGCACCGTCTGCTACAGCGTGGACGAGTACCGCGCGTCTGAGCACGGACGCGCCAACGCCCATGTCGGGCTGTACGAGGTGCACAGCCGCGCGAACCCGCGCCAGTCCGCGGCGTGGTGGCCGACGCCGCCCGGCGCGGATCCGAAGAGGCCGCTCTTCGGTCTCAAGGTCGTCGAGCTCGCGCGCGTGATCGCCGGGCCGTGTGCGACGCGCGAGCTGGCGGAGATGGGCGCCAGTGTCATGCGCGTGGCCGCGCCGCACATCGCCGATGTCAGCACGCTGTTCCCGGACTTGAGCTGGGGGAAGTGGAATTCGCACCTGGATCTGCGGGAGGAGGCGGACAGGGCGACGCTGCGGGCGCTGGTCATGGACGCCGACGTCGTCCTGGACGGCTATCGCCCCGGGGTGATGGAGAAGTGGGGCTTCGGCCAGGATGACGTCCTGCGGATGCGCGAGAGCTCGGAGAGGGGGATCGTCCACGTGCGCGCAAACTGCTACGGCTGGCACGGCCCGTGGGCAGGCCGCTCGGGCTTGCAGCAGATCAGCGACGCCGTAAGTCGCGCCGTCACTGTCCGCCCCGCGCGATGCTAAAAGAAACCCGTGCTCGATGCAGTGCTGCGGCGTCTCGCTCGCGTTCGGCCGCGCCATGGGAAACGACGAGCCCGTGACGCCGGTGCTTCCCAACTCGGACTACTGTTCGGGGGCCGTTGGCGCGACGGCGGTGCTCCACGCGCTGATCGAGCGCGGCGCGAAGGGCGGCTCGTACGCCGTCGACGTAAGCGCCATCCATTCCGCATGTACTGCCCCTTGGAGACTGCTGACCCGTGCAGATCGCGCTCAACTACTACTCGCAGTGGCTCTTCAACAGCTGCGGCGAGTACCCGGCGGCGGTGTTCGACGACGTCCGGCGCCGCACGGGCAACATCGTGCTGCGCTACGACGACAACATGTACCAGTCGGTCCCGCTGCTCTTCCCGATCGTCCAGCGCAGCCCGCTCGCCAACCCGGATTTCTTCGAGGTGCGCGAGAGCAAGGCCGTCGGCGCGCGGCTACGCACGCCGAAGCCTGTGCTGGCCTTCCCGGGCGGGGAGGTCGAGCTGCGCTTCAACGTCGGCGCGAGGGGGAACGGCGTCGACCGGCCCGTGTGGCCCACGGATCTGCTGACAGAGGTCATCGCGTGAGATGGCGTCGTGGGGAAGACGGGAGCACCGTCATCCGCGTCGATAGTTAGAGCTCCATATATAGAATACCACGCTGCACCGATAGTGGACTCGAGCGTTAACCATCGCAAAGCCGTGCAGCTGCCATCTTACCACCGTGGCCTTGTTCTCACTGTCTCGTCGAACTCAGGTCATTCGAGACGAGTGGCCGGTCACAGCGCCCGCAGCAAACGACCGTGCCGACGCAAAGACATGTGCCCGACCTTTAGGCGCAGCATTACGAGCACTATTCTCATCGACAGTCCACAGCTGCGCGATCAAGCCTCTACAGTCCGTGCGCATTTCTTGGGTCCAAACAGTTCTACACTGTTCTGCGCGTCTGCCCGGCTGGTGGCGACTCGAGGAGGATCCCGCGCGGCTGCGTGCGGTCGATCTCGGGCCTGGTGCGGCCTTCGCGGTCCTGTCGATGACCAGCCGCGCGCGCTTGCCGCCCCGCCGGAAGCGCGCATCGCCTCCTCGAAGCGCGCGAAGAGCCTCGCTGCCGACAATGGCGATTCTGGGAGTAGGAGTGGTAGGCGAAATGGCCATGGTGTTGGTTCCGGTACGGTATGCGACTGAAGCCGGCGTACCAGGATTCCAGCCTTGCCCGCTATGTACCGTCTTCGACACCCCCGGGAAACCGGAGACCGCCGAGCCGCCCACTGTGATCACCACGGCTGCTGCACAACTACTGGACACGCCCTGGACGGCTTCACTGACGCTTGTTAAGTGAGACGGCAACCAGTCAACCTGAAAATCTGATCGCTGGCCGCCTGGCCGCCTGGCCGGCGAAATGTCGCCCCGGGTCGGAGCCACGGCAGTCCTAGGGACATCGAGGCTGCAATCCGAGCGGCAACGGCACAGCTCGACAACCGGAAAAGACGGCCCGGCCTCAGCCTCCTCAGCCTCCCTGAGGGCGACCAGAGGCCAGGGAATCGACAGTCACGGACGGCATCTATCCCAAGATACTCCGGGCGGGCGGAAGGGCTGGTCCTCCCACCGGAAGCGACCCCGCCGAGGCGTCCGTCGTGGCCGGCGGCGAAGCCACAGCCAAGCGGACAGCGGAGGGCCCCCAGCCCCCGGGGCCCCATCCTCTCGGACGGCTCACGGCCGGACACTGACGCGACGGGCTACACGGCCACTCGGCGTCGGAGAGAGCAATGGAAATAGCTACAAAGTTCGCATGGGCTCCTACCAGGAAGCCTATGGTGCTGAGTGCGCAGCCATCCCTCGAGCCCGACGACCATGGAGGAACTCCTTGGCTACGGAGACAGGTACGGGGAAAGACGCCTCCCCCCAGGAAGCGCACGATCACCGAGAGATCAAGTGGAAGGAAGCATGGGCGGGCGTGAGCGTCACCCACAAGAAATACCGGTACAACTGGAATGCGCACCAGAGGCCAGACTCGGCGCCAGCTAGTGCAAACAAGCGCCTCGCCTTGAGACTCTACCAGCTGAAGACGGGTCACCGTCTCACTGGTCAGCCGGGGCGGTGCCGCAACTAGCAATCTGCGGGGTTGGTTTGGATTGTGAACGGGCATGCATTGAATAATTAAGCAAAAAAATAATAATCAAGTACTTCCGGCTCCTTCTTCCGTCCCCGAATGCCTCTATTCATCTCCCAGGTGAAGATTCCCCCCTTGTTCCAACTCGCTCGAGCGCACTCAGCCTCGCCGCATACATACATACACAAGGGGACCCCACACGGACTACCCAACCATGTCCACAATCCTATACCGAGCCCGCGGGCATGCGTTCTTACTGGTTGTTTTCTGAGATATTGCATATCGTCTTATCCAGACTGGTGAGGATAAGATCCGACGAGTGTGGACGTGAAAATATTTTTGTTTAATCATTAATTGCGCGATATACACCCAAAGAAACAGTCCCGTCCACCAAACTCGACGCTGTTACTGTCTCGTTGCCCCGCTTCGACCGGCACCCGCCGCCCCCCCCGGGCTGCTCCCCCAGCCCCGTCACAAGGTGACATATATAGCGCCCCAAGGAAATAACAAAGGAAAGACAAAGGAAAGGATAAAAGAAACCGCTTTCCTCCCCCCCTACTCGTCTGAGGATACACGAATGAGAACAAAAAAATAATTGTTTTTTCATTAATCGCATGCGACCTATCTAGTCATGGTAAGACCAAACCCCGTCCCAATAAAACGTTGGAAATCCTCATACGTGCTTAACCAAAGAGTTCCCGCTCAGCTTCTTGTCAACCTCCGCCCCCGCGTCAATTAGCTTTTCGCCGCCTCCGCCCCCGCGTCAATTAGCTTTTCGCCACCTTCCGCTTCGTCGATCCATCTCACGACTCCGGCAGAGGGCCAGGGGCGCCGACAGATCTACATACGGCGTGGCGAACCCGTGCGGCGACCGAGCCGGTGGAGGCTGGACATCATCCACATTTCCGTACGGCCTGGACGCATCGACTACTCGTCCGGTTTCTTCTGGGACTGGAGCGGATAGATCGTCGGTCTCGGTTATCCGACGCTTTCCATTTTTTTCTTTCTTCGATGCTCCGTTCCCGTTGGCGGTTCCGATTTCCCCGACCGACAGCCGACCTGCTGGGGTTGATCGTTGGCCCGAGCAGGATCATCCGAAGGTCCTCACGGACAGCCCCTCCCAAACTCCCGGTGCGGATAGATCGTCGGTCGCGGTGATCCGTCGGCGTCCGGCCGGATGGCCTCCGCCGGGGCTACGTGCGTCCATCGTCTGTCTCGACGGACGGCGCTGGCGAGGACGGGAGATTGTGTGGCGGACGAGATGGATCAGGCGTCCGGCAGCTGAGGAGTGGTTTGCAGCGTCTGTGGGCGTGGGAGAGAGATAGGTGGATAGCCCGGCCAAGTATGGGCTGGAGAAAGGATGGAGCAATGTAAAATAGTAGAATGGAGGAATGGATGGCTGGATGGAGGGATGGGTGGCTGGGTGGCTGGATGGCTGGATGGAGGGATAGGCAGCAGGGTGGATTGCTGCTGAGGAACTCTCTGGCGAGGGCGAAGACGCAGCTTTTATGCTCGCCCCTCCGACGCCGCAAGACGCCCAACTCGTCCACCGCGCTGTCCCTCCTCTCGAGCGTGGTGGGGCCACCTCGCCCAGTCGATGGCACTCTCCGTCCAGCTTCCGCATCCGGCGACCACTGGCTGTCATCGGTCCCACACCATGCCCCAGGAGGGTGGGTATGTATGGCTGAACGCTCCACCGTTACATTTTTTGTGCCTTTTTTTTTCTTTTACCTTTTCGAGCATCCGCGAGGCTACCCCCTCCAGCAGTGACAGGTTAGCTAATGGAAATGCTAGATCTGGAATTGTCATTGTCTTCGTTTCTTTTCCGGCGTTGGACACGGCAGTACATAGCAGTACATAACAGCTCCCAGTTGTCGTAGGGCAGCTAAAGTACTAGGCCAAAAGTTTCCGTACACCCAGGTACAACTGCCCATGATGCCCTCACTCAACCTTCTCGATCCCCACAACCACAATTTAGAAAGTCTCAGTAGTTGGCATACATCATGAATA
>Ga0307508_10000951_pt1 | contig 33728 bp, 28 predicted proteins | sample 9_EM_MG_FD_203089 | JGI IMG/M metagenome (GOLD analysis project Ga0307508, IMG submission 203089) | Populus trichocarpa ectomycorrhiza microbial communities from riparian zone in the Pacific Northwest, United States - 9_EM | ecosystem: Host-associated > Plants > Roots > Unclassified | place...
GGTGACAGCGGTTCCTCTTTCGTCTTTTACTTTGTCTTTCACGCTCGCTCTCCTTTCTTTTGTAATTTCCTCGGCGCCTCACATCTTCTTGGGACAGACCTGGGCGGAGGGCAAAGGGGAGCTTGCAACGTGCCGCCACTGCGCGGACAGCGGACAGAAAATGGACTGTACATATCCTCGCCATGATCTGATAGGTCTCATGAGAGGAATCAATAAACCAAAAAGAAACGCTGCGTGTCGGTCGTCGTAGTTGCTACCGCCATCAGCACTCGCCACTTGCTGTCTCAGGTTTCAGAAGGGCATAATTTTAAAAAGGTTGCGTATCGTCCAGTCGCAAAAGGAGCACGGGAAGGAAAGGTAAGAGTATGACGGAAGAACAGCGTGAGGGAGGGTACGAGCGTGGTACATATGGCAGACACCTGGCCACCAGCACGCCCCCCTGTCCGACTTAGCTGCCGTGTTTGCTCGATTTTTCCTACTTAGACTATCTCTCCTTATTGCTTTGGTGCCTAGATAACTAAAACTTTGGGAGCGTGCGACTGCGGTTAGTTACCGGATGCACATGGCCAATGGCTGGTCGCAGTAGCCAATAGGAACGGACAATCCAGAGGAAATATTTGCGTGCGAGCCGCATCCATTGTCGATCACACAAAACCTACTTCTTCTCCGTGCCATGGAATGCAAGCCGTCCAGCGTGTAGATCGGACGTGGTCGTCAGAATTTTGCGGCCACATCTGCCTGTTCTGACCAGGCCAGTTACAAGATGGGTTCGTAAAGTGCATGCGCCTGCCGAATGCTTGACCGGCGAGAGAAATCTCCAGGGTGGGCTGAGCTGAGCCCATTTGTGCTTAGCCATCCGATCTGTGCTTTTCCATAGTACGCCTTGACCTCCCGCAACCCACGACTGATTCATTGATGACTAGGGGCGGCCAGCGCGAGCGCTTCGGGGTCAAGCCCCACCCAACGGAAAAGAAAGAAATAAAGCACCATGACAACACACAGCACCCGTGCAACGAGATATACACCGCTGGGGAAAGGGAAACCAGTCTGCGTTTGAAACTCGGCACGTTCAGAGTTGAGATCGTTGGTCTGGAAAGTATTCAGGACTTGATGTACTAACTAACCATACACATATAGTGAAAACCGCCAGCTCGAGTGGACATGTGGGCTGCCGTGAATAATATTGCAACCGTCTCAAGGAGAAATTGTTGAGCGTTGTGAGTTTGCCTCCGTTTGTCACCATCTTGCGTAGCCTAGCGGGTCGCTTGCTGCTTATCCTGAGATGATGGGAATTGATGCCCCACTTCGATTTTCTCGGTCTTGCCGCGGGGGTGCAGTTTTGGCGGTGGTGGTGGGGTGCGGGGGGGGGGGGGGGGGGGGGGGTTAGGGTTATATTTCGCGTCCGTAGGCCCTTTCAGACTGCGGCGGACGCCACCAACAACACCAACCCGTACATATCAGTCCGCGAGTCTAGCTATGCGGCTCTCAGTTTTGGTGGGGTTGTAAAGGCGTTGTCAGCCGCTGTGTCTTGTCACGGCGCTTTGTCTTTGCGGTCGTCAAGGATCAGCAGATAAACACCGTGTCTTACGAGTATGTGCACCTCGTCGGCAAGGAGGTCCCGGATTGTGAAACGGTGTTTAATCCTCCCACTTTCCTTAGCACCTCCGCCCTCAGGGCACACCTTGAAGAGGTGGTTCCTCGACTGCATCTAACATCGGTACCACCGGCACTGGGTTGTGGGCGGTTCTTCAGCTGCGGCTCGTATTCTTAGCTCGGGATTGCGGGAGGAGGGATGCGGGCTGTCGGAGAATGCCGGGTGAGCGTCGGCACTGGATATCCTGATGAGGAGCTGTCGTCCCTATTTCTCTGTCTTTTCTTCTTTGCACAACAGGTGGTACGGTGTGAAGGAGCACAAGCAGACAGCTGTAGTACCGAGTGCACGTGGTATGAAATCGGTCTCCGGTCTAGCCTAGCAATACTACCGTCGCAGTAGCGTTTCTGGGTCTCGGGGGTCCCATCAGTCCGGCCGGGCGAGTACTGGCCTCAGCGTGGTCTGGTCTGTGAGACGTAGTCCACGCTGGTCTACGGCCTGCGAGCTCACCGGCTTTTTTGGCGCCGGCATGGTCTGGACCAGGTCGGCCGGCGCGCCGGGAAAACGAGGGAGATCTCATGATCCACTAATGTCTTACGATATCTTGGACGACGGGTGGATTTCCAGGTTTTCGACTACGGCTAAACCATTACTGGAAGCTTTCGGCATCCACCACAACAACAGATATAAAATCGTACATACCTTGCAGCGCACTGGAAGTATAAGGCGAACGAGATCATCCAAGAATTCTGTTGAAGAGATGGTGGAACTATAAGCGAAATCCGGTGGGGATTCTTGTGTTGCGGGTGGGTTTCCTATTAGTAAGAGCTTTCGGCCGCCACCACAACAACAGGCAGAAAATCGTACATAACCGGAAGAGCACCGGAAACATAAGCTATCAAGATTATTCAAAAATTCTGTTAATCGGAGAAGAGATGGTGGAATTGTAAGGGAAATCTGGCCAGCATTTCTTGGGTTGTGGGTGGGATTGGGGTTCCGGGCTACACCTAACCTGTTACTGGGAGGGTTCGGCCACCAATAACAGAGAATCGGACATGCGCGGAAGAGCACAGGGAAGGTAAGGCAAACAGGATCATCTAAAAAAAATTGTTAATTGGAGAAGAGATAGTGGAGCCGCCATGTGTGACAATTTTTTTTTTTAACCACTAGTACTAGCTTTGGCCCGCGGGTGCCCGCCAGCCGACCCGGGCCAAGGCAGTCCGGCCGCAGGCCCCTTCCAGCCGGACTGGGTCATCAGAAATCCCGGCCCGGACTGGACCGTCCCAAAATTCCGCGGGCTACCCGCGGGCCGGCCGGACTATTGAGACCCCTGCTGTGTCCCGCCCTCTTGCGGTGACCTCTTGTCTTGTTTTCTTGTCATGTCCTCTGTCTTGTCCTCTGCCATGTCATCTGTTGTGTCTGCCGGGTCTCATCCTCTTGCTGCGCCCCTCGCCACTCGCCGCCCGCCCGCCCTTCATCTACTCGTCCGTTTCCTCCTGCCTGGTCGCTCCCTGGTGCTGTTCCGTTACTGCAGTAGGCTGTGACACTAGCCAAGACAATGACTGGCATGCGAGAGTATGATATGGCGGCATAAATGTTGCACATGGTGTAACATCTATGTGAAATACCTACCAACTGAGCGAGTAATCTTGCTTATCATATGACCTTGGGTGCCCAGTAAACCATTCGCTGGTTGAACGCTGATAGCAAAAGAAATTGCCCGCTATCGTGTCACTGTTATTCTGATTTACGAGTTACAGGATTGCAATACGGCAGGAAAATTTGTATTTGTAGTGGGTTTTTTTTTTTGGTTTAACCATTACTCGCATACGACCTATCTAGATCATGGCGAGATTTTGTACAGTCCGTTTCCTGTCCGCTGTTCGCGTGGTGGCGGCACGTTGGAAGCTCCCCTTTGCCCTCCGCCCAGGCCTGTCCCAGGAAAATGAGGTGCGCACCAATGAAATTACAAAGGAAAGACAAAGGAAAGGAACAAAAGAGAGACGCCGTCCGTCCCCTTACTCCTCTCCTTTGGACACCATGAAGTCAGGCGTGGAGGAACAGTGGTACCTCCCCCCCATCGCGCACCTCCTCAGCCCCCGCTCCCAGCTCCTCCTCCCATTCCTGTAACTCCGGCTATGACACCTCGCTCACTGCGTCCTCCTCCCGGGTTGGCACCCGCCTCCCCACGTCTTTAGTAGTGAGAAAGTCAAGTACCACCCGACTGCACCTCTCGTCGGCCAGGAGGTCCCGGATCTTCCACCGGGCCTTCCATCTCCCTGTCTCCTTCTGCACCTTCGCCCACAAGATCTTCCGCTGCGGCTTCCACTCGGGGCACTCCTTGAAGAGGCGGTCCCGGGTCTGGGTCCGGTATCGGCACCACCAGCACTGCGGGGCGGCCCCGTTCTTCGTCCAGTAGAGTTACTTCCCGGTCAGGCAGTGCCCCGTCTTTCACAACCTCGAGGCAAGCCTCTTGGTGCTCCCAGCTACCGTGCCATCTGGCCTGTAGCTTTTCAGCATCCGGTATTTCGTCTTGGAGGTCCAGCCCCCAGCCCATTGGCGTGCCTCCGCCCACTTCTTCTCAGAGATCTTCCGCTTGAGGTGTGCAAGAGACCTTGGGAGGGGCATCGTGCGTACCTCCCCCCGATCCGAGTAACTCAGCCAATCCACCCAGCGGGTGTCTGGCTCCTCTTCCGCAATCTTAGCCCACTCATAGGCCTTTTTGTTGCCAGAGATTCCCTTGTGCGCTGGGCACCACCGAATCTCGATGGTGATGCCCGGCCTGGCCCTTCGCAGCGTGGCGATGTGCTTCCTCCCCTAAATCGCGTGCTGCTGGTCGGGGCCCGGTTCCTCCAAAGTCATCCGTCCAATGGCGGCTTGGGCATCCATGAAGATCTTGACTCGCTCCAGCGTAGTCTGCATTCTCGAAGCCGATTCTAGCGCCCTTGCGAGGGCGGCACACTTAGCATCGTAGATATCCGGGTTGTAGCCCATGTGAGTTTTGATGCCCACCCAGGATTGGCCGTTCTTCCAGACCTCCGCGTAGCCGGCAGCACCATCATCCAGCCGCGACCCGTTCGTGAACATGGTGAGTCCAGGCCGAGCCTTTTCCTCTTGTAGCAGCTCTGATTTGTAGTGGAGTGATGTAAATTAGACAAGAAACCCTTACGCAGTCTTTTTGCGGTGTGGCCATTATGTGATCGTTATATGGTTATTTTTGGATGACACACTTAGCTGATGGTAGGGGCTATGAAAGTACAATGGCACCAATCACCATATCTGTCATGTACACAAATTTTCCCCCACCGCCCTGACTAGTAGAGGTGAAGGCCCCCATAAGCCAGTACGTTGCGGCACCCTTCGCATACCAAACAAAACAAGGGATCCGAAAAGTACTTAGTAGGTACCCGATTAAGCAGCCGTGAGGCAGGGTAGGCTATGATGATTCGTATGACCCATAAGCCAGCTGTTGACGAACGGGCATACACTTTTGTTTGCGATAAACTTCGGGATTGTGGGATATTCTCCACCAGGGGGGCGAGGGATGGCGTGGGGATGCGCTGTATGACCAAACGAGTAGGGGCAGTGGAGCACATACGACTATATAATCCGTAGCCGGGCTGGTGATCTTGCGCAGGTGAATGGTTCGGGTCCCCAAACGGTAGTGTTTCAAAACTGGACAGCGAGTGACTTTCCGGTCGACCGAGGTTGGCGGATTTTTTTGTTTAATTATACTCACGTTCAGCCTATCCAGACTATGGCAGTGTACATTTTATCCGTTTTTCTCGTCCGCTGTCCGCGCGGTGGTGGCACATTGCCAGCTCTCCTTTTGCCCTCTGCCCAGGCCTGTCCTAAGAAGATAAGATGTGCACCAACGAAATCACAAAGGAGAGTAACAAAGGAAACGTGGCCATCCCCTAATCCTTGTCCGCCGGTGCCACGAAGGAGGGCGTGGACAGGAACAGCAGCAGTTCCTCCCCGGCACCCAATTCCCGTGCAGCACCCAGCTCCTTCGCCTCCACCTCCCGTTCCTCTTCCCACTCCTGGCGCTCCCGGAGCTCCCACTGACTGAGGCTAACGGAGGGGGGAATGGGTGTCTATCCGTGAAGTTGCCCGTGGTCTGATTGAAGCGGATGGGATTCGGAATCGGGAACGTTTTGAGCGAGAAGGGGAGACGTGATAAGCAATACTTTTCAGATCGGATGAGGCGGCCGGCATCGAAGGGCTTGGGGATGACTGTGCGGACGATGACCATGCGTGATCATGCCGACGTCGTGGAACCGCATGTATCAGAACGAAAAGAAGTGGTAGAGGCGATGTCTACAATTAATAGAACATGCATATGCCCTAGCTATCGGAGAGTTTATAGAGATAGTTGGGTAATTCCGCTTCTATGCTATTGCCATCTTCGCATCGCTACTAGATATCGATGCGCGATTCTGCCCCAACAAGCACCGTAGGTCTCGACTCGATGGGGGCCTGTCTTCCAAGACGGTTCTAAGGAACGCGTGGAGCCATCATCTGTCGACCGCATATCCGGATGTCCATCATTTCGGTTAATTAGGTAGTCCCAACCACAATATAGTTATCCCTGGTGACCCAATAACTTTGTGGCAGCTTGTCTACCTATCAGCCCTTCGAATGGGGAGTACGTTGGATAAACACGATAGCTACAAAACTCTGCGTACTGACTTGGTATTTGTGCCGCTGACCAAGCCTACCGTGTTTCACACCTCGCTCTGTTTCTGACAGGGGTAGGTTACGACGTGCGTCTGCCGCTCTTGGCGACTCAAGAGCGGAGCGAGCGGAGCAGTTTGATTTCGACCTTGCAGCCCAGTTTGTTTCATCATCTGGCACTCTTCCACTTCGGGGGTCCGTAGGGTCCACCGAAGTATTTCCTGGAGGCCACGTACAATCGCTCTGGGGAGACGTCAGAGGGTGTAATCGGTGGTGTAAGCAGATATTACCGCAGCTCTTGTCGTCGCTACCTCCAAAGACTTGGCAGAGAGCTGCAAGGTCGTTTTTGAAGGAATTCGGTTCTATTATGAGTTCTATTGCGCTATGTATAATTATGTCGGTCGAGAATAGCAGTCAATGACTCAACACAGCGTATATAACTAAAGAGGGGTTGCAGAGCCTCATTTTGTGCGGTGTTTCGCCGCTTGTTGCAAAGGCAACACGTCAGCCCGAAAAGGATCCAGGGATCTCGAACGATCCCCCTAGAGAGGAAACCTTCGCCTCTCGTACATCAGCCTGCTGTTTCGTCTCGCGGGTAGTGCTGGTCGCCCGCCATCCTCGGTGCCAGCATCCAGGCCATCGTGCTCGGCAAATTCAACGAAAATTTGCTCCACAGCCCAGTTTTGTCGTCTCCTTCCACACAGCTTGCCGGCGAGTACGTTGTGTGATGTAGTACTAGTTACATGGACCTGAGACAAGAACGTCGGGTTTACGTCCGCGGTGTCTTGGGAAATGACGGTTGTTTGGAACTAATGTCCTCCAAAGTCCGGTCCGGACGGCCGGCCAGCTATTGGACGGGTGGTACTAATTAGTTAGTATCTAACTATTATTATGTAATATATCACGTGATATATAGTTAGGGGAATAAATAATTTCCCTTCCAAGACCCGGTGGCACAGCGCATATGCGCCACATTGGATTGTTGCCATAGGAGACGCTCGATAAGATAGCAGTACAACTCCTGCCAAAACTCCCGCGGGGGATAGTGGCCTGGTTCTTGAGATACTTCGGATCTCATTGGGGGTTCCGGAAATACATACATATATATCAGTATTTTTATGGCGCCATGGCAGTCGACTGCCATTGACTGCAGTCCGTCCCGCCCAAGGACAGTCCAGACGGAGTCAATCCTAGCCCAGGGATTGGACGGACAGGGTGAATTCTATTTAGTCCCACCTGCGATGCAGAACGGGCGGACTGGACTATGGAGAACACTTTGGGGCACGAGGACGGCAGATTAGCAAAAAAAAAGCACAGCAGCCATAGTTCACACGAAGTTTCATCAAACCCCCAATACCCGATTGAATGCTCTTCGCCAATATTACAAGCCCATCGATCGGTTCCCGAGATCGTTGTGTCTGGAATCATGCCCCCGACACGGGAATGCACACTATTGTGTGGCCGAGTGAAGTGCACACCCGGAGTGGCTTCCAAAGGCACTTCGGCGTGTCCTGGCTAACCGAGTGCGGAGACAGGCGGGGAGCGTAGCGCTTGCAAAAAGCTTAGCTTCCTAAGGGTTATTTTTGTTTATGTTCAGCTAATATAGACCACGGCGGTGTACATTTTGACCAGTTCCCGTCCGCTGTCCGCGCGATGGTGGCACGTTGCAAGCTCTCTCAGCTTCCCAGGGGTGGGTCCGACCGCGGGGCGAAGGCAGGCGTATTACTCGGTGTGGGTGGTGTGTTGTAGAGTGGGGTGGAGGGGAAAGAGGATTTCCCATCCCAATGCTCAGTTGGATGAATGGCTGGCTACCCGAACGACAGTCGAATATAAATAGGTAGTAGTGGTGACATTAATTAGTGGCTAAAGGAACCGGAATGACAGCAGAATCCTCGTCTTCTCCAGTGACAACTGAAGCTGATTCAATTCGTGCAACTTCTTCAGAGGTAGAGTCGGGCAAGCGGTTACACGCTTCACAAACCCTCGACCAATTCTTGGTCGTTCGGACCCCTCACGATCCGTCACCGCTAGTGCTCGAACTCTCGTATGCTCCCTAATCCCTCATCCACTCATCAATCCTTCTCTCCAAGCCTGTGCATCACAACTGCCTACTGGTATACGAACTACGGAGGTGAACGCGGTCTTGGAGGCAGTAGTTACGGTGAATCAACGTGTGTGGGATTAGGTTTCGCCCCCCCTGCCCGCCATTTCCCCCGCCGGCCCCTCCCGGATCGCCTTAGTAGCCAATGGCGCGGCTCCAAAGTCTGTGTCTGCAGCGCATGGCACCTGGCTAGATTCCTCGGCCATAGTTATCCTCATTCGCCGGTCGCCAACCGGAGGAGGCTCTGATAGATATTTTTTTTGCTTATTCATACTCGCTTACAGCCTTATTAGGCTATGGCGTCGCACTTTTTGTCGGGAGAACGTTGGTGGTTGGGAGAACGAGTAGACGGCTTGAGGCAGTAGAGGCGCTCGAGCGATACGTAGTCCTTATGTCTCGCAAGCAACGGTACACACCCTCTGCTGTAACAGAACGAACGAATTACGCGTGGGCAGGTAACCAAGTACAACCTACGGGCGTTCGACAGGTCCCTCACAAGACCAGATCTTCCTCTTCTTGGCCGAAGCGCCCATGGATCCAGGAAGAAATCCGTCTCGCTAAAATGCACGGTGAAACGGATGCCAAAAACACGGGAACTGCACCTTGAGGTTTGGTGCAGTCTACGTGAATGAACGAAGAAGAGTCTCGCCGTATCGAAACAACGGATGGTGCCAGAAAACCAGTGAAAGTGGGTGTTGACGCAGCCTAATGATTGGCGGATTCTGTCCGGCGAGGATTATGTAAAGGATACGGAGCCTACCCCGCTCACACAGAATTGCGTGACTAATCCCTCCAATCAACCAAAGAACCTAATTCCTCTCACCAGAAACATACATATGTGGCCTGATCGGTTGCAGGTTAGCGATCGGCGCTTAAAGAATCCATGAGCGCGCATCCCTTCCTTTGTTAAAATTTTTTCAGGCCACCAGAGCGGGTATGGGCGGGGCAGGGGTCAGGCAGCGCTAGGCAAGGGAAGGACGACATAGCAACGTCGGGGAACCAGAAACTCAGTCGACGGATGTTGAAATGGTATGCAGCTGGGAACAAGAAGTAGGTTTGATGTGTATTCTAAGACGCGCCGTGATCTTCTTGGCAGTTGCTCAGTCCCCGGGTTCTTCCTCTGCGGTTTCGTGGTGCTACCTCAAGGTCGGCGAAGTTGTCATTGAAATCAGCGTGATTATCGAATTCTGTTCGGTGGGATCATAGCATGCGTCGAACCGGAATCGCCTCTTGTTGCTGGCCATTGTTGTTACTACAGTGACAATAGCTCTTGGCCTACTTCAGCCACCCGCGCCACAGTCCGCCCCGATGGATGACACCCTTGCAGCAATAGCGCAGGAGGCCAGTTCCAAAGCAAGGATGGGTATAACTACATATAGATAAATCGCATGTCGCTTTTACGGTCACTCATGTGACTCAATCGAATCGAAACTTCATCACTCGCCCTACACGCCGCCGAGTCAACTTTTCGCTTCTCAGCCTGCCTGGGCCGAGCTCCCGGCCACCCATGTTCGAACCGATACAATTATGTCTTATAGCACCGGATATCAACCGTCCCTTAGTCACGGCCAGCCAACTAATCGGCCTGTCAAGCCATCCCTGAGAACCCACACGACGCAGCCTATCTGAGAATGACTCACAATCAACCCCTTCCCATGCAAAACCCACGTCACGTAAGACTCTTATCTAGCTATGGGCGATCGCCCCCCGCCGTGGTGAAGTGGCTGCCACGAATAATAGCACGTCCATTTGTACAAACCGCTCGCGAGAGCCAATAGTAATAGGCGCAGCCCGGAGGAGAGTACGGCACTCCCCGGTTTCCGCCAGCCCAATGGGTATCAGCGCGGTGGCCGATCCTCCAAACATGTCGCCGGTGCACATGATATACTCTCTATTCTAGCCCCTCCGCCTAGGTAGCAGCGACCGACATGTACGAGGCCGGGTCTGACGGTAGTGGGGAGGGACGACGATGGTGGAGAAGGCGGACATCTGGTACTTAGTGAGCCATAAATAGCGGTCAGGAACCGTACTCCTCTTGCTAGCCCAGAAGTTAAACAGTATTTCTAGTTATCAACGCGCCCAACACGGTCCCGTCCGCGGCTACCAGCACCATGCAGAGAACCCAACAGAACGCCGGCGTGTCTGGGAGCTCCCATGGTCTCTCCCGTGCTAAACTCCCTCCATTTCCCCCAGAGCCCTATCCAACCAATGGCATCCCCACCCATTCGAAGTTGCCCGCACCCCATGTGGCCGCGACAGTGGAAGATGCGATCGATCGGGCAACGGCCTGGCCAAGCTGAGGTGGAAGAACAGCTACGTGGGCCGATGCGCTGTGGCAATCCCAGTGTCGAGTATCCAGTGGCTGGATTGGTGATCCCGGGTGAGTCGCCGGCGCTGCCCCGGGAGCGGTGGAGCGGTGTGGCGCCGTGAATGGCTGCTATGAAACAGTCCATGGTCCGCCCCAAGCGCTCCGTGAATGTGAGCGGTTTTCGGCGTTCCGGCCCACTAGAAATTTCGGCGCCATCGCGGTCGCGGTTCCCATGCCTGGTGCTGCTTCGATCAATCGGCCGGCGTCGAAGGGGATGCCAATGTACTTATACCGCGCATTGGGGCCATAAGACCAGCAGCTGACCAGGCTGGCTACACTGCAATTGCCGGCGAGCCCGGCGGACGGTTTCCCGGTCTTTCGTGTTCGGGGGAGGGTGATTCCCCACAGCATTTGGCTGGGCGAGTGCGCTTCGCCTCCGAACGACGTCAGCGAGTCTGGCATCGAGGGCCCAGGTTGTGAGACAGACCACAGGTTGCAGCGACCGCAATGGATGCCTCGCGCAGCACGCCTCATGTGCTACGTGCTACCGCCCGTCTCCAGTGGCAGCCAATGGCGATTTCCGGGGTTGGGCCCTGACCGGTGGGAGACATTGGTCGAGGACGCTGCTGTGGTTGAGCACGGTGCTGTGGTGGTGCTAGCGGCCTGGAGCAAATGCTTCGGCCAGTGCTTTCGTTTGACGGCCCCGGCGACCGACCACCCGGACAGCTTGGAGGTGTGAGCACCGTGCTCCGTGGCATCCCTCAGTGCGCAATCAGTTTTGCTGGCGGATTTCAGTCCGCGTTGGTGGTATGCCTAGAAGTACAATGACTAGTTGAACACTGCAAGTTCTGCGGTTGGGTGTTGGGCCCATGATCTTCCAGCGCACTTCCTGCGGTTGTTGAGCCAATTGCACCCGCTGGCTCGGTCTCGAGCCCACCCGGTCGCCGGCTTGGGGTTCATGATGGACTCCCCCGAAACTCTATCTCTGGCGGTGGTAAAGTCTATAAAGTGCCAGTGAATTCCTGCGACGACTGACAGAGTATCCCGGTCCGCCGCAGCGATCCACCAGCCCGCAATCCACCAACCGGACCTTCCCATTGCACCGATCCTTTCCACCATGTCTTCGCAGACCCCGCAGACTTCGCACCCTTCGTGCTCGACCATGATCACCGCGCCCAGTCGATCAGGTATGTTCACCGGCCGGCCGCAAGATATCCGGTGATCACCAGCTGATGGCCGCGTTTGCAGGCCGGAGCGGCAAGCAGCAGCCGCAGAGCACACGGATGGATGGCGAGAGCGGACGAGCGGGACCCGAACGCAGTCTGCTCGCGCTCTTGGCCTCATCTGAAACCGACGGCAGCATGGGGAAATCGCGCTCGTATGCCATAGACGCATGGCTGCAGCAGGGACCGCGTGAGGATTCCGTCGTTGCGTACGCTGCTCTTTTCCGGTGATGCTGCATCGGATTGGCGGCCGTTTCGTTCGGGAATCGATGGGATGGGGCTGGGGCGTGGGGCGCAGGAAGTTAGCTAGATAGCTGAACGGATATTGGCCAATACCGTTTTACAGTGGGGATCGCAGCCTGGAGAGAGCGGGGAATGAATGGTGTTCGTTTTCTGGTGTGCAGACGAGCCTGGGGTGGAAATTGGGTATGTAGCGGAGGGGAGAGTGGGGAAAAAAGGTAAAAGTAGAGAAAAGAAAAGTGGCAACTCTTCCCCGCTTGATACGCTGCTTGGTATCATATGTAATACAGACCTACAAATGTTATCTACCAGGGATCCAATCATCGACCACCGATCGGTCAGGGAGTTTGCACATGGTATTCATCTGCACATGCAATATAATGCGGAGTAGTAACCGCCAAGTCCGGTTAGCTGCGAGCATTGCCGTAGATAATCCCCATTCTCCAAGCTTGGCAGTCGCAAAATCGCCAATTCGATCCGTGCTTGGTGCGATGGGAGTGTTGTCGGGGATTGCCGGCGCGCTGCTGTGATATCGGCGTTCCTCGAGCGAGACGAGCCCGCCGCCGAATTCGTCGGCCTTTATTACCTCTCTCGCCGCCGCTACCCCCGCCGCCCGGCCAAGAGCAACAACGTCGGCTGCTCTGCGGACCCCACAGTTCCGACGGTCGTGGCGGGGACGGCGGGGCTGCAGGAAAACTATCTCTATCTCGGCTTCCCATCCATTGCTTACTAGCTATGCATCAGCGTTTGAACGGCGGGTAACCGGTCGCGTTTGCAGGGTTGTTTGGTCTGAGCGACGAGCGGGAGGGGGTAGGCCGGTCGAAGCAGGGTGAAGAGACACCGGATCGCACGGATCGTAAATGCCGAGTCGTGTGCGGTCAGATAATCACCAGGCTTGCAGCTTACGTGGGTGGCAGAGCTACTCGCACACTTGCCTTTTCTCCCCTCCCCCCCCCCCCGCCCCGGCCCATCCAGTGAAAGGCGTCGACGACCCACCAAACACCAGTCCGGCAACTGCCAATAGATCTCCGACCAATCGCCGCCCTCATTCCCTGCCAGTCATTGTGCTTTGCAGTCACCGGTTTGGGGGACGGCCCTAGTTGGAACCGTTAGATCTGTCCTCAGTTTTTTCCGGCGCTATTTCTGTTCCGATGCAGTCTGGCGCGGTTAGGTTTGGATGGCTGCGCCAAGTCGAACGCACTGGGATCAGATTGCCAAGGGGAAATTAGAGCCAGAGAGGCGAAGTGCGAAGTTGATGAATCAGCAGGGCGATGGAGATTGCTTTGGTGGGATTGGTCTTCTTCTCTTGTAGATTTCGGTACCTCTACACCCCACTACACACGCACACAACCCTTCTTGGAGAATACAAGATTGCTCGTCACTTTGGTCTCGTGCGTCTTTGATCTTCGTACGATAAACCCCCATCTCAACGCCGAGCTCTACCGTCTAGTAGCTCCCCTAATCTGGCGGCCGACCGACGACGAGAGCTTTATTCGCAGGCGATAGCGCCTGCTAGAAGCCGCTGCGCTTCGGACACGTTACGCCAGATTTCGCGAGTGCAAATATGTCTGGTCACGGTGAATGCCGTCGCAATGCCACAAGAGTGTTAAGATTAGCAAGATGTCACCAATCAGGGCGCATCTAGTTAATTGTCGCGCCAGCTTCGGAAATCTGACGCTGTCAGCCTTCAGGTGTCCAGCCAACGAGATCTGACGCACCTGCCGCCACGCTCTTGATTGGCTGGCTGAATGGGGTATGATTAAAATACCAGCATGCTGATCTGAGTGGCTGCAGACGAGCGGCGGCGGCGATTGTGCCCCCCGCGTACGTCTGAAATCGTGCTATCCTCGTTCGCACCGGCGTCCAAGCAGGGTGGATGGGCCGCTGCGAGATCATCGCCGCCGTGGGCTGCCGGAGATTTTATGCCGGAGTAGTGCGATGTGCTCCTTAGCTGCGAGCCCAGGCGCTGTTCCGGCTGCCGGCCAGCAGCACTTTCGAACACTGCGAGAGTGGCGTTTGCATGTTCACCGGTGACGAGTGGCGTCGGGCTGCCAAAGCGACTATCCCAAGTTTTCTTGTAAACGGGCGCGCGGTGCCCCTGCGATGGTTGATTGAAGAACGAGTGCTTCGCTCGGAAAAGTGGTGTCCGGGGAGCCGTGACCGCCGCCGGGAGTGGATCGTTGACCGCACCGGAACGAAATCGGACGTTTCTCGTGCTGTATATTGGCCGTCCGTCTGACGGCGAGCACAAAACGCGGAAGTAAATGCCGTCGACCTGCAAGGCCACCACCACTGGCCGGGCGGGGCACTCGGTGTAGAGTTGGCTAACCCAGCGCCGGGAAAAGCTGACGGACGTATTTCATCAACCAGTTTGCGCGTGGAGGTTAGCTCGAGTAAACGGTAGAAAACGGATATCTGCATTTTGATGGAAACGCCGGATAGAACTCGATTGTTCGGGCTTCGAGAATGGTGCACTGGTGGGCTCTGGGCGGGTCGTTTGGCAGCGACGTGCGGAGATGGTTGTTCGCACGACCCGGTCTCCCAACCTCACATTTTTGACGAGTGAAGGGTAGGATATACTTAGCGGCGCTCGGCTCGTGGTCGGCATGTAAATTCGTCAGGCGCGCGCTAAGGGGGCTGCTCGCTCGCGATAGGGATGCCGGAGGTAGCCGTCCGCCACGGTGGCCACAGCACTGCCGGAAGACAGCTGCGACAGGATGGCGAGCCAATCTGAGGGGCGTCTGGCATCGGGATGGTCTGGAGCTGTGGTAACCGTAACTGCAGATGCCAGATCTGGGCGAGCGTGTCGGTATGGAGTCGTCTATGTCCTCACTGCTGCGCTATCGCTGCGGCTGTGCGCTTTGATCCGGATGTCCAGCCACGCATGCGCTGCTTGGCTAGCGAGCCATCTGTCAGGTCTATTCTGGGACGTAATTCGGATGCCACTGCGAGCCCAGCAGACCACGGCTGCGGCGGCCCGCCGACTACACCCGACATTCGACACCGTTGACGCGGTACGCTTCCACGGCGGAGAGCAGAAGGGAACGGACGCGTCAGAAAATACGGATAGATAGAGATCAAGAAAGTGGATCGGGCGCGGTTGCATCGTCGTGGACAGCCAATTCTCTAAATATCGGAGGTTTCGGGAGCGCGATCTAATGGGGAACCATCTTCCAAAGCTATGCTTGATGACCTCGCTGTCCTCCGACTCCTTATCTCTGGATATCCGACATTTTTGACAGCATGCATGGCGATCGCGCGAGCGGCGGGACATATCCCATCCGCCGCCGATTATTAGCCGTTCCTCTGGGCACTCTGGGCTGCAGCAAATCGCAGACGAACGAGAGTGCCCCGGTCGTCGAGAGCCAAGAGGTCGGAGCATCTGCCATTCGGAAAATTCAGCCTACCATTTAACGGTTTTGTTGCTGTGGTGGGTCGTCGTATTAGCACGAGGATTCGTCGACGGGAAGTAAAGATCATTTGCGGCACTGGCGGACGAATAACGGAGCCCCTTTCGACAGCTCTGAAGCCCTTTTGCAATTTGATCGTTAATTGCATGCGGCTTATCTCGGTCATGGCCATGAATACACACCAGTACCCGTCCACTGTCCAACCCCGACCATGGTCAGTCTCCGGGTGGCTCGTTGTGCCCCCCTACCTCCAAACCTGGTCTATCCCCATGGTATAAATCATATATTCCTCCTCACTTCAGACCTCACTCTCAACCTTGTTTCTCTCATGCAGAAAGCATCATCCGCAGCTCCACCGCAATTACCTCCTCTCCTGCCCTTCCCTTCCCAATCCAGGAGTTCACCCTCGGACGCCTCACGCTGGTCATCGCCAATAGTTGCATCCGGTATCCGCCGCACCACATCCACGGTGGTGGGAATCCCAGCATCGCCTGGCTGCACCGCTAGCCGGCCGTGGGGGGGAGGGGGGGTCACGGATCTTGAACCGATCCTTGCCTCGGACTGTCTTTTCCCATGCCTACTGACTCCTACACTTCGGGCAATTCTTGAACAGGCGGCATTGCTAGGGAAGCGAACGCCGGCGGAGCTAGCGGAAGCAGGGAGCCCAATGGGGGATAAAGCGGGGAAGCAGCGACATGTACTTTGTGTTCTCTGCTCTGTGGTTTCAGTTCTGTACTCTTACAACTTCTATATAGTAAGAAGACGGTTTGTCCGCTGCAATGCTTCTTGACGGCTTTTACAAGGGTTTGCGCGACGCAATGCTTGTCGACGGCTTTGACAATGGTTTGCGCGATGCCATTCTGTTCAAATGGCAGGTCAGATCGCTCATCGCTTCCTCGCGTCGAAGGCTGGCCCTGCGGTTAGTGCACCACAATGCTGGTGGACGGCTTTCACGATGGTTTGCGCGCCGTAATTATCGAATAACACGTTAGGTCGCTCCTTGCTTGCGAATGTAGACGGCTATCCCAACCGTTTGCCCGCCGCAATTGTCGTCGAATAGCTCGTCGTGTTCCACATTTCTTGTTCTCGTAGACTGCTTTCCCACCGGCTAGCTGATCCGATCGCACATAGGTGTGGGTGATAATTCCTGAAACCTGGGAAGGGTGATAATCTATGATATCAAATCCGAGTAATAAACCATGATGTTGGAAAACAGAGTGATATATTATGAAACAACGACGAGTGATAAAATATGTTGTGCGTTTGATATTGCAACAACAGAGTGATATTTCATGTTCCGTAAAAGGCAAAATATTTCAAATTGCCACAATTGTGGGAATTTGATTGTCTAAATCTAAGTATGGCTGCATGTTCTTTGTCAAACCCTCTTACTAGGTGTGTAAATGAAACATTATCACTGTTTTCTTACGTTCATCGACAGCTTTCGTGGCAGCTTACTTATTGGATTACTTGTCGGATTGCATACCTCTTTTCTTACACTCATTACTGGATTTCGCAGTGGCTCACTTGTCGTATTACTTGGCGGATTACGCATCTCTTTTCTTACACCTATTGATACCTTTTGTGGTGGCTTTATCATCTGATTTCTTGTCAGATTCTACGTCTCTTTTCTTAGACATATTGGTGGCTTTTGCGGTGACACGTACATTGGATTACATCTCGTATTACACATCTCTTTTATTACACAGGTCGACTGCTTATGTGTGACACTGGGGTGTAGGGATACATGGCAGTAGGGTAATAGAGGAGAGTCAGGTTGTTTCAACTATTCACAGTGTAATAATTTAAGCTTTGTATTTTTCTATCGAGAGGTAGGAGGATGATTTGTTACGATGAGGATATTTCTTTCGGGGAGGGAGAGATGGGTTTATATACATTTCCTGCTGGTCTGAGCCTTTCTTCAAGCAGTATTGGTGGAATCTTCTCAGACCCTGAGAATCTCCCCGATGCCCTCGGATTTCTCTGATGCTTATCTCACCCCCGGTCGATGTTATATTAATGTTTCATACGTGTCATATTTAGGTGACAGATGTGGCCTTTCGAGCCAGGGTCGTATGGTCATAGCTGCGAGATAATACAGGGGTGTAGCAGCTCTCCCTGCCCATATTCCTTATGGTATGGGTGCTATCAGTTTGTGGGCATTTGGTTTAGGTTTATACGTTCACCTTGCAGGACACAGTCTGTGTCTTATCTTCAACCTAGACTCATGGACTCTGTACTTCTATTTGTAATTCCATCTCCTGACGGGGTTCAGTAGATTGTTCTGGCTCCTTCCGTTGTCTAGATGCGGTGACCATAGATCTCGTGACTGCCGGTGGGATTGCCAATCAGTCTTGAGTGGTTACTCGCTTCCTGATACCAATACATAGTATTCCTTTTTCCCTCCTTATGTACCTATCGCTCTTGCTGCCATACGGGGTGTGACACTATCCTCCCCTTCCTCAAGCAGCGTCCTAAAGCTTCTTCCTTCATGCTGAATTCGTGTTTTGTGGGTCATTGTATAAGTTGTGAATTCAGTCCTCCACCCCTGCATCCTCCCACTGACCAGTTTCAGAGAAAATCCTAGAAGGGACAAAACTCCTAGCTATCTATAGCCAGTGGGCCCTTGGGACAAGCTCTGGCTAGCATGTCCTACCATCGGATATCGTTTTGCACTCACACTCCGTACCCTGCCTAGAATCAGCATCCAGGGAGTGACCATGGCCTCTCATCCGGAGACTGCAAGTGTGCACCTAAGGAGTGGCCATAGGGTTCAGGTAACTGTGGTGAGGGATTTTCCTGGAACATATCCACCCGTGGTTCTGCCATGTTTGGCCCGATATGTGGGACTTTTGCTGTGACATCTTGCAGTGTTGCACCCTCGAAGAGGATCTTTCGGGTCTCGCCTTAGGAGCAGGTCGTTATTTTCGCACTGTGGGTTTGGACACACACAATCAGGTGTGTGCCAAGAGTACTGCTCCCATACTTAAATGGTGAGCAGGTAGTCGCGTGGGGCAGCCGAGTTCCGTTGGTAAAATTCACGGAGTTTGTCCAGGCCGCCCAGGGAGAAGTTGTCGAAGGGCTCTTTGGTCCAGTCCTGTCGGTTCGGGTAGTCAAGCCATCGAATGACGTAGAGGATACGGTGCCCTTTCCTGGTGCTGCTCATAACCTTGTTGACATCGTACTCCTCACTCTGCTCGATATCGTTGGCTTCGTGCAGGACCTTAGAAGGTTTCACAGGTCCTAGGAGGTTGCTGGCCCAGTATGGTTCGATGAGCGAGACATGGAAGACATTGTGAATCTTCCATTTCCGAGGGAGGGTAAGCTGGATGGCAAGCGGTGAGACGATCTTCTCAATCTGGAAGGGGCCATAATTCTTGGGGTTCAACTTCCAGGACAGGTGGCAGGTTTGGATGTTCCGTCCGTTAAGGATAACCAGGTTGCCGAGCTGATATTCTGGGACTCCTTTTGATCCGGGTTTGTGTACTTGCGCATTCGCTCCTGTGCTGCCTCCAGACCCTTGTGGGTTTCTTGGTACATGGTGTGCATCCAGTGTGCATAGACCTTGCTGGCGGGGTTGAGAGAATTTTCCGCTGCCAGGTTGGTAGCCGTAGGGTTGAATCTGTAGTTGGTGTAAAATGGAGACAGTTTTATTCCGGCGGTTACCGAATTGTTGCACACGAACTCTACTATGGGCAGCAGAGAGACCCAGTCGTTTTGCTTGTGATTGACATACGAGCGAAGGTATACCTCAATGGTTTGGTTGAGGCGTTTGGTTTGGCCATCCGTTTGGGGGTGGAAGATCGTGGACATCCGAGGGCGGATGCCCAGAAGAGAGAGGAACTCCTTACAGGACTCTGAAGTTAAGCGGGAGTCTCGGTCGGAGACGATGTCTCGGGAGAGGCCATGATGCCTCCAGATCTAACGTGTAAAAATGATTGCGAGATTTTTCGCCGTTTTATCTTCCTTGGGGAGAGGGAGGAAGTGTGCCATCTTTGTGAATCGGTCCACAATTACCCACAGCTGGTCGTATCCGTCCAAGAGTGGCAGGTCGGTGATGAAATCTATGGCGATGGATTGCCATGGATAGTAGGATAGCTCAAGGGTGCTGAGCAGCCCATATGGCTGGTGGCGTGCCGATTTGTTGACCTGGCATTCGGCACAGGAACGGACGAAATCGATAATACATTCATCCATTTTTGGCCACCAGAAGTTTTGTCGAATCAGCTCGATGTTCTTGTCCTGTCCTATCTGTCCCGCAACCTTTGAGTTGTGCTCTGATTCGAGGATAGTTTTGATCAGGGTCTTATTCTCCGGAATCCAGAGCCTTCTCTTGTGGTAGAGTAGCCTGTCCTTGATCTCGAGAATCTCATCTTTCCTGACCTTTCGCTCCCCCAGCTGTACCTCATGAGGGCCAGCGGCTTCCAGCATCTTCTGGTACTCCGGATCCACCTGTCCTGCCCTATATACCTGTTCCACGAAGTCATCGTGCCACTATCGGGTGGGGATCGATCCAAGCGACATGCATGAGGTAATATAGATGGTATCTGGGCCTGCAGAGCTGATTCTACCTTTTTCTTGTTTTTTGCTGGTATTAGTGTTCGCAAAATGTTTTTGGTGTAGAACCGTGCTGATTGGTTGGTTTTCTATCCACCCGTACTCAGGGCAGTACTCCACTCGTCTGGATAGGGTATCCAGTTTGCCGTTTTGGGATCCTGGGGGGTAGAATATTTTGAAATCGATTCCTGCCAACTCCGGGGTCCATCGTGCTTACCTACGGTTGAGTACCTTAGTTGTAGTGAAGTATTCAAGGTTTTGGTGGTCCGAGAACACCTGTACTTGGTGTACCACTCCCTCGCAATACTGTCTTCAATGCTTGAAGGCATCGACTATTGCGAGAAGTTCCTTGTCGTGGATTTCATAGATGATTTTCACGGGGGAGAACTTTCGGGCGTGGAACGCCACCGGATGTAGACGGTTGTTTCCATCGTGCTGGGAAAGGACTGCCCCTAGGGCGAAGTCCAAGGCATCTGTCTTGACGATCACTGGTTCCTGTGGCTGGAAATGTGCCAGGATCGGTGCTGTCGTGAAGCGTATCTTGAGCTCTTTGAATGCGAGCTCCACTTCATTGGTCCATCGCCATTCCTTAGGGCTACTCTTGGTGAGCTTGGTGAGGGGTCGAGCCACCCTCGAGTAGTCGCGGACGAATCGGCGATACAAGTTAGCGAAACCCAGGAACGACTGAGTCTCAACTAGGGAGGAGGGGGACTTCCATTCAAGTACTGCTTCAACCTTGTCCAGGGACATTTTAATTCCCTATCTGCCGATTATGTACCCGAAGAATTCCACCTCTTTTATCCTCCAGATACATATTGCAGGGGAAACAGCCAATCGGTTCTTCGTCAGCCTTTGAAGGACCTTCTGGACGATTTCGTCATACTTTTCTATGGTATCGGCATAGATTAGCAGATCATCCATATAGGTGAGGAGGCCCACATCATGAAAAAAATTCTGCGTCCGGATGCAGAGGCTGCGTCCGGACGCTATATACGCGTCTGAAATGTCTAGACACTTGGAACGCAACCTGGTAAGGTAGTCTGCACCCGGATGACGCGTGCCATGGCATCTGCCTTCCGGACGAGGAGTGTCAGGGTATTTGCCGACTGGACGCAGAGTGTCAAGGCAAGTTTCTTCCGGACGCAGCGTGTCAAGGCAAATGTTGTCCGGATAACGTACGTAACGGCATCTGCCTTCCGGACGAGGAGTGTCAGGGCATTTGCCTACTAGACGCAGAGTGTCAACGCAAATTTCTTCCGGACGCAGAGTGTCAAGGCAAATTTCTTCCAGACGCAGCGTGTCTAGGCAAAGGTCCTACGGACGACGCGTGCCACGGCATCTGCATTCTGAACACAGCGCGTGTCTTCCGGACACAGGGTGTCAAGGCAAATATCGTGCGGACAAGACAAGCCAGGGCATCTGCCTTCTGGACGAGGAGTGTCAGGGCATTTCCCTTCCAGACAAGGAGTGTCAGGGCATTTGACTACTAGACGCACAGTGTGAAGGCAAATTTCTTCCGGATGCAGAGTGTCAACGCAAATGTCGTCCGGACGATACGTGCCATGGCATCTGCCTTCCAGACGAGGAGTGTCAGGGCATTTGCCTACTAGATGCAGAGTGTCAAGGCAAATTTCTTCCGGATGCAGCGTGTCAAGACAAAGATCCTACGGACAATGCGCGCCACGACATCTGTCTTCTGGAAGCAGGGCATGTCTTCCGGATGCAGGGTGTCAAGGCAAATGTCATCCGGACAATGCGAGCCAGGGTATCTGCCTTCCAGACGAGGAGTGTCAGGGCATTTGCCTACTAGATGCACAGTGTCAAGGCAAATTTCTTCCAGACGCAGAGTGTCAATGCAAATGTCGTCCAGACAACGCGTGCGATGGCATCTGCCATCCACGAGGAGTGTCAGGGCATGTGCCTACTAGACGCAGAGTGTCAAGGCAAATTTCTTCTGGACGCAGAGTGTCAAGGCAAATGTCGTCCGGACGACGTGTGCTACGGCATCTGCCTTCCGGATGAGGAGTGTCAGGGCATTTGCCTTCTGGATGTGGAGTGTCAGGGCATTTGCCTTCTGGATACAGCGCGTGTCTTACAAACGCAGAGTGTCAAGGCAAATGGGATCCAGACGAGGCTTACAATGGCACACCATACATAGGTAATAGAGCCGTCACGGTGGTAGCATATGCGACTGTCAGGGCACAGTACATTGCAGCAAAGACTATCAAACACGCATTTGGTTCCAGGCATTGTGACTCAAACCAGTTCTATTCATTACACCTAATGTACATCTATATACCACGTCACATAGATGGCATTGCTCTGCGTGACAGTAACAAAGGCAGTTTGCCAGATGAGACACGACGCAATGAGAATGACATCAATGAAGTGGATACCAATGAGGATGCCGGCCGCAAGGACAATAACAAGTAAGACGCGACGAGTACGATGTCAATGAGGATGGTGGTGAGGATACCGGTGGCGTGGATGATAGCAAGTAAGACGCAGCAAGAAAATTGATGAGCTTCGTGAATTTTTAGCGCAGCTCTCTGAGGGACAGACAGTGGGAAGTTGTACAATACGACGCGATGAGTACAATGTCGATGAGGATGCCGGTGGCATGGATCATAGCAAGTAAGACGCGACAAGTATGATGTCGATGAGGATGCCGGCGGCATGGATGATAGCAAGTAAGAAGCGGCGAGCAGTTCGACGAGCTTCGTGAATTGTTAGCGCAGCTCTCAGAGAGACAGACAGTGGGAAGTTGTACAATACGACGCAACGAGTACAATGTCAATGACGATGGCGGTGAGGATACCGACGGCGTGGATGATAGCAAGTAAGACGCAATGAGTACGATGTCAATGAGGATAGCGGTGAGGATGCTGGCAGCGTGGATGATAGAAAGTAAGACGTGGCGAGAAGATCTACAAGCTTCGTGAGATTGTTAGCGCAGCTCTCAGAGTGACAGACAGTGGGAAGTTATGCAATACGACGTGACGAGTACGATGTCAATGATGATGGCAGTGAGGGTGCCGGCGGTGTGGATGATAGAAGGTAAGATGCGGCGAGAAGATCTAGGAGCTTTGTGAGATTGTTAGCACAGCTCTCAGAGGAATAGACAGTGGGAAGTTGTACAATACAACGCGATGAGTACGATGTCAATAAGGATGGCGGTGAGGATACCAGCAGTGTGGATGATAGCAAGTAAGACGCAACGAGTACGATGTCGATGAGGATGGCGGTGAGGATGTCGGCAGCGCGGATCACATCAAGTAAGACGTGACGAGTACGATGTCGATGAGGATGCCAATGGCATGGATGATAGCACGTAAGACGCGACAAGTACGATGTCGATGAGAATACCGGTGGCGTGGATGATAGCAAGTAAGATGCAACGAGTACGATGTCGATGAGGATGCCGGTGAGGATGCCGGCGGCATGAATGATTGCAAGCAAGATGCAACGAGTACGATGTCGATGAGGATGGCAGTGAGGATGCCAGCGGTGTGGATGATAGTAAGTAAGATACGGCGAAAAGTTCGACGAGCTTCGTGAATTGTTAGCGCCGCTCTCAGAGGGACAGACAGTGGGAAGTTGTACAATACGACGCGACGAGTATGATGTCAATGAGGATGGTGCTGAGGATGCTGGCGGCGGGGATGATAGCAAGTAAGACGCGACAAGTACGATGTCGATGAGGATGCTGGCGGCATGGATGATAGCAAGTAAGATGCATCGAGAAGACCTACGAGCTTCGTGAGATTGTTAGCACAGCTCTCAGAGAGACAGACAGTGGGAAGTTGTACAATACGACGTGACGAGCACAATATCGATGAGGATGGCGCTGAGGAGTTTGCCGGCAGGGTGGATGATAGCAAGTAAGATGGGACGAGTACGATGGTGGTGCGTATGATAAAAGGAGAAGAAAGAAGGGGTGGAATTGCGGCCAGTGCCATCATATCTAGCAAGCCGTGCAGTGGTAAGGGTGTCGATCAGTGGTAAGCGGGCCAAACCGTACGAAAACGCTGGCACTAGCAAATGCTTGGCACCTTACAAGTTGCATGCGAAATCACTCGCAATGCTCGAAACCTGTGAAATCCTCTCCCTTAGTTGTCGATACCCCGGCCCCCGCCGTTTATAATCACACAATAATTCCCTATCGTATCAATTCAGTTTGACCGAATGTTTGTGCCTACTGGCTCCTGCTTTTCATGGTAGTGATACTGAAAACTTGAAGGATATACGGATTTGGAGCGTTGGTTGTAGTACAGATTCTCCTAGCAGAAGTAGTTGAATCAGAACAGCAGCATCGATAGGTAGCAAAGCTGGGGCCAGTAGGCACAAACTTTCGGTCAGACTGAATTGATACGATAGGGAATTATTGTGCGATTATAAATGGCGGGGGCCGGGGTATCGACGACTAAGGGAGAGGAATTCACAGGTTTCGAGCATTGCAAGTGATTTCGCATGCAACTTGAAAGGTGCCAAGCATGTGCTAGCGCCAGTGTTTTCGTACGGTTTGGCCCACTTACCACTGATCGGCACCCTTACCACTGCACGGCTTGCTAAATATGTTGCACTGGCCGCAATTCCACACCTTCTTTCTTCTCCTTTTATCATACGCGCCACCATCGTACTCATCCCATCTTACTTGCTATCATCTACGCTGCCGGCAACCTCCTTACCGCCATGCTCATCGACATCATGCTCGTCGTGTCGTATTGTACAACTTCCCACTGTCTGTCGCTCTGAGAGCTGCGCTAACAATCTCATAAAGCTCGTAGATCTTCTTGACACATCTTACTTGCTATCATCTACGCCGCCGGCATCCTCATCGACATCGTACTCATCGCGTCTTACCTGCTATCATCCACGCCGCCAGCATCCTCACCGCTATCCTCATCGACATCGTACTCGTTGCGTCTTACTTGCTATCATCCACGCCGCTGGTATCCTCATCGACATCGTACTTGTCTCGTCTTACGCGCTATCATCCATGCCGCCGGCATCCTCATCGACATCGTACTCATCGCGTCTTACTTGCTATCATCCACGCCGCCGGCATCCTCACCGCCATCCTCATCGACATCGTACTCATTGCGTCTTACTTGCTATCATCCACGCTGCCAGTATCCTCATCGACATCGTACTTGTCGCATCTTACGTGCTATCATCCATGCCGCCGGCATCCTCATCAACATCGTACTCGTCACGTCTTACTTGCTATCATCCACGCCGCCGGCATCCTCACCACCATCCTCATCGACATCGTACTCATCGCGTCTTACCTGTTATCATCCACGCCGCTGGCATCCTGACCACTATTATCATTGTGACACCGGGGTTGTAGGATGCAACGGCGGTGTGGGTAGGGACGAGTGAAGTCAGGTCACGCAGAGGTTTTCTGGATAATTAGAGGAGGGGTTCAAACAGGAATAATCTTAGGTTCGTTGGTTCCTTGTGTTCAGTCGGGTGATGTTTGCTAACGCTCCCAGTCCGGACGCCGGAGGCGCTTCGTTTATATCATTGGTGTCTCGACCACATGGTTCCTCAGGGTATTTCTTTCCTTCGGAGTGTCCGCTCATCGCCTCCGTAGTGGGACCTCATGGAATGCCCCTAGCTTCGTCCTTTCTTTCGGCAGGAGCCGGATAAGACTTTGAGAGCTAATTGGTCCTGATTTGGTAATGACGTCAAGGTGGGGCAAGCGATCGGAGTCCACGTAGTGTAGATCCTTCGGAATACGAGAGCACGTTCTTGATTCCTTCTTCGTTACTGGCCGCCTCGCTTCTGCCCGGCAGACGGAATCAGTCTTCTCGTACAAGAGATCTCTGATCCCACACCTAGACTCCCATCTAGACTCTCTTAGCCCCGCTTGACATCATGAGCCCCGCTTATGGCGTGAGACTTGCATGCGCTGTCGTCGTTATCTCCGGATGCAGCGGCTACGGAAGTCGGTAGTTTACTCGGTCTACCCGGCGGGGTCGGCACGGAGCCTGTTTTTCCACAGCCGAGGTTACCTTTGACTACTGGCTTCCGCCATACTGCTTTTGTGTAGTCTGCCGAGTTCCAGCGTGACTATTTTTCCGAGAACACATGACCTATTCCTTCCTTGTTACACTTTAGGGTGTAATACTACTCCCCCCTTCCTTAAGCTTCGGCCTCATCAGGAAAAAAAAAAATTCCGTCCTGTGGCTCCGGACGCACTAGACGCTCTGGACGCTTCGGACGCAATCTGCTTAACTCGGACGCAGTTCACCATGGCACTGTGCATCCGGACGCAGCTCGCCACCGCACCGTGCATCCGGATGCAGCTCACTACGGCATTTGCTTACCAGACGGAGCGTGTCAGGGCATTTTCCTTCTGGATGCAGCCGTGTCAGGGCATTTTCCTTCTGGACGCAGCTGTGTCAGGGCATTTTCCTTCTGGACGCTGACGTGTCAGGGTAAATGGCATCTGGACGACGAGTGTCATGGCACCGCGGTCACGCTGGCTGTCAAGGCACGGAACATCGCAGCAAATACTCTTGTCGCATTCGCAAAGACACCGCGGGTTCCAGGCATAGTGACTCAGTCCAGTTCTATTCATTCTCTCTAATGTACATCTATATATGCTACTACCACACTTCGCGCGGAAACAAAGGAAAGTTGGCAAATACGACACGACGCGTAGAGTACAACGCGATGAGCACGACGTGATGAGCACAACGCGTTGAGCATGACGCGATGAGTACGATGCGATGAGCACGACGCGGTGAGCACGACGAGATGAACACGACGCGATGAGCACGATGACTATGAGGAGGATGGCGATGAGCACGCCACTGCGGCGAGTATGAGCGTACATAAGACACGGCAAGTATGATGTTAATGAGGGTGCCGGCGGCGAGGACGATAGCAAGTAGGATGCAGCGAGTATGATTGCAAGTAAGACGCGGCGAGTATGATGGCGAGCTTTGTGACATGGTTAGCACAGCTCTCGGAGTGACAGACAGCAGGAAGTTGTACAATACAATGTGACAAGTACGATGTCAATGAGGGTGCCGGCAGTGAGAACAATAGGGGGTTGGACGCGGCGAGTGTCGGCAAGTAGGACGCAGCAAGTACGAGAGCGAGTAAGATGCGGCAAGTATGATGGTGCGAAAGACGCAACAAGTAAGATGTCGATTAGGAAAATGTTGGCGAGTAGGACGAGGTGAAAGGAGAAGAAAAAAGGGGTCTATCTATGAGTGATGAGCCGAACCTTGTGAAAGCGCAAGCGTTAGTAGTGGCTTGGCGCTTTCTTTTGCCATCGTACTCGTCGCGTCTTTCACACCATCATACTCGCCACGACTTACTCGCCGCGTCCTACTTGTTTCGTCCTCGCCGCTGGCACCCTCATTGACATCGTACTCCTCACTGTGTATTGTATAACTTCCCAGTGCCACTGTCACTCTCAGAGCTGCGCTAACCTTGTCACAAAGCTCGCCCTCATACTTGCCGCGTCTTACTTGCAATCATACTCGCCGCGTCCTACTTGCTATCGTCCTCGCCGCCGGCACCCTCATTGACATCATACTGGCCGCGTCCTACCCGCTATTGTTCTCGCCGCCGGCACCGTCATTGACATCGTACTTGTCACATTGTATTGTACAACTTCCCGCTGTCTGTCACTCCGAGAGCTGTGCTAACCATGTCACAAAGCTCGCCATCATACTCGCCGCGTCTTACTTGCAATCATACTCGCCACATCCTACTCTGCTATTGTCCTCGCCGCGGGCACCCTCATTGACATCATACTTGCCGCGTCTTACACGCGCTCATACTCGCCGCGGCAGCGTGCTCATCGCCATCCTCCTCATAGTCGTCGTGCTCATCGCGTCGTATTCATCTCGTTGTGCTCATCGCGTCGTGCTCATCGCGTCGTGCTCATCGCGTCATGCTCAACGCGTCGTGCTCATCGCGTCGTGCTCATCACGTCGTGCTCAACACGTCGTGTCGTATTTGCCAACTTTCCTTTGTTTCCACGTGAAGTGTGGTAGTAGCATATATAGATGTACATTAGATAGAATGAATAGAACTGGATTGAGTCACTATGCCTGGAACCCGCTGCCTGTTTCCAAATACGACAAGAGTATTTGCTACGATGTTCCGTGCCTTGACAGACAGCATGACCGTGGTGCCATGACACACGTTGTTCGGACGCCATTTGCCCTGACACGGCTGCGCCCAGAAGGAAAATGTTCTGACATGGCTGCGTCCAGAAGGAAAATGCCCTGATACGGCTGCATCCAGAAGGAAAAATGCCCTGACACGGCTGCGTCCAGAAGGAAAATGCCCTGACATGCTCCGTCCGGTAAGCAGATGCCATGGCAAGCTGCGTCCGGACGCATGGCGCCCTGGCATACGGCATCCGAATGCAAGGTGCCATGGCATGCTGCGTCCAGACCTACGGCGCCCTGGCATACGGCGTCCGAATGCACGGTGCCATGGTGTGCTGCGTCCGAATTCACATTCCCTGTGCGTTTCGCGTTGGGAGCAGTATGTGCCCTACCTGGGTGCGTCCAGAGTGTCCCGAGCACGTGGTGCGTCTGGACGCAGCCTGTGTGTCCGGACGCAGATTTTTTTTCCTAATGCTGAAGCTTTTTCCTTATCTTTCATTCTTTTGCTTTCCTCGATCTTTGTAGGCCGTGACTGCAGTCCTCCACCCCTGCAGCCCTCCCAGCCGCCGAACAAGAATTTCGGAATTCTTTAATCCGTCGGAACGGCTGGGCCCTCGGAGCAGGCCAGTGCGTTCTCCTACCATTTTGGTTCCGCCTCGTATGTTGCTGCTACTGGGAAGGTGGCGGTTCAGTCTATCCGGCGGCATGAGGTTACCTCTGGCCACCTTCTCCTGCCGGACGATTCCTTGTACGGGGTGGCTGCACCCTCATGACATGGCGCCCTGGGCTGCTCCTCGTGGTTCCGGAGACTTGAGCGTGGGGGTCGGTAGGCCCCTAGACCGTTACCGGTGTCACGGCATGCAATGGAAACTCATCCGGTTACCACAATACAAGCTAGAAAGTGACCGCGTCTTCGGGATGGTCTTCCCTACTTCCCATTTTGCTGCTCTTTTGTCGGAGCCCAGCACAGTGAGGTCCCTTTGTGTCCGAGGTTGGTGCAGCCCGAGTGGTGGGTCTTTTTCGTTTGCTCATTGTATGGATGAAGTCTTCGGCCCTTCATTTTACTACCATGGGGCTGAGTGTAGTTTCTTCCTAGATCTCGGTGACCCGGTAGTCCCTTGGTGCGTACAGGTTTTTCCTGTGAAATTCTCGGAGTTTTTCCCGACCGCCTACCAAAAAGCTGTCGAATGGCTCTTCCGTCCAAGCCCGTTGGTCGGGATAGTCGAGCCATTTCACGAGGTACATGACGCGGCACCCTCGTTTGGTGCTGCTCACGATCTTGTCGACATTGTATTCCACGCTTTGCTCGATATCGTCTGCTTCCCGAAGCACCTTGGATGGGTCGGGGGGTGCTCGGTGTTTGCTGATTTGGTGGGGCTCGAGTAGCGATACATGAAAGACGTTGTGGATGTTCCATTTTCGAGGCAGGGTGAGGCGGACGGTGAGGGGCGAAACAACTTTCTCTACTTGAAATGGTCCGTGATTCTTGTGGTCCAGCTTTTTCGAAGGTCGGCACGTTTTGATGTTGCGCCCGTTGAGCATGACCAAGTCCCCCACTTGATACACTGCAGGCTTGGTTCGTTCGGAGTTAGCGTAGCAACGCATTCTCTCCTGCGCCGCTTCGAGTTTCTGGCTCGATTCCTAGTGGACTGCGTGCATCCAGTGCGCGTACAGTGCGCTCGCCGGGTTGAGGGGTCCTACCGCGGCCGGGTCGGATGCCACATGGTGGAATCCATAGTTCGTGTAGAAAGGGAACATGCCATTACCCGTTGTGACCGAGTTGTTGTAAGCGAACTCGGCCATTAGCAGGAGTCCTGCCCAGTTGTCCTGCTTGTGTCCTACGAATGCTCGTAGATAGGCTTCTATCGTCTGGTTGAGACACTCAGTCTGCCCGTCCGTCTGTGGGTGGAATGCTGTCGACATTTGCGGCCGGATGCCTAACAGCCAGAGGAATTCCTACCAGGTTTCTGAGGTGAACCGGGAGTCCCGGTCCGAGACTATGTCTGTGGGTAGCCCGTGGTGCTTCCCGATTTCCCGGGCAAAGATTACCTCGAGATCTGCTGCGGTTTTTCCTTCCTTTGGAAGTGGAAGAAAGTGAGCCATCTTTATGTATTGGTCAATCACTACCCAGAGCTGATCGCACCCCTCCGGCTTGGGCAGTTCTGTGATGAAATCCATCGCTATCGACTGCCATGGGGCGAACGGGTGTTCTAATGGTGAGGACAGCCTGTATGGGTGGTGCCGGGTTGCTTTGTTCTTCTGGCGCTCCGGGCAGCTTCGGACATAATCGATGATTCTTTTGTCCATCCCTGGCCACCAGAAGTTTCTCCGGATCAGCTCGATGGTTTTGTCCTGGCCCATGCGCCCTGCTATCTTAGAGTCATGTTCCGATTCTAGGATGGTTCCGATAAGCTTTCCGTCCTCCGGGATCCAGAGCATACCTTTCCTATAGAGCAGCCCATTCTTGATCTCGAGGGTCTCCCCCAGTTTCTTTTCCTTTCGGCCCCTCTGGGAGACCTCACGAGGGTCCCCAGTTTCCTCCCTAGCCTGTCGGCTATCTGATACAGGTCTCTCCTGCATCACTTCCTTTTTTATCAACCCCCATGCCTGTTGGTATTCCTTGTCCATTTTCCCTTTTTCCTTTACTTCCGCCGTGAATCCTTGCGACCATTTCCGGGGGGGGATGGATGCCAGCCTAACCGAAGAGCAAATGAAAGTTTTCCCCTTCCTTTCGTCCAGCGCTTGTTGCTTGGCGAAATGTTCCTTCTTCAGAACCATCGTAATCAGCTGGTTTTCACTCCCCCCTCTCTCAGGGCGGTACTCTGAACGCCTCGAGAGTGCATCCAGCTTGCCGTTCCTAGAACCTGGCTGGTAATAGATCCTGAAGTCGATGCCAGGTAGCTCCTGCGCCCACCGCGCTTGCTGATGGTTGAGTACTTTCGTTGTCATGAAGTAGTCCAGATTTTGGTGATCCGAATATACCTGCACCTGATGCGTCGCTCCTTCACAATAGCGGCACCAGTGTTTGAACACATCAACGATCGCAAGTAGCTCCTTGTCGTGGATCTCGTAATTGATTTCCGCAGGTTGGAACTTTCGGGAGTGGAAGGCCACCGGATGTAGCCTTCCTTCAGGATCACGTTGCGACAGGACTGCTCCGATCGCGAAGTCCGAGGTGTCGGTTTCGATAATCACCGGTTTTTCCCCGTTGAAATGGGCCAGGACTGGTACGGTGGTGAACCGGCGCTTGACTTCTCGGAACGCTGCCTCTGCCTCTTTGTTCCAGGCCCAGTTCTTTCCTTCTCCTTTGGTTAGCTCCGTTAGAGGGCGAGCTATCCTGGAGTAGTCGTGGATAAACCTTCGGTAGAAGTTGGCGAAGCCTAGGAAGGATTGGGTGTCTGCCAGCGATTCCGGCATTCTCCAGCTTAGGATAGCCTTGACATTTTCTTGGGACATCTTGATTCCTTCTTGGCCGATGACGTACCCCAGGAACTCCACCTCCTGGACCCTCCACACGCATTTGTCAGCAGAGACAGCAAGTCCGTTTTCCATCAGTCGTTCTAGAACCTTTTTAACTTTTTCGTCGTGTTCATCCCGAGTCTTGCTGTATACGAGGATGTTGTCCATATAGGCTAGGAGTCCTGTGTCAAGCATGACCGAAAAGACGTGGTTCATCATATCCTGGAACGTTGATGGGGCATTGGTGAGGCCAATGGGTATGACTTGGAACTTGTAGAGCCCGTACCGAGTTCGGAACGCTGTTTTCCATTCATCACCCTCGCGGATTCGGATGAGGTGAAACCCGTTCTTGAGGTCCATTTTGGTGAACCACTGTGCGCCTTGAACCCGATCCTGTAGTTCCTGCATCAGGGGGAGGGGGTAACAGGTAGGTATCGTTACCTTGTTCACGGCTCAGTAGTCCACACAGAGTCGGAGTCCCCGACCATGGGGTTTTGGCACGAACAGGATTGGGGACCCTGCAGGAGAAGTGGAGCGTCGGATCTTCCCTGTTCGGAGCATTTCTTTCAGCCACTCTCGCAGCGTTTCTAGTTCCTTCTCCGAGAGGGGGTAGATCGGTCCCCATGGAGCAGTTTCGCCTGTTTTGAGGTTGATTTTGCAGTCGTACCTCTTCTGCTCTGGCAGGGCTTCGGCTGCTTCCATCCCCATGATGCCCAAGTATTCTCGGAATTCCTCGGGTACTGCTTCCAACGGGTCAGGATCCCCTTTGCTGATGGCCGACACATAACCGATGACTTTTGCTTCGGGATGTTGTACGACTCCGTCATCCAGCGTCAGCGAAAACTCGTTTGCTTCCCACTTCGTGCAGTCGCGTAGGCACTGCATCAGGAAAAAAAAATTCTGCGTTATGTGCGTGTACTGGCATCCAACGCATAGAACGGTTTCAGTGCTACCTCCCACTTGTAAACGATGGGGTGCTGCGTGGTAAGCGTTGCAACGTTAGATCTGCGCGCGGGAGACTGGATGCCCCATCTTCGTTTACACGCCGACATGCGTTAATCAGCGCTAACTCCCTACTGCCAACGATTTTTTCAACGTGTAGACGATACTCGTGGCGTGGCGACGACGATTCCCACCATCTTCCTTTACACGCAGAGGTCCGTTAATCAGCGCTAACTCCCTACTGCGAACGATTTTTTCAACGTGTAGACGATACTCGTGGCGTGGCGACAACGATTCCCACCATCTTCCTTTACACGCCGAGGTCCGTTAATCAGCGCTAACTCCCTACTGCGAACGATTTTTTCTACATGTAGACAATACTCGTGGCGTGGCGACGACAACACCTACGATCCACTATACTCCATGAAGCGTCTTACTTCCAATGCATGGGCACAATGCTCCTAATCTTTAAACCTAATTTCGCACATAACAATTGATGAGTGAAGTGAAATGCCAACCGTTCTGATGTATTGCTATTTAGCGCATGCTATATATCGTCATCATCCTCGGAAAGCTCCAAATGCTCGATATCCGAATCGTCGACTGCGCTATCATCTTCCTCCTCGGCTATCCAGTGATCTTGATTGCCAGCGGTGGCTTCTACTTCGTCCTCTGCAGCACTGTAGTCATTGTCGGTATTGCTCCCGCGGAGTCCAAAAATTTCGGTTAGGTCCGTTACGTGCTCGTAGTTGCTGTCGTTCTCAATTGTGATCCTGTTGTCCCTCTGCAGTGTTACGAGCGGTCCCAAATCGATCTCCTCGGGTTCAGGCTCCGCAAGAAAGGCGGCCAACAGTTTGGGGTCCATTTCCAGCGTGGGAACAGGTTCTATTGCCGGTCTCGGTTGGTCAGCTGACATTTTCGAAAGAACTTCAGTCTTCAGTGCATGACGTAACGAGTTCATAGCCTTTTCTCTTAATCCGGGATGAAGGCTATTCCACATGGACATCAAGGTGGCATAACATGCTGTAGAAATAATTAGCAGCGCTCTTAGAGTGTCAAAATCTACTTACCGCCATCAT
>Ga0307508_10000952_pt1 | contig 33699 bp, 28 predicted proteins | sample 9_EM_MG_FD_203089 | JGI IMG/M metagenome (GOLD analysis project Ga0307508, IMG submission 203089) | Populus trichocarpa ectomycorrhiza microbial communities from riparian zone in the Pacific Northwest, United States - 9_EM | ecosystem: Host-associated > Plants > Roots > Unclassified | place...
CAGCAGGAGTTGAGTCGCAACGGCCCTCACACCCAACAAGGCGTGAGCACATCCCCGCAGGCGTAAACAAAAAAGCGAGACACCTCCTTCGGCGCCGCCGGCCGGGTCGCCCCACCCAATCCCGGACCCGACGTCGCCCTGCGTCACCCTCTGCCTGGCCACGGGCCCGCCCAGCGCCAATCTCGTCGATCTCGGGTGACACGCCACACCACATCTTCACAACGTCCAGGCAGGAAGAGGTAGTGGGCGCCCGCAGCGTGACACGCAGTAGGCACAGCGGCGATCAGAACTGGACAAAACAGGCGATATAGCCCCGGGAAAGTGTCTATTGCTGAGGTGACTCAACGGCGACGGTCGAGCGCTGAGTATGCGTACGGACACCTTCTCATCGGCAAATCCGGACACTGGTGAGTCCGCACCTCGTGACAGAGAGTAGCGGAGTGTAGCTGAGGCGACTTCGCCGGTTCGCTAGGTTTGCCGATCGGTGCCGACTACCCGCGAAAGGTGCCAACCAAGACTGAGAGTCGCACTCACCGAGCCTTGGGCTCTCGGCCAGGGTGAGCGCACGCTGAACCCGCCGGCCAATCGAGGCCGGGCACTCGCCAGCCGCCTCGTTCAGAAGGTCCGGCGGCCGCGGTCGTATGCGCGTCTGGTCGTGATCAGCGCGCGCAGAGCTGCCTGGAGTTCCAGCATCGCCATGACGTGCTGCCGGTCCGAGGCGGGCGGGTCCTGACTGCTGCTGGTTGGGGCCACCGGCACGCCGATAGTGATGAAGGTGCCGAAGGCGTCGGCGAATCGTCGCGCTGTCGCCACGTACTCGATCCGAGCGTGAGCGTCATCCCGCTCCGGCCGAGTGCTGGCCCTTGAACAGCACGGTACGCCAGCGTCGTGCGGATGTTCTATCCACGGCCTGTGGGCGAGTAGCGTGGTCCTCGCGTTGCAGATAGTCCGCTGGGCGTGGGCGTGAAGGTGTCATCGGTTCTCATGATGCCTAGTCATTGCTCGGTATCGCGGGTCCGGCGGGTAGGAGGCAGATCTCCTGCTTAAGGGGCTGTCGAGGGCCTTCGCGGCGGCAGTGTTCACGGCCGGGACGCGGCGATTCCGGCGGTGAACGCGCTTGTTTGCCCGGGTGATCTGGCTCACCCGGGTGTCGCCATGACGCCGAATATCGGCGCCTGTCGGCAGGTATCAGCGTCTCCAGATCACGCATGGATCACGCGTACGTCCACAAGGGACAGAAAAATGACCCTGGCCAGACGTAAAACACCTGGTCAGGGCCATGAGAGCCTGTGCGCCGCGTAGGACTTGAACCTACAACCCGCGGATTAAGAGTCCGCTGCTCTGCCAGTTGAGCTAGCGGCGCTCCCTGACAACGACGGAAACGTTAGCACGCACGCCGGTCATCCCCGAAATTGGCCCCTCCGCGATCGTCATTGGCCGATCAGCCGCAGGGAGGACTCCTAGGCTTGCATCCATGGGGCAGTATGTCCCCGCAAACTGCAGAACGGGGCTCAGGATGGTCGGCTTGCGGCGTTCGCTGGTGGCGGTCGTGGCGGCGGCGTTGATCGCGCCGATCGGGCTTGCCGGGTGCGGTGCCGGCGCGAAGTCGGCGGCCGGCGTGCCGGCTCCGAGCGCCAGCGCGCCGCTGACCGAGAACGCCGGCGCGACTCCGACCGGGTCGGCCGTGCCAGTCAGCCTCAGCCTCACCCCGGCCGCGGGGAAGAAGGACGTTCCGGTCAGTACGGAGATCGGCCTGAAGCTCAGCGGCGGCCAGATCGGCGCGGTCACGCTCAAGGACGCTGCGGGCAAGGCCGTCGCCGGCAAGCTCCGCGACGACGGTGCCTCCTGGGTGCCGAGCAAGCCTTTGCGGACCAACCAGCGGTACGTGGCGAGCGTCGTCGCGACGGGGGCGACCGGTCAGTCGACTACGGCCACGACCTCGTTCACGACCATGGGCGCGCCCGCGCACAGGACGGGCACGGGGCTCTATCTTTTCGACGGTTACACGTACGGGGTGGCGATGCCCGTGGTGGTGGAGTTCAGTCCTGGGATCAAGAAGGCGGACCGGCCCGCCGTACAGAAGCGGATGTTCGTGGAGACCAGCCCCTCACAGCCCGGAGTCTGGTCGTGGACCTCGAGTGGCACCCAGGCCTTTTACCGGGCCCCGCAGTTCTGGCTGTCGGGCACCAGACTTGCGGTCCGGATCGCCGTCGGGGGCCTGCCGACCGGCGGCGGGCGTTACGGTGACCGGGACCGTTCGGCAACCGCGAAGGTCGGTCGCGACTTCGAGATGAAGGTCGACAACGCGACGAAGAAGATGTCGGTGGTCCAGAACGGCAAGGTTCTGCGGACGATGCCGGTGAGTCTCGGTAAGGCGAGCACGCCGTCGTCCAGCGGAAGTATGGTGATTATGGACAAACAGGTGGAAACCGTATTCGACACCACCGCCGAGTTGGGCCCGGTCAACGGCTATCGGGTGAATATCCAGTACGCCCAGAGGCTTACTTGGAGCGGACAGTTCATTCACTCCGCGCCGTGGTCGACGGGCGCGCAGGGTCACCGGAACGTGTCACACGGGTGTGTCAACGTGTCCCCGTCGAACGCGCGGTGGCTGTTCGACAAGACGCTGATCGGCGACCCGGTCACGGTCAAGGGCACGGGCGACAAGCTCGACTACGGCAACGGCTGGACGGTGTGGGACGTGAGCTGGACGGACTTCGTCAAGGGCAGTGCCCTGCCCGTGCCGGCGGGCCTGAAGTAGCGGGGGCGGGCCGGGGTGGCCGTCTGGAAGTTAACGAAAATTGAATCAACGGCATCACTTGCGACGAATGCCGTGAATCGGGCTAGACGCGTGGAAGCGAGCGCGCCACGGCACGAATCCGGGATTGGTCGACGGGAATTTGTAGAGCATCATTGGCGCCGAGACAACGACGCCGTGAGGGGATCATGAAGACCAGTGGAGTTCGGCGACCGCGGAGACTCGCAGGGGTCGCGTTGATCGCGGCCGCGGTGCTGCTCGCCTCCGGTTGCGGGTCCGGCAGCAAGCCCTCGTGGCAGGGCGGCGGCTCGTCGGCCGGCTCGTCGACTTCGGCCTCGCCGGTGGCCGTGCCGAGCACGGTCGCCGTGGTCTCGCCCGCGGCCGGCGCGGCCGATGTGGTTGCCGTGACACCCGTGAAATACACCAGCGACGACCCGGAGAACACGACGGTCAAGGTCACCGCCCCCGACGGGACCGAGGTCGAGGGCACGGTCGACAAGACCACCACGACGTGGACGCCCTCGGGTGCGCTCGCCTACGGCGCCAAGTACACGGTGACGGTCACCGGCACCGCGTCCGCAGGCAAGAGCGGCACGACCACCAGCACGTTCACCACCATGGCCAAGCCCGACAAACTGGTCCGCGTCACCAGCTTCCTCGGTGACGGCCAGAAGGTCGGCGTCGGCATGCCGCTGATCGTCAACTTCAGCCGCGCGATCCCGGTGAGCTACCGCGACGACGTCGAGCGCCGCATGACGGTCACGGCCACGCCCGCGCAGGAAGGCACCTGGCACTGGGTCAGCGCGACCGAGGTGCACTACCGCACGCGGGTCTACTGGCAGGCCAACTCCAAGGTCTTCTACAAGCTCGCGCTGGCCGGCGTGCCGCTGGGCGATGACTACTACGGCAAGTCCGACCTGACCGTCGACGTCAACATCGGTCGCTCGTTCGTCATGACCGTCTCGAACCAGACGAAGAAGATGACCGTCACCCAGGACGGCAAGGTCATCAAGACCGTCCTGGTCAGCCTCGGGAAGCCGAGCACGCCGTCGTCGAGCGGCACCATGGTCGTGATCGAGAAACTGCGTAAGACGGTCTTCGACACCACGGACACCGATCCCGTGCACGGCTACAAGGTCCCCATCGACTACGCGCAGCGGATCACCTGGAGCGGCCAGTTCATTCACGCGGCCCCGTGGTCCGAGGGCAAGCAGGGCAAGGTCAACGTCTCGCACGGCTGCGTCAACGTCTCCGAGGCGATGGGCGCCTGGCTGTTCGGCCAGACGCTGATGGGCGACCCGATTACGGTCAGCGGCACCGGCCACCCGCTCCTGAACGGCAACGGGTGGACGGACTGGAACATGAGCTACGACCAGTACAAAAAGGGCAGCTACCTCTGAGCGGTGAGCAAGCTTGGCGGGCCCGGTCGGCTTCCGACCGGGCCCGCTTTCTTCGCGTACGCGGGTAAGCCGCCTAGCCTGGGCCAATGCCGCTTAGTTCGCATTTACCATCATTTGCCATGTTTGCCGTGGTCGCTCTGCTCGCCGGCTGCGGCCGGGACGCCACCGCGCCGAGCACCCCCGCCTCCACCGCGCCGACCTCGCTTGCGCCCGGCGTGGCGAACGCGACCGAACCCTCGGGCACCGGAGCCCCGCAGTCGAGCGTGGAGCCGTTCGGTGCGCCGCCCGGCACCCTGACCTGCGCCGAACTCGGCGACTCGATCCGCCGCGCAAGCCTCATGCAGCAGGGCGTCGTGGACGGCATCATCCGCACGAGCGGCACGGCCGACGCGCCCGTCGCGAGCGCCGCCCAGCGGTTGGCCGCCGCGTACGCCGTCGCCGTCGTCGCCAAGGGCAGCGAGGGCGAGCCGGACGCGGTCGCCGCGGTGAGCGCCGCGGCCGTCGACATGCAGGGCGTGTGCGAGCAGAGCGGCCTCGCAACCACCGGATGACCGAAGGCCCTCTCCGCGTACGCCGCAGTGGGGATGACTCGGGGGTTGCGGTGGTGGGGTTTGGTGGCGTTGCGTCCGGAATGCAGTCGTTCGGGCATTGGGCAACGGATTCCTGCCATGCCGAGGGGTCTGCGGCGGCGCGATTCGGTGGTAATCGGCGGTATTTCCTCCGGTGCCGGAATATCCGCGGCGGCCGATTCCGTGACCCGCTGGGAATCGCCGGGCGGCGATCCATCGATGATCACTTCTTTGTTCCGGCGGCCCGCAGAATTCGGCTCTGACCGGCGGAAATAGCCGTTGGTCGAGCCGGGTCCGACGTTCGGACGGCTGTTGCGGGTTTGTGACGCTAGCTCGGTCACAATGCTTCCGCGAGAGCGATCAAGAGGGCAGGATACGGTCCTGAACCCGAGATCGTGGAGGAATCGGTAATGGCACAAATCCATCACTTCGACCACGGATGGATCACCCCTACCGTGAGTTATGTGCTGTCGGTTCTCGGCTCGATGCTGGGTCTCACGTGCGCCATCCGGCTGCGGGCCTCGACAAGCCGCGGCGGGCGAACCTGGTGGCTGATCCTCGCTTCGGTCGCGATCGGCGGCACGGCCATCTGGAGCATGCACTTCGTCGCCATGATGGGCTTCAGCGTGGTCGGCACGCCCATCCGCTACGACGTCGGCCTCACCGCGGCCAGCGCGATCATCGCGATCGTCGCGGTCGGCGGCGGCCTTGCCATCGCGCTGCTCGGCAAGGGCGCGCAGAACACCAGGATCCTCATCGGCGGCGTCCTGGCGGGCCTCGGCGTCGCGGCGATGCACTACACCGGCATGGCCGCAATGCGGCTCAACGGCGACATCTCGTACGGAACGACCCGCGTAGGCCTCTCGATCGGCATCGCGGTCGTCGCCGCGGCCGTCGCCCTCTGGTTGACCGTGACCGTGCAGAAGCCGTTGGTCGTCTTCATCTCCGCCCTGGTCATGGGCGTCGCCGTGAACGGCATGCACTTCACCGGGATGTCGGCGATGTCGGTCATGGAGCACACCCCGGACGGCGCCCTCGCGGGCGCCACCGCCACCAGCATGCTGGTACCCATCGGCCTCGGCGTCGTCTTCACCCTGATCGGCCTCGCGTACGCGCTGGCGGCCGCCCCGACCGAGGAGGACCGCGCGGCCGCCGCCTACCTGGCCGCCCGCCGCGAGAGGGCCGCCGCCGACGTGCCGGCCGCGGCAGGCAAGGCCCTGCAGCAGCAGGGCGAGCGCCCCGGCCCCACCCTGAGCTCCAACTGGACCTACCGCGACCGCTCCCGCTGACCCGTTCCGGCTGGCCTGTTCCGGCTGGCCTGTCTTCCAACAGCCGCCGGCAGCCGACCGACCGAGGTACTTGACCTGCGTCCCCAACCAGCCCCACCGGCGGGGTGGCCGCTTTGGTGGAGTGGCCGCCCGGGACATCGAGTTCCCACGCCGAAGGGGGTGGCGGCTCGCTGTGAGTTTCAGGTGGTCCGCCCGTCGGATCCCCACTGCGAGGTGGCGGCTGTGCCAACGCCTGGATGGATGTCGTCACGATCGGTTGGATGTGCGAGGAAAAGTTGGTGGTCCGCCGGGCGGCGACACGCCGGGCGCCGCAACACGCCAAACGTTGGGCCGCGGACCTTACGTCAGGTGCGGCCGGGCGGGGGTGGGGTGGGTGGTGCGGATCACGCGGGTCTGGAGGGTCAGGGGATCGCGGGCGGCCGTTACGGCTTCCGGGTTGGCCTTCCGCGGAGTGCACGCTTCGGGCGGTCGGTGACCGCCGACCGATCGGCCCACCGGTCCGGTACCGCCGCCTGAGCCGCGGACCTGCGGGAACGTCCACCATGATCTTGCGCCGTGCCGACATCACCATCGAATCTCAGCGCCGGTGGACGGCTCATCCAGCCCCTGTCGATGCCGATCAGGCGCAGACAGCCGGAGGGCATCGAATACGTTGGGGGCGGCATGGCCGTAGGCATTTTGGGTACGGGATCGTACTTGCCGGCTGAGGTGGTGACGAACGCGGATCTCGCGATGCGCGTGCCGGGCGCCGATCCCGCCTGGGTCGAGCGCAAGACGATGATCCGAGCCCGCCGGTTCGCCGCACCCGACCAGGCGGCCTCCGATCTGGCCGCGATCGCCGCGCAGGCCGCGCTCCGGGACGCCGGCGTCCACCCCGCCGACATCGACTTCCTCATCGTCGCGACCTCGACCGGCGACATGCCGCAACCGCCGACGGCCACCCTCGTGCAGCGCGCGATCGGTGCGGAGAGGGCAGCCTGCTTCGACATGAACGTGGTCTGCGCAGGCTTCGTCTTCGCGCTGTCCGTCGCGGAGAGCCTGATCGCCGTGAACGCGGAGGCTCGCGTGCTGGTGGTCGCGACCGACATCTACTCGCGCATCCTGGACTTCACCGACCGGCGTACCGCCGTGCTCTTCGGCGACGGCGCCGGCGCCGTCGTGGTGGGCGCGGTGCCGCACGGGTACGGGATTCTCGACCGTGAGTTGGTCTCCCGAGGCGACGCCGCCGGGCTGATCCACGTGCAGGCAGGCGGCAGCCGGATGCCGGCCTCGCCGTTCACCGTGACCAACGGCGCGCACTACTTCCGGATGGACGGGCGTGCAGTGGCCGAGTTCGTCCACAGCGGGGTGCCGCCGGCGCTGGCCATGTTGCTCAAGCGCGCCGGTACGGTCCCCGAGCAGGTCGACCACTTCATCCCGCACCAGGCCAACGGCGTCATGCTGCGCGACCTGGTGATCGAGGCGCGCCTCGAGAACGCGACGACCCATCTGACCCTGGACCGCTACGGCAACGTCGGCAGCGCCTCGGTGCCGGTGACGCTCGACGAGGCCGCGCGCACGGGTTCGCTGAGCGAGGGCGACCTCGTGCTGCTGGCCGGGTTCGGCGGCGGCATGTCGGTCGGGGCCTGCCTGCTGCGTTGGGGCCCCACCGGGGTCGGGCCGGCCACTCCCCGGCCCGTTTGAGGCCGCGCTCGCTGGTCGTCGCGGGCGACCCGGGTGGTCAGGGCCTGCGGTCGGACGGCAGAGAGGCGACCTCGCGGTAGAACCGGTCGATCTGGCGAACCGTGGACTCGAAGTCGTCGAGGCAGAACGGCTTCGTCACGTACGCGTTGGCTCGGTGTTGATAGCTCGCGGCGATGTCCGGCGCCGCGCCGGACGTGGTCAGGATGACCACCGGGATGGCCTTGAGCCGCTCGTCGGTCTTGATCACGGCGAGCGTCTGCCGCCCGTCCATGCCCGGCATGTTGAGGTCGAGCAGGATCAGGTCGGGTCGCTGCGCCTCGGCGAAGCGACCCTCCCGGCGTAGATAGTCGAGCGCCTCGCGGCCGTCGGCGACCCGCTCGACGGTCGCCGGCATCTCGGCGCCCTCGAGCGCCTCGGAGATCATGAGGGCATCGGCGTCGTCGTCGTCGACGACGAGTATCTGCAGACTGCTGTGCACCCGTGAGCCCCCTTGTTTGCAGTGCGGCAAGCATAGGGGCAGGCCTTAGCGCGCCGCTATCGGCATCCCTGCCCTGACTAGGCGTTCCGCTCCGGAAAACCACTCGATCACCTGGACGGGTGTCAGGTCGAACCCGGTAGCCCGGGAGCCCGACCAGTTGACGCCGACGAGCATGCCGTCGCGATCCAGGCAGGGCAGCCACCCGGCGAGCCAGTCGTCGAGCTCTACCGACATCACCTCGAACCCCTGATAGGCCGCGACCTGGTCGATCGCCCGCCGCGCGCGGGTCGGTTTGGACCAGAACGGCACCGCGCGGCGTCCCTGCTCGTCGGCCGGCGCCGGGTAGCCCACCTCGTCGCGGATCGAGTAGACCAGGCCGTCCTGCACCACCTCGCGGCGGAACGCCGCCTTGTGTGCTCCGCTGAGCGACATCGTGTCTCCCTCCTACGGGTACGCCGTTATTGTGACGTATAGGAGAGTTTCAGGTCCTTTGAACCCTTCGTTTCCCTGCGGGAGCGCTCGCGGGGTGGACGTGTGGTGGTCGGGGCGTCGGGCGTCTCAACATCATCTTTTCGGCCGGGCGAGGCTACACGCTTTGTGCAGAAATGCCCAATAAAAGCGAAACGCCGGTCGGGATCGCCTGAATGTCCTCTGACTCCCATAGTGTCCCGTTTCGTCAGCCGCGTGACCCGAGCGGCGGACACGATCAGGCACTGGAGGAATCGGAATGAACAAGAGTCGGCGAATCGGAGCGATCGTGGCCATGGCGACCGCGGCCGCCGGCATGGCGTCCGCGGCCACGACCGCGCCCGCCATCGCGGCCGTACACGGCCCCCAGCCGGTCTCCAGCTGGTTACGCGCGGTCCGCGCCAACACCGACAGCTGGGTCGACGTCTACTGGCGAACGGACCGGCGGATCTGCGACGTCGAGGTGCGGGTCAACGGCCGGTCGGTGCGGGTCGACTACGAGGGCCACCGGCGCTTCGCGTCCCCGAGCCAGGACGGCACGCTGCGCCCGGGCCGGGTGGATCACACGACGATCCAGGTCAACCCCGCCTTCTCCCAGGCCGGGGTGGCCGATCTCTGGGCGACCATCTCGTACGACAGCTGCGGACCGCACGCTCCCACCAAGCGGCAGACGTTCGCGCTGTCGCTTCCGGTGCTGAGCGGCGATGACGACTGGCCGGGTCACAGCCACCCGGGCGGTCCCGGCGACGGTGGTCCGGGCCAGCATGATGGTGGTCCGGGGCAGCACGACGGTGGTCCGGGGCAGCACGACGGTGGTCCGGGGCAGCACGACGGTGGTCCGGGGCAGCACGACGGTGGTCCGGGCCAGCACGACGGCGGTCCGGGCCAGCACAACGGCGGTCCGGGCGCCTCGGCCAGTCCGAGTGCTTCGGCCAGCCCGAGCGCCTCGGCCAGCCCGAGCGCCTCGGCCAGCCCGAGCGCATCAGCCAGCCCGAGCGCATCAGCCAGCCCGAGCGCTTCGGTCAGCCCGAGCGCATCAGCCAGCGCGAGCGGCAGCGGCGGTCACGGCAGCGGCGGTCAAGGCACCAGCGGTCAGGGCAGTAGCGGTCAGGGGCACCACGGGCCGGGCGCCAACGGCTGACGGGGTCGGGCCCGCCTGATCGACGCCCTCGGCGGAGACGCCGACGGCTGAACCTGCGTACAGCGGGAACGCGTACGCGGCGGAAAGGGCGCGTGGCCGTCGCCGCGCGCCCTTTCCCGGGGCCTGTATCCGGAAAACCAGCATATTCCGGATACGGCCTTTAGGCTGGAACGGCCGGCCCCGCGCCGGACCGACGATCACCGGCGACTCGCTGCCGGTGTGTGCTTCACCCTGGTTACCCAGTCGTTTCGCGAAGGCCCTCACCGCCGGAGCGGCTGATCACATAGAGGGAAGCGCCCGGCCGGCTGGGGGGCAGTACCGGCCGGGCGCGGGTCGAAGTTACCGGCGGGTCGCCATGATGAGCGCCGCCGGATCGGTGCAGACCAGTTCGAGGGCCCGGGCGATGAGCACCGCGTCGTACGTCGTGGCGTGGAACGTCGCCTCCAGGTGCAACACGCCGTTCATCTCGCTGGTGGTCAGCGTGATGCCCTCGGGGCCGTTGAGCGTCGGCACGCTCTGGTTGACCCGCCGCGCCGCCTCCACCGCCCAGGGCAGGTCCTCGAGTAGGTCGTGCCGACCCTGGTTGCTGAAGGTCAGCCGTGGCCGCGGCCGCGCCGGCAGTTCGCTCGGATAGGGGTCGGGCAGGCCCTGCGCCCCGGTCAGCGCGATCTTCCCCTCGCGGAGCAGGATCATCGTGAGGATCCGGCCGGTGGCCAGCTCCGCTTTGAGCGTCTTGTGGATCGACATCGGGTCGGTGAGGCTCGGCGGCGACAGGTACGGCCCGAAACAGAAGTTGCTGTCGATGCTGACGCCCTTGTCCAGGTATCGCCGGGCGTCCGCGAGGAACGTGGCGCCGGCGAGGTCCGGGTCCAGGCCCAGCTCGACGAGGGCGGCCGTGAACGCCGCGAAGGTGATCGCCGAGGTGGTGACGCCGGGCGCGTACTGGTCGCGCCAGTTCCGCATCTGGCCGAGGACCTGGGCGGAGCGTGCCGTGCGTACCGTCAGGCGGGCCTGCCACCCCCGGGTGGCCGTCTCCTCGTGCTCGGGAGGCCGCGGGAAGCTCAGCCCCTCGCGCCACCGGCCCGGCTTCGTGCCGAACTGCTTCCACCAGGCCTTGGGTAGCGCCAGCCGGTGCCTCTTCGCGGGCGGGATCACGGCCGGCCGGAAGTCGGCGGCCGCCGCGATCAGCTCGTGCAGCAGCGCGTTCACCGGCCCGGCGTCCCCGTACGCGTGTGCCACCTTCATCGCCACGTAGCCGCCGCCGGCCAGGATCCGCACCGGGTGTTCGCCGCGCGGCTCGGCCTGCAACTGCCGGGTGAGCGCGTCGAAGCCGACCGCCCAGTCACCCAGGTCGGTGACCGCCGACTGCACGAACTTCGCGAACTCGTCCGCGGTCATGTGCTGCCACCGGGCGCCGGACCGGTCGAGCCGGGACACCGCGCGGTGCGTCGGGTCGGCCGCGTGCAGGCCGATCAGCGCCTGCCGCAGCCGCGGGGCGTTGACGTTGGTGAGCGGGCCCACCGTGCGGATGTACTCCAGCGGCAACCAGGCGCGCTCGTGCAGCGTCAGGCTGGTGGTGGACATGATCGTTCCGCCCTTCTCGGAGGTCCCGGCGAAGACGACCCGCAGGACCGTCGGCGCGATCAGCACCGTCTCGACGGCCATGACGACCGCGACCGCGGCGACGAGGTCGGTGAGGCTGCCGCGGCTGCCGCCGTACCAGGCCGCGGCCAACTCGGCGAGGCCGGCGAAGACCGAGAAGATGCCGGCGCCGCGGACCCGGCCGTTCACCCGCGAGATCGCCAGGAAGAAGTGGTGGAAGACGAACGGCACGTAGGTGAGCGCGAGGATCCTCAGGGCGGCGCTGGCGGAGGTCGCGTACTGATGGCCGAAGACCGACATGATCGGGCCGGCCAGCAGGACCACGGCCAGTGAGGCCGGTAGGCCGCCGCCGAGGCAGATGAGCAGGCCGACGCGTACCTTCGAGCGCAGCGCCGCCTTGTCGCCGCTGGCCACCGCGAAGAGCGTGAGCGCGACGTTGCCCGGCACCATGGCGAGAAATGACAGCACCATGAACGCGGTGTAGAAGGAGGCGTTCGCCTCGGCCGAGAGCACCGCCGTGACCACCAGCGGCAGCGCCGCCCGCGGCAGGTAGGTGGCCAGGTTGAGCAGGTTGTGGTCGAAGGCCGCCCGGCCCCGGCCGCGCAGCAGCGACAGCCGCGGCCGCAGCGAGTCGACCATCCCGCGCCGGCGCAGCGCCGCGCCGAGGATCGCGGTGGACAGCACAATGCCGGCAACCCAGGTCAGCAGGAGTTCGCCGCCACTGATCGTGAACGGCAGGAGCACGACGCCGCCGAGCAGCGCCAGCTTGATCACCGAGAACCACGCGTTGCGCATCAGTTGCAGCGGGCCCTGCAGCAGCCCGACCAGGGCCTCGTCGAGGACCAGCGTGATCGAGTTGAGCGCGATGCCGGCGACCAGCAGGACGGTGGCGGGCGTGTTGCCGAGCGCGTCCCGCAACCCCGGGATAGCCAGGTGGGCCAGGACCACGTAGATCAGTCCACCGGCTGTCGCCGCGGCGCCGGCGACCAGGAGGCAGGTAGAGATCAGGTCCCACTTGCGGCCTCGGATCGACGGCAGGTCGGAGATGAGCATGGTGCCCATCCCGAACATGCCGATCGTGCCGATCAGCGTCATCGCGGAGACGGCGGCCGAGGCTTGACCGACGGCGGCGGCGGGCGCGGTGCGCGCGGCGAGCCACCAGTACGCGAATCCGAACAGCGACGTGATCAGGGTGGTGGCCATCAGTGAGCCGGCGTTCAGGAACAGGTCGACGTTGCCGCGCAGGGCAGCGAGGACACCGCCGCTTCGTTTCGCTGGTGCCGTACCGGTGCCTCGACGCGGTACGGCTTCGGTCGCCGTCACGGAGCCTCCCCAAAGATCGACACCCTAAAAGGTAGTAACTTGTCGTATTTGGGTGGAACGGGAGAGCGGCCGGAGCTGTGGTTACCGTCCGGAGTGGAGAGCGTGCGTCATGGTGGTCCCAGCCGGCCGTTCGGCCGAGGTTTGGTACTCCTGGGGTCCCAGTCGTTATGCCGGGTCCCACCCGCAACGCCGGTTAGTGATCACGCTGGGTGATGGATCTCGTCACAGCCAGCCCGCCTTCTTGAAGCGCCAGAACAGTACGCCGCAGATCGCGGCCATCACGCCGAGCGTCACCGGGTAGCCGTACTGCGAGTCGAGGCCGTAGAGGACGCGGAAGTTCATGCCGAAGATGCCGGCGATCACGGTCGGCACCGCGGCGATGGCGGCCCACGCGGCGATCATCCGCATGTCGTCGTTCTGGTCCACCGACACCTGCGCCAGCCGGGCCTGCAGGATCGAGTTGAGCAGCTCGTCGAAGCCGGCCACCCGGTCGACGGCCCGCGCGAGCCGCCCGCGCAGGTCGGAGAAGTACGGCAGCAGGGCCGCCGGCGGCGAGGCGACCTCGAGCAGCCGGGCCAGCGGCTCCTGCAGCGGCAGCACCGCGCGCTTGAACTCCACCATCTCGCGCTTGAGCTGGTAGAAGTGGGCGATCTCGGGGGAGCGCTGGGCGGCGAACGTCTCCTCCTCCAGGCGTTCGAGGTCGCGTTCGACCAGCCCGGCGACCTCGAGGTATTCGTCGACCATGTGGCTGCCCACCGCGTACGCCACCGCCCACGGACCGTCCCGCAGCACCGCCGGCCGGCTCTCCAGGTCCTTGCGCACCGGCCAGAGGGCGCCGGCGCCGCCGTGCCGCACGGTGATCACGAACCATGACCCAATCAGCACGGTGACGTCGCCGGTGTCGACCACCTCGGAGGTCGCGGTGAGCTTCTCGTGCTCGACGTAGCGGGCGGTGCGCAGAACCAGCCGGGTGACGTCGCCGATCGTGTCCACGGCCGGCCGGTGCCCGGCGCTCACCGTCTGGTCGACGACCAGCTCGTGCAGGTCGAAGATCTCCGCGACCGAGCGCATCGTCGCCTCGTTCGGCTCGTGCAGCCCCAGCCAGACGAACGCGCCGCGCCGCCGCTGGGCCTGCCGCGCCGCCTCGGTGTAGTGCGCCGGTCCGGGCCGCCGGGCGCCGGCCGCGTAGACGCCGCAGTCGACGACCGCGTCCGGGTTGTGCCGCGGCACCTCGGGTAGTGCCCGCTCGCGCGGGTTGATGCCCTCGATGAGCCGGCCGAGCGCCCGCGGAATCAGTTCCGCGACCGGTGTTCCCCCGCGCCGCCGCCGCCATCCGACCATCCCGACCCCTGTCCTCGCCCCGCCGTGCCCGACCGACGGTAGCGGTCCCGCGCCGCGGTCTGGCAGGGGGAAGCGTCGAGGACACCGGTAGGGTGGCATGCGGACAGTTTCTGACCTGATTGCCGCGGAGCCTGGTGACATGGCGAACACGAGTGCCCGGATGCTGCGGCTGCTGTCGCTGCTGCAGACCCACCGCTACTGGCCGGGCCCGGAGCTGGCGGGCCGGCTCGAGGTCAGCGAGCGCACGCTGCGGCGCGACGTCGACCGGCTGCGCGAGCTCGGCTATCCGGTCGACGCGAGCCGCGGCGTCGCCGGCGGATATCAACTGCAGGCCGGCACGGCGGTGCCGCCGCTGCTGCTCGACGACGACGAGGCGGTGGCCATCGCCGTGGGGCTCCGCACGGCTGCCGCCGGCGCGGTCGCGGGTTTCGAGGAGACTTCGGTACGCGCCCTGGCCAAGGTGATCCAGCTGCTGCCGCCCCGGCTGCGCCGCCGCATCGACGCGTTGCGCGCCGTGACCGCGCCGGGCGTGTTCGGTGGCGGCCCGACCCTGGACGCGACCGTGTTGACGACGATCGCCTTGGCCTGCCGCGGCGAGGAGCGGCTGCGTTTCGATTACACCCCGCGCGAGGGTGAGCCCGCCGCCCGCCACGTCGAGCCGCACCGCCTGGTGTCCCTCGGCCGGCGTTGGTACCTGATCGCCTGGGATCTGGAGCGCGCCGACTGGCGTAGCTTCCGCGTCGACCGGCTGGCGTCCCCGTCGTCGACCGGCGCCCGTTTCCGCCCGCGCGAGATACCCGGCGGTGACCCGGTGGCCTGGATGCGCTCCCGGATGGCGGCCATGCCCACCAGGTACGACGTGTCGGTGGTCGTGCGGGCGCCGCAGGAGGTGGTGCGCGGCCTGGTGGGCGGGTGGGGCGCCGTGGAGCCGCTCGAGGGCGGCTCATGCCGGTTGCGGATGAACGTCGACGACCTCGGCTGGCCCGTCATGATCGTCGGTGTGGTCGGCGCGCCCTTCACCATCGAGTCGCCTCCGGAACTGCGCGACCGGGTGCGCGCCGCCGGAGAGGCGCTGCTGCGCGGGGTCTGACCACACCGGCTGGGTTGGGCGGATCGGCTGGGTTGGGCGGATCGGCTGGGTTTGGGCGGATCGGCGCCCCCGTGGCGCCGATCCGCATGACCAACCTATCTACCGCCTACGACAGCTTCCGGCCCAGCTTAAGGTTCTGCTTATATAAGATTCAATGCATTATTGGGCACGTGCGGTCCACATCGGAACACTCAGCGTAGAACCCGATATCCAGTGCCGGATCGGCGCCGAGTCCGGATACTGAACCCGTGAACGTCTCACCGCGCAGTGTGGACGAACTGCTCGCGCTCGATCGCCCGGTCAAGTACCTCTTCTTCTGGGGTCACCGGCCGCGGCACGACGGGAGCGTGGGCCCGGGCTGTCTCAGCCAGTGGTGGCCGGCCGAGTTCACTGTGGACGGCGTGACGTTCCGTACCGCCGAGCACTACATGATGTGGCGCAAAGCACAGCTGTTCGGCGACGCCGAGACGGCCGCCCGCATCCTCGCCGTCGAGCATCCGCGCGACGCCAAGATGCTGGGCCGCGGAGTCGCCGGCTTCGACGAGCCGAAGTGGGTCGCCGAGCGGTTCGACATCGTCGTCGCCGGCTGCCTGGCCAAGTTCGGCCAGCACGCCGACCTGCGCGACTGGCTGGTGACCACCGGCGACCGCGTGCTCGTCGAGGCCAGCCCCACCGACCGGATCTGGGGCATCGGCCTGGCCGCCACCGACGAGCGCGCCACCCGCCCCGCCCGCTGGCGCGGCCTCAACCTGCTCGGCTTCGCCCTCACGCAGGCCCGCGACCAACTGCGGTAGGACCTCGAGAGGAGGATGACCGCCATGACGACGCTGGGCGCCATCTGCCTGCCACAGACCCCTCCCGAGACCCTGCGCGGCATCGCCCGCGCCGCCGACGAGGCCGGCCTCGAGGAGCTCTGGCTATGGGAGGACTGCTTCCTCGGCGGCGGCGTCGCGGCCGCCTCCGCCGCCCTGGCCTGGACGACGAGGCTCAAGGTCGGCATCGGCATCATGCCGGCGCCGTTCCGCAACGTCGCGCTCTGCGCTATGGAGATCGCCATGCTGAGCCGGATGTTCGGCGACCGCGCCATCCCCGGCATCGGCCACGGCGTGCAGGACTGGATGGCCCAGGTCGGGGTCAAGGCAGGATCGCCGCTCACGCTCCTGAGGGAGTACGCGACGTCATTACGTTCCCTGCTGCACGGGCAGGCCGTGACCACCAAGGGCCGTTACGTCACGCTCGACGCCGTCAAGCTCGACCTGCCGCCGAACCCCGCGCCGGGGCTGATGATCGCGGCGGGCGGGCCGAAGACGCTGGCCCTGGCCGGCGAGCTCGGCGACGGCATGGTCCTATCCGGCGGCACGTCCCCGGCGGCCGTGGCCGAGGCGAAGCGGCTCGCCGGCGCGTCCGACCCGTACGAGATCGTCGTCTTCGTGCCGGTGGCCGGCGGACCCCGCGCCGCGCAGCGCCTGGTCGCCGCAAACGAGGAATTCGGCGACACCGACTTCCCCGGCCTGGCAGGCACGCCGCGGGAGATCGCCGGCGGCATCCGCGAGTACGCGCAGGCCGGCGCCACGAAGGTCATCCTGCAGCCGCTCCCGGACGAGACCGACCCGGCGGCCTACGTCCGTTTCGTCGCCGAGGAGATCCGCCCGCTGGTGGACTGACCTCAGGCCGCGCCGGTCAACGGCCGCCGCCGGAGGTGGTCGTCGTGCCACTCGTGGCCGACCAGGAACCGCCTCACGCCGACCACCTCGAAACCGTGTTTCGCGTAGAACCGCGCGGCCCGCGAGTTCTGCTGATTGACGCCCAGCCAGCAGAACTCGGCGCCGGTCCCGGCCGCCGCGTCGATCGTCGCGGCCATCAGCGCCGCCGCCGCCCCCGACCCGTGCCGCTCCGGGACCAGATAGAACTTGCTCAGCTCGATGCCGGTCTTCTCGTCGACCACCGCCGAGACGTCGGGGTCGGTGATCGGGCCGCCGACCAGCATCGCGTAGCCCTCCGGCGTGTCGCCGTCGAGGACGAGCAGGATGATGCGGTCGGGATCGGCCAGATAGCGGACGAAGCTCCCGGACGACAGGTGGGCCGCGATGAACGCGTCAATGTCGGCCTGCTCCGTGCCCGGCGGGCAGGCCAGCTCGAAGGTACGTGCGGCCACATCGTGAAGGACGTCGGCGTCGTGTGATCCGGCGCGACGGGTCGTGATCGACATGGAAAGACAGTTTAAGGTTTCTTGCGTGCGCGCTCACACGTTCCGACTCGGCGACGTCATTCCTCTTCCGGCGTCCCTACGGCCCGACCCGGCCGCGAACTTCACCGTCACCGCCGCCACGGCGGTGAGCGCCGCCTCGGCGGCCGCCGCTGTCGCTGAGCAACTGGCGATGCTGCTGCGCCACGCGACCGGCCATCCCGTCCCGCTGCGCGAGGGCGGGTCGATCCGGCTCGTGATCGAGGAGCTCGACAAGACCGAGCCGCCCGCGAAATCGGCGGAGAGCTATCGCCTCGACATCGCCGCCGACGGGCTCACCCTGCGCGCGCCCGCGGCGCCGGGGCTGTTCGCCGGCGTGCAGACGATCCGCCAGCTGCTGCCGGTCAGCGGCGAGGGCGACGCAGTCCTGCCAGGCGGGCGGATCGACGACGAGCCGCGGTTCGCCTACCGCGGCGCGATGCTCGACCTCGCGCGACACTTCTTCTCCGCCGGCGAGGTCAGGTCCTACGTCGACGCGATCGCCCAATTCAAGATCAATCACCTGCACCTGCACCTGACCGACGACCAGGGCTGGCGGCTGGAGATCGCGGGTTGGCCGCGGCTGACCGAGATAGGCGGCGGCGAGGGCACCGGCGTCGACGGCGCCGGGCCCGGGTTCCTCACCGCCGCCGACTATCTGGAGCTGGTCGCGTACGCGGCCGAGCGTTTCGTCACGATCGTGCCGGAGATCGACATGCCCGGGCACGTGAACGCGGCCCAGGTCGCCTACCCCGAGCTGACCTGCGACGGAGTGGCCCCACCGGTCCGCACCGACATCGCGGTCGGCTACAGCTCGCTCTGCGCCGACCGCGAGCAGACCTACACCTTCGTCGAGGACGTCATCCGCGTCGTCGCTGCCCTCACTCCCGGGCCCTACCTGCACGTCGGCGGCGATGAGGCGTTCGCCACGCCGCCCGCTGACTACCGCGCCTTTATGTCCCGGGTGCTGCCGCTGGTCGGCAAGTACGGCAAGCGGGCGATCGGCTGGCACGAGATCGCCGCCGCCGACCTGCCCGCGACGGCGGTACCGCAGTTCTGGCGGGTCGAGTCGGAAAGTGAGGTCGTCGCCCGCGCGGCCGCCGCGGGCCATCAGGTGATCATGTCGCCCGCGAACCGGTCCTACCTTGACATGAAGTACGACGAGTCCAGCAAGCTCGGCCTCGACTGGGCCGGTTTCGTGCCGGTCGAGTCCGCGTACAACTGGGATCCGGCCGAGCGCGTGCCGGGCGTCGGCGAGGAGTCGGTGCTCGGCGTCGAGGCGCCGCTGTGGTCGGAGACGCTGCGCAGCATGGCCGACGTGGAGTACATGACCTTCCCGCGCCTGCTGGCGATCGCCGAGATCGGCTGGTCCCCGCGTGCGTCTCACAGCTGGCACTCGTTCCGCCGCAGGCTGGCTGCCTTCGGACCGCGCTGGGCCGCACAGGGCGTCGCCTTTCACCGCGCCCCCGAGATCGACTGGGTGTGGCCCTGACCGTCGCCGGCAGCGCTACCTGGGGTGACCGCCGCAAAACCGACCGAATTTCTTCCTTAAGAACCCGGCCGTCGGACCCCGTGTCTCCGTTTTCGTCGGTGGGCCGCCATACGCTGGTCCAGTTCCCTTCACCCGGTGAGGAGCGAGGCTTGCGCGACAGCACCCCGGCGGCGCGATCCGCCGTCATGCTGCTCGGCTTCTGGCTGGCCGCCTGGCTTCAGGTCGCCGCGGCCTTGGCCTCAGTCATGGTGGTGCTCGCGCTGCTGCCCGGCTCGGTGGCGCTGCGGGTCGGCGCCCCGCTGTGCATCGCCACCGCCGGCCTGCTCGGGTTCGCGACCACGCGCGCGCTGCGGGTCCGCCAGGCGACGCCGGCCGGCGTCCCGGTGGCCAGGGCCGACGCGGCCGAGCTCTGGTCGCTGGTGGACGCCGCGGCGGCGGCCGCCGGGGTGGCGCCGCCCGACGGGGTCACGGTGATCGCCGACGCCCGCGCCTGGCTGAGCGAGCGTTCCCGGCTGATCGGTCTGCTCGGCGGCCGCCGCGAGCTCTATCTCGGTCTTCCGCTGCTGCAGGCGTGGGACGTGTCCCGACTGCGGGCCGCGGTCGCGCACGAGCTGGCGCACGGCTCTACCGAGCTGGGCCGTTTCGCCCCGACGGCGTACCGCGGCCGGGTCGCCCTGGCCCGTATCGTTCCGCGCATTCCCCGGCGGAGCCCGGCCGGACCGCTGCTGCGCGCCTACGCGCTGTGGTACCGCAGGGTCGACGCCCCGCTGGGCCGCGCACAGGAGCTCGCCGCCGACCGCATCGCGGCCGACTTCGCCGGTGTGCCGGCCGCCGCCGGGGTGCTGCACGACGGCCCGGCGCTCGAGGGCCTCCAGCGGCTCTTCCACGCGGAGTACGTCAGCCCGGGCTGGCAGGCAGGCTACGTCCCCGACGACGTGTTCGGCGGCTTCCTGCGGGTGCTGGCCGCCCGGGCCGACGACGTGGCCGCGCTGCGCGCCCTCCCGCCGGAGCCGTCGGGCCGGTGGGACGCCCACCCACCGCTGGCCGACCGCCTCGAAGCCCTCGCGTCCCTCGCCGACCGCGCCGCCGCCAGATCCCCGTCCGCCGAAACCCGGACGGCCGAGTCGCCCGCGCCTCAGGCCGGCGTCTCGTCGTCCGGGGAGGCCGGCGTCTCGTCGTCCGGGGAGGCCGCCGGCTCGTCGTCCGGGGAGGCCGCCGGCTCGTCGTCCGGGGAGGCCGCCGGCTCGTTGTCCGGGGAGGCCGCCGGCTTGTCGGGTTCGCAGTCCGCAAGGTTGTTCTCCGGGGACGCCGCCGGCTCGTCGGGTTCGCAGCCCGCAGGGTTGTTCTCCGGGGACGCCGCCGGCTCGTCGGGTTCGCAGCCCGCCGGCTCGTTGTCCGGGGCCGCTGCAAGTTCGTCGGCGCTTGCCGCCGGGTCGGGGGTCGGAGGGGCATCCGGGTCGTTGGCCGGGCAGGCTGCCGGGTCGTTCGCCCGGCAGGCCGGGCACTCCGCCACCGAGCCGCACCCGGCTCCGGAAGCCGCCGCCGGGGAATTGGTGCCCGACCTTCCGGGGCTGGGACGGGCGTTGCAGGCCGTGGCCTACCCAGCGACCGGGCGGACGGTCCTGAGCTGGGACGAGTTCTTCGGGGTGGCGCGCGACACCGAGATGGAGCGCGAGGCCGACGCGGCCCTGCGCGCGATCGGCCGTGCCACCGGCATGCCGGTGACCAGCCCGGCCGAGGTGCTCGACCTGGTCGCCGACGGGCGGCTGCACCGCGCGGCCGAGATCCTCTTCGGCGACCTGCCGCCGAACGAGACTGAGGACCGGATCGCCGAGCTGGTCAGCCTGTTGCTGGCTCTGGCCGCGCTGCGCAGCCGGGTCGCCCGCTGGCGGCACAGCTGGGCCGGCACGGCGGAGTTGGTGGCGATGGACGGCTCGTACCTCGATCTCGGCGAGCCGGTGGCCCTGGCGAGCGACCCGTCGACCGTCGACGCGGCCCGCAAGCACCTCGCCAACGTCGGCATCGACCTCGCCTCGGCCGGCGCCGATGCGGCCGACCGCCGGCCGGCCCGGGTCCCGGTGCTCGGCGGCGTTGTCAACGTGCTGGTCGACGGCGCGCGCACCGACCTGCTCGTCGTCGACACCGGCCTGCTGCTGGTGCCATCCCTGCCGCGAGCCCGCAGCGGCGACGCCAAGCGCCGGCTCGGCCGCCTGGCCGGCGCGGGCGTGCGCGCCGACGGCTCGAGCGCGGCCGACCAGCCCGGCGAACCGGGCGGCCGCTTCGTGGCCTTCGCCGACGTGGCCGACGCGTCGGTCGCCCAAGGCCGCCGTCGCCAGTGGGCGGTGACTCTGTCCGGCGGCGCCACGATCACCATCCGCGCGGCCCTCGACTCAGACGAGCTACCCGGCGGCTGGAGGTCGCTCGACGACGCTGTCGCGTTCCTCGCCCGAACCCGCACGCCACCACCGGTCTCCGCGCCGGTGCCCGAGACGGAGGCAGTTCCGGTCGCCGCCTCGTCTCCGGTCTCCGGCACGCCCTGATCCCGCGCCGGCTCTGGTAGGCCGCGCCGGCCGCGGAGGTTCAGATCATGCTCAATGCGGCATGGGTGGGTTTGAACCCGACCGGGCCGGCCGTGCGTGCTTAGAGACAGCGGAACAGAACGGGTCGCATCCGCGACCAATCCGCGACCAACCCGTCACCTTCGGTCACAATAGTCTCAAGGGATGCTCGCTTACCGTTTCCCGGTTCGGGGTATGAGACCGCCGGGACTGGGCGCGAACATCGCCTTGAACAGGGGAGGCGCGCTGATGGAGCGGGGACCTATGGCGCTCTTCGGGGCGATCGTCGCGGTCGGCCTCGGCCCTGCCCTGTGGCTCGGCGCCCAGTTCGGCAGGTTCGAGACCACGCAGATGCGGCCCCCGGCCGCGGTCGAGCAGCAGGAGTCCGGGGTCACTCAGCTGCTGGGTGGCACCGGTGGGGGAGCCCCGGCCACCAGCACCACTACGATCCCGACGGCCCCGCGGGCACACACCGAGCCGCTGAGCGGCGGGCGGACCGCGTCCCCCTCCGACACGCCGACCGACCCCGACCAAAGCGCCTCCGCCTCGCCCTCCGCGTCTGCCTCCGCCTCGTCCGAGCCGAGCCAAAGCAGCGGGCCGTCGGCTTCGCCGAGCGAGTCCTCGCCCACCGGCGACCCGTCCGTGCCGCCTTCCCCGCCCCCGTCCGACTCCGGCGGCGCAGGCAGCAGCGGCCCGACCAGCGGCGTCTCCTTCTACCTTGTCCGGAGCTGACCCCGAGCCCGATCCCAGAGCCCGAGCCCGAACTCACGGCTCCGAGCCCGGGCCACAAGTCCGAGCCACCGGTGCGGGCCACGCGGGCTCGCTCTGCTGTGGTCAATCCGTAGGCAGCGCGACGACCGGGATCTGGCGATCGCCGGCCTTCACTTTCCCGGATCAGGGCTGACTTTCCTGGGTCAGGGCTGAGAGATAGGTCGCGGCCAGGGCGCGTGCCGTGGCCGCGAAGCGTTCCCGGAGCTCCGGCGGCGCGAGCACCTCGGCGTCGGCGCCGAGCTTGAGCAATTCGATGTGTCCGTGCTCCAGCGACTCGATCGGCACGGTAGTCACCAGCCATCCGGCCTGGTCGGGCGGACCAGCCGACTCCCGAGCCACCCGGGACATCTCCGGCGGGAAGACGAACCCCATCCGGTTCAGCGCCGCCGTCGTCATCCGCACGGTGGCGGTCGCCGTGTAGACGCTGCTCTCGTACCGCCGCGTCCACTCCTGCCAGTAGCCGGCCAGGTCGAAGTCCGCGGGCCGCGACGCGGGCGTCTCCAGCACCTCCGCCTCCAGGATGTTCGAAACCCGGTACGCCGTCGTGCGCGTTCCGGCGCTGGCCACCAAATACCACCGCCCGGCCTTCAACACCACCCCGTGCGGGTCGAGCGTGCGGGTCACCTCGCGCGGCGCCTTCCACCGCCGGTAGCGGATCTCCAGCTGCCGCGAGCTCCACACCGCCTCCGCCACCGTCGAAAGGTGCGGCGTCGGCTCGTCACCGCGGAACCATCCCGGCGCGTCGAGGTGGAACCGTTCGCGTACCCGGTCCGCCCGGTCGGCGAGCTCGCCCGGCAGCGACGCGCGCAGCTTGAGTTCCGCGGCCGCCAGCACCGAGCCGAGCCCGAGCTCCGCCGCCGGACCCGGCACTCCCGCGAGAAACAGCGTCCCGGCCTCGTCCGACGTCAGCCCGGTAAGCCGGGTGCGGTAGCCGTCGAGCAGCTGGTAGCCGCCGGCCGGCCCGCGGTCGGCGTAGATCGGCACGCCCGCGGCGCCGAGCGACTCGACGTCGCGGTAGACGGTGCGCACCGACACTTCGAGTTCGCCGGCGAGCGCCTGCGCGGTCATCCGCCCGCGTGTCTGCAGAAGCAGCAGCAGGGAGACGAGACGGCCGGCACGCACACCGGCAAAGCTAACCCGAAAACCTGACGCCCCGCGTCAGGCTTCGAGCATCGCCTTGAGCTCCGCGTTGCGCCGGACGATCAGCCCCCGGAGGTACGCGCGGAGCACCGTCACCGCCACGACGTGCCCGAGCGGGCCGAGCGGCGCGGTGAACTCGACGACGTCGGTCATCCGGGCGCCGCCCGCGCGCGCCTCGAAGCGGTGCTCGTGTCGCCAACTCCGGAACGGCCCGCGGACCTGCTCGTCCACGAAACGCGCCGGACGCTCGTACTCGGAAATGGTCGACGTCATCCGCCACCGCACGCCGAAGTGGCGCGCCGACCAGGTGACGCTCTGACCCGGGCCGATCTTGCCGCGGGTCACGCCGGCGACGGCCCGCTCGCCGCTGGCGGCCATCGACCGCAGGTGCACGTCGATGTCGAGGGACGCGTCGAAGGCCGCGGCCGGCGGGCAGCCCAGCAGCGTCGTGAGAACGAAGCCGGCCATGGCTCGACAATAGCGAAGGGGAGCCCGAAGGCTCCCCTTCCTGCGTGCGGTCGTCAGAGAGAGGTCAGGCGGTTCATGATGTCGCGGTAGGCGCGCAGCTCGATGCGCAACTGCTCGGTGTCGTCGGAGTCGCTCGCCAGGCCGTCCTTCTGCGCCTTGAGGGCGCTGGTCAGCTTGTCGATCGCCTCGTCGACCAGGGTCGCGGCGTCGGTCGTGGCGTCCTTCGGGCTGTCCACGAAGCGCAGCTGGATCTCGCGGAAGCGCTCGACGAAGCTGTCACCGCCGGCGAAGAGCCGCTCCACCTCGGGGGAGGCGACGCTGCCGGGTTTGTCGCCGGTCGGGGTAGCGCCGGCCGTGACCGGAATCGCCGCCACCCCGACCGCGACGAGCTCCTCCTCCTCGACGACCGGCTCGCCGGCCGCCGGCTCGGCGACGGCCGGGATGTCGAACTCGGCCGCGTCCTCCACCGCGGTCTCGTCTCCGATCGCGGCAGCGTCATCCGCCTCGGCGTCGGTTGCGGCATCACCCTCGACAGGGTCGGCGACGAGGCCTGCAGCGGCATCGGCGTCACTCGCGTCGGCGTCGGCGTCGGCGTCGGCCGGCTCGCCGGCGGTTGGCACGGCGTCATCCCGGCCGTACGTCGTCGTGCCCTCGCCCTCGGCCGCGTAGGCCGGCGTGCTTTCGTCGTGGATCTCCGCAGCGGTTTCCTGGCGGTCGTCGAGCGGAAGGTCGACCGGCTCGTCGCCGGTGTGCGCCGCGGTGGCCAGCGCGTCCGGGTCGGGCACGAGCTCGTCGCTGTCGTGGCGGACCTGGCTGTCGTCCACGCGCAGGTCCTCCTCGGCTTCGTCGTGCCGTTCCCGGTCGGCGAGCTCGGCGTCCGCGGAGTCGGGCTCGCCGTGCGTGGGGGCCGAGGGGTCGGAGGAGTCGGTGGACTGCGCGGCGGTGTCGGGCGAACCGGGCGCGTCGCTCCACGGCGAGCCCGCGCGCTGCTGGGGCAGGGTGACCGTGTCGGAGGCGGCCCGGTCGGAGTTCTTGTCGTCGATGGTGTCGGTGTTTTCTTTGGGGTCGTTGGAGAAGAAACGCATGGTCGGGGGCTCCTAGCGGCTGCGGGTGTCGGAGGCGGGGGCGGTGTCGCCCACGGCAGCGCGAGGGGCGGGCGCGGCCGCGGACCGGTCGGGTGTGGACGGTGCCGTGGCCGCGGACGGTTCCCGGGTCGCGGACGGCTCCGAGTCAGTGGTAGCAGGGGCCGGCACCGGGTCGGTACCCAGCAGATCGGCGAAGAGCGCGCGGTAGTGCACGAGCGCCTGCCGCAGGTCCTCGGTGCTCGCCTCGCCGGCCTTGCTCAGCTCGCTGAGCTCGTGGGCGTTGCGGTAGTGCTGCAGCGTGCTGGCGTGCTCGACGGAGAGGTCGGCGAGCCGGTCGTCGTAGTCGCGGGTGGGGTAGCCACGCTCGGTGATCAGGCGCGTGACCAGGTCGTCGGCGGTCGTCACCGTCTCGGTCGGGTTGTCGACGAACTGGATCTGCACCTCTTCCCAGGCTGCCGCGTACTTCGCCTGCGACTCCGGCGTCAGCTCGGTGAGCTCCAGTCCGGCGTGGCGACGCTCCCGTTCGCGCAGTTCCCTCTCCGCCTCGGTGCGGCTGCCCGTGTCGGCCACCGCTCGGTCGTACTCCGGCCCGAAGGTGCTCTGTAACTTCTTGCGCCGTGCGGCCTGCACGCCGTAGACGATTGCGACGAGGACCACCAGGACGACGATGATCAGAACGATGGTGAGTATGGGGGACATCGGCCTCCTCCTTCTTCACTCCCGGTATGCCCACTGATGACGGGTCGCCAATCCCGATCCGCGCGCGAAGCTGAAGCGAGAATCCGCAAGTGGATCGTGTGTCGTATCACCGACCCGGCACTCACCGATCCAGTGTGCCAATCTCCCAGGACAATGAGGACGGAAGACCCGAATTTGGTACGCCGGGCGGGTGGCTGCGATTGAAGCTTTTACGTATCCTGCCGAAGGTGCACGCAGCCAACGGCGGCCATCACCCGTGATTCCGGCCGTCCTCCGGGGCTCGTGGCGCTGGAACCTGCCGACACTCGGGCGGAGCCTGATGAGAAGCCGCAACTGGTCGATCCGTTCGAAGATCATCGCGTTGATCACCGTGCCACTGGTGGCGCTCTTCGCGTTGTGGATCTTCGCGACGGCGCTGACCGCCGGACCGGCGTTCAACCTGCTGTCCGCGCGGACGCTGCTGGACAAGGTCAGCAACCCAGGCGTGGAGCTCGCCGGCCAGCTGCAGCGGGAGCGGCTCTTCTCGGTGGAGTACCTCTCGGCCGACGGGTCGGTGCCGCAGGCCCTGAAAGACCAGCGCGCGGCCACCGACCGCGCCGCCGCCGACTTCCGCCGCGCGGCCGGCGGCGCGGACGCGCAGGGTGCGGCCCCCGACGCGCTGCGCAACCGGATCAGCCAGATCTTCACCGAGCTGGACAGCCTCGACGGCAACCGCGCACACATCGACCGGCGCGAGATCGACGCCATCGGCGCCCAGGGCTTCTACAACGGCGTGATCGACGCGAACTACCAGATGTTCGCCGCCACCGCGACCTTCAACGACGAGGGCATCGACCGTGAGCTGCGGGCCCTCAACACGGTCGGCCACGGCGAGGAGTACCTCAGCCGGGTCGACTCGCTCGTGGCCGGCGCCACCGCGGCCGGGCAGTTCGACGGCGCCGTGCGCAGCGAACTGCTCCAGGACGTCGGCACGGCCCGCTTCCTGCTGGCGCAGGGGGTCGACGACATGACCGCCGACGAGCGCACGGCCTACGTGAAACTCAGCAGCGGCGAGCCGTTCATCCAGCTGAGCCGGATGATGGACACGCTGGTGGCGCAGAGCCGGGAGGGGTCGCCCTCGCCGGTCGCGAGCGCCACCTTCCGGCCCGCGTACGTCGAGGTGGCACAGGAACTGCGCTCCTTCGAGGTCGGGGCGACCGACTCGATGGCGACCCGGGCCACGCCGGTGGCCGTCGGCATTCTCGTGCGGCTCGGCGTGGCCGGCGTCCTCGGCCTCGTCGCCCTGGTCCTTTCGATCCTCGTGTCGATCAAGGTCGGCCGCTCGATCGTGGGGCGCCTGCGCCGGCTGCGGGCCGAGGCCCACGAGATGGCCGAGGAGCGCCTGCCCGCCGTCGTCCTGCGGCTGCAGCGCGGCGAGGCCGTCGACGTCGACGTCGAGACGCCCCCGCTGAGGTACGGAAGGGACGAGATCGGCCAGCTCGGTCGCGCCTTCAACGACGTGCAGCGTACGGCCGTGCGGTCCGCGGTCGAGGAGGCGACCGTCCGGCGCGGGATCAACGAGGTCTTCCTCAACATCGCCCGGCGTAGCCAGACCCTGCTGCACCGCCAACTCGCCCTGCTCGACAAGATGGAGCGCCGGGAGACCGAGCCGCAGGAGCTCGAGGACCTGTACCGGGTCGACCACCTCGCCACCCGCATGCGCCGCCACGCCGAGGACCTGGTCATCCTGGCCGGCGCCGCGCCCGGCCGCGGCTGGCGTAACCCGGTCCCGGTGATCGACGTCGTTCGCGGCGCGATCAGCGAGGTCGAGGACTACAAACGAGTCGACATCCGCTCCGTTGAAGCCTCCGCGGTGCTCGGCAGGGCCGTCGGCGACGTCATCCACCTGCTCGCCGAGCTGCTGGAGAACGCAGCCTCGTTCTCCCCGCCGCAGACCCGGGTCCAGGTCGTGGGCCAGGTCCTGCCCAGTGGCTACGCGATCGAGATCGAGGACCGCGGCCTCGGCATGGCACCCGAGGCGATCGAGGAGGCCAACCGCCGCCTGTTCCAGCCGCCCGACTTCGACCCCACCGACAGCGCGCGGCTCGGCCTGTTCGTCGTCGCCCAGTTGGCCAGCCGCCACGGCATCCGGGTCTCGCTGCGCCCGTCGGCGTACGCCGGGGTCACGGCGACCGTGCTGATCCCCGGCGAGCTGGTCGCGGCCGGACCCGGTCAGGCCGCGCTGCCCGCCGGCGCCGCCACCGGGTCGCCGGCCGCCAAGCCCTGGGACCGGCCGCTGGTCGGCTCCGGCGCCGACGACCCGTCGCGGCACTCGCTCGCCGCGCTGCAGTGGCAGGGCACCGAGGAACTGCGGCAGGTCACGGTGACGGGCCGCCCGGTGACGATCAACAGCATCGTACGGTCGGCGCCGGCCACCGGCTGGGAGCCGAACGGGGCCACGGGCGAAGGCCAGCACCGCGCGCCCGCCGTCCCCGCCGGCCCCGCGCCGAGCGTGGTCGCCGACGAGCTCAGCGCCGACGGCCTGGTCCAGCGTCGCCGGATCCGCCGCCCGGTCGACCTGGGCTCGGCCCCCGGCGCGGCCGAGCCGGCGTCGCGGGCCACCCCCCGGGACCCGGCCGTTGCGACGCCGGCGCCCCTCACTCCGATGGTCGAAGCGCCGCCGGCCACGCCGCCCGGGTTGCCGTCTCGCTCGTCGTCCGGGCCGTCGGCTGGGTTGCCGTCTCGCTCGTCGTCCGGGCCGTCGGCTGGGTTGCCGTCTCGCTCGTCGTCCGGGCCGTCGGCTGGGTTGCCGTCTCGACCGTCGTCCGGGCCGCCGGCTGGGCTGTCGTCGGGCCCGCCGGTGTCCGCCGGGCCGCCGGCCGCCGACCGGTTCGAGTCCACCGAGGACGGACTGCCCCGCCGGGTCCGGCTGGCCAGCCTGGCGCCGCAGCTTCGCAATCCCGTTGCCGAGGCGGACAAGGCGGCCGCGCCGGTGCGCTCGCCCGAGCAGGTCCGCAGTCTCATGAGCGCGCTGCAACTCGGTACCACCCGTGGCCGCATCGACGCATCCCGCTTCCGTCAGGAGCCGCAACCCGCCGGTGGGCCGGAGCGGCAAGCAGCCGGCGGGGCGGAGCCGCGGACCGATCGCCCTTCGGAAGCGGCCGATCGCCCTTCGGAGGCAGGCGGTCGCCCTTCGGAGGCAGGCGATCGCCGTTCGGAATCGCCGGTCGATGTTCGGCCGGAGTTGCCGGCGGCGACGGCGGCCGCCCTCACGGCCGAGACGACCACGGAGCTGACGACGGAGAGGACGGCAGAGGTGACCGAAGGGCTCCGGGCCGAGCTGCGCAAGCGCCGGTCCGAATCGCCGCGGAGGCGGCGTCCGGGATCGCCGGAAGATCTCGCATTGCGGGATGCCGGAGGGCGGAACCGGGGGCCGGAAGCGGAGGAAACGGGCATCGAGGCGCGCCGGGACGACACCTCCTTCGCCGATGCGGCTACCGTCAGTTTCCCGACGATCGTGAACGCGGCGCTCGCGCGGGGCGAAGCACCACCCGGGACGGAGGGCGCGGCCGGCGGCCGCGCCGAGCGTTCCGGTGACAACGACGTGACCAGGCCGGAGAAGGACGCATAGTGACGCAGACCAAGCAGAGCGCGAACCTCACCTGGCTCCTCGACGATCTCGTGGAGCGGGTGCCGACGGCCCAGCAGGCGGTCGTGCTGTCGGCGGACGGGCTCATGATGGGCGCATCGGCCGGGCTGAGCCGGGAGGACGCCGAGCATCTCTCGGCGATGGCGGCCGGCTTCCAGAGCCTGGCCAAGGGTGCGAGCCGTCAATTCCAGGCCGGGCCGGTGCGCCAGACGGTGGTCGAGATGGAGTCGGCCTTCCTCTTCGTGACGGCCGCGGGGCAGGGCGCGTGCCTGGCCGTGCTCGCCTCCAGCGAGGCCGACCTCGGCCTGATCGCGTACGAGATGGCGATGCTCGTGACCCGTGTCGGTCAGACCCTGAACGCGCCGGAACGTACCGCGGCGACTCCGTCCGATGGCGGCTGACGCTCAGCGGGCGGCGCACGACTGGCTCGACACCGACGCGGGCCCCGTGGTCCGCCCGTACGCGATGACCCAGGGCCGCGTCGCCCCGTCCGGCGGCGAGTTCGACCTGGTCGCGTTCGTCGTGGCCGCCTCGCCCGGCGTGGCTCCCACCGTCGCGCTGCAGCCCGAGCACCACGCCATCGTGGCCGCGGCCGAGGAGCCGATCTCGGTCGTCGAGCTGGCCTCCTCTCTCGACCTGTCGATCGGCGTCATCCGGGTTTTCCTCGGTGATCTACTCTCGTCAGGGCTCATCTCGCTGTACGAACCCCCTGCGGCCGCCAAGCCGCATGACGTCGACGTACTCAAGGCGGTTGTCAATGGACTCCGTGCGCTCTGACCGCAACGGCGCGTCGTCGCGCATCCCGGTCGCGCTCAAGATCCTGATCGCCGGCGGCTTCGGCGCCGGCAAGACCACCATGGTCGGCTCGGTGAGCGAGATCCGCCCGCTGCAGACCGAGGAGGTTCTCACCGGCGTCGAGGGCGCCGACGACGTCGACGGCGTGGAGAGCAAGACCACCACGACCGTGACGATGGACTTCGGCCGCATCACCATCACCGAGGACCTGCAGCTCTACCTCTTCGGGACGCCGGGGCAGGACCGCTTCTGGTTTCTTTGGGACGAACTGTCGCAGGGAGCGCTGGGCGCCGTGGTCCTGGCCGACACCCGACGGCTCGCCGACTGCTTCCCGTCGATCGACTATTTCGAGCAGCGCGGCACCCCGTTCGTGGTCGCGGTGAACTGCTTCGAGTCCGAGCAGCGCTTCGCCGCCCCGGCGGTGGCCCGCGCCCTCGACCTCGATCCGGGCGTGCCGGTGGTGCTCTTCGACGCCCGCGAGCCGATGGCCGCCCGCAACGTGCTGATCGAGCTGGTGGAGTACGTCGCCCGCCGCCAGTTGGCTGCCGCCGGCTCCCGCCGCTGAGCCGCGACTGCTGCGGCTCGATGCGCCCGTGTCCGTCCGCCCTGGACCGGATCGGCGGTCCGGTGTGATGGGATCACCACATGGGCGCGACTGATGAGCACGTCTTCGTGGGCAGCTATACCGGTGACAAGGGCGGCGACGGGGAGGGCATCGCGCTGCTGCGGCGAGATCCGGCCAGCGGAGCTCTGACCTCGCTCGGCCTCGCCGCGCGCACCCCGTCGCCGTCTTTCCTGGCGCAACACCCCACCCTGCCCATCCTGTACGCGGTGAACGAGCTGGAGTCGGGCACGCTGAGCGCGTTCACGGTCGCGCCGGACGGCTCGCTGGAGCCGCTGTCGGCGCAGCCCACCGGCGGCGCCGACCCGGCGCACCTGGCGGTGACCCCCGACGGCGGGCACGTACTGGTCGCCAACTACTCCAGCGGCTCGGTCTCGGTGCACCCGCTGGACTCCGAGGGCGCGCCCGGCGAGCGTACGGATCTGCTCGACCTGGCCGGCTGCGGCCCCGATCCGGACCGCCAGGCCGGACCGCACGCCCACATGGTCTGGCTAGACCGGGGTGACGTGCTCGTGGCCGATCTCGGGTCGGACCGGGTCTGGCGCTGCCGCCTCGACCCGATCTCCGGCCGGCTGACGCTGCTGCCGCCGGCCGTGGTGGCCAAGCCCGGCACTGGCCCGCGCCATCTGCTTGTCGCCGCCGACCGGGCGCTCCTGCTCGTCGGGGAGCTGGCCGGCAACCTCACCTGGTACCGCCCGAGCGATGGCGGTTCGCTGGAACTCGTGGGCGAGGTGGTCGTCTCCGCCGTGGCCGGGCAGAATTACCCGTCGGAGATCGTCATGGGGCGAGATGGGCGGTTCGTCTATGTCGCGAACCGGGGCCCCAATACGGTCTCGGTTCTCGCCTGGGACGGTGAGCAAGCGACGCCCGTGACGGAGATATCTACGGACGGTGACTGGCCTAGGCATATGATACTCCTTGGGGATCACCTCTACGTAACCAACCAGCGGTCACACAGCGTGACGACGTTCCGGATCAACCCCGAGAACGGCGTCCCCGTGAGGCAGGGTGAACCGACCGGCCAGGCGAGTCCGACGTGCCTTTTGCGCTGGACTCGATCGGTTCAACATTGATGACGTTGAAAGTCAGATCATGCGTGAGATGGTGCACTCCGGCATGCAAGCCCCCCAAAGGGTGAAATCCGGCAGACTTCCACACTGATCGAAATGACGTCATCACACCTAGTGATTCGCTCGGGCAGGAATTCCTAATCCGAGTAACTTTCGGGCGTAGGTGTATGGCATTCGGGTTCAGGGATGCGCAGTATGGAGCGCGTGTCAGGACGCCATCGTCGAAACTTCAACCTCAGGGGAGCGGGCGTCGTCGGATCTGCGATGGCGATCGTCGTCGTCTTAGCCGGTGCCTACGTCGGCTACCACCGCCTCTCCAAATCAGGCTGCAGCGGTTCGGTCCGTTTGACCGTCGCCGCCGCCACCGAGATTGCGCCTGCCATCGACCAGATCGCGCAACGGTGGGTCAAGGACGGTGCCAACGTCAATGGGACGTGTGTCGCCGTCACCGTCAATCCGGTCAACCCGGCGCTCATGGCGTCCGCGGTTGCCGGCGAACATAAGGTCACGCTGACCGGCCTGGGCACCGCGCCCGCGTCGGTCAAGGTTCCGGACGTGTGGGTCTCCGACTCCACGACCTGGCTCCTGCGTCTCAAGTCCGAGGCACCCGGCTTCACGCCGACCGACCTCAAGCCGATCGCGCAGAGCCCGGTCGTCGTGGCCATGCCCGAGCCAGTGGCACAGCTTCTCGGCTGGCCGGACAAGCAACTCGGCTGGAAGGATCTGCTCAACCAACTGACCACCAACACCCAGCTCCGTACGGGCATCGTCGACCCGACCCGCAGCGCCTCGGGCCTCGCCGGCCTGCTCGCGCTCGGCCAGGCGGCCGGGGCCGGAACCGCGGCGCAGGCACTCAAGGTCGGCGCCATCAAGGCGCTCGCCCAGGGCAGTTCGGCCCTGCGCGACGACCTGCTGCAGAAGTTCCCGCACTCGGCCGACGCGAACGACATCGCTACGAGCCTCAGCGCCGCGCCGTTGTCCGAAGCGGACGTGGTGTCGTTCAACGCCGAGAAGCCGCCGGTGCCGCTGGTCGCGCTCTATCTCGAGCCGAGCCCGCCGGCGCTGGACTACCCGTACGCGGTGATGCCCGAGGTCGACCTGCAGAAGGCGGCGGCCGCCGCCGGGCTGCACAACCAGCTGCAGACCGCCGCGTTCAAGAACGCTCTGGCCACAGTGGGCCTGCGTGCCCCCGACGGCTCGGTCGGCGCCGGCTTCGCCAAGCCGATCGGCGCCCCGGTGGCATCCCCCGCGGTGTCCAGCAGCGCGGGTGACTCGGCCGGCTCGGCCGCGGCGGGTCTGGACGCCAGCGCGCTCAACCAGGCGCTGGGCGGTTGGGCCGCGATCACCCTGCCCGGCCGGGTGCTGGCCGTCTTCGACGTCTCCGGCTCGATGAAGACTCCGGTGCCCACCGCGGGCAATGCCAGCCGGGCTCTGGTGACCCAGGGGGCGGCGAGTCAGGGCCTGGCCCTCTTCGACGACAAGTGGGCGGTCGGCGTGTGGCTGTTCTCGACCGACATGGACGGAACAAAGCCATATAAGCAGATCGTGCCGATCAGTCCTCTCGCGTCCAAGCGGCAGGAGCTGCAGAACTCGATCGGCCAGATCACTCCGAAGGCGAACGGGAACACCGGCCTCTACGACACCGCGCTGGCGGCCTACCAGACCGTCCGGGATGGTTGGCAGGCCGGCAAGGTCAACACGGCTCTGATCTTCACGGACGGCCAGAACGACAACCCGGGCGGCCTCACCCGGCCCGTTCTGCTGGCGAAGCTCAAGAAGCTAAACGATCCGAAACGCCCGGTTCGTCTGATCATCATCGGCATCGGCAACGAAGTCGACCGTGGTGAGTTGGAGGCCATCACCGGCGCCACCAGCGACGGCGGCGTCTTCATCGCCCCCGACCCCGCGAAGATCGGCGAGATCTTCCTCCAAGCCATCGCCAGCAGGTCCGGCGCCGGCACCTGACCCACGAGGTACACAGTCGACGGCCGTCGCCCACCCGGGC
>Ga0307508_10000953_pt1 | contig 33674 bp, 42 predicted proteins | sample 9_EM_MG_FD_203089 | JGI IMG/M metagenome (GOLD analysis project Ga0307508, IMG submission 203089) | Populus trichocarpa ectomycorrhiza microbial communities from riparian zone in the Pacific Northwest, United States - 9_EM | ecosystem: Host-associated > Plants > Roots > Unclassified | place...
CTCCCAGCCATGTTCTGGGCATCTCCAGCATGGTGGACCGACATGCCAGCGGTATCTGCCACGCTCAGCGTAACGTACAATGCTATTGCGCGTTGGATTACCGGCCTGCCGCTCAATACGAGAACCACGAACCTCATCACACTCGCCCACCTCCCCCCGATGGCTGCATACCTAGACTACCTGTCACTACGGTATGCTATCCGCCTCCATTTTCTCCCGACTTACCATGCCCTTGGTCCTCCGCGCAGCCAGCCGAATACCCATCCCAACCTTCCAGGACTACACCACCTGTACAACCTCAGCAAACACCTCATACAGGGCAAGCTCGAAGATCGTACAACGACATCAACAGCGCCAGGAGTGGCGAAAACCACATCTCCAAATCCAGACAAGACGACGCGGCCACAACAACTTCACGACGAATGGCTGCACGCGCTCCCTGCCCAAACCATCGTCATATACACCGATGGCTCCAAACTGGAGAACGGCGCTGTCGGCTGTGGATGGGCCATTTACCACTGCAGAAACCAGCAACTCCACCTGCTGGAGGACGGACGCTGCAATCTCGGCAGTAGGGCCAAAGTGTACGATGCCGAACTCCATGCAGTACAAGAAGCCGTCACTGCAGTCCTCACTACAACAACCCCACGCACCTTGGTCTTTGTCTGCATCGACAACCAGGCTGCCGCCGACAGCCTCCAATTCAACGAATCCAACCATGAATATGCGCGGCGCGCCCTCGAAGTCATTGACAACCTCCAGCGTCTTGGCTGGCACGTCTCCACCGTTTGGTGCCCCTCCCACTGTGGTATACGCGGTAACGAGAGGGCCGACACTCTTGCCAAGGCTGGGGCGTCCTCCACAATACCCTGCCGGTTCGCACTTACCACCAAGGCCTGGCTCTTCGCCCAGGCATGGATGTCATTCCTCAAGCGATGGAAGCAAGAGCTCCTGCTCTCCAATCCTTCATTCAAATTTCCTGACCACCTACACGGTGTCGACTGGGCAGAAACCCGTGCAATGTGGAGGGTGTTTTGCAACAGACCGCCTACAGACTCACCACCCAATATTCCTGCAGACCCGTGCCCATGCGGCCTCGACCTGAATACCTCACACCACCTTCTGCGTGACTGTCCGCTACTCGTGGCGGAGCGAACGAAGCTTCTCCAGTCCTCCAGCGGCGACATCCACACGACAAGCTACATCACAGCGCCACAGAATACCCTGGCAATCCGACGTTTCCTCCGGGCAACAGGCCTGGGTCACACCCCGCATCTCTGCTTCGACAAACACCATAACCCTGCCGACCGCCTCGACAACAGCGACTCAGACTCACCGGAGCCAGACTTCGGTGCCTTCGAACCTTGACCATGCCATGCAACTGGGGAAGAAGGGGTGATGGCAAGCTCCTCCCCCCCAGTGTAGTGCTACGTTTACTCGTCTCGCTTGCTTGCTTTCTGCTTTCTTGCGCCAAAACTTCCTTTCTGCGATTACTTTTGTTTCTTCTGTTCTTCTGTTCGTCGGGTTTGGGAGAGATGGGAGCCCCACGGGGGTGGTACGGCGGGTGGAGCACAAATAGCCTGTAGTGTTACGCGCAATTGATTGAAGTTGCATATTATCTCTCCCCACAGACCTACCTCTACATCCCCGTGACCGGCGCCGCGACCACCACTCCCACGAAGAACAACGAGCCCACGCAAGGTATGTGAGAAGAGCCCCGAAGAGACCACGCTGGGCGTGACGGATACCGCAAGAACCACGAGCCCACGCAAGGCGTGTGAGAAGAGCTGCGAAGAGACCACGCCGGGCGTGACGGATACCATGAGAACAACGAGCCCACGCAAGGCGTGAGAGATGAGCCGCGAAGAGACCACGCCGGGCGTGACGGATACCGTGAGAACCACAAGCCCAGGCAAGGCGTGTGAGAAGAGCCGCGAAGAGACCACACCGGGCGTGACGGATACCGTGAGAACAACGAGCCCATGCAAGGTGTGTGAGTACACCCGAAGTGTGAGTGCGCCGGAAGTGTGAGTAGGAAAACAACGCGCCATGGAACCTAGCTACGTTGCCTGTCGAGCCCAACGGAGAAGTCGAGGCAGGATCTTGACACAGCAGCGGCGGCAGCGTGGTTGGTAGCGGCGGCAGTGTGGCTGGTGCACCGTGTCCCGTCTGGTGCAGCGACTGGCTGTTCACTCTTTATATTAACTTTGCGTTGGATTATCCATCTAAGTAGCATCCACTCTGGAATTTTGATTTTATGGCTGTCATGGTAGGTGGCGGCGGGGCTGGCAGTGGCGGGGCCGGCAGTGGGCACCGGCGGCGCCGTTGGTGGCCGTGTGCCGTCCAGTCCGGCGACTGGACGTTCACTATTCACAGTCCTTTTGCTGGATTAGCCATACAAGTAGTAGTCTAGCAGTTTTGTTTTTATGGCTGTTGTGGCTGGCGGCGCGGTTGGTGCCCGTGTTCCTTCTGGTCCGGTGACTGGACGTTCACTCTTCACATTCCCTTTGAGCTGGATTAGCCATATAAGTAGTAGTCTGGCAGTTTTGTTTTATGGCTGTCATGGCTGGTGGCGGCAGCGTGGCCGGCACCGGCTTGGTGGCCATGTCCTGTCTGGCCTGGCGACTGGACTCATCACATTCCCTTTGCGCTGGATTAGCCATAAAAGTAGTAGTCTGGCAGTTTTGTTTTTATGGCTGGCGTGGCATGGCTGGCAGCAGTGGCATGGCAGGTGGTGGTGCCGATAGCTATTTGTGTCAATGTATAGAGTTCTTACTTTCCCCAAACCTTGAGGAGTCTGCTCAACCCATCCGCTCTGTACCTCTACACTCATTATCCGCAGTCACGTGGATGGCATACCTTATAACTGCCAAGCTATTACAACTTTAAGCGCCGCAGCTGCAACCTGCGACCTGCGGTGAGGATTAGAGAGAGCCAATGGGGCGGACGCAATGGCCCAAGGGGGGTGACGAGAAATTGCCAGCCTGCCTCTCTTCACAACCTCCCATTTACCCACCTTCGCCCACCTCACACCTGTCTTCTGTTACTCTGAAGCCTGCCCGCTATTCCATCGTAAACCCACCAGACTTCGACTTTACATTCCACTACACACCCAGCCAGTGCCCCCGATGAATGTCAACTCCGATGCAGATATTTGTACGTGTCAGCAGCAGGTTGTTACCGTATCCGACTGGTTAGCCCTGCCACGTACTGACGATCATCGTAGGTACAAGAGGAGCAAGAGAGCGAATTCAAATTTCAGGAACACGGTTGTCCCCCAGAGGACATGCTATTTTTCCAGTCTTTCGTGGAGACAATCCAGGAGGCGGCCCAAGAGCGGGCCGCTATGACAAACAAATACACCGCACAGCAAATCCTAAAGATGTCCGGTATTCTTCTGTCAGCAGAATTCAAATCGGCAAGGATGAAAAGCTCCCAGGTGTCGGCATGGACCATGTTCCAGTCAGATATGAAGGCAGCTATCCCAGATGACATCTGTTGTCCAACGCAATCAGATGGGCATCGGCCGAAGTTTACCGGAGAGTACGCCAAAATGGTTGCGGAACAGTGGCCAGATCATAGGGACGAGTATATGGAAAAGGCCAACATGATTAACAAAGCCGGTAACACACTAACCTAGGTCCCCCTCGGGCTACACCAGAAGCGAGCGGTCAAGAAGCTGACAGAGCTGGTATGTCAAGGCGGAGCCCACCACCACTGAGTGTAGGCAGTGCTGACATTTACTCATACAGATCTATGAACTCTCCGGTATGGGTGTCACGATGATCGCCTCTGTGGTTCCATCCAAGTCGCATCATTTGCTGCTCCTTAGCAATGGTGTTGCCCGCAGTTACTATTCCCTTATTGCTGGTACCAGCTCAACGATCGATGAGTTCCGTAGCTATTGCGAGGGCGCCCGTCTCCAGAGTCTGGTGAATGATGCGGAGGAGGTTCCGGCAGACTGCAGCGGGACCGTACGCCGGGATGCGATACGCAAGACGGTGAACATGAAACTTCTCGAGCTACTCAGTAAGTTTAGTACCGAGCTGTCCGGTTACAGAATGTAACAAACTGATCTTGCTAGACAATTCTCTTGGGACCCACCCCAAATTACGTAGACTACAACGAAACAAAATTATTGATGTTCTCACGGCCCGAGAACAAACGATTAAAGCCCCTAATGACTGGCCCTTGGCCAACAGGGGTAACGAGTGCAGAGTCCTCATGACAATCTTTTCAAAGAAGCTTAAGGACTTGGAGCTGACATACAAAGCTCTGCTCTGTGGAGGGTTGGCCGTTGTGAAACGCTAAGTGGAAAGCAGTTTGGGTTCTACTTCTTATCTGGTTTTTTCTTTTCTTTCTTTACCTTCTGGTGTGGCCTTGTTCTTAACTCGCTTCTTTGGTTAGGGTTTGGGGAGCACAGTGTTACAATTTTTTTTTTCAGCTTTCCTTTCATCTTTATGCGTGGTGGGTGCCTTTTTTCTTTGATTGTTATGAGTTTTGTACCATCTGTCCTCTGCCCGGAGCCCGCCCGTCCTCCAGCCTCCCCCCTGTCCTCCGTCCGGCGCCCACCTGTTCTCCGCCTGACGCCTGTCCGTCCTCTTTCCGGCGTCTGCCCTGTCCTCCGCCCTACGTCTGCCTTGTCCTCCGCCCGGTGCTCGCCCGTCCTCTGTCGGGCGTCCGCCCTGTCCTTCGCCCTGGCCCACCCTGTCCTCCCCACGGCGGCCGCCCGTCCTCTGTCCGGCGTCTGCCCTGTCCTTCGCCCTGGCCCACCCTGTCCTCCGTCCGGCGCCTGCCTGTCCTCTCTCCGGCGTCCGCCCTGTCCTCCACCCTTGCCCACCCTGTCCTCCGCCTGGCGCCTGCCTGTCCTCTGTCCGGCGTACACCCTGTCCTCTGCCCTGGCCCACCCTGTCCTCCGCCCGGCACCTGCCCGTCCTCTGTCCGGCGTCCGCCTGTCCTCTGTCGGGCGTCTGCCCGCTCCTGTCCTCAAACTGATTCGGGTACCTTGGGTTTCCTGCTCGCGTTCCCACCGCCCACCGTTACAACAGATAATCCTGAGTGTTTTGATTCGATATTCAGCTGAGCACTTCAAACGGTATTCGGATCGGTGTTCGGTTGTAAGCATAGCTTGCACAACAGCTTGCATGACGGATTGCTCGCAGTTTCCCGCTCGGCTGAGCGACAGCATGCCCAACCACACGGTGGAGGGAGCGAGAAGAGCAGGGCGGAGGCAAAGGAGTTGGGTGCCGAGGAGCAGCCGGGTGCCGGGGGGCTCTACCGCTGTTCCTGACCACACGCAGATGAGGAGTAGAGGGGGGGGGGCTCGATTTCCTCTGTACTTTCGTTTGTTATTTCCTTATTGCGTGATATATCTTATTGGGACTGCCCTGGATGGAGGGTACAGAGTACGATTAAACAGAAAAAAAACAAAAATGCCCGACTGCATACCGGATGGCTTCAAGACCTAGTTCCGCCACACATCTGCCATGTAGCCACACCTCTGCCATGTAGACTCGAATTGCTCTGGTTGCGCGTGTTCCTGTAGTGGCGCTCACTCTTCCCAGGCATGAGCCACTATTGAGTCCAGTGCTACCGAGCACTACAGGATCAGTCAAGACTATGCTTCATATTGGCTTTGTCAATCACCAAGTTGACATGGCGTATGCGCTGCATCATAGTCTCTGTAAGCTCCCGCACACGCTGGGCAGACCTGGGCGGACCCCAGAGTAACTGGAAAACCGACAACCAGCACCCGCTGGAGAGCCGAGCTCAGTGGTGGACAGCATCGGCATGAATGGCCCACGAGACCGAACGAAGACGACTGTAGTGGCAGGCGGGCAAGGAGCGACAGTCAAAGCGGGCAGGCTGGTTGCGGGCGGTGGGCGACGTGCAACGGATGGAGGGAAACAGGCAAGCGAACACTGAACGAGTGTTTAAAACATGTACACCACTATAGTCTAGATAGGCTGTATGCGAGTATGAGTAAACCAAAAAAAAGACAGGTCACGATTCCAAACCTTCTCGCCAGAACCTTCCAGACGTCGAGGCCTGCACCACATGGGTGAGCGGCATGCCGTCAGCGACATAGTCCGCGTTTGGGCAAGTGGCGGGTGGGCAAGTGGCGGGCGGGCAAGTGGCGGGCGGGCAAGTGGCGGGCGACCCTGACAGCGGGCGGGCAAGTGGCGGGCGACACAATCAGCGGGCGGGCAAGTGGCGAACAATGAGCGACGCGGTCCACGGGTCGCGGGTCGCGAGTGGCAGGGAGATCAGGACAGGAGCAGGATCGGGATAGGACATGGTGAGGTGAAGAGAGGCGAGGCGATGTAAGAGTGGAGGTGATGGGCTCAAAAAGCTGTTGCGTGACACTGGTGGACTCGCACCACGACATGCGATCCGACATGCGATCCGACATGCGATCCGACATGTGATCCGACATGTGATCTGGCAACATGTGATATGACATATGTGATCTGGCGACATGTGATCTGGCGACATGTGATCTGGCGACATGTGATCTGGCGACATGTGATCTAACATCATGTGATCCAGGTGACATGTGATCTGGCGACACGTGATCTAGCGACATGTGATCTGACGACATGCGGGGTAATAAAAATTTCGTACGCACGCTCTATGTCGCTCTACGTTCCCGTCCCTCTCGACTGACCGTGTCACTCGCCAATCGTCACCCGTCACCCATCACCTGTCACCCGGCACTCGTTATTCCATTCTTTATCTATATCTTCTACAAAACACAATTGAGCGTCCAAATGCCACCCAGCAAAAGAAAGCCAAAGGTTCGTGTCCATTTCTTGGGATTCCCAGGGATGGGGGGAATAGGTGCAAAGTCAGCATTGGTTTCTGTGGGGAAAGTTACTGAATATGTGTGTGATGGTGCTGCGCAGCTGGTATTTCCACGAAATCTGCCAAGTGCTAGTGGCACCCACGGAAATGGTGAGGGGGGAAGTGTTATGGGGCAGTACGGAGCCGCAGATGCTGGCAGACCCGGCGGGAATTCCGATAATGCAGATTTGGACTACGAGGTTGATGGGGAGCCGGAGTTGATCATTAGCCAAAGAACCAGATTGTCAGTGAATCAGCGTACACGGTAAGCGGAAAACTGGCAACACACCGAAGCAATACTTGCCGATATGATGCTGAAGGACAGACTTCCGGACCCATGCAGTTGCACCCAAGATGATATTGTTACTGTGCGTATAATCGATCTCAATTCGTATACACACAACGAATTCCAATACTGCAATTGCCCCCGATCCTCCAGCTGTCTCCTCAAGGAGGGCTACTTCCGATGTGCACCAAAAAAACCGAAGATTGCGTTTTCGATCCGGCCCCTGCAGCTGTTACACAAGCAGTCTGTGCTTGGATATGTCTCGAGAAGTGCTTGGTCAGGTGGTCTTCAAGCATTATTTGAGCACGAGAAGAAGGTTGCGTTACCGGCCTTTGAAAGAGAAGTAAGTACACCACTGGATAGTTTAGCACCACTGAATACTGAAAAGTGTAGCTGCGTGATGCCTACCACCACTGGCTCGCAGTGAAGTCTCGGGAAGACACAATGGTGGCGGATTCATTGGAACGTCAGAACGGTGGCACCTGGCAACTTGAGGCAGTTTCCAAACATTGCCCTGCATGCTTTGACATCTCACCGGGTGAGGACAATACCATAACCATCTCCATCGACGGCAACCAGCAGCATATACACTTCAAGGACAAATCACCATATGAGTATGAGAAGCTGCCCCCAAAACTTTTCGTGGACTATGGATGCCACAGGTTTGATCTGGCAGAGTGTACTACACAACAAGTGGGATGTGGAAATAATTTCAAGGCAACAAGTGGCTGGAACAAAGCAGAAGCCGTAGCGCAGTCGAAAAAGGCCTTAGATGAGACTGGACTAATGGCTGCCACCTGCTTTCCAGGCACAAATCTCCGATTCATGAATGTCTATGGCTGTAATGAGCGGTAAAGCCATGTAATTCGTTTGTTGGAATCAATCGAAGCCGATTGCCCAGATTCTGGACAGATCCAGCTTTGCTATGGTGTTGCCTGTGCATTTGAACCCTCTCTGCGCCGCCATGATGCACCCTGGGTAGATGAAGTGCAGGTCAGTATGTACGGGTGCAAATCTGACTGGATATCGTCTAACCACTAGCAGGTACGGATCGGCAGATTTCATCTTTATGGACACGAGATGAGATGCCATGTCCTGTACAATCTCTTAAGAACTAAGGGATTTGGACTAATGGTCGGCGAGGAGGTTGAGCAACTCTGGTTCATGTTGAAAGGACTGATCAAAACTGGACGGGTGTCGTCTGGCCTGCGAAGATCCCAGTACATTGATACCAGTGGTAGAGGTTCCCTTTTTATTTGTTACAGTTCTTTACTGATTGATTTGGTGAAGCAGAATACCTAGCAAATTGTAGTCGAGAGAGAATTGGCTACAACATCTCACATCCCAGAAAGAAAATGCGTGCGGTACTACAGATTAACAATACCATTTTGCAACGTGTGGTAGCATGACGGTACCACACCGTACCGACAAGAGTGGCAGTGTACATCCCCAGCAACCGGTTACCCTAGCATATCTCAATGAACAGGAAGCAGATCAAGTAGCCTACTATCGGGATTACCACCAGTACGTGCACATCTGTGAGGCCTACTGATTGGTATTCACACCTACTTATCATGCGTAGAACTAGAGCGCAAGTAGACGATATCAGCGAGGCACAGTGGCTACAACGAGAAATTGTGAAGCAGGTCACAGAACATCGAGTAGAACTGGATGTCCTACATCATCGCATCCAAAGTGGAAAAATGGCTAGGACATTCATCAATCGACTCAACAGACGGTGGAAACCTCTCGAATGGCTGGTGTCGAAATACAACATCCAAGTTGCAAAACCTGTGTTCCAGGCAAAACTAAGTCCCCTCTCGCTACTGGTTCTTAAGGATGATGGTATCTGCGACTATGATGGTGAGATCTGGGATATCGATAGACTGATGTGCAGTTCGGATTGTGCTGTTCACAATTTTGTGCGAGAGGGTATAGAAGCACAACATCGCATCAAGCGTGCCGAAGAAGAGCAGGCCAAACTGCTCCTCCAGATTCACCGAGTTTGTCGATGGGCCGGCCGACAATCTGAGATACTTCTTCGGATACTGGAAGGACAGCATGTATATCCTGCCGTAGGATACACTCGTAAGTGCCTGGAACTGCTGTTTTTTTCAAGGTTTCGGACTGTACAGCTCGACAGGGCAAACTCCTTCCGCCTGGATATCGGTGACCATGAGCAACTCCTTGGTGTTGAGGGGAGAATTCAGGCAGTGTTAGCTGCAGTACAGGTGGGTGGTGCAGTGGAGGGGCCACGTGAGCCTGAAGGCATCAATGTGGATGGGGATGAAGATAAGCAGGAGGGTGAGGGGGTGGGTGAGGAGGAGGATAGAGATGACATTGAAGAGGAGGAAATGGGGGAGGTTGTCATGCACGCATTGGCGGAAGAGCTACAAAACGAAGTAGCTGGGGAGGTAGAGGTGCAGCTGTAGCAGATTGATAGAGTCGTTCAAAAAAGTGGACGCCCGTGTGGGAGAAGGGGCGCACAGCTTGAGATCCTTTTCATTGTCAATCTTTGTTAAAATTGAAATGTAATACAAACGCAACGTGATAAACCCCCGGACATCTGTCAGCGCCCATCATCTGTAGTCATTCCCCCCACAGGAGAGGAGGGCTTCTTCTTGCAAACTCGCAGTCTTTATCTGACGGGCTCTGCCAGATATCGGCCGCCCATGATGTAAACCACCACGGCGAGTGGAGGAGGATGGCCGTGGCTCGCAAGCTCCCATTTATATCCGAGGCCGCCGCTCATGTAAAGTCACTCACCAGAGGGTGGAGGATGGCCGGGGCTCGCAAGCTCACATTCATATCCGAGGCCGCTGCTCATGTAAAGATACTCACCGGAGGGAAGATGGTGGCCGTGGCTTGCAACCTCACATTTATATCCGAGGCTGCTGCTCGTGTAAAGTCACTCACCAGAGGGAGGAGGATGGCCGTGGCTCGCAAGCTCACATTCATATCCTAGGCTGCCGCTCATGTAAAGATACTCACTGGAGGGAGGATGGTGGCCGTGGCTCGCAACCTCACAGTCTTTATCCGATGGGCGCCACTCGACATCCGCCGCCGGTTATATGAAGCCACTCAGCCAGGTGAGAAGGATTGCTATGGCTTGCAAGCTCCCAGTCTTCATCCAACGGGCGACGCTCGACATCCGCCGCCAGTCGTATGAAGCCACTCGGCGAGGCAAGAAGAATTGCTGTGGCTCGCAAGCTCCCATTTATATCTGAGGCCGCCGCTCATGTAAAGTCACTCACTAGAGGGAGGCGGATGGCCGCAGCTTGCAAGCTCACATTTATATCCGAGGCCGCCACTCATGTAAAGATACTCACTGGAGGTAGGATGGTGGCCGTGGCTCGCAACCTCCCAATCTTTATCCAGTGGGTGCTGTTCAACATCCGCCGCCGCGCATCACATTTTCCGGGACAGGCCTGGGCGGAGGGCAAAGGGGTGCTAGCAGTGTGCCGCCACTGCACAGACCGTGGACAGGAACTGGACTGTACATGATCTCGCCATGATCTCCGTAGGTTGCACGCGAGTAATAAATAAACCAAAAAAAAACGAAACAAAATCGACATCCGCTGCCGGTCATGTGATGCCAATCGCAGGTGAGATGGGTGGCCGTGACTCGCAAGCTCCCAGTCTTATCCGACAGACGCTCATTAATATCCCCGCTGCTGGTTCATGATCAGGGAAATGTTTGCAGACAAGCGGTGCACGGGAGCAGTTCTGAATTTCTTGAGAACGACAAGGGTGGGGGCGAGGACGGGGCTACCAGACCCGGGGGGGGAGAGGGAGGAGGGAGATACACAGTCTCCTTAGTTACGCTTTCTTTCTGTCTTTCTCTCTTTCCTTCCTCTTTCCTTTCCTACTGTCTTTCTCACTTTCCTTCTTATCCTGGGACAGGCCAGGCGGGGGCAGGGGGAGTTGCCGCGAGCCGCTGGCGGACAGTTCGAGGGTGCAGCTGACGGCGAACAGGAAAGGACTGTATATATTATTGTCATGATCCAATAGGGTCGCACACGATCAATGAAGGATCATCATCATCATCAATATCCCCGCTGCTCAAGTAGTGTCACTCGACAGAGGTGAATGGCCATGGCACGCAAGCTCCCAATCATATCCGTCGGACGCAATAAATGAAGTCTCTAGCTCTCCCAATTGTATCCGAGGCCTTCGCTCCTGGGTAGTCACTTACCGGAGGGCGGATGATGGCTGTGGCTCCCAAGCTCACGGTCTTTGTCGGATGGGCGCCGCTCGATATCCGCCGCCCGTGGTGCAAAGCCTCTCGGCGACGGGACGAGGATAGCTGTGGCTCACAAGCTCTCATTCATATCCGAGGCCGCCGCTCGTGTAAAATCACTCACCAGAGCGAGGAGGATGGCCGAGTCTCGCAAGCTCTCAGTCATATCAGAGGCCACCTCTAGTGCTGTGTCACTCACCGGAGCGCCGGAGTGAGGATGATGGCCGTGGCGCGCAATCTCCCAGTCATATCCGAAGCTGCCGCTCATGTAAAGTCTCTCAGCGAAAGGAGGATGCGCTCGCAAGCTCCCAGTCTTTATCCAAGAGCGCCGCTTGACATCCGCCGCCTGTCATGTGAAGCCACAGGCGAGGTGAGGAGTATGGCTGTGGCTCGCAAGCTCCCAGTTATATCCGAGGCCGCCACTCATGTAAAGTCACTCACCGGAGGGAGTAGGATGGGGATGGCTCGCAAACTCCCAGTCATATCCGAGGCAGCCGCTCATGCAAAGACACTTACCAGAGGAAGGGTAGTGGCCGAGACTCGCAAGCTCCCAGTCTTTATCCGATGGGCGCTGCTCGGTATCCCTCACCAGTCATGTGAAGCCACCAGCGAGGTGAGGAGTATGGCTGTGGCTCGCAAGCTCTCAGTTATATCTGAGGCCGCTGCACATGTAAAGACACTCACCGCCACCGGAGGGAGGATGATGGCCGAGACTCGCAAGCTCCCAGTCTTTATCTGCCGGGCGTCGCCCGATATCGGCCGCCAGTGGTGTAAAGCTACTCGGTGATGGAAGGAGGATGGCTGTGGCTCACTAGCTCTTAGTCATATCCAAGGTGGCTGCTCATGTAAAGTCACTTATCAAAGGGAGTAGGACTGCCATGGCTCACAAGCTCCCCGTCTTATCCGAGGCTGCCGCTCAAGAAGAGTCACCCACCGGAGCAAGGTTGATGGCTGTCTGCGGCTCGTAAGCACCCTCTCTTATCCGACAGCCACCACTTGATATCCCTACCTCTCTTGTAAGAGGGGAGGAGGATGGCTATGGCTCGCACTCCTCCGGACCTGACCCTCACGCTCACTCAGTCTTTACCCCACTGCCGGCGCGCAATATCCCCCGCGTCTCAATTAAAGCTGCTCGCCATGGGAGGTGGATGGCGTGGGACGAAGCACATAGCTGGACGCAGGAGAGAGTTTGGGGAAAGATGTATAGGATGCAGAAGCGTACGAGCAGAGAAGTGGAGTGGCCTCGGGCGGCTGGTGGGATGTTTCCACCAGATCAGAACGGGCCACTGTCACGGGACAGTATTTGAAGTGAACGAGGAACAAGGAAACGGCGGAGTGCAGATGATGCAAGTAGAAGGTGCAGATGCAGGAGCATCTGCTTAAGCATTGCAGATGCCGGAAAATGCAGCAGAAGATCCTGTAGACTGAGGTCCAGAAGGAGGCAGGATGGGGAAAAACCGCCACAAGATCCGAAACCGGCTAGCTGATGAGTGGTGCGCCCGATCAATACTGGACCCCCTGTGCACAACAGAGGTGGGGCGCAGGACTGGGCCGCGAGGAGCATCACCGAAGCCAAACAAGAACGAGGGGAGGGCGAGTGGGGCGCAGGAGATGAGTAGGGGAAAACAGTGATCTTTTTCTTGTTCTGCTCTCCTTAATACAGGAGCTTCAGTTTCCTTCTTTCCATTGTTTCGGTCTTTTTGAGTGATTTCCTTCTCTTTCCCTATTGGGACAGGTCAGGCGGGGACAGGAAGTAGCAGCAGACCGCTGACAGACTGCGAGAGGTTGCGGCGGACAGTAAATGGGAGAGTACTGTAAATAATATTGCCATGACCCAACAGGGCCGCGGGCAATCAATGAAGCATCATCATCCCAGTCTTATCCGATGGCCACCCCTCAATACCCCCACTGCTGATGTAAAGTGACTCACTAATGATGGGGGCTGGCCATGGCACGCAAGCTCGCATGCAGCCCCTCTCCCCAGACCATCCACCCGAGCTCATTCTGTCCTTGTTTGATCCACGTCTTCACTGCGATCTGGCCTGCAGGTCAGCTCCACGTCTCTGCCCACCTCTTGAAGGTCTCCTGCCAAATGCTCGTGAGGGACCTGGTAAGGGCATGGGTCGCCTTCCCGACCTGTCTGCATAGCCAAACTACTTGGCACCACTGGCGTCCGGTCCGTTGGCTGTCGGAGGGGTCTATTGCTCTGACAGATATAAGTCCATTCCGCTGACCACTGATTGATTCAGTGTTTTGGCAAGTTCAATGCTACTGATGCCATGTGGTTACAACTTGAAGGTTTTTTTTTTGTTTAATCATACTTGCATTCGACCTATATAGATCATAGCGGCGTCATTTTGCCCGGTTCCCCTCTCCGCAGTCCGCCCCGTGGCGGCACATTGCAAGCTCCCCTTTGCCCTCCGCCCAGGCCTGGCTACAACTTGGAGAGATATGTGACCACTACACTTCCACGTCACCAATCAAGATATTCTATTTTATTGACTCGAGTCATTCCCTTTCATTGATTCGAGTCATTTACTTTTATTGACTTGTGTCATTCCCTTTTGTTGACTAGAGTCATCCTTTCTATTGACTCAAGTGATCGTATTTTATTGAGTCCAGTCATTCCATTTTATTGACTCAAAACATCTTATTTTATTAACTTGAATCATCTTTTCCAATGACGTGTGTTATCTTATTTTATTGACTCGAGTCATTCCCATTTATTGACTCGAGTCATTCCCTTTTATTGACTCAAGTCATTACGTTTCATTGACTCGCATCATCTTTTCTATCGACTTGGGTCATCTTATTTTAAGACAGCTCAAGTCATTTCATTTTATGACTCGAGTCATTCCATTTTATTGACAAGTCATTTTATTTCATTGATTCGCGTCAATCCCTTTCATTGACTCCAGTTATTCTATTTTATTGACTCAAGCCATCTCTTCTATTGACTTAAGTCAATAAACAAAATTGCTTGATTCAAGAAATTGAGTGAATGAAGCCAATACATAAAATTACCAGACTCGCTAAATAGCGATTAGAGAACACCAGCCTCTTCTGGCTGCCCTCTGGCCAATAAAGTGTCGCTAGATTTAATTATTTGCAGCGCTTCCCATTGTCGTGGAATTTTAGTCCGCCGGCTTGGCGTGAAAACACAGGTGAAAATGGCTCCACCCACAGTGCCGCTCGCCACGCAACCAAAAACCCCTTTTTTTTTAATCTGACTTTAGAAATTGAAAATCAAGATAGTTATCTAGTGTTTCTAATGTTGCAACAATTTTTAAATTATGTGGTTGTGGTTGGAGTAGGGGGCTGAAAAACAGTTGGTGCAGGTATGGGCTACGGCCTCCCGAATTGGACCTACTGTGGTGCAGGTTAGGTGGGTTGGAATAGGAAAGGTGGATATGACGATCATGCAGTCAATGGATGAGGATCTATATAGTAGAGTAGGAATTGAGGTTATTGATGGTGCTGGGCCAAGCTCATAATCTGCCGGAAATAGTGAAGAATAGAGTGACAGCGCTGGCAGGGATACGACAAGTGATTGAATAGTCCGGTACCGTCTATTAACGCCGCATACTGATACTGTTAGACTGGGGTCCGAATCGGCACTGGAGTCAAAGAATCAACAAATAGGTTCACAAAGCATGGGTGTGTATCAGTCAGGTAGTCTCACGTGACTCTTCGCCAAGTCCGTCATCAACCATCACTTCGCTCGTGCTCTGTAATAATTAATTTCTTTCACCCAGGGTCTGGAAGGAAAAGTCTGACCCTCCAAATCCCCGAACTCCAGACAACACCCCGACTCAGAAATCAGTACCCGAAACCCTTCCAAGAATTTTGCCAAAGCCTGCTCACCACAATTCTGAAAGCCCAATGTGAAAAAAATAATAATCTCTGAGGGGTGATAGTATTTTGTTGATGAGGAGAGAGCTAGGAAATTTGGAAAAAGTCCATTCGCATCTAAGTCGTTAACTACCATATAAACCCGGATAAGAGTCCTACATTTGAAAATGGTTTAGCGCGCCTTGGCGCGCGCTAGTGCGCTTCGGGTTAGCGCCCCTGCGGCAATAAAACGTCACTTAATTTGGAGGTTGGGAGGCTGAAGCTCCCCAGCGCATCTGAGCACCATCATGAGAATGTTAGAGGTAGGTCTATACAAATTCCCACAGAAATCAAGTCAACAGGCATCACAAAGGCAATAATGGAACCCAGCGAAGCTGATTTCACTACACCAAACGCACTTGACACCGCCATATTGCAATTCACCGCTCTCGTTCTTTCACCGCCACTTCAAGAAGCTACCGGCAAACCTTTCAACGATTTAGACGACGATGATGAACTTTCGAAGCTAGTTGTCCCTCCACCTCTATCACCTCGTAAGCCGAAACCGAAGACCGGCCAGAAGAGACAGACAACCGCAGACCTCGCGCGCAAGTTTCCATCTCCGACTACACATCCCACTCGCAAGAAACAAGTGTTTACAACGGAAGTTAAATTGGGAGTCCTGTCATATGCGACATATGGTACGGTAGATGATGGCAAAGGTGGTCTATGAGCTCCGAAGGCTAAGGAGGTGTGTACACGTTACAACCTGAAGAATATACGATATTTGCACAGATGGCGGCAGGAGGAAGAGACATTACTTTTGATGAAGCCTCTGCAGAAAAGACACCGACCATCTCGAGGATGTTGGCCTAAGCTTCAGAAGGCATTGGTACAAGCGCTTGCTGAACGGCGGAAGGAAGGTAAGACTGTATGGAAGAAATGGTTCGAACGGACGGCCAAGGCATTATATCTTCAACTTTACCCAACCAGTCCTACAATATTTGTAGTTTCCAATGGCTGGTTCAATCGATTCCTCGCTCAAAATGTGATTTCCATTCGTATTGTCACGAATAAAGCTCAGCAGACACTGACGGATTACTGTACAATGATCGTTTCTTTCCTCTGTTTTAAGTGGCGGAACTCTCAGCTGCGGAACGGTATGGAAGATACAGCGTTGCAGTCCGTAATCACAGTCGGTTGCTATCTTCTTTCGAATATTCTCAATATGGACCAAACACCGCTCCCTTGGGAGTATCTTGAAGGGAAGACCTATGAATTCAAAGGGAGTAAGACTGTGTGGGTTCGTGCACAGAGATCATGGTGGGATAAGCAGCAAGCAACAATACAGCTCACGATTTTTGCCAACGGTATCGATCGTGTCATGCCTCTCATCATCTTTCGTGGTATCGAGGACAACACTTCCACCCCTCGCAGACGAGAAGAGAAACTATTAGATCCTCGAGTAGTGGATAAATTCAATCCAAAAGAATACGTCAACTCTACGATCATGATGTTTTGGCTTGAATTTATGCTCCTCCCTATCCTCCGCACCTGACCCACCCTCCTAGTTATGGATCTTTTCAAGTCTCACAGTACACAAGAAATCAAAGATTGGCTATGCACTCATGGAATTGTGCCATCACTGGTTCCCGGCGGTTGTATGGGACTTGTTCAACCCCTTGATGTGTCAGTGAACTGCCCATTCAAAGATATTCTCAAGCAAGTCATCGACGACACAGTTGATCTTGATGAGAGCCAGCCAACGCCTGCCGCAGGGAAGAAGGATTGGCAGTCTGTCGCAAGCAAGATGAGGGTTATGATGACAAAGTGTGTGGGCGAGGCTTGGGAGATCTTTAACCGGGAGAAGCGCGATGTTGTTATCCGGAGTTTTCGATGCCTGGGCATTGCTCTTCCCATTGATGGTTCCTGCGACAACGAAATTTCAATTAAAGAGCTCGACACCAGCGTATTAGCGGAGCGACTCAAGAAATGGGAACGTACACCCACTGTTGATAGCTCATCTGAGGGAACCAGCAACAATCTAGAGACAGACACCAGCAATGAAGACGAACTCCTCTTGGCAGACTTGCCACTCTCAACACACATGATCACTGCAAGCGGATCCGGGCTCCTGAAATCACCCAGTGATAATAGTGATGATGATACTCCTTTAAAAACAACTATAAGAGGGAACCGCCGTGGGCGTCCAAGGGGCCGTGGGCGAGGGTCTCAAAGGTCCAGAGGCAAATCTTGTAATAATTCCAGGTTTCCTAGCCCTCTGTATCTGACTAAATTAATGGATATCAAACCACTCATAGCTGCCCACTCTTCCTCAGCAGGCTTAGGGCGCATCTCAGCAGGCTCGGTGGGCTCGGCACATGCATTCTTCATAGGCACCCCCTCGGCAGGTTCAGTGGACACGCTCTCGACAGGATCGGCACACACGCCCTCAGCAGGCTCGGCGGAGGCGCCCTCGGCAGATTCAGCGGGTTCGGTGCACACACTTTCTGCGGATGCCTTCTCGGCACGGACGGTGGGTACAAGCAGCGGGAAACTTCCTGTTGAACCAGTAAGTTTAGCTAGAAGAAGTAAGAGACTAGAAGGAGTGCGTAGGCAGTATGTAGTTGAAGAGCTGTTCCCTAGTATCACTGATGATGAAGACGATGATGATGGTGTGGAATTCTGTTGGAGAGGCGAGGTTTGAAACTGTATATAGTGTACCTGACAATATCACAGGATTTTTGCGCTAGTGAATCTGATACTGACTAAGCGCAGCGCGCGCTACGGGTGCGCCAAGATTGCCAAGTGCGGCGCTAACCAATTACAAAAGTAGGACTCTTATCCAGGTTTATACAGTACTATAGAAATACTTTCTAGTCCACCTTCTTTGGTTTGTTCTTAGAGCCCAATGGGCGGCCTCGTTTTCGCTTTGACACTTTGGGTATCAGGCCAACTGGGGGTTCGTTACGCTTGACCGGGAGTATCGGATCAGAGGTATACAGATGTTCGTCGGGCTGGCAGGTTTGTGCCATGCCTAATACGCTATTGGAGTACTGTAATCTTCCTTCACTCTGTCGGTTACGGGTCCGTGTTGTCTCCCTCTCGGACTGCGATTTCTGTAGGGCCTCAGTTCGTATCATAGGGCTCTTCTCTTTCTTTGCCCATAGCTCAAGGTCCAATTCTCGCAACTCGTCATTCACAGCTTTCATTTTCCTGGAGATGGTGGGGGGTGCACTCATGATCTGATTGGCATCGTACAATGGCTTCTCTGGTGGAATAGTGTATACCGCACCTGATATCTGAGTACCATATTGAGGCATATCAGCTTTGGAAACAGTGTCCTGAATAACTGCCAAAACTTGCAATAGCCCATCGCCAATGGCAGTGTATTGGCCAAGTGGGAGTTTCTGAGAAAGATTTGTCAAATGCTCGACACTTCAGAGGCTTAGAGCTTTCGAAGCTGCCAGGTCTATCCACGTATCAGGAAAAAGTTGCTTCTCGTCCAGGTGGTCATTTCGACTGTATACCAAGCTGTTTCTGTGACACTCCAAAGCTAGACATACTGCAAGACCGATCCTGTGAACTGAGTCGGCTGACATCTTGGGAGGAAGTTCAAGGTTTTCAACAGTACCGTTGTCAGCTTCCTTGACCTCTCTATACTCACCGTAGACATTTCTGAAAGGCGTAGTGTGCACTACTGGATAGCCGAGCCAGCTGGTGGGATTGATACCTGATTTCCGAAAGGAGTGATCACACCAAGGTTGTCCATGTTTCGATAGAATCCGAGGATCTGCGCAAGACTGGTAGTAATCCATCACTACCTGTCATATGCAACCTTGAGAGTTGACATACCACAACATATGGCTTTCACAATCTTTTTTGCTTCTTGGAGAATCAGCTGCTGTGGCCAGCGTGCTCATATGTTGCTTGACTTTCACGAATTCTGATTCCACATCACGACTGCCACTGAGTGGTGAGCCTTCTGGCTGTTGGTACTGTGGCTCGTAAAACAGGACTGCTATAGTCCTAATTTTCGGATCTCGGCCTACACGACCTGCATGTTGCCACCAGCAGTTCATCGTTAAATATTTGGAGAGTTTCCATTGGATGGTGCGTTCAATATCAGGGATATCAAGCCCCATTCCAACCGCTTCAGTGCAAACGAAATATCAGCAAACACCTTTTCGGAATAACGATAGCATCTGGTGTAGTCCTTTGCTACTTAAGGCACTATGATACTCTTGGATGATTTCCCCTGCCCAGGTGCATGATTCTGACTGACACCAGAGTGGAAACAACCCTTGTAACTGGGTTACTATGGAGCAGCATTTTCCGCGATCGTCGACGAATATGAGAGTCTTGGACAAGCTTAGTGGGTTGAACCCACGATCGTTAGGCCCATTCCATTCGCGTGTGGCTTCGGGTACCAAATCCATTAGCGGCTTCATGCTGGCTTCTTCTCCGCGAGCCAACGGAATGGTAAATAGGGTAATTTGCGTCGGTCAACGCCCATTGAACACAGGATGGAATTTCGGTTTAGGAAGAGACTTTTATGGATATACTCCAGTGTAGTTGCTGGCAGTGTCACGGAAACGCCAAGAATTGGAATATCTGAAAAGCGGGTGCGTAGGAGTCCAAGATTACGGTACCGGGGACAAAATATTCTCCTATCAATCAAAATTCAGTAAATGTGAACTGAAAGAACCATGTAATATGACCAACCACTCATGAACTAGGTGCACCTCATCTATAACAATGTATCGGAGTTTGCAGAAGAAATTTGGCAGTCTTCCTTGCTTGTCCTCGGAAACCAGAGACTTCAAGACCTCATTATCCATCGATGTGAACTCGGCAGTCAGAAACACGATTGAGAATTCTCTGCATCGAATGGCCTTGATGATCCCCTGATTTGCTTTGATTGTTTCTGTGCATAGGTGTACTGTGTCACGGCGCAGGTTCCGGCACTCGATTTGGGTTTGGTTGTTTGATTTCGTGGTTGATGCCGGCACCTCGCTCCGGATGTCTCGATCTCGGAAAAAGTGTCGTCACCTAGCTCCGGATGTCGCGATCTTGGAAAGAGTGTCGTCACCATGCTCCGGATGTCTCGATCTTGGAATGGGTGTCGGTTACGGGCCCCAGTTGCATAAGAGAAGGTTGTATGAGTTGCGTGGTTATGAGCACATATGTGAGTATGAGTACATATGTGAGTTGTGCGGGTATGAGTAGGAGGATGTATGGGAGTTGCGAGAACTGTGTATATAAGGAGGGCTGTCTCCCGTGTTTTGTCTTCTTCTTCTCTTCATGCAACCTCTTGTATTCTATTCAGAATATCAACCTTGCTTCCATTTCCTCCGTTTCCTGTGATTCCTTCGTTTCGTCGACGCTCGTCTAGCGCCGACCGTCTCTGTCCCACACATCAGTCCAATGCTGTCCGTCTCTCTGTACGACACATCCGTCTTACGCTGTCCGTCTCCCTGTTCGACACGTCCATCTGACGCTGTCCGTCTCCCTGTCCGACACGTCCATCTGACGCTGTCCGTCTCTGTCGACACGTCCGTTTGACGCTGTCCGTTCCTGTTCCCATTGCTGTTGGAAACACCCGTTGACGTTCCCGTTCCCGTTCCCGTTCCCGTTCCCGTTCCCATTCCCGTTCCTGTTCCCACCCCACTTCCGCTCCCGCTCTCGCGGCGTCACTCGAACTCACTCGAGTACTGTGACACTGGGGTTGTGGCGGAACTGGAGTGTGTAGAGAATCAAAGGTAATCAGGCTACTTTCGATAATTGACAACGGAATAATCTTAGATATTGTGTGTGGGTTTGGTGTGGTTTCGGCGGTAGTGTTGGTGAGGATGTTCGTGCTGATTTCTCCCTGTTGAGGCGAGAAATCCCTTTCTTTTTTATCGGCGAGCACCCGAGTGAGAAGTGGTGATCTGGGCCGTTCTTTTTCGAGGCAGCTGCGTGCCTTCGGAGAGACATGGGTGAGTCGGACTTGGGTTTCCCTGAGGTGTCTGCACCTCTGAGGGAACGTGGGTGGATTCATTGGTTGTGGTCGGGGTGTAGATAAGATAGATGAGGTTCCGTTTGTTTTGCTGCATGTGTGATGCGGCCGAGCAGGGCATGCAGCTGTGTTAAGAGGCTGTCTGCTCCGATCGTGGTGGAGAGTGTTCTCCGATCGTGGTGGAGAGACATGGTCGCCTAGCTGTGCCTGTTCGTTTGCACAAATTGTTCTCCCTCATCTCCGGAGTTCCAACTCCTTCGGCCGGTGTCTCGACCAAGGGCTAGACTCCGTTCCTTATCTCCCGCCTAGACTCTCTGATTCTTTAGCCACGGCCTAAGCCTCCCTGATCCTTTAGCCCCGGCCTAAGCCTCCTCGTCCTCAGCCACTGGATCTTTTCTATCTAGGCTACGTACTCGTGATATGACGTCCAGGTGTAACACTACCTCCCCTCCCCCTTAGCCTCTTCCCGAGTGCTTGATCTTTTTCTATCTAAGTAGCCCGTCTTTTTTCTGACCATAGGTTTCTTTCAATGCCGAAGTTCCTTCAGCGTCACGGACTGCAGTCCTCCTCCCCTGCAGCCCTCCCAGTCACCGGATCAGGGTTCTTCGCTCAGAACGTGCCTGTAATCCGTCGGTATGACTGGGCCCTCAGAGCAAGCCGATGCGTGCTCTTACTGTCGTGGCATATTGAGTCGTACTCGCCTCCGCGCTGCGTCAAGGCTTGGCCGGCCTGGTGAGGTTCCAGGGTCGCAGTTGGCCCAGGGAATCGGGAGAGGCATGGTGTCCTTCGTGCTAGTGACCCGTATACTCAGCAGTGACCGCGCCCATGTCCTTCCGGGGGGAGACTAGTATGCTAGAGCAGTGACAGCGCTGTCGGGGACTCACTTCACCGCTTATGTGCCATCTGCGCCAGTTCCATCGGTCCGAGTCGGTCGCCGAGAGTTCGATACATCTGTTCTGAACGATTTTCCTGACTCTGAATGGTTTCGGCCACTTGCATTCCTCGTCGGGCGCCTGGTCAGCGGCTTCCCGTGGTTGCCCAAGAACTGGGTCTTTTTGTTGGTCGTGATACTTTGGTGCTGAAGTCCTCCGCCCCTTCAGCCCACTACCGCCAGGTCCTCGGTGGAACTGGTCTAGCCCTCAGTGAGCCGGTAGTCCCTTGGCGCATCTGGATTTCGTCGATGAAACTCCCGGAGTTTCTCCAGGCCGCCTACTGAAAAGTTGTCGAATGGCTCTTCCGTCCAATCTTTGCATTCTGGATGGTCGAGCCATTGGACAAAGTAGAGGATTCGTTTGTTATTGCCTCGCCCTCGCTCGGCCGACAACATTACCTCCTCGACATCATATTCCTCCGATTGCTCGATGTCGTCTGCCTCTCGCAGTATTTTGGCCGGATCGGGTGGTGCTCCGTATTCGCTGGTTCGATAGGGCTCGAGCAGCGAGATGTGGAAGACATTGTGGATCTTCCACTTCTGAGGCAGTGTGAGGCGGACGGCCAGTGGGGAGACGATTTTCTCAACTTGGTAAGGACCATGATTTTTGTAATCCAATTTCCTCGAGGGACGGCGCGTTTTAACGTTGCGCCCGCTGAGCATCACTAAGTCTCCCACTTGGTAGGCTGGCGGCTCCTTTCTGTCCGGGTCGGTGTAGTGGCGCATTCTTTCTTGCGCTGCTTCCAGCCCTTTCCGGGATTTGTCATGTACCGTTTGCATCCAGTGAGCGTATACCGTACTGGCCGGGTTCAGAGGTTCGGAGGACGGTGAGTCGATCGTTGCGGGGTGGCAGCCGTAGTTAGCGTAGAAAGGCGACATTCCATTTCCGATCGTGACCGAATTGTTGTAAGCAAATTCCGCCATTGGGAGCAACGATACCCAGTTTTCCTGTTCTTGGTTGACGAACGCTCGAAGGTAGGTCTCAATTGTCTGGTTGAGGTGCTCCGTTTGTCCGTCTATCTGTGGGTGGAATACGGTTGACATTCAGGGTCGGATGCTTAGTATTTCGAGGAACTCCTTCCATGGCTCCAAGGTGATCCGTGAATCCCGGTCTGACACAATGTCAGTGGGCAACCCATGGAACTTCCATACTTCCCGTGTGAATATTTTTGCTAGGTCCGATGCCGTTTTTACTCGGAGTGGGATGAAGTGTGCCATCTTGGTGAATTGGTCTATGACTACCCATAGCTGGTTACGTCCTTCCGAGGGTGGTAAGTTGGTGATAAAGTCCATCGCGATCGATTGCCATGGCGCGTATGGGAGTTCCAATGGCGAAGACAGTCCATAAGGTTGGTGTCGAGAAGCTTTGTTTCGCTGGCACTCGGGGCACCTTCTGACGAAATCAATCATTCGTTCATTCATTCGTGGCCCTTAGAAGTTTCGTCGGATTAGCTCAATAGTTTTATCTTGCCCCATGTGACCGGCGACCTTTGTGTCGTGTTCCGATTCCATTATCCGCTGTACTAGTTCGTTCGGGACCCAGTGTAGGTTTTTTCTGTACAGCAGTCCATCGTTGTATCTAATTTCCTCGTCCTTTTGGGTTTTTGGCGACAGTTTTTCTGCCTCTGCTTCCTGCTTCGCCGCCTGCTGGTAATCTGGGTTGTTTTTTGCCGCCTTTCTTATTTCTTCTGTGAAGTCCGGGTTCCACCTTCAAGCTGGGAGCAACCTTAGTCTTGCCGACGAGCAGACAAACGTTCTTTGCTGTCTGTCTGGTTCTGCGAAGTGGTCGTTTCTTAAAATCGTTGTAATTGGCTGTTTTTCCACCCCCCCCTTCTCTGGGCGGTACTCTGTATGCCTTGAGAGTGCGTCTGGTTTTCCGTTTTGGGCACCTGGTCGGTAATGAATTCTGAAATCTATGCCGGCTAGTTTCTCCGCCCAGTGCGCTTGCTGACGGTTGAGTACTTTCGTTGTTGTAAAGTATTCTAGATTGTGGTGTTCTGTGAACACCTGTATCGGGTACTCTGCTCCTTCACAGTACCGCCTCCAATGTTTGAAGGCGTCGACAATGGCTAGGAGTTCTTTATCGTGGATATTATAGTTGACTTCCGCCAGTTGGAACTTCCGGGAGTGAAACGCCACCGGGTGTAGGTGATTGTCGTTGTTCCGTTGGGACAGGATTGCGCCAATCGCGAAATCCGATGCGTCCGTCTCAATGATTACCGGCTTTGTTGGGTCGAAATGAGCCAATATAGGAGCCGTGGTGAATCGTTTCTTTAATTCATCGAAGGCCCTTTCTGCCTCCTCACTCCAGGACCACTTTTCCGTTTTCTTGGTCAGCTCTGTGAGTGGTTTGGCTATCCGGGAGTAATCCTTGATGAAGCGTCGACATCAGCAAAAAATTGAAAACAGCTCCCGGTGCTTCTGTAGCTCCCGTAAGCATCGCTAACTCCCGTAAGAGGAGAAGTTATATTTTGCTCCCATTAGGATTTCTAAAAATAAAAGTGGTTTAATTTTAGCTGAAACCTCGAGAAATGTTAGTTCAAATTTATGTCTCACCTGTAAAAAAAGCAATATACTTCAACTTTCAATTTTTTTGCTGATGGATAAAAGTTGGCAAAACCTAAGAACGACTGTGTCTCTGTGAGCGATGTCGGTTGTCGCCAGGATAGTACTGCTTCCGCTTTGTCTTGACTCATCCGAATTCCCCTTCGACCGATAACTTAGCCTAGGAACTCCACTTCTTCTGCTTTCCACACGCATTTTTCTGATGAGACTGCTAGTCCATTGCGCTGGAGTCGCCCCAGAACTTTCTTGACAAGTCGATCATGCTCTTCTTCCGTTTTGGCATATATCAGGATGTCGTCCATATACACTAGGACTCCCATGTCAAGTATATCGGACAGGATGTGATTCATCATGTCTTGGAAGGTTTATGGCACGTTGGTTAGTCCAAAAGGCATTACCTGGAATTCATATAATCCGTAGCGGGTTCGGAAAGCGGTTTTCCATCCGTCCCCCTTGCTGATCCGTATGAGGTTAAACCCGTTTTTGAGGTCCATCTTCGTGAACCATTGCGCTCCCTGTACCCGGTCCGGCAGTTCTTGCATTAGCTGTAGCGGGTACCTGTTTGGTATCATAATGGCGTTTAGTCCTCGGTAATCGACACATAACCGCAAGCCCCGTCTGTGGGGTTTAGGGACGAACAGAATCGGGGATCCCGCCAGCGAGGTGGATCTCTTTATCTTTCCTGTTTTCTCCATTTCTTTTAGCCATTCTCGGAGCATCTGAAGTTCCATTTCTAAGTGAGGATAAATGGGGCCCCAAGGGGCCGTGGTTCCTTCTTTGAACTCGATTTTGCAGTCGTACGGTCTGTGGTTCGGGAGCTGATCTGCCACTTCTTTTCCCATGATTCCCAGGTATTGTCGGCACTCCATTGGGACTTGTTTTAAGGGATCTTCGTTCCCAGTTGCTGCCGCAACGTATCCGATGATACGTGCTTTTTCATCTAGTGCTACCGAGTCGTCCCAGCTTAGGGGGAATTGGTGGGTTTGGAATTTGGTGCAGTTTTCCAGACAGCGGCGGCTGTTAAACCGTACTTCTTCCGACGTCCATGCGCCCTGTGGTGGGTGCGACGAGATCCATTCAAATGTGAGAAAAACGTCAATTTCTGCGTCCATGGGTGAGATCTCGAATTTTTCCCTGGAGTAGTGCTTTCAGTGCTGAAGGAGCAAAGGTTCTGTGTAATATTGCCCTGCTCCTTTGGCGCTTTCTCCCGTAAAGCTTTTAATGCTGTGTGCCTGCTTGTGCTTCCGCTGTTCCAGGCCAAGTTTCTCCATCGTTTTTTCGTTGATTAGCGCTATTGAGCATCCTGTTTTCAATAGTACCTTGATTTGGTGCCCCTTCTCGCCCTGGTATAGCACCATATCAATTACCGGGCGGGTGCCGCATGCGAGCTTTCTCGGTTTTTTGCTCGACGGGGTCCCAGCGCTTGGTTCCCTGGATTTCCGTTTCCGAGAGGCTCCGCATACTATCGTGAAGGCCTCAGGCTGGGGCAGATCCTGGCCTCTTAAAAATCCGATTCCGAGTCTTCCCATAATGGGGCCACGGTATTGGTCTCCATTGTTTCGACTGCCGCTACTTTCTGTTGTTTCGTGGTGGGCCTTTCTTACGGTTCCTCGGATTGTTTTCTTTTCCCTTCGGAAACTGCCGATGTTTTCCATGGTGCAGGTGGCAGAGCCGTGCCGCGCTTTGTGTTAAACAAGAACAATTCGTAAGTTCGATGGCCGGGCCTTCCACACCTCCAGCAATCATCTCGGTTTCGGAAGTACTCCTCCTGTTCTTTGGCGGGGACGCCCGTGAGTGCAGCATCCTTGGACGCCCATCGTCCCGGTCGGTCGTACTGGCTTTTTCCTTCGTGGGTCCGGGTATCTTCCCTTCGGCCGGAGTTCTGCTGGGTTTCCTTACTTCTTTGGGTATCGTCAGAGTTTCCTTTCCCTTTTGGAACGTCTTTTCGACCGTCGCTCTTTGGGGTTGGTGCTGAAGAGCGCATGGCTTCCTTGGCTTGTTTGAGAGCCTTCTTTTTCTCAACTTGTACACCGGCTCGGTAAGTAGCTTGGAGGAAGCCTTCATCGTCGACGGGGTCTTCCTCGTTTTGATTGAACCTCATGTCCAATATGCTATCGGGCATAGCCATGTCAACCTTCTCCCTGAGTCCTTCCCCAGTTGCCCGAGCAAAGTTGTTGAGGGCTTGGAATTCCGTTATGTATGCACGGATGGACCCTTGGTACCTTAGCTGACCTATCTTCAGCTGGGCATCGGCCGCCTCTCTCTCGTTCCGGTATTCGGCTGGGATAGCCGCCACGTAATTTCCCCAGGTGTTGGCGTCACCTAGGTCTCAATACCGGTTGAGGTGCCAGGCTTTGGCCGTGTCGGTCAGGAGCGTTCCTAATCACGCGATTTTCTGGTGGTCGTTTGTCTCGGGGTAGAATCCTAGGAACATGGTAACGGCTTCCCACCACTGATTGAAGGAAGTCAAACCCTTCCCGTCGAAGGTTTCTGGGTTTTTCATTTTTAGTCTGGCAATATTGCCCAGTACGGGTCGGGCCGGTCGGTCCTGTCAAGCCCGTTCCACTCCTTCTGCCACTAGCCATACGAGGTCCTGCGTGGTAATCGTAGGTACGGGATTCCTGGGTGGCGAGGGAGAGTGGAGGTGTCTGGCGGGCGGTCGAGGTGGTTCGGATGGCGGGCCCAAGGGGGGTCCTGCGGACCATCCGGGTGGTGTTGAGGGGGGGTTCCCTCCTTGCCCTGCCCTGGGCTCGGGCGCTGGTGGCCTCGGGGATATGTGACGTCTGAGTTGCTCCAATCGCTGCCTCATCTCGGGTGTTGTGGGTAGCGCCGGGGGCCTCTGCCGTTGGGGTCTCGTTCCTGGGTTCAGACGTAGTGGGCTTCCCAGCGCTGGTGGTGAGTGGGCTGAGGGGGCGCTGGTGCTGGTTTGCCGGATGGGGCTTCTCCATGCGGGTGGTCCTGCTGGCACTGGTGGCGTTGTAGGTAGTGGGACTCTGGTCGCGATATGTTGGATTTCCGCCCTTGCTTCCCGGAGCTGGTTTTCTAGGGCGGCCACCCGGTTCTGGTGTGCGGCGGCCCATAGTTCCATGTTTCCCTGAAAATTGGCCAGGTGTTGATTCCGGGCCGTGTTGGCTTCCACCAGAAAGGACAGGGCGTCGTTTATCCGGGTCAGCTGAGTGGCCTGACATATTTGTTGTTCATTGGCCTCATTGGTCCGCTTGATGATGGCCTGCCAGACGTTTCTGGCAAGAGATTGGTATGCGTTCGCCGCTTTTGACAGCTCGCTACGTATCCATTCTTCCGCTATTTTCTCGTTAGCGTTGACTCGGTCATATACGTACCTAGTGCCTTCCGCTAAGGTTTGGTAGGCTTGTTCAATCTCGCGCGTCCGTCAGTCGGTTCTATCATAAGCGTCACCGCACAGCTCCGTAAGCTGTTGTAAGTCGTTCTCGGCTTGCTGTTGCTGGTGTACCAGGGTCCTGACCCAGACTGCGGGGTTGGCTATTTCCACCGCTTGTTCTGGCCTTGGTGTTCCGTCGGTGATCTGGAGCAGGTCCCGGGGGGCCTCAAGCTGGAGCATGTTAAAGTCCGAGGAGGTCGTCATGGGTTAATAATCGTCGAGGAAGTCTCTGGTGTAAATGGTTTCGTCGTCGGTGAAGTAATAGTCGCAGAGATCCTGGAGCTCGTTTTCTGTGAATTCGGCGTTCTTGTGGCTGCAGGCGCAGTTGAACCAGTATTGCGTATACCAGTTCCAGGGCTCGTGGTCGCCTTCTTGGTAGGGAGTAGGGATAGTTCCGTCGTTGAATTCTTCCCACTGTTCGTATTTTGTGGTTTCTTCGTCGATTGACTGAAAAGTGTAGTCAAACGAGTATTGGGATTTCACCTCCAAGAAGGTGGATAGCTCAAGTAGATAGAGGTGGTCTTCGAAGTAGGTAGCGTCGAAGCTAGTCATGAAAGTAGGGTGATCTTGAGATCAAGATTATAGTGTGACACTGGGGTTGTGGCGGAACTGGAGTGTGTAGAGAATCAAAGGAAATCAGGCTACTTTCGATAATTCACAAAGGAATAATCTTCGATCTTGTGTGTGGGTTCGGTGTGGTTTTGGCGGTAGTGTTGGTGAGGATGTTCGTGCTGATTTCTCCCTGTTGAGGCGAGAAATCCCTTTCTTTTTTATCGGCAAGCGCGCGAGTGAGAAGTGGTGATCTGGGCCCTTCTTTTTCGAGGCAGCTGCGTGCCTTCGGAGAGATATGGGTGAGTCGGACTTGGGTTTCCCCGAGGTGTCTGCACCTCTGAGGGAACGTGGGTGGCTTCATTGGTCGTGGTCGGGGTGTAGATAAGATAGATGAGGTTCCGTTTGTTTTGCTGCATGTGTGATGCAGCCGAGCGGGGCGTGCAGCTGTGTTAAGAGGCTGTCTGCTCCGATCGTGGTGGAGAGTGTTCTCCAATCGTGGTGGAGAGACGTGGTCGCCTAGCTGTGCCTGCTCGTTTGCACAAATTGTTCTCCCTCATCTCCGGAGTTCTAACTCCTTCGGCCGGTGTCTCGACCGAGGGCTAGACTCCGTTCCTTATCTCCCGCCTAGACTCTCTGATTCTTTAGCCACGGCCTAAGCCTCCCTGATCCTTTAGCCCCGGCCTAAGCCTCCTCGTCCTCAGCCACTGGATCTTTTCTATCTAGGCTACGTACTCGTGATATGACGTCCAGGTGTAACAAGTACCTTGGAGAACGCCACCATTACACTAGGTTGCATCTTTTATTCTAACCTACTCATAATGAGTTCGGAACCCATGGACACGAACGCTTCCAGCTCCACCCTTGAACAGCGGTTCACCCAGCTGCAGGCCCAGGTGGTGGCCATGGCTACAGCTCAGGGTGGTGCCAACGCTGCCCAGAAGGGGTTTCCTGATACGACAATTTTCGACGGTGGTAAGGCCGAAGAATTGCGCACCTGCACAATCCAGCTGCGCAATAAGTTGGCCGTACAACCCCATCGTTGCCCCGACGACCAAGTGCACCACCGATATACGGTTAAAGTCCTCTCGGGGGCCGCCCTCTGCCTGATTCGTGGCTATGTATCTGAGAATACTGGACGAATCCGCCTCGAATCCCTGAACGCACTCCTCGACCTCCTCCACCAGGCGTTCGACGACCCCGACAGAACCTGCACAGCCAACCATGAGATTCGAAAACTCAAGCAAAAGAGCGGAACTTTTTCTGCCTATTTCGCCGAGTTTGGTCGGATCATGGGAGACCTAAACTGGAACGAAGAGGCCCCGAGAGAACAATTGTACGAAGGTCTCTCGGGTGAAATAAAAGATGCCTTGTTCACCTCCCCTCCCCGATCCGATAGTTTGGGTCATTTGATCCAGATCTGTCCGGAGTTGGACAACCGGATTCGTGCTCGTGCCATGGAACTGGTCCAGCCTGGCCGTACCCAGCGACTGCCCTGCTCCTGGCCATCCTCAGCCAGCACCCCAACCCTGGCTCCAGCGAATCCGACGGGTACCAACAGCAGACAGTATGGCATGGTGTCTATGGACTTATTGGCCACGCAGAGGACTGCTGAAAAAAATCGTATCAGACAAGAACGCATGGCCCAGGGTGAATGTCTGTATTGCGGAACTGTTGGTCACTTTCTGCACGAATGCTCCGTACGCGCTGACTCTCAGAACCGCCATCTGGCTATGCCAGCCACAGTCAATACGACTGCCGAACGTGACGCTGCTGTTCTGAATGAGCAGTTGGAAAACGAGCTGTCCCATGCCAACTGGTTGGCACCAGTATGGGACATTCCCCATTGGTTTCGTGTTTCCCCATTTGCAATTGCCTACTGTAGTTGTTCGAGAGGTGGAAGAATGTGAATTAGAAGGAGAGCATCTTTTTGTTGCAGCTACTCTCCGTAATGGTGACCATTCTATCCAAACTCCTGCAATGATTGACACAGGCGCAACGGGCTTTGCATTTATTGACGAAAACTTCGTACGCCAACACAAATTTCCGCACTATAGACTAAACCCTCCACGATAACTCGAAGTAATCGATGGACGACTCATCGAATCCGGACAAATCACCCATCTCACCAAGATTTCCTGTCAAATACAGGATCACACCGAAATGTTACCCACTTTCATCACCAAGTTAGGACACTTCTCGCTGGTTCTCGGGATTCCTTGGCTGCAAAGACATGCTGTCGTTACCGATTTTGTCAGTAATTCGGTCCGATTTCAGTGCCCCAGCCACCAAAATCCACCGGCGGCACCTCAAGTGGCATTACAGACAATAGGCATGGTGCCGAAGACGACAAACATGGCAACAGAAACGCCGAAAGGAACTACAACACCACGCCAGAGCGTGGCACCGAAACCACTGGACGTGGCATCGAACCTCAAATCTAAGTCTCCTGCGATTTGCGTAATCTCTTCGCCTTCCTTGACGAAAGTAATACGACGAAAGGAATTGGTTCAAATCTTTGCTATGAGCTTGTACGACATCAACAAAGCTCTTGAAACGCCTACACAGAACCCGCAAGACACTGAGCAGGCAGAGCCTCCAGACTATAAGCGATTGAAATCCCTAATCCCTTCCAAATATCACTCGTTCCTTCCCCTGTTCTGCAAATCCGTTCCAAATAAGTTACCTCCATACTGCCCCTACGACCACCGCATTCCCTTGAAAGAGGGATTCGAACCGCCCTTGGGACCGCTATATTCCCTTGCCCATCTCGAGTTGGAAGCCTGCAAGCAATGGATCGAGGAAAATTTGAATAAGGGATTCATCTGGGCCTCTTCATCCCTGGCCGGAGCCCCGATCCTGTTTCTCAAGAAGGGTGACGGATCATTTCGATTGGTGGTGGATTACCGAGGCATCAACGAAGGAACCGTCAAAAATCGTTACCCCCTTCCGCTGATTCGGGAAACACTGATACGAATATCGAAGGCTTGGTTTTTCACAAAATTGGATGTTCGTGGAGCGTATAATCTCATTCGAATGGCAGAAGGAGGAGAATGGAAAACCACCTTCCAAACCTGTTACGGCCTATACAAATCATTGGTAATGCCGTTTGGCCTGACCAACGCGCCAGCAGATTTCCAACGATTCATCAACGAAACCTTGGCTCCATTCCTCGATCACTTTACGTCAGTGTACCTTGATGATATATTGATTTATTCGCATACAATGGAAGAACATACTCGGCATGTCCACCGAGTATTGGAACGACTGACCGATGCCGGCCTCCACCTCAAACCGGAAAAATGCGAATTCCACAAAACGGAAGTTAATTATCTGGGACTAATCATTGGTGCGGATGGCATCAAGATGGATCCGTCCAAGGTTGAAACAGTGAAGGTGTGGCCCCCTCCCAGAAATCTACGAGATGTGCCAGCGTTCTTGGGATTCGCAAATTTCTACCGCCGATTCGTCAAAGGACGCTCAAAGGTAGTTGAGCTACTGACACGGCTGACAAGAAAAGGCCAGCCGTTGAAGTGGGAGACAAAGCAACAGGAATCATTTGACAGACTGAAAACCTCCTTTACAACGGCACCCATTCTGCGTCGGTTTGATCATGACCGCGACATTGTGGTGAAAACCGACGCCTCTGACTTCGTCTCCACCGCAGTCTTGTCTCTATACGACGACCAGGGAACCCTACACCCAGTGGCCTACTTTTCAAAGAAACATTCCCCCGCTGAGTGCAACTATGAAATTTATGACAAGGAACTGATGGCAATTGTCCGGGTGTTTGAAGAGTGGCGCGCAGAGCTGCAATCAGTGGAAAACCCGATATCGGTCTTAACGGATAACAAGAACTTGGAATATTTCATGACCACCAAACTGCTCAACCACCGGCAAGCGAGATGGGCGCAGTTTCTCTCCCAATTCAACTTCAAAATCGTCTACTGACCGGGGAAAGCTGGAGCCAAACCGGACTCCTTGACTTGAAGACCCAGAGATCTTCCTAAGGAGGGGGATAAATGACTGACCGAAAACTTCCATGCCAATATAAAACCACACCAAATCCTATGACTCGAAGCCGGACTCGGACACGGACTCGGACTCGAGGAACGCGGCGCCTGACTTGGACTCGAGGAACGCGGCGCCGGACTAGGACTCGAGGAATGCGGCACCGGACTTGGACTCGAGGAATGGGGCGCCGGACTCCGACTCGAGGAACGTGGCGCCGGACTCAAAAGACTCGAGGAACGCGGTGCCAGACTCGGACTCAGACTCATGAACGCCAAGATCACCGAACTATTCTCTGAAGCCTACAACTGGGATCCCTTTCCCATGAAGGTACTGGCTATGCTAGAGAAGAAGGTCTGCTATTGTAAGGATATTACTCTGGCGGAGTTCTCCTGGAGCCCAACGGGCAGATTACTGTATTGACGAAAGTTTTATGTCCCTGTCTCTGGCCCTCTGAGATTATATCTGATCCAAACGTATCACGAAGTATGGGTAGCGAGCCACCCCGGACGATCGAAAAGACTCGAATTGCTCTCAAGGAACTACCACTGGCCGAAAATGCGGCAAGATGTGGAAAGGTTTGTAAGGAACTGTCACACTTGCCGGCGACGAAAACCAGTCAGCATGCACCCTTTGGAGTCCTCTGCCCATTGGCGATTCCCCAGCAGCCATGGCAGGACATTTCGATGGAGTTTGTCATGGGCCTACCGCAATCAAAGGATCACGATGCTATCTGGGTGGTAGTGGATCGGCTCACGAAACAGCGACATCTTGTCCCGTGCAGCACTACTGTCGGTGCCCGTGATCTGGCTGACCTGTTGCTCCAACACGTCTTCCGATTACATGGACTTTCGCGAACAATAACTTTGGACCGAGGGCCTCAATTTGCCTCTAACGTACTGTAGGGGTTACCCGGCTACTACCCATTAGTCGGACACTATTAGAAATGAGAAAAAACGACGATACTCAACAACCATAGATCGGAGAGACACAAAATTTTGCAGACCGCATGTTTGG
>Ga0307508_10000954_pt1 | contig 33609 bp, 25 predicted proteins | sample 9_EM_MG_FD_203089 | JGI IMG/M metagenome (GOLD analysis project Ga0307508, IMG submission 203089) | Populus trichocarpa ectomycorrhiza microbial communities from riparian zone in the Pacific Northwest, United States - 9_EM | ecosystem: Host-associated > Plants > Roots > Unclassified | place...
TCTTCCTTCTCCCCTTCTCTTCCTTCTCCCCTTCTCTTCCTTCTCCCCTTCTCTTCCTTCTCCCCTTCTCTTCCTTCTCTCTCCGCTCCCGCAGTTCCCACTCTGACGCCTCACTCTGTGCGTATTCCTCAGCCAAGGTTGTGACCTCCCCCCACAGAATCCTCTGCTAGGCCTTGCAGCAGGTGCAGTCTTTGGCAGGGCTCCCATAGTCTCGCCGAAATTATGCATACCCGGCTACTAAAACTGCAATTCTTAGGCCATGGAGGTGATGCACATGAGCAAGATATGACGATATAGGTGGGTGGGTAACCCCCAAGGGCCCGGGCGGGAAACTTTATTTCACTGACACTTCTCATCAACTCAAATTCCGTCAAACAGAGCCGACGCTGCAGACACCCAATGCAACTACGCCATGGCCGATTCTCAGCGTTTCCGAGACCCCAGCAGGCCTCTCCTCCCCCTGCTCATCGATCGATACCAACAGCCCTCCAAAGTCGTGGCAACCACCCGAGACTCCGAACACCGCAGCAACCGCGACCCCAGAGACGTCGAACTATCACCTCACAACACCATCCATTCCTGACTCCTTGCGGCAAAGCAAAGAGATCATCGAAGTTCTGCTGGGAAGGATGGCACCGAGGGTGACAAGAATGGGCGCAGCCTGTGGTTTTGCAATCACTGCCCGGTACCGGCATTCATCTCGAGCGCGGACACGGTATATCGAAAGATGACCTTCTTTCCGAAGTCATTCCATCACGTCGACGAACCTTGAAGGCGGTATTCGGCAATGACTAGCCCACGTTTGAATCCTAATGAGGACATTTTTAAACAGATCCTTCTTTAATGGATCACCGAGAAGAACATACCATTAGGCAGTGTTGAGAACGTGCATTTCTGTCGGCTTCTGACTTGTTATTGTGCCATTGAGGCAAGTTTCTCTGCCATATCCGCTTCCCTCCCGGCGAGCGGTGATACAATCCGGGCGGTGGACGTTGGGCGCCTACAAGGAGCAGAAGCCAATGCTTCGAAAGACTCTTTCTGCTTCAAGGACCAAAATTCGCTTCTCCTTCGGCTTGTGTTCTGGAGCCAACTGTCGTGCCATATATGGGAATCAGTGCGCATTGGATTGGCACCGCCTTCAAGAAGAATAGTACCGTACTTGGCTTGGGAAGGCATATCCTATAGGAGCACACACTGGCGAGAATCAATGCGGAATGCTGATGGAAGTTATTGAAGACTATGGGATCCAGTCACGGGCATGTAGCTTCTCATTGTTTCTCCAACAGACCGACTGACAATAACTCATAGGTAGAGTATTGTACACTTGATAATACACCCAATAACGGAGCGGCACTCTTAGACCTCTCCCGCCGCCTCCACCGTACCGGAACAATCTACGACCACGAAAGCCACTATGTGATCAACCTAGCAGCCAAAGCACTACTTTACAGGGATAGCGAGACTGCTATGCAGATCCACAAGGACGAGGCAGTGATGGAACCCGGTGGTCTTTCAGATAGGGTCAGAGAGCTGTCTGCCGAGAAGCAAAAGCAGGCGTACTGGAGAGAGAAGGGACCCATCGGCAAGCGGATAAGTACCTTCGCCTGACCGACAAATGTCCGATTCTTCAGGCCACCGTCGTCTTTCACCCTCCATTAAAGATGCAGCTCTTCCGCAGGGAATAGAGCCATCGCCCCGATTTGATCGAGGCGGTACACAAGAATGTGAAACACATCTGGCGCTCAACATATCGGGGCCGTGCTGCCACCTGTCAGACAGATGGTTTAGACAAGAATTCCGACGAACCAACTCCATCTCCTGGATTGGGTCCGCGGTTATGCGCCTCCGCAGAAGAGGCGTTCGAGCTGAGGATGGGCTTGACTTCTAGTTGGCCGATCCTATCGAGCCAGTGCCTAATGACGCCGACTTGGAGTGGTGGAAGGCTCACCAAAAGGAGATGCAGCACACCAAAAGTTACCAGCGGCAAAAGTGGGGTATATTTGAATATTTTTTTTGCAAAAGTAGGGCATTTCAGACCTTTGCCGCTAAAAAAAAAGAGATCTAGAAACACCCTACCGAATACCGAGCCTCTCAGCCAATTCGAACCGATGGTAAACCCCGACTTCGGGCCGAAGCCTTCACGAAGCGAGGTCTCTAGCCTAAGCATCCGAACGAACGGAACGACGGGCTGGGCTGGCACGGCCGATTACATAGTAAGCGAACCATGCTACGTCACAGTTGTATATAGCAATACTGCTCTAGTCGAACGGAAATCAAGCGCACGTTTTCATCAACGGATGCAATATCAATGGATCGTTCGTCACCCCGGTTACAAAATCTCAGAATTGATAGACCCCTCTCCCGTCGAATTTTGGACCGTTCCCCCATAATCGCCGTTCCGACGGCCACCAACCTCATCACCGTCCCCACAATACTTGAGCTCTAGATATCCTCTTCTACCATTGCTCGCTCTCAAAGTACTCCTTCAGCGAGAGCGGCGCCTCCTCCAGCAGCTATCTTCGCGTCAGCGGTTTCTTCTCACCGTTCAGACACCTGGAAATCTCTCCCTACCTCGATAGCCTTGGCCAGGTTCTGCTCGGCGTCGCCGCCAAAGTACTTATAGTCGCGGATGAGGAGGAAGTTCTCGAGCATCTCCTGTGCGACCCTCTCGTTCGGAAGGAAGCCCTTCCAGACGTCCGCGGGCGGCTCGACGTACTGCGCCGTCTTCCCCGTGACGTGCTTGAAGGTGTCGACGATCTCCTGGCCGCTCCACCAGCCGCTGGCACCGAGCACGTTGGCGTTGAGCAGCTGCTCGCGGTGCAGCAGGATCGACGCCACGAACTTTCCCGTGTCCGTACCGGCAGAGAAAAGCGGGAACTTTGTGGACGCCGGAACCGGCCAGGCGAGAGTGTAGGATCCATCCTCACCCTGAGCCATCACCGTCTTCGTCAGTTTGTTGTCCCCCGACCCCTCCGCCATTGGGAAACCGACCTTGCTCATCATGCTTTTGAGATTGCTCATGTAGAATCCGGGGACGAAGCTAGTCATTGGGACATTCAATTCGCGGATGTACTCCTCGACGTCGGCCTTGCCGTCGAAATGCTCGACGTTCGGGAGCGCGCCGTTGCTCAGTTTCGTGACGTTAGGCAGTGTGCTCCAGATCAAGTGTTCGACGCCGAGCTCGGCAGCGACATCGGCGATGGCGCGGCCCTGCTCAACCTCAGTCTCCTTCGATGACGACTCCCAGTAGTTGGTCACGGCAAAGACGGCGTTCGAGCCCTTGAGGGCCGCCGCCAACGATGACTTGTCCGACATGTCTGCCTGCCGGTCACAGTGTCAGCAGTGAGCGTGACGACGAGAGAGAGAGAGAGAGAGGTGACCCATACCCTGACGACGTCGACGCCCTGGCCGGAGAGGGCCTTGCCGGAGGGCTTCGAGGGATCCCGGGTGATGGCCCGGATGCGGAACTGCTTTGACAGTTGAGGATGCCCGAGGACGGTCTTGATGACGGAGCCGCCCTGAGTTCCGGTCGCACCAAAGACCGTAAGGAGTTTGCTCATGGCTGCTGTTTGGTAGATAGTTGGTGTTTTTTTTTCTTTTTTTTAGTGTGCTTGTTTGCGATGTGGATAGCTGCTGTGGAGTCGGAAGTGGGTGGTGTCTGTGTCGTATCGTAGCACCGTTCGAGCTCAGGCTTTTATGTGAGGTCGAGACGACAAGTCGGTCAACAGATTTAATCCGGAGCAGTGGGGTGTGTGCCGTCATTGAGATGGAAACAACCCGAATTTCTAAGCAGCAATTACCTATCCATCCGCACGTTGCGGTGGAACCACGAAGACAACAACCGGCCAATGACGAAGCTGTGTTACACAGGGCCTGCAAAACACGAAAGTCAGCACTTTGCCCCGGAAAGCTCCCGCCGCACGAGAGTCTCCGCAAGTGGACTAGCGCGAGGTGAAGCCCTCCGAGCTCCGTCAGCGCCAGCAAACTTGCAGAATACACATCGTGAATCCGGCCGCGATGGCTCATCGCGCAACTCGTGGGCATACAAAAAGGGGGGGATTGCGGCCAAACCCTCGTCCGGCTGCCAAACCGCCTCCACCGCCATGTCTTCGTCTGTCTCGCCCCGTCCGAGGCCTACCACAAGCTGCCTAGTCTGCAGGAAGCGAAAGGCAAGTGCCGTCCATTCCAGTCTTCAACATCGCACGCTCGGGATTCCGTGGCCCAACGGGTTGGCTGATCTCGGAGTCCAGGTCGGGTGCGATCGCGTCCACCCTACGTGCGGGAAATGCCAGCGGAACGGCTTGCGGTGCCGATACGCGGCTCCAGGCACCAAGATCCGGTTCGTCGATAGCGATCCCAGCGGGAGAGGGAGCGGGCTCGGTCACAGTCCGCTGTCAAACAGCGCCGACAGCGACTCCGACGTATCGCATTCGCCTCCGGCTGCGGCTGCTGCATCTTCGTCTCGCCCTCCGCCGCTTCCGCCGCATCAACGCTCCGCAGCGGATCCGCAATCGCTGGACGCCACGCACCGCACGAATGCCGTCTTCAGCGGCGGCCGGTACCTCGGCGGCGTCTTCTGGGGACTCGCGAATGACGGCAATCCCGTTCGTCGAGCACCACGCCCCCGCGCGCACCCTTACCCGGCTGACGACGCGTATGTAGGGCGACGTCCAGCGTCTGATCCGCGCGACGTGCGATCCGCCGGCGAGCTACCTCCCAGTGCAATACGTGCACGCGTCGCTGCCGTCGCGTGCGGACTGCGACGTCTTCTTCTCCGGCTTCCTGACGAGCATCCACCCCATCTTCCCGCTCGTCGACGCCGCGTGGGTGACGCACTGCTACTGCTCGCTGTGGACGCGCACCGCCGCCATGGAGACGTCCGAGCTGCTCCTCCTCGTCGCGGTCCTGTACGCCGGCCGCATCTGTCTCGCGCCGGTCGCCGCCGGCCCTCTGGATCCGCTCTTCAAGAGCATTCTCGCGAGCAGCACGTTCGAGAGCGCGCCCAACCTGCAGCTGCTGCAGGCGTTCACGCTCTACCACTCCTCGAACGTGAGCGAAGCGCTGCCGCTGAGCTCGTACTCCTTCCTCCCGGCCGCGGTCCGCACTGCGCAGCAGCTGGGACTGCACACGGACACCGTCTGCGACTTCCGCCGTCGGCTATGGTACCACCTCCTGTACCTCGACGTCGAAGCGTCGATCGCGAACGGCCTGCCGCGGATCGTGCACGAGGGGGACTACGACTGTCCACCGCCGGTGCTCGCGGACCTCGCGCCGGAGATGGCGCTGGCGCTGCAAGCGCGCTGGGAGTGGACGACCAACATGCAGCGGTGGCTGCGGCAGTCAGAGCACGCGGCGGAGCTGGAGGCGTTCGCGGAGCGGTGCCGGTCGCTGTCGTCGCAGGCAGCGGCGCTGACGGCAGACTCGTGGGCGGGCGACGTCATCCAGCTGCATCTGCTGCGCGCGCGCTGCGTGCTCTCGTACCGGCAGTTGCGCCACGGCCCCTGGCGCCGCATGGCGAGCCACGAGTCGCCTGTGCATGGCGCCGCGCGCGAGTTCCTGCACACGTACGTCGCGCTCGCCACCGCTGCCGGCACGCCGTTCCGCTGGTACCTTCCGGGCCTCGTGCACCCGCTGCACGCCGTCATCATCCTGCTGCTGCGCATGGAGCAGACGTCGTCGCTGCACCCGCCCGACTGTCCGGACAAGGCGCTGCTGGAGGCGGTGTTCGCGCTCGTCGGCAACCGCGTCGTCCGCGGCCGTCTGACGCCGCGCACGGCCGGCCGGCCGAACGGCGACGGGACCGTGTGGATCTACTGTCTCCTCGGCAAACTGAGGCGCCGCGTCTGGAACCAGTGCGGATGGAGCGACGGCCACGAGAACTCGAGGTTCTGCATGCTCGGCATGGACGAAGACCCCGCGTTCCTGGGACACGGCCACGATGCACCGCCGCAGCTGCTGCCGGACGGTGATGCCGCTGACGCTGACGCCGACGGGACGCAGTTCAGCTGGGAGGAGTGGGATCACATGGTCGATAAGTTCTTTGCCGTCTGACGCGATATCCTCGAGTAGATAGCAGGGCAGTGCATGTATGAAATAGAGTCTATTCGCTCTGTGCCTCGTCGTGCCGGGAAACGTATCTGGCCGCGTTACCGCAGGGCGGATGAAAGCCGCATCTCACGATATCTCACTCGGCGCTCCATCCTCCATGCACACCACCCCTCCTGCACCCTCCGCCTGGCCGCTCAGCAAAAGCAAAAGCCTCAACTACGATAGCCTCCCTCTACACGATCCCACGATGGCAAGTTTTGGAAGACAGAACATCGCATCGGGGCGGCGAGTGACCATTCGTGTTTGCTTCTCGAAAATTGCCCATTCCGTCAATGCAAAACCAGGAAAGGCTAGAGGGAAACAGGCAACTGGAAGCGGGCACGGTAGCTATACACGAGACAACAAAGGAAAGGATGCAGGAAATCGAAAAGACAAGAAATCGACAGTAGAAGAAAAAGTGTCCGAGTCGAAATGATGTAGCTTTTTAAAATGGGAGCACTTTTGTATACAACGTAACTTCCTCCGCATTGTACCTCCATATCTATACCCCATGTCGTAAAAACACCAACCGCGGTAAAAAAAAAAAAACACCGGACCCATGTCTATCGTCGATTTCTCCATTGTCAACATGTCGTCCTAGTTGGTAGCGGCGGCGGTGGTGGTGGTGGTGGGCGAGGTGTCCTCGGCAGGCTTCTGGGCATAGAGGACGTACCTAGAAGGAAACAAAAAACTCATATCAGCTAGTCCATCTCGCCACTAGGGACCTGGTGATTGCACTCACTGGGGGTTCCAGACGTGGATCCTGCGCTCAGTGACCTCGAGCTTGGTGTCTTCGACCAGCTTCACCACCTCGTCGAGAGGCATGTCGAGGACACGCGTAAGCAGCGCCAAAGCGTACGCCTCAAATCCGGTCATGGCGATGTACCACATCCAGTGCCCGATCTCCTTCTGGTGCTTGTCGAGGGGCCAGAGACCGATCGGAGTCTTGTAGCAGTGCTGGACCAATTCGGGGAAGCCGGCGCCCTGGAGCAGAGCGGGAAGCTTGTGGGCGTTATTGAGAGGACGACCGGTCATCTCCGCCGCCTTGTTGACGAGGGTGTAGTAGCGGTGCATGGCGGTGTCACTTGTGTAGGTACCGTCGTCACTCTGGACAGCGAAGGCGTACTCGTACAGCTCAATGTACCCACCGGGCTTGAGATGGCTGTGCGCGGGGCAGGCAGGCTTCCGTCAGCAACGGATGCTCACGCTACATCGAGGGTGGATGAACACCTACTCATAAGCCTGCTTGAGCAGCTTGGGCCAGTCCTGGATGCCACCGGCGAGACCACGGATATGGATCAGATCAAAATGATTCTTGGGGAAAATCCAGTCCTCTTCAGCGTCCTCGACCATGAACTGGAGGTTCTGGGGGAGCCAACTAGGCTGGATCGGGGAGAGGTCGGTTCCAACGACCGAGGCGCCAGGATACATTCTACGGGAGCGAGCGCGGTCAGTCAGAGATCGCCGAGGGCAAGCATGTCGGATCGCCTTACTCGGCGCAGCCAATGGCCCAGATACCGGTACCGGTTCCGACGTCGAGGATTCTCTCGGGGTTGGCGACCGGAGCCAGATGGAGAGCACCGTGCATGTGCAGCAGACTCAGATGGTGGGCCATGTCCAGACTGACCACCGGTCAGCATCGCAATCAACGAGGGAGGAAGGAAGCTCCGGCTAGGGTGACTACCGATCCTGTTCAGTCTGTTCGCACGATTGCCATTGCCGTCAGTATCGGTTGCGTGAGGGAGCAAGCAGCTGGGAAGACACTGACCTCGTCGTTCGGAAGCGCATACTTGCCAGAGCGATAAGCATGGTACCTACGTCCATTCTCGTAGGTGTAGTTGTAGATCGACGATGCTAGGGACGGGGTGGCGGCACCACTACCGCGATCAACAAAACGAACAGGCAGCAAAAACTGAAGATATGATGGAATGGCGGGCAACACACTCTCCGCTCTCGAAGGCAGAGTCGTAACTATCGGATTGCTGGCTCTCGTGCTGTGACGGCACGAGTTGAATCATCAGCGACCTCCACTCTTTGTGTTTTGATAACGTTCTATCTATCGAGATAGTTACCCAGTCGGTATCGACTTCAATCGGAGCCTGCATCTTGACAAGTTGGGCTGTGCGTGTAGGGTCAGAGGGCGAGTTAGGGGATGGGAAATTGGGAGTGGAAGGTTGAGATGGATAGAAGATAGAGGAGGAGAAGCGATAGGGGTGGAGGTGGTGATGGTAGGGGTTGAGGGAATGTGACTGCGGAGAGCAAGGGGGAGGAGCAAGTAGAAGTAAATGCAGACTCCATAGCAAGGCTGTTTGGTTGCGCAACATACAGTTCAAAAATCGCGTTTTTGTATGGGGAATTTCCTTTTCTGAAATCATGGTTGCGCAACCTAAATGAGTGCAACGTTCCTCAACGCCTAATAATAAATATGCAGCAGCGTCTGTGCGCAGGCGGTTGCAACCAGGGCCGATATGTAGCTCTAGGCCCTGTTCGGCTCGCACCGGATTTCAATTGTATGTAGACAATGTATCTACATATCTATCTAGCTACGTATCTACCTCATACCACACAAAACTCATACTTTTGGGGCGATCTAAACTAATTTTATAACCTCACGAACCAACGGGCGAGCCGAACAGGGCCTAAGAGCCGCCCGTACTATCCCACTTACTACATATCAACCGTGGAAAGACGCTATCTACCGGCTTCTGCATCTCAGCTTGGGTCCGGATCGCCCAGACTCAGCGCTGAATGCGTCGGCACGATCTCGGAATGTGGTCATGCCCGAATTCCGACTCCCGAGTCGAAGGTCAACCGAATGAAGATCGCCGCGATTCACTCCCGCGACGAAGAAGACGAAACAATGGGGGCATCGATTTACTGTCGCGTGCATTGCGAACCAAAGAAGCAGAGGGAAAAGAAAGAAGAGGGGGAGGCTGACGCTGGGAATAGATACATATATATCTATGTACATATCAGCATACATGGTCGAGCGAAGCCGCCCAGATCTCCACATCGATGGTTCGTACATATTACAGCCCGAGACGAGACATGCACGCGGCAACTACGGTACACAGGATGATTGCAGAAATGGTCTACTCGGTGAGGACGCCGGAGCAAATACATCGAAGCTTTTTATAACACTCCATACGACTACGAGCTTGTTCCTGCCAGGTTTGTGGACTATGGGGAATAAGTTCGCCCATAGGAATATTCAGATCATACCACGAGTTAGTCGTAGAGAGCGAGTGCCAGGGTGCGAAAAACTGTGGCGATCTAAACCTCTGTTCGTCTAATACAACACCCACCATCCACCCTCCTACTCAATTTTACCCTTCAAGATACAAAATCCTATCCCTTCGATCAAACCTGCAGTTCCAGTGAAAAGACTCCACGACAGAACCGGAACGGCAGCGAAAGAAAGGAAATATGCGAATATGTAGCAGTTTATGCAATGAAAAACATCACGGTGTAAACCCGAAGTGGCTTCATATAACAACATGGTGAGAAACGGAATACCCAACCAAGGCAATCTGGTTCTAATAATTTATCCGTGGCTAGAAACGTTCCTCCGAGTTTCTCCAATAGGAAAATGGCCACCAGGCTTGATAACGAATGACAGTTACAATGGACTAGGTATCACACTCATTCCTAGCCCATTCAGTATAAGAATAAGCACCAGAAAAATACCATTTGCCGGTCGCGGTGCTGCTTGTCCCACATAGTCTAGAGTTTCGACGTACCAGAGAGTGTCAGCTGTAACTGCAAACACAAGATAGGGATCCACACACTCTACATGGTAGATTCAGCATGTGCTCACCCACACGCGACCCAACCCCGCAAAAGGATAGAAACATCAAGGCCCGCTAATCTGAATTCAGCCCGACCTTTAATACTCCCCCAATCGGGATCGATTCATACTCTGCGTTGAGCATGCTAGCACGCACTAGCCTTTTGGGGAACTTGTCGGTACATACATACATAGCACTATTTTCCTGATCGTAATGACTAAGTAATGAGGCACTGACAGATCAGCCACATCTTCGACGCGAAACGAATCACGAATTGTCCTCGGCGAGACAAAGAACGCTAAGCAAAGAGAAGGGCTGTCACAACAGTTCTCATTGTTTATTTCCATCTTGATTTGTTCCAGCGCCAGTGTTACTAATGGAACGACTACTAGCCGGGCACTTAGACGGGTCAGGGTGGAGCGGTTTTCCAATTACAAAAACCCCCCCCCCCCCCCCCCAAAAAAAAAAAAAAAACACCACTCCACCACCCAACATAAGAAAGAAGCATGCGGAGGACAACTCGGTGTTTCCCTTTTTCTATTTGGAGGTGATGCGGCCGTGCTATAAGGGCTCAAAGTGGAGCAATTTTCGGTGGCGGGCACCCAATTTTGTAGGTTCCTGCAGGGATCTCGACGCCACGTAATATATGACTACATACTACATACACGAAAACCGCTCTCCTGTGCGATTTGTCCTGCTTTCAGCATACTCACGCTGCTCCACAGTCAGGCCATTTATATAGGCCATCACCCACCTTTTGCTCCGATCTGTGTACCGCCGCATTATCCCCAGCTCCACCGAGTCAAAGGCGACAAACAATATCTTCTCCAGCTCCGGAAACGAGTACTGGCAGTTCGCCCGAGTATACCGCTTCACAGCACCCCAGCAGTACTCGATATAGTTAAGCTCACAGTGAAATTTAGGATAGAATATGACTTCATGGCCAGCAGCGTTGATAACAGTGTAACGGCACGCTGCCGCCGGCACCACCAATCCCGAGCGACTAGAGTCTGGAACGTTCCGGATTGCGCGGCGCCAGGAGCAGGCTTCGGTTCTTTGGGTTTGAGTGCGCGGCGCGAGGAGGTCTTGGGTTCTGGGTTCTGGTTGCGCGGCGAGGAAAGGTTCTGCAGGTTCTGGCTGTATGGTGTGAAGAAGGATCTGGATGTGGAGGATCGCACTTATTGTATATAACGGTGCGCTGTTGTCTGTCTTGCATGTTTCTTCTTCACGCAACAACTTGTTATCGTCAGCCATAGTCGGCCTTGACTACTAGCAACTGTTTCGTCTCAATGCCACGTTCCTGCCTTGCCCGCTCCACGTCCCTGCCTTGCCTGCTCCACGTCCCTGCCTTGTCCGTTCACATCTTCCCAATCTTGTCCTTGTCCTTGTCCTTATCCACCCACGCCCCCCGCTCTTGTCCTGATCGCTATTTGGAGTCAACCGAGCCACGCCCGTTACAGTCTCGAGCATGGACTTCTCCTCCAGGAAATCTGGCTGCGCTTCGAGGATGCGAAGATGACAACAGTCTGTACCGATCTCGCATCAATCAGCCGTTCAAGATAGTCATCCATCTCCGCTTCGAATCATGATCACCGCATCCTAGGTTGCGAGACTTTGACCGTTGTAATGCACACGGCGAGGCGCTTGCAGCAAATCAAGAATCAAGACTATAACTGTAAAACTGGTAGGTTGTGGCAGGATACCTGGAGGTTCTGGTCGCATATCTACTGGGTTGGGGCGGGTATCCGGGGATCCCTAGCGGGGTCATAGGCGAGCACTCGTGATTAGCAGACAATCTGTAGCTCTGCCAAGCCTTGCCCCATCTAAGTGTCCGGTCGATGCAGAGTGTAGTCATTCAGGGTTTCTCGGCACGCCCTTCCTTTTCTTCGAAGATTTGTGCTGGCCTTTTTGCTCTTTCGCAGACGGTATTCGTAATGCTGAACTTGTACCGCACCCTGCCGTCGAGTTGTGTTTCCACCAACCTTGGTCCAATGAGTGTCGATCAATGGCTAGAACTCATCGGATTCTCCTTGTGGGTTACTGGACAGGTTTCTCCGTTCGTAAAGCATCTCTCTACTCTATAGGTTTTTGCTACATAGCTCGGGCAGCATCGGGCTACATAGTCCTGCAAAAAGCAAAGGTCGGCGATGTGGACGACGGCAGTAATAATGCAACAGGTATATACGAGCGAATGTCCCTGCATCGCGACGAACGTAGGCCAGCGAAGCGTATGAGGGCAGTCCCACAACGCGTACACGGTATCATAGCAAAAGACAAGGAGGGCATTTGCGCGTGTTATTGACCATCTGCTCGAGTGGTGGTGATGGCAGCCAAGCCCCTGAATGGTGGACTGTCTGTATATATAATACACGATTAATTTAATTTAATTTAATTATTTAATCTGATAGCACGTCGCACTGGACTAAACCAGGATGCGCATTTCCAGCGACGAGTTCCAGACGGCACAGACCCAGACGGCGACGAGGAGGTCCCTGAGGCGCTGGTCATGGGCGACGCCCTGGGCGAGCTCGAGGGCTCTGACGGCGGAGTCGGCGGTGTTGTAGACGAAGAATCTGGCGAGGGTGGCGCCGGTGGCGGCGTCCTCGATGGCGTCGTGTTTGACTTTGAGCGCGGGCCGGTCATCGCCGCCGGCGCGGAGGTGGCCGAGCGGCGTCTGCAAGAAGACGCCGCCGCGCTCGCTGCGTCGCTTGCGGAACGCGCTCCCTTCGAGCCGGTATTGCGCCCGCACCCCGCCGCCGCCACCGGAGGACGACAAGAGCTGGAACCCGACGAAGGGGAGCCGCGCAAGCTTGTAGACTTCGCGGTAGCGTGGCAGCGACGACGACGACGACGGCGTCGTGGTGGACGAGATCGTCAGCTCTGGCAGCCGCGTCGTTAGCGGCGACGGAATATGGTAGCTCGGCAGCGACGACGACGTCGTGCAGCTGATCAGCGAGTCGTGCGGCGACGGCGGCAGCGTGTACGTGGCTTTCCCCGGCAACTCGTACGGCGGCGGGTCCTGCGAGAAGATCGAGGGCGCTTTGGTGGCCGACATTCGATGGGAGCGGGAGGTCTGTTTTCGGTGTGGGGAAATGCGGCTGTGAAGCTAAAGTGACTACTGACGACGGACCTGGGTGTCTTAAATAAGGTCGCCGCGACGTCCAACTGGGCTGTGCACGCTTGGTCCAGCACTTAACCACGGGTCTCGGCATTGGCACAGGAACATGGGTTCGGTTGCGACACTTGCACCGCCCAAAGATCTCGGCAGTGTCCAAGCAGCAGAAACACGGCAGAACCGCCGTCCCTTCTTCGTTGTCTATCCCGATGGAGAATTCCATCACACGGCACTGCAGTGGAGCCTGGATAGTAACTACGAGCGGTGCCGGTCATGGGGCTGGGACAGTGGGGCCAAGTACATAGTGCGTACGACACCACGGCATCTGCAATCAGCTGGGACTAGGAAGGCAATACAAAAATCTCATGATGTGCTCACTCTTCAATCATCGCATCCTCATTGTATTCTACAACCTGCTCCCGCGGCACTTACTACACACTAATACACATGGTTTTTCCCGTCTCCAACAGGTAACCCAACATAAGGCTATCCGTACAGCCATCTAGAAACCTCACATAATATTAACTTGTCATGCAGAAGACACACAAACAAAGCCATCTTCCCACACAATGACAAAAATCGACAGCAAAAAGAACAAGACGCTATCTACAGAACATCAGCAGGGACTCCTAGTCTTCATAGTCGCCATGAGCATATCATCACTGGACCACAGTTTGACACATCCGTGCTTCGCCGGTTCGGTGGTGGTCTCTTCGGCATCGCTATCAACGTGCGTGTCGTTGGCCCATGATTCGCAACGTCGGTGGTGCCGCATTCGAACCGGAGCCTTCGACCATTCATCCCACTGGAATTCCGGAAACTCTGTTTCGGGGTCCGGCGCTTGCCCAACATGGCGATTCGTTGCAGACCCTCCACCTTCAAGTTTCCGATGACGTCGCTCGGATGAGGATCGAGTTGACTGCCTTGACACTGGCTGCGGAGAGATACTCCCACAAGCCGCCTGATCCCGGTCCTGATCCCCAGACTGAGGATGCGGATCGATCCACTCAGCACCGATCTGCTGCGGCCCCGGAGAATCGTCGGGAGGCGTAGATGGTGTCAGTTTGAGCTTAGGGGAATGGGATATGCTTCGGTCCTGTTGGGCGCGGTGGCTTCGTTCTCGAGTGTTTCGTTCGCGAGGAACATCCACCTGATTTTGAGGGAATATGTAACCAAGGTATTGGCCTTCCTGGTCCGGCGCCGGCCGAAACTGATGTAATTGGTACCCACCCCCCTGCTGCCCTGAAAGATGGTATGGCGGCCCACCATGCTGTCCTTGGTATTGCTGCACGTTGTGGTATACCCCCTGGTGCTGTTGGCCGGGGTGCTGCTGCTCTTGGTGCCCATGTACCTGGTGGCTGTGGGTGTCAATTCGACCGATGGGGTGCACAGTGCCTGGGCTGTTCCAAGGTGTAGGCCAACTCTGCATGACTCCATTTGGCGCCACGGGCACCGAGCCAGGCCCTGGGGGATCTTGGACGGGTGGATAAGCAGGTGGGGATTGGTCCCTCTCTACCCACAACACATGGCCATGTGCTCTCCGTGGAGAGTTCACATTTACCACTGGTGGTAGCTGTCGAGGGCCGAGAGATTGTGTATTGCCTGGGTGATAGGGAATAGGGAGCTTCGAAGAATTCGGCATATAGCCATGACCTTGCCCCTCAGCTAATGAAATCAATTTAGCTCGCCCATGCAACAATCGCTCGAAATCCGAGGCACCAGATAGTTGGGCTGTCGCCCAAGCTGACGTCAGAGGCGGTGGTTCTCGTGGAATACCTGATGGTTGAAACTGTGGAGTTAGCTCCGCCAGCTGTTGGGTTGGAGGTAGGCGCATAGGTTGTGCGCCGCGTTGAGCCCCAGACAGATATGGCATTTGGCCGGTGGCTGAATGTACTCTCTGAGATTTCGGCCCAATAACGTGCTGCGCTGCCAACCGGTTTGTGGGGTGAGACGGGCCCGAAAAAGGTGGCGCCATTCCAGTAGACCGACATATTGGTTGCGTTGCCAATTGGGCCCATTGAACAGTAGGTTCCGGGGCGGTTACAGTGGATCCACAAGCAGATGGAAAAGGAACTCGAGCTGCTGGTTCAATTGTAGGCGGAGGGGCTGGATGAACAGTAGGATCCAGAGGGGTCGTAGCCCTCCGAGAACTCGCAGCTTTTGGAACACTCGTAGGTTTCCGAGCTTTCGTGGAGTTCGGAAGGCTCGGTGGTTTCGGAGGACCAGTAGGTTTGGGAGGACTCGTAAGTTTCGGAGTACTGGCAGGTTTCGGAGCGTTGGTATATCTCGTTGATGCCTGGGCCGTCGGTCTGGGCGCTGGCGGGAGATTAGGCAACTTGGTCCGAGATGCAAACGGCTGGTTTTTGGGCTGATACCCGGGCCGCTCCGAGGGAGGAGCTGGAGCTGGTAAGAGGGTTTTCCTGGACGAGGATAGAGCGGCCACTCTTGGTGTTAAGGGTGGCGGCGTCCGAAGATTCCCCGGCGGATTGACAACTAGGAGGGCCCGTTTCGTAGTGCCAGGAGGGCTTGAAGATTTCTTGTTTGTCTTTGGTAAATTCCGAATTGATTCGACCTGTGCTACCTTGTTTATGTCCGCGGTTTTCTTTGGCGTTGGCACGTCATTAGCAGGTGCCACCTATCCACAACATTAGTTCATACTCCTCACACAGTGGTCCAGCCACTTACTCCAGTAGGAGGGAACCGCTCCAATTCTGGAGGAGCTGGTGACGGGCTATTCCTTGACAAAGATGAACTTGCCACCGTCTGTGTTGGGCACTCCGACGGCCGAACATTCCCCAGCAGGTCGGCAGGTAGGGCTTTCCGTTCCGCAGTTTCAGGGCGGCTTGAAGATTCTTTCTTCGGCTCAGACAACTCTGGAGTCGATTTGACCTGTGCTACCGGGTTTCGCCCCTCAGTGGCTGTCTTTGGCGTCTGTACCCCCTCAGCAGGTGTTTCCTATACGCATCGTCAGTTCATGCTTCCCACATAGTAGCCGGATCACTTACTCCAGATAAAGGAGGAGGGCCGTTTGGTGCCTCCACCTGGCCGACCAGTTCTCCTTTGCAGTGAGTGCAACTCTGGGGTGGTCTCCAAGTTCCAGCGGTAACTAGTTTATTTATAACCATCGCCACAACGTTACTCAGCTAAACCATATCAGCACACCTCCAGGGACATGAAAGTTCAAAGGACTGACCTCCTCCGCTGATATCTCAGGTATAGCCGGAAATGGTTGCGTTGCAACGTCCTTGGAACCAAAGGCTTCGACAACATCTCTCCCGAACATAGGCAAAGCAGGCTCGACCTTCGGTGTCGTGGTGGTCGTGGCCGGTGGCTCATCGAGGTCACTGGTTGCATCGACTCGCATCGCCGGGTACTCGATTTCCGATTTCACTGCCGCGACATTCGAACCGCCATCACCGCTTAGATCCGCAGTGCCTGGCAGTGATGGTAACTTTTCGAGGGTCTCAGTTTGCTTGGGTCTATCAGCCCTTGAGGGAGGTATCTCGCAAGACGCGGGATTCTTGTCTCCAGAGCTGCTGCCCACTAACAAGGCCTCGAGCCCATTAGACGAAGCCAAAGCATGTTCTTTGGCCCGTGATGACATATTCTTCGTACCTGCATGCATGGCATCAACGGAAATGCCCTCTTGATGCTTCCTCTTTTTCATCTTCTTTGTTTCGACAACTTCCCATTGTCCCTCCAACTCTTCCGCCGTCACCGGAGGCCATTCGCATTCGTAGTAATTCGCTACGGCTCCCACGTCTGATTCATCCCAGAGCGGCTGCTGCGCTGTTGTAATCGGTTCTAGATTTAAGCACAGTGAACTGACATCGGCTTCCGAAACGGCAACTGACCCCGGCGAAGCGGCCTCCGCCGACGGAGTAATCAATGGCTCCGGACAACACTCTCTTTGGGGAGCCGTACTCCTGGCCTTTTTTTTTGCCGTCTTTGCCTTGAGCTTGGACTTCCCACCTACCTTGTGTGCATCAGACTCCCGTTGTATCCTTTTATCTTCTACTTGTTTCGCCTCCTTTAGTTGCTGATCCGCCAGCTGAGGGTCGTCCAACAACCGAAGAATTTTTGAAGGTAGTTTGTGTCTCGACTCCGCGGCACGCAGGGCCACCCACTTAGCCATGGGATCAACCTTCTCCGGTTCCTTGGCCTCATTTGATATCCCGCTGAACTCCTCGGCTGGCAGAATATCACCAAACGGTTTTGCTGCCGGAGGATTGGGAGCCCCTTCGTCTATCCCATAAGTCGAAATCCCCGACGCTTCTATGGGCAGCCGTGTATTTCCTGCCCCGCGAGTAACGGTCTCCCAATCGTCCTCCCCGTCTGAAAATGCTAGAGTAGCACTGCTCGATGTACTTTGCGAGAGCTCCATTCCGTCGATTGATAGGCCATCAGGTCCAACCTCATTCTCGTCGTACACCACCTTCTCTACAGATCGAGGTGTTTTCCTCCGATCGTTCACGATACGCAGGCATTCCATGAGCGAAGCTCTCACGCCATTGGCTTGAGCAGTGCACTCTCTCACCTTTTTTCGGACCGTGTCTTGGATCCATTGGACTTGAGCCTCCATAGCTGAAAGCAGCGGGATCTCTCCAGTTTCCACTTTTTGGGCCGGTAGTGGGGGTGGTTTTCCGTCTTTGGACCGCACCACCACAGACTTCTTCTTTTTTTTCTCTTTCTTCTTCTTCTTCTTTTTCCTCGGGTTCGACTTCTCGTCGTTGGACACCTCGGCAGAAAGAGTTATAGCCTTGGGGCTGGGGAAAGCGACGGCTCCGTGCGGCGGCGGCTCAGCGAAGGGATTCAATAATTTCTCGAAACGCTGAGACTGGGCTCCTTCGTGCGCTACGCTACCGTCAGCACCTACTGCAAATCCGGCAACCAAACACACCAACCTATGTCCTCCCTCAGCTCCGCGATACACTCTATTCCGCGTTGTGCTTGCACTTATTCGCAGTCAGCCCGTGAATCCCCCTCGCGGACAATCGGCACTACTCACCTGTGGTGGATCTCAGCTCCCCGATGAGTTCCATTTCTTCCCGTTCAGCTCGATCCGCCGCCAGTTTGAATTCTTCTGACTTTAGCTCCATCCCGTGAAGCTGCTTGAGCTCTGTAGCATCCTGGGGATTTCTCCGCTTCCAGTCGTCAATGCCTTCCTCTAGTGAGCGTTGCAAGCACGCCACTTCTGCCCAGACGGCTGCCGTCCAGCTCGTGGTGACATAGTTGCCCGTTTCCCCCTCATGGTGTGAGGCCGCTGCAGAAACGTCGGCCGCGCAGGGAAGCGGAGGGAGTCGATTTCCAGGGGAGAGGGAAGGGCTCGATTCCGATCTGGGAGCGGGTGGCTGAAGACCTGATCTCCCGCTTCCTAGCTCCTGGGTATCCGGCTCGGAGCCATCTGCGGCAGTGGACTCATCGTCTTCCTCCTCCCACGGGGTCCCTGTGACCTCCATCCCGGCCCCCGTCTTCTCCATAGGTGGGAGAAATTGCAAGGACAAAAGTGGGGATTTTCCAGGTATTGCAGTGAGAAGATTCTCACCTATCAGTGATGAATGCAGGACCGCCAACTGACTCGCAGAGTGGGAGGCTGGTGAGCCTGCTGGCACGGACGCCGCATCCACCATCGTTAGTAGAAGTTCTGAAGCTTCTTGTATGCTCATTCCCTTTCCCTTGCCGATAGGAGGTGATGATGGATAAACTGCCGGAGATTCAGGCAGGTGCTCGTAGCATGGGGGAGACGAACGTGCTCGTGCCATGCCCACCGTGGAGGACGTCGGCGCACTGCTCGGTACTGCCGTGGATCTCTGGGGGGCTCCGGGGATTCGGTCTGGACTGGTAGGCGGGGTGAGCACGATGCGGGGAGGAGCACGGCAACAGGAGGATGAGCCCGTATAGCTCTATCGTATAGAGGAAAGGAACAAGAAGACGCCGCCCCCCGATGACCGCCAAGCAGTAAGAGGGTTTTCAAAAGACTTGAGATTGTAGCAAAATGGTATATGATAGGTGATCAAAAGTGGGTGTAAACAGATAGTCTTTATGGAACAAGTGGAAGGAATGCAGGGGGGAGGGCGAGTGCGGGCGGGCGAGAGTTGGGCATGTAAGAGTTAGACGCTTGCCGTTTCGGTACGATATAACTATATTTTTTTCATTTAGTTAGGGTCCGTTTGGATACTTACTTACGCTCAGTTTTGGCGAAAACTGTCAGTATTTCGCAAAACTGAGCAAATAAAACTGTAACCTTGTTTGAATAGCGCGGAAGGTGTGGCCTCTAGGGGTCGGTTTCTTCACCGCCGCTCGGTGCCGTGTTTTGGCTTCATGGACTCCCCTTCCGACGATGGAAATGCCACCAGCCACGACGATATGTTCTCCCCGCAGCCGGTGAGACACACAGCACAGCTGGCTGGCGAAGCAGTATATACCACGCATACAAAAACAAATTCCGATGCGTGCCTCTACTTTTTCCAGACGACAATACGTCCAAGAGGCCCTCGCCCTGCGACACCCCCCGCCGCGTGCAAGATGTAATGCGAATGCCCAAGGACACAGCCATTGCCCTGTGTACCCTTCTGCGAGCCGAAGGTCTTCTTGCGGACACCAAGAGCGTAGCATTGGAGGAACAGCTAGCGATGCTCTAGTCTCGCGGCAGCTGGGAGAGCTGGTGTTGCGTACAGTGTAGTTGCTGGTAGCGTGGTGTTGGTACTGGGCTCTGGGCTGAGGAACGCGGAAGAAGAAAAGCAGGGTTACCAAGTGCCTACTATTAGAGTTCTGGCGAAGCCTATTATTCGGACTTATGGCTGAGCATACTGAGAATGGCTGAGTATACTGAGAACTGCCAAACACCCTGTTCACCTCAAGGTTTTCCCGTAAACTGAAAATGAGCAGTATTCGGTGTCCCGGCGGGGAACTGGAACTGAGAGGTGAGCCTATCCGAACGGGCCCTTATTCATCAATCGTACCGTTTCGGTATGACCTCGCATCGACGATCGGAGCGGACAAGTGAGAACCGATGAATCACCGTTATATACATAATCGACATGCGGTTTTCGTTCGATCCGGCGACCCACATAGCTCGTGAAGGCGGTCCAGGTACTAGGTAGCCGGCCCCACGCCGATTACGCATGGTTCCATCTTCGTCTGCTGGTATTATTTAAGTCCTCGTCCACTCGTCGCTCACACGCATTGGTCACGTGACAATACCGACCCCTTGAACACGTGCGCTCGACAACTGCGAGGTGTCAGCAACCCCCCACGCTTCGGGAGTCTACACTGGTGGTATATAGGAGGACTGTATGGAGTGACATCCTGCGCGCCGCTACTATCTACCTTGGGAGTTCACAGCCCTATGGCACGGGGGCCCTCGTAAATCTCACCTCAGACCTCGCGCGTGGCTATCTTGGGCAAACCTATAGATACATCATCCGTCTCGATGCGCAATTCGCATCGCGAGGGTGAGGGTTGCTTACATATGCAGGCGAGCTGGTCATACATACTCTTAACTACGGGTGGATGGAACATGGTTGCATTTAATTTTCCACCTCGACACAGACACAGCCCCCTCCGGGGGAAAAAAGCAAAGAAAAGGAAACCGAAGTCGAAGCGGATGATTGGCGAAGCACCGCACGTTGCTAAGGTCGAGGAATGGATGTCCAGGTACCGGATGCAAGGAATGAAGCGCCTAGCAAGTCTGTCGAGAAGTTGGCAGTGTTGCATATGTGGTTGTGGGCAATTCGTGGTCGATGCGCCCAACATTCTGCGGACTGGGCGGTTTCGATCCAGAGTTCAGATGGCAGGCGTGGCGGTGGCGGTGGTGTGATCCCTGCTGTGGCGTGTGCGTGAGACAGAGATGTCCGAGGCGGTGAATCCACCTAACTACTCCAGACACGCACGAGTATGTATATACGATAGTGGGGCATGCAGTGCGGGGGGAGTCTCCGTCGGACCGCACAAATGTAAGTACAGATGAGAGCGAGCACATATCTATTCGTATTCACGTATGCACGCGTAGTTAGTTACCGACCTGCGTCCAGAATATGTAGATACTTCACACGGTGGGATCCCTTGGGCACTGGGCAGCGATTGTACCGAGGACATAGAGATACATATATGGAGGAGAGCCGAGGAGGCAGGATGACGACGGCAGCATTTCGACCCGACCGGATCCGGTGAGAGAGAAGCCCATCTTATTTTTCTTGGCTCCGCCGGCTGGGACCGTGACTACATAGTTGAGGGTATGTAGCTGGCGGGTGGTGGCGGGAAGTAACGCAACAAATTTCCTTTCAAATCTCCACGGCCACCACCGTCCCTTGCGCTATCTGCTTCACAACTTAGGGATTGTTCTGCGAAACGTGCATGTCCTGTGCTCTCTCATCAATCCGTAGCCCCGTAATAAGGACCCTTCCAGAGGCGCCATCCCTGCACCCAAACTCTCGGCGGTTCAGAAATAGTACCAGTCTCCACAGACACCACCGATCGTCCGTTGTGTGGATGTGCGTCCACTCCGTGTTCCCCCGTCCAGTGTTTAGCGACCACCAGCCTGTTCGACTCTATCTATCTAGAGTATGTATTCCATCGATCCATCCATGCTAACCGCTAGTTACATACTTACATACCCACCACAACCACCTCCACTCCTTCCACTCCATCCAACACCCCTCGACGCTCAAAAACCATCTGCATACATACCCTGTCCGCCGAGAAAAACAGAAGGTCAACGTGCTTCTCGGTCCCTTCTTCTTTCGTTCGTTGCAAGTCCTTTCGTTTCGCACTCAACCTTTCCCTCTTCTTTCTTCGCCACTTTCTCGCTGGTCAAACCGGAGCAGATACCCCAACCCAACCCAACGCCTGAGGGACGCTGCACAGAACTCCCCCCCGCCAACAGAACCTCCACAACACTCCAGATCCTCGGTAATTACCGTCGCCATCATCACGCGAGCTCCATTTGCCGCCTCGCGACATCGTGTTATCCAACACCACCACCCCCCTACTCCAACCACCGAAATAGACATCCTTCAACCTAATCTGAGCCGCAGATGGTTTTCTCACCGGCGAGCATATATCGGGATAGGGGATGGAGACAGAGATGGGTGCTGTCGTGAGTCGATCCCATCCTCATGTGCTTCTGCGGAAGCGCGGGAACCAAGGCCGAGCCAGCGGGAGAGAAGTGACGCTGCATCGTCGGCTTGGCGATCGCGCCCTCCCCCACATCTTCCTCTGTTCGCGCAGCAATGGCCTCGCTGACCTCGGGTTCGCGGGAACAATAGATACATCTTCGACTACGCAATAGTAATGTAGGCTGACCTTCGATCCGCTCCACCTCCGTCGGTCGCCTGTGCACTCGCTGACGTCCTGTCCGTCTGCAGTCTCCTGATTCTCGGCTTCTCGGCGCTAGACCTGGCGGAACCACATCACCAGCGCTTCTCGCTCAACAATGAATCCCTCCAATACCCGTATGCCGACCCCGAACGCATCTCGCCGCTCTGGGCGGGCGTGATATCGTGTCTCTTTCCCATCATCTGCATCGCCCTGTGGAGCATGGTCATCGACGGAATGTACTCGCATCACAAGCCGCCGACCAACCGGTCTAGGTTGCTGAGCGGCCGGTGGCAGATGAGTGACAGACTGTGGGAGATGAATTGCGGCATCTTGGGATTGGGATTGAGCGTCGCTGGAACCATCTGCGTCACGGGTGCCCTCAAGAATGCGACCGGCAAGCCGAGACCCGACATCATCGCTCGGTATGTCCCTGGGCACGCGAGCACTGAGAGGTGGGGATCGCTAGGATCACAGCTAACGCCCGAGGAACGATAGATGCAATCCGCGCGAGGGCGCCACCAATGCTGCGGTGTGGGGACTGGTCACTTCGGAGATCTGCACCCAGACGGATCATCACATCCTCAAAGATGGCTTCAAATCCTGGCCTTCCGGACATGCCTCAAGTACCACCTCTTCTCCGCACCTACCCCACATCTGTACTGATGGAGAACAGCTGCGTTTGCCGGTCTTGGTTTTCTGTCGCTGTTTCTCGCCGGAAAGCTGCACATCATGGACAACCGAGGTGAAGTCTGGAAGACGGTTCTTGTCCTGATCCCGTATCTCGCCGCTTCACTCGTTGCCGTTTCCCGTATCATGGACGCCCGTCACCACCCGTTCGACGTGCTCTCGGGCGCTGCGCTCGGTCTTGGAACCGCTTGGATCTCGTACCGCCAATACTTTCCAGCAATTTCCAACCCGAAAGCCAAGGGACGGGCGTACTCCCGTCGCACTTGGGGTGTTGACGCCCACGGTATGGGCAGTGCCGAGCCAAGCTCCGCCATCGAGTACACCAGTGCGTACAACCTGCGCACCTTGGAGGAAGGACGCACCGGCTCTTCCGAGAGCCTAGAAAGCGAGGGCAAGTCACGGAAGCGGATGCCTGGACAGAGTCAGCAGGGACATGTGCCGCATGGACATCAGTCGGAGATCGAGTTGATTACGCCGCAACAGAGGCAAGGCAGCTTTGCTGAGCCGCCACCACCGCACCGCCAGACTTGGACACCGGACAGCAGTACCCACCACGATTACAAGGGTAGTGTGGACATGGGAGAGCGGGCTCGGAGGGCGGACGCCATGGGGAGTCCTGAAAGTGTGGGGCGGCCTTTGAGGATAGGAACGGTTAGTCCGGCACCCGCCGGCCAGATGTTGGATGATAGAGTCTAGCCGAGCGATTGCCGAAGGGTCTGGGCGCTGCTTCTTTCTTACTTTCTTCTGTTGACATATCTGGAGATTTGATCTGGGTAGTTGGGTAATTGGCCCCCCCGCGAGCCTTCTTTTCGCATCTCAGATGGAGTCGATATACGATGAAACGGAAGGCTATCTCCATGTTTTTTTTCTCTGTTTCACCTCCACCGGCCATCTATCCGATCTTTCTCGCTCACATGATGTGTCGCCTTCATGCTTGTGTTCTTTTTCTGTCTGTTCTAGGGTCGTTGGAAGGTCGTTCTTTTTTCTTTCTTTCCGGGGAGGATTTTGTGCATAGCATGTTCGGTGAATCCTGCAAAATTGATGATACCTTTCATTCTTTTCTTTCACCGTTCTGTCTTTTTCTTTGTTACTCCACAATATCCAGTCGTCACTGTCGGCGTGCCTCAAGTCTTTCAACCGCTTTTCGAATCCCTCCGACGCATCTATAGTAGATAAACCCAGTCCGATCTGTTGGACTGTAACTCATCCAGGCCCGGTTTTTTGTTGTGCCCAGACCGACTCATGTTTCCGCATACTTTCGACCGAGCAGTCCTCGATTACGTTTCTGAGAGTGCAGCCAGCACTATCTACATAGGAGACAGAGGAACCCGGGGGACGGCGAGGAAGGAGAGGATCTTGGGCAGTGCTTCGCGGCAGACCGAGAGTCGTCATCAGAACGAGCAGGGCTGCCCGATCGTTGAGTATCAGCGGCTGACTCATAGCTTAGCTATGAGAAGGAACAGCGAATCATTGGTTCGATTGTGAGGTAATGTCCTGTTTCTTGCTGTGCTATATCGATGTTCTGAGATCATCTACCTACATGTCTACATACTCTATGGTATTCTCTCCAGGGTTGAGTACGGACACGTATTTTCGTCCCGATTCCTCTCCTTGTTTGTCATGATGAAAATCTCTTCAAGCCAGTGGCAGCATGGTCCCCCTCCCTTATCGTGCAGTCCACTGCTCGCCAATGATAACGCTGCATACCCGGGCCGCTCCGCACCAAGCAATATGAGGACTCGACAAACCCACACAGCTCGGCAGCGGCACACCAAGCCGAACACGGCGTGCGGGGCAAGAGCCCTGATATCTGTGTACATTGTGTGTTTTTCGTCAAGAGAATAAGACGAAGAAAATGGAGAGAAGCTTTTACTCCCTCATCTCGGCTTTACTTTTGTGAAAGAAACCCAACTCGATCTACCTTGTTCCCCTCCCCACGCGACGCCGGTTTGGGTCGAACAGAAAAAGAAGAGTGACAGGTGTGTTGTGTGTTTGTTTGTTCTGTGATACTGTGTTGCGTTGTTTCTACCCCTCTCTACCTTAATTACTTTTTTTGTGGGGCCACCTCCGTTGCGTGGATTATGAGCTTTCCCCGGTCCGATCCGTCAACCACAAAATATCACCGTTCCCCACCCTCTCCTCCCCGCATCGAGTTCAGCTTTCACCCTCGCATCGCTCCCATCAACCGACAAGAGAGACTGAGACCGAGAGAGAGAGAGAGAGAGACGGTGGATAGCTAACCTACCCATCAGAACATCAGAACATCAGAACACCGCAACCACCAAATCTATTTACCGCCTTCAGTGCGACCGCAATCATGGCCGCCGTCGAAGCCACCGCCGCATCGACACCGCAGGAGCAGCTGCTGGACTGGTACAGCACGCGGCACCCGTTCCAGGTGAACCTTGTTGGGGAGTACGCCGGTTCTTCGCCGTTCCTGATCGACGGCGACTCGCTGCTGCGACACATCTTCTCCGATTCTCGCATCGACTTCTCGTCCGGGTTCCAGCTGCTGCATGCCGTGTACGCGGTCGAGCAGTTCCTCGACAACCTCGCGCGGCGGAATTGCGTCTTCGACGTCGTCTTCTTCGAGCATCACAGACGTGTCGCCGTGCCCGCGTGGAACAACGCGGCTGCCTGGAAATATGCCTTCGCCCGGGCCGTCGTCGTCCGACACCTAGCGGCTCTGAAGAGGGAGGGAGTTCGCTTTGTCTACAGGTTCAAGAGCGTTAGGGATGACGCGTTCTTGGCTTGGCTCCAGGCGAGACGGCCGCTGTTTGTCATGGCCCACGATGGAGCGGATATCCTCGAGAAAGGCGTGGAGGGGCAGGCTGTGGCCAAGGACTACGAGGCTGCTGAAGAGTGGGAGGTTAAAGCAATGATCTATAGATTTATGCACATGGGGCGTGGGTATAATGTTGCACAGATTAACAGTGTAATATTCGCCGATAGCAAGGTACACATGACTCTATAGGCGGCTGCTAGGAGGATGCTGACCCATGTGCTTAGATCCTCGCTTTGCTCATCGCGGCTGGGCTTCGACGTTCCGATGTCGAGTCGGGTGCCAATTCCATCGACACGACGATAGTAGAAGGTGTCGAATTGGCCGCGAAGGAGCCACTGGCCCCACTGGACTTTGCTGATGCTAGTGCCTGCAATGCCCGTGAACGCCTGACAATCTACACGCTCGTCCGGCTGTTCAAGAACAACTCGGAGGATGCGACCGTGTTCGCACCGATGTTATCCGCGTATATCCTGCACACCGCCTTCCTGAACCATCTGTCCCTCGAGGAACGGCATATGTATGCGTCGACAGAAGACTTGGACGGTATCAGGAAGGCGGCAGATGTCGATGCATTCTTGCAGTGGTTCTATGCTGAAGCTACGAGGGTGGTTGAGGACGACGATGCTCTACAGATTTCTGAGACTGTGTCCCTGTGTGACTTCGTCGATGGACGGCTGCTGCTAAAGCTCCTAGCGCAGAAGGTGGAAGTGCCAGAAGTGGTGGCGAAGGACTTTGAGAGGCTTGTCGAGACTCTCAAAGCTGCTGTCCAGTGCGATTGCGCTTTCGATATCTCCTCGCCCGCACTTGCTTCCGTCGAGACGGAGCTGCCCCAGCCAGAGTCGCGGGCCCTCGCCCCCATCTTGCCGTTCAGCAACCCTCTATTCGACCAACATCTTCAGACCATCGACATCGAGTTCGATGTCCTCCCAGAGGACAACGAGTTCGACGCACAGGTCACCAAGGACCAGTACCGTCCGTTCAAGCCAAAGAAGCCGTTCAAGGAGACCGAGAAGCCAGAGGTGCCCGTGAACGGTGGCTACAGGGTTGAGCGGAAGCCGATGTTGAACAAGGGTGGCCGGTTCGCGATGGTGGATGTGCTCGAGAAGCGGCAACAGGGAAAAGTCCGGAAGAAGAACCAGATTGGTATGGCGGCAATGCAACGCTATGCTGCTAGTTTGTCGGATTCGCTCGACGGTAGCTTGAACCAGAAGCTCATCATCTGCGATGACACTGCCGGCCCGGCAAAGAAGGTGGTGCAGGGACGACCACTGAAGGGTAGTGCTAAGAAGGCTGAGAAGGCTGAGCCCGCGCCTGCTGCTACCGGCAAGCCGGGGAAACAGGCCAAAGGTGGCAAGAAGGAGGCGGCTGGAAAGAAGGCTCCCGTCGTGTCCAAGGCAGACAAGATCAAGGCTGAAAACGCGGAGAAGGCGGTGCTCAAGGAAGCGAAGTCACTGCAGACATCGTGGAAGAACCTCTGCAACGAGATTAAAGTCACCAAAGACCAAGATCTCGTCATCTCCCGTCTCGATGACTATCAGAAGAAACTTGCGAGGGATGTCCCCAAGAAGGCGGCCGCCGACCACGAAGGCCGGTTCATCGAACTCGAAGTGCGGCTGTACAAGATCTGGACGCTCCAGAAGCAATGGATCACGATGTGCAAGGCTGGTAAGAAGGAGAGTGGATACAACACTATTGCCGTGCTCTTCGACGAGGCCAGGAAGGCACTACAGAGTCCGGCTTTGTTCGCCGCCGCTAAGACCATTCTCCAGGATGTCTTTGCTGGACTGGGTATCGCGCTGCCGCCTGCCAAGGAGGTCGTCTCGGTGAAGAGGACCATTGGCTTTACGAACACCTGGACCGGGAAGGTCGACAGCGATGATTCCAAGCTCGGTATGTCTTCGGAGGAGTTCCAGTTGAGTTATTTTGGTCTGTACATGGACCGGAATATGGATTCGGCACCGGATGACCGTGTTCCCTTCGAGCCCGATCTCTGGCAAAGACAGGTGTTGGACGAGATCGATGCGGATAACTCCGTGTTCGTCGTCGCCCCTACTTCCGCTGGTAAAACTTTTATCTCGTTCCACGCCATGGAGAAGGTCCTGAAAGCCGACGACTCCAGTATTCTCGTCTACATAGCTCCGACCAAACCCTTGGTCAATCAGATCGCCGCGGAAGTCATCAGCCGGTTCCGCAAGAATTATCGGCACGCCGGAAAGACCGTATGGGCGATCCACAACGGAGACTACTTCACCAACAAGCCGACCGAGTGTCAGATCCTCATCACGGTTCCGTCCATGTTGTCGACCATGCTAATGTCGCCACTGAACGCAAAGAACTGGGCGCCTAGGGTCAAGCGCATCATCTTCGATGAAATCCACTCGATCGGTAGCGCGGAGGACGGTGTCGTTTGGGAGCAGCTCTGCCTTTTGACTTCGTGTCCCATCATCGCGCTGTCGGCGACAGTCGGTAATGCGGATGAGTTCAGCGAGTGGTTGTCAGCTACCCAGGGCTCGCTCGGCATCAAGTTGAACATGATCCAGCACAAGTACCGGTATTCCGATCTGCGCAAGTTCGTCTACCATCCCCCAAAGGACGCCGGTACCGAGAGATTCCCCGGGCTTCAGAGGATGGCGAAGTACGGACAGATCGATGGAACGCCTGGATTGAAGAACATTCACCCGGTTGCCGCGCTCGTGGATCCTACACATGGCATTCCTGAGGATTTGGCTCTGGAGCCATCCGACTGCCTCAAACTCTACCAGGCGATGAAGAAGGCGGAGTCAGCAGAGTTCCCAATTTCCGCCACTATCGATTACAAGAAGGTTTTCGGTACCGTTGGTAAAGTCATCAAGAAGGCGGACGTGGTCCTTTGGGAAACACAGCTGAAGGCGGTTCTTAAGGACTGGATGCTGCAGGCCGACAAGTCGCCTTTCAACAAGGTTGTCGAGCAGCTACAGACCAAGCAACTGGCAACTGAGGACGCGATCGACGTTTCCACCGCTTCTGAAGTCATCAAGCACGAAAAGGGCCCGGACGACCCCAGGCTTGCCAGGGAGGTGTACCAGGACTGTGATGTAGTCACGCTTACCCACTTGCGCGAGAAGACGCTTCCGTTGTTGTCGAACCTCCATGCGGCGAACTCTCTGCCCGCGCTCATGTTCTCGTACAGCCGTTCGCTGTGCGAATACATCTGCATCAACATTACCCAACAGCTCAAGGAAGCCGAAGACCACTTCCGCCAGACGGACCCGAGATGGAAGGCCAAGATCCGCGAGTGGGAGCAGTACGTAGAGCGCCAGAAGAAGATGGGCAACAAGATGCGCAAACCGAAGCCTGACGAAGGCATGTCCAAATCGGATATGGTCCGCGACCAGGCGGATACCGAGTCGAGCGCGTTGGATAGCTTCAACCCCGAGGACCCGCTTCCCGAGTTTTCCTTCGCCGATTTCAAGAGATATGGCCAATCCGAGTGGGCTCAGGATCTGAAGGACTTGGAGTGGTGGGAGATGCCCCTACAGCTCATTGAGGCTTTCAAGCGCGGTATTGGCATCCATCACGGCGGTTTGAAGAGAGGGTACAGGCAGCTGTGAGTATATTCTTATCCTATCTACAGGGAGGTTAGGCAGCTCAGGCTTACTCGGGGCAGTGTCGAGACGTTATTCCGCAAGGGATACCTCCGCGTGATCATTGCTACTGGGGATTTGGCGATGGGTATCAATATGCCTTGTAAAACCGTCATCTTTGCTGGCGACAATACGCAGCTTACCGCTCTCAATTACCGGCAGGCCGCTGGTCGTGCTGGCCGTCGTGGTTTCGATCTCATCGGAAATGTCATCTTCCACGGTGTGCCCCTGGACAGTGCACTCCGCCTCATCAGCTCGAGGCTACCGAAGCTGCGGGGTCACTTCCCTATGAGCACTTCGCTTGTGCTGCGGTTGTGTATCCTGCTCAGCAACTCGAAGGACTCGGAGCATGCCAAGACCACGATTAACACGCTGCTCCGCCAACCCAGGCTTGTAATCGGTGCCGAGAGCAATCCCAAGCAGGTTCTGCACCACCTGAGGTTCTCGATCGAGTATCTGAGGCGCAAGAAGCTTCTTGGTGAAGGCGGCAGTCCCCTCAACTATGCGGCCATGGCGGGCCACCTCTACGCTTCCGAGAAGGGTGCCTTTGCGCTTCACACTTTGCTTGTCGAGGGATACCTGAGTTCGCTGTGCAAGGACTTCGTGACGGCAGACATCCGTGGCAAGGAGAAGATCTGCGAAGAGTTCATGCTCGTGCTGGCACACCTGTTTGTTCGTCGCAGCGTGCCACACGGCCGCCACGGCGTGCGTCTGCTCCCGCCGCTTCCCCAGGGGGCGCTCGCCGTCATGAACGAGTGGAACGCCGAGACACTGGAAACGTACACTACCTACGTCGAAACGTTCGCCAAGCAGTACTGCGCCGACACCCCCGACGCGACCCTGCCGTTCTCGCAGACTACCGTAGGTGGCAGTGGGGTCGCTCCCGTCCCCAAGCGCACCCGTGCCCGCTCCAACTTTGTGGCTCTCTCCGGCCACACGGACAGCTTCGCGTCGATCAAAGACCTTTCCTCCTCGCTGCGTTCCGGCATCTTCTTTGAAGGTTCGGCGGTGCCGTACCTCATGTTCGGCGAGAAGGCGCGTCTCAACTCGTTCCTTCTCGATTTCTACATCCACGGCGACACCAAGAAGCTTGCCGCCGAGAACCACGTCACCCAGGGAGTGGTCTGGTACGTGCTCAAGGACTTTGCCGACACGCTGGCCATCATTCGCAAGGGGCTGATCGCGTGGATCCGAGACGGACCCGGCGCGTACTTCGAGGTCATGCCTGGCGAGCGCGAGGCCGAAGAGGGCGTGGACGAGATGAACGACGACGAGATTGAGGACGAGATCGAGGAGAGCGAGATGGCCGAGGCCGAGGGCCGGCGCAAGGCTGTGGTGGACGTGCTCAGGGTCCTCAAGGAGGTGCTCGCCAGGTTCAACGAGCAGTTCAGGCCGATTTACGCCTAGGCTTGTTTTGGCATTTTGGGGGGTGGAGGAATTGGGTTTTTTGTTTTCTTTGTGGCTTTTTCTCGTTGGGTTACATCTGCTTGGGCATGGAAAATGGATCGCACCGCGCGGTGATACATACAGTCAGTGAGGAATTCGCGGAAAGTCGCTCGCACAGGGTCATTTTGCCTGGTAGTTGTCCGTTGTCCGCCATGGGGTGCCCACCGCGGAGCCTTCCGAAGCCGCCCTCCAGCCAGTCTGCCGCCCCGCCGTGGTCGTCCCCAGCGGCAGCCGGTACCCCCCGGGCCACTGCACCAATCCGTGACCAGCGGCTCGGTCTCCAGGCCAGCCGTGCCAGGACAGTGCGAATGCCTGTCGCACTCAGGGGAATTCTCCCCTCGTTTCCTCCGAAGTGCCACAGTCGCATGATCGACTTCTGCAATGCGCGCAGCCCGCAGCCGGGCTGGTGGCTGGCTGGCGAAGCGACGTGTCGAACCGGGCCGGGGCCTGCAGTTTGCAGCGGCGTGGTTGGCTGGTGTCGCGTCGGTGGGGCAATCTCTGGGCGGCGGTGCCTGCACCCCGGTGTCATATTCCGAGCCCTCGTGCGCCCCACTCTGCGCCAGCCAACCAACCAACCAACCACACCGCCCGCGTCGAAACCGACACCACGCCCCCGGGGAGGCTCCAGTCCAATCAGCGGACAGCGCTGCCCTCCCCTTCGGACGCGCGATGTGCAGCGCGGCATTATCATCAATCATACATACGTGGTCTGGTCCGGGATAGAGGTGGCGCTGCTGCGAGGGGAGGAGTGGCGGATGCCGCGAGGTCCGTCTATATAGGAACACCCCTTTTCCCGCGCCGTCCACGCACACGCAAAAAACCCCCCCCACTCACCTCCCCAGATTCAGCGGAAAAGCGACGACAACCCACCAGTCAATTCCGAAAACGCAAAACAAGACAGACAGACAGAATCGAATCCAACATCCAACACCGCGTGCACGATGAAGTTCTCGCTCGCGATCCCCGCAGCGGTGCTGGCCCTGGCTGGCGCCGCAGCCGCGTTGGCCGACATCCGCGGCTGGACTGACGCCGAGTGTAAGGGCAGTTCGATTGGCTGCGTCGGCATCGGGGAAGGCCAGTGTTGCGGTTCGTGCCCCCCCCCCCCCTCTCCCGTCGAGCGAGGATCTGACCGCCCGCTGCCGCAGACTTCATGCAGGCCCTGAAGTCGATCGACTGGAGCCTCTCGGCCGAGACGGTCGGCTTCCCGTTCACCGGGGCGCAGTGCGCTGAGCCGCCGAGCGAGGCCGTGACCGGCCCGCAGTCGAGACTGTGCCTTACCTACAACGTGGGGCAGTCGTCGGCGCGGCACGTCGGCGGCACCCCGAACCGCGAGCGGCGGCGGCGGCGGGCGGCGGCCGTGACCGGAGAGGAGGGTGAGGGGGAGAAGAAGAAGTGCGTGACGCCGAACCAATATGCGTACTACGACGACGACGGGAAGCTCGTGACCAAGAAGATCACGTCCGCCAACGTCGACGACGTCACGCAGTGGGTCGTGAAGGGCGACGCCGAGAAGCTGCGGGCGCTTGAGGATTACTAAGCGGGTGCGCGTGGCTCGGTGCTGGACACTTTGATGGGTTGGGACGGGACGGGTCACGGGACGCGTGTATGTACTCATTATGTAATGAGATGCTATTAATAGAGAGCCAACACTTGGTTATTTTCTCTTTTTTTTTTTTTTTTGGTTGCAAGCTCCCCCCACCTCACGAACGCAGGCACTCACATCCGGTCACTCCGCCGAGAGCGGTCCGCGTGCGTTCGTGCTCACCCGATGCGCACATACGCAGTCGGATAAGATACGAGGGCGTATAGATAGATACCCGACGGGTGCGTGCACACATATCTGCAGACGCGGGGGGCGGATAAACAGGTGAAATAGCAAGCGTGGCGCAGCACGGGAGCAGCTGATGCGTTCTCTGTAAAAAATTTAGCAGGCGGTTTGTATGTAGATCTAGCCATGTATGGATGCAGATGTGTGTGCGACTGCCCCATGTTGGTATGGATCGATGTTCCGGAGCGGCCCAGCCGCAGCTGAGGGGGGCAAGACGAAGGGGCGATGGGTGGTGAGGAGGAGGATGATGATGATTGAGGCGATGACGATTCATTGATCGCATGCGACCCTATCGGATCATGGCGGTACTGTGTGCAGTCCTCGAAGGAGCGAAGGAGTGCGTCGGCTGCGGATGGCGGATGTGAGCTGCCAGTGACAGATGAGAGGGGGTGGCCGAGGGAGGCCATCTTATTTCGTTTTATTTTTATATTTAGATGTTCGTTAACTCGCATAAAGTGGAGTAACTAGTTACAAGGCAAGCATCACAGTCCAGCACTCGCTGCCGCCGAAGGTTATGTGCTTGTTGGTAGTTAACGACCAAGGGAGTCCGTCCCACGCTTGCTCGATGCACCCCCGCTACAGAACTAACCGTGGTGGGTCTTCCCGGCTCCCAGCCTCCCGATTGGCGGTATATACGTATCATACGTGCGTGGGTGGGTGGCTGGTGGTAACTACAAGTATGTATGACGAGGTGGATAAGGGGAAAAAAAAGAGAAGCAACACCACCAGCCCATCCTGAAACGGCAGCGGGAGCTCGGCGTGGGGGATGGCTGGGAACACCTGGATAGTGCCGGATCGAGGTGGACATTCGGATCCGGGGTATAAAATCCAAACGCGGCAATATTTTAGCACTTAATTAATTAATTATTTTTTTTAGAAAAAAAGCGGGGTTTGTGTCCCCGCGGCTCGCTCGCCAAATGCAGTGCTCCTCA
>Ga0307508_10000955_pt1 | contig 33605 bp, 46 predicted proteins | sample 9_EM_MG_FD_203089 | JGI IMG/M metagenome (GOLD analysis project Ga0307508, IMG submission 203089) | Populus trichocarpa ectomycorrhiza microbial communities from riparian zone in the Pacific Northwest, United States - 9_EM | ecosystem: Host-associated > Plants > Roots > Unclassified | place...
CCTTGGCGGAAGAAATCACACTACCTGTACGCTCACCTCTTTGTCCATCCAATTCACTCACCCCCACGATTGTCGCGTCTAGGCTCTTCTGCATTACTTTTACAGAGCAACCGGGCGCAAGTCGAAGAAGCCGCCTCAATTCGCCAAAAAGGGTGACCAGTGTTATCTCGTGACCCTTTCTATCATAATGATTGCATTGTCCAGGTCAAAAGATTGTGGCCCTCGTTGAGACATCCCTCCCGGTTTGCGTCGAGAGGTTTGTCGACTATCCTCAGCTTGGGCGCTTCACCCTGCGGGACGAAGGTACGAATGAGCATGCTGTTATCGTCCACCTACGCCATTGACTTTTATCCCAGGGCGAACGGTTGCGATAGGAAAGGTGAGTGCAGTGGCGGTGGTAGGGTGGTCTTCGACTGACGTTTGAATCAAAGGTTACAAGACTGATTGACGATCGTGCCGAGGACCTTGCCGATGGTGTATCGAACATCGCCATTTCCGCCCCTGTGGGAGCGTGAAGTGGCCGAACAGAGCAATGATATAAGAAAGGGGGAACTTGAGGTTGTTTCTTGACACTACCAGCCCATGTCGACGGGGTATCATGCTGATCCCGATTGCGCGGGACTCGGGCATGTAGGTTGTAGACATTGACTAGTGACGATGCCCACAGATCATTGGCGGCTGGTGGATATTTTGCTGAGGGTCCCCGATGGGTTCGTTGATACACTATGGCCTGGAACTTTGCATGGTGCATACACGCGCAAGACTGCCTAGACCCCGTCACAGCACTGAGCGTTTACATCTCTATAAGCCGCTGCCAGCGGGTACTTTCGGTGTGTGATGATCAATTCGGTTAATCATCCAAGTACATATCTACCACCTGGGTTCGAGTGGTTCGACTGCATTTCGCAGTTTAGGTACACAGTTCGTTTGGTCATTCCTCGAGTGTGCACGAGAGATTTGATCGTCAGGAATGCCCTGATTTTGGTCGTGGGGTCACGTTTCCAATAAACTGGTGCCCAAACCAAATGCTCTCGTTCAACATGACTTGTTCCTTCCGTCTCCATGCACCGGCTGATTTCGTTTCTAGGAACTCCGCAGTTGGCTATGATTCGTGAAAGCGGAGTAGTAGGTCGACATAGGAAATAAAGGTATCATATGGACCACAATTGTACACCTCGGTTGTAGCTGGACACCATCATATCCTCTTGAGAAAAATGAACCCAATATTTTACACACCCACTAGAGCTCTAGCGGCTTGGGTACAACGCTCCTGCAAAGGCTGGGTGGTTGTCCCCGTCTTGTGAAGTCCATACTAACATCTCAGAACACACTACACCGACGTGAACACGATGAGCTCGAATCAAGATAGAGGAGAGCAAGTAAAAGTGCGTACTAATGAAATCGCCAACAGAATCAGAGTTCCTTCAAGAAAGCTGCTAACCCTTCGTGACCCTCTTTTCGCTTCTTACGAGATTTCACGACTTCCTCCCTCTGACGATCACGGGAAAGCATGTCCTTCAAAGTTGACGTTTTCGTATGGCCAGGTTTGGGGTGAGGCTGTCGACCGGGTAAGGGTGGAACGGACGCGCATTCGGGGGTTCCGACGGTCCCAGCGGTGGGACGGGGAAGGTCACTGGGTGGCTGTTCCTGTCCTACTTCCTTGGTCCGTGCGATGGTTGGGATGGTTCCTGTTCTGGGCAAAGTGTTTGGTAATTGGGCTGGCAAGGAGGAATAGTCGATGGACGGGCTAGTGCGCGCGTCGATCGAGAAGCCGCAGAGATGACATTTTCTTTGGAGAGCTTTCGGATGCGAGGACGTGGCGCGCCTCCGCTTCTTCCTCGTAGGCGGATCGGCGAGGTACGAGGGATGATCACCAGAAAAGCGATATGTGCCACATTTCGGACAGTGGGAGGGGTGTAAGACGGTCGATGTTTCAAGATGAAGTGCAACGGCACGTGACGTGTGAAGTGCGGAGAGAGAAGGGGAGACGGAGTGCAACGCGTGTGGAAGGTTCAGTCTATATTGGATCGTCGCCGCTGTGCCCGAGCTCATGAGTGACTTTCTTTTGACGAGTCAATCAGGCTCTGGATAGGCATTGTCTTCCAAATCGGGCAGGTGTTGTCGTTCACCTCGAGGAATCGGCGCGAAAGCCTTATTGTCGGCGCATGACACCTTTTGTGAGAGTCGAAGCAACGTTACCATGCGCTCCTTCTTTGTCCTCTACGTTATCAACCCTGACTTCTGCTCGGCTAGCAGTTTTCTGTCTCTCTTTCCACCATGATCCTTTCCAAGCGTGTTCAGCGTCCACCATCCCATACTCATGTTTCCTACCCTGTGAACTCGGAGCTGGCTCCTTGCTTCTCTACTCCTGAACTCCTGGCCTCTCCACCCACCACGCCTCCGCGTGGTCATAAACACTCGTTCTCCAAGCCAATGTCATGGCTGAATCGCAGCTCTTCTTCCACCTCCAGTCATTCTACCCCTCACGCTGCCCCAAAATCGACTCGAATATCCGAACCAAAAGCTGGTAGCTCTCTAGAACATTTCCATTTCCACCGTAGCGGACCACTTGGTTCTGGTGCAACAATCGTGCGAACGCCCCAAGAGGCGTTGTCTGGCTCAACCCGTGCATTCGGTCAAATAAGTGAGGATGGGGTGGAGCCAGATATCTTGTTGCATGATACGGAAAATTCTGAAACCCAATTTCTTACATCACTCCCACCCAGTCCCCCTCTCCCACCACTGCCAGATATCCCCGATACAGAAGGACTCGAAGACAGGCTGAGGCTGTCTGGTAGTCCAGCAAGCATTCCTTTGTCAGACCATGCTCCACATACCCGCTCGTCAGGTTCCCCACCTCCCGCAGCCCACTCCTCTTCTTCGCGACCTACTTTGGTAGCACAATCCCCCATTCTTTCTCATTCGATACCCAGTCCTCCAGCTGACACTGATTTGATTCCGCCACAACCCCCCTTCGAGGCAATCCTCCTCTCACCTATTCCAGACGGCGCGATTGATCCCTCCAAGTTCATAGTCACTCTGGAGACATGCACTACTACTTTCCGAACTTCACTGCGGTCCCTGGTATCGCGTCCTTCTCACCTCTCCCGCTATATCATGTCCTTGTTATCGCCCGCTTCTGAGACAGCGTCCATATATTCAAATGTCAGTGATGCATCGTCGGTTCAGCGCAGCAACGGCTTCAACTCTGTCCTTCGTGATCATCTGGCTTCCTCCGGCCTCCTCTCTCAGTCCTCCACTGGTATCCACATCTTCCTCGATAGACCGAGTGCTCCGTAAGTCACTTTTATCGACGTGCTCCTCCGACAGCTTCTGACCTTCTTTTTTGGGGGGCGGGCAGTTACACGCACGTACTAGCCTACCTCCGTTCCCTCCCAGGCACTCCAGATCACCCAGAACCGCTACCGCGGGCGGTGCAACTACTCGGATCCGCATCGCCTTGTCGCTTCGAGTCCCTCCTCGAACTTTGCGACGAAGCCCGCTATCTAGGACTCGCCGGACTCGAAACGCTTTGTTGTCATGAAATACATCGGTTCCAACGTTCTCTCCCTTCGACCTCGGCCTGCGGTATGTCCCGTGGCCAGACGGGGTCAGTCCATTCGTCCCACACGCTGGTCGAGCGATGTCAGTCTCGCCAAGAAGTTCGACCGTCTGAGCCCCAGGTATCGAAGGGTAACAGCGGCGGAAATACCACCAGGTCTGCCGCTCGCGAATCCAGCTCGGGTTCGTCGTTTGAAAACAAGGATGCCGCTGTCCGAGAACGAACCAGGCAAGGGAGGGGCATTAAATATGAGGCGAGGCCCCCCCCTCCAGGTTGGATCTAGGTGGTAGCAATGGCACATCTTTCCACACCTGACATGTACAACATTTACAACGTTATTAGCCCTGTAGTAATTTGCCCTGTCTTTTTGGTTGGCGTCCAGTTTCCCACACTCTACTGCTGTGACCTATATTTTGACAAAAATACTCCGTTGCAAATAACACTACTACATGAAAACATAGGGCAGGACAGATGCATGTGTTGCAAACTGATCAAACGAAAATGGCGTCGAGTGACATCTAAACACCTCATACATACCCGTACAGAACCGGCGCATGAACAGATCATGAGTCAGTATCAAGGAGAGGGAAGGAAAACGAAAGCATGCGGATCATGGACACTATCATACAACAGATGCGCTTCAAAAGGCGAAAGGGATCGGAGGACGGGTTGTTGGGTAACCTATTTCTTCTGTTCAGCGTAGGGGTTAACACTGTACACTTTGATGACAGGGGGACTCTTGGTCAAGTCCGCCGTCACAATTACCTAGTAGACATGTTAATAATGTCTTAAGGGAGGATGCGCTTACATACCGGGACAGTCATTAGCTCTTTGATGTCCTGGATCTTGTGACCGGATGGGGTCGTCCTCAGACCTTCGAATACGGGTTCGACCTTTGCAGCAGAAAGGAGACGTTGCTTGGATGTCTCTGTCTCTCTGACAACCTCACTGTCTCTACCAAGCACTATCTCGTCCTCCTCGGCATCATCCTCATCGAAAAGAGCCGTCTCGTCGTGCAGGGAGCGTGATGCCACCTCCATCTTAGTAGCGTGTGCCTCAGCGTTCTGCTTAACCTTCTTCAAGTGTTCGTCATCGCTATTTTCTGCAAGCCAAGTAATGACGTCCTTGCTGGACCAATAGATCTGAAGGGTATGAGTGTGTTCATCATACACATGGTTCTAAATCGATGATTAGTAGCCGGAGGGATCGCTGAACCACCAGACTCACATCGATTGGCATCTGGTCCACATGAACTCTCTTTTCAATACCAAACTCGGGGACAAGTACGTCGAAGGCAGCATCAAGTACATTGACAACCTTGGCTTGTCGGATAACCGGTCCATAGCGGTGGGTCAAGTCCGAGATGAACACGCAGAGGAAGAGGTGGATGGACTGCTCTTGCGCCAATTTCGCGGAATCCCGTTTACTAGAAGACACTCAGCGAATAATTGAACACGGATGATGCAGGTACGTACATGTTACACTGCTGAGCGATCTTCGCGACAGCATCTCTATCCATGGTAAACTTTGGGTCGCCTGTGGGTACAGAATTAGTCTCGACCACAACAACGGGGTCATTCCACCCACTTCCACCTAGCAGAACAGATTCGAGTTGGCGGTGAACCAGGATGTCAGCGTAACGCCGAATAGGGGAGGTGAAGTGTGTGTAAAGAGGGACGCTAAGGGAATAATGACCATATTTGGCGATATCCAACATTCCAGCACAGAAATACTTGGCACGTTGGGTGGCTTTGAAGGACAACAGCTCAAGCACCATCCGAGCAGTGGGATTAGTGATTGCTTCAAAGGATTTCATTACTGCCCCTGGGGCTGACGTGTCCACCTCCACACCCAGACGCCTGGCACGCTCGGAGAAGGCGTTCTGCAAAGCAATGTCAATACCAGGAAGAGCAATGCAAACGCAAGGGATGTACCAGACGCCTCTCAATAGGGGAGTCGTGTCTACGGAGGAGTGCCTGTTCAGGGAGGTGAACGGCAATGCGCTGAGCAATGGCAATGTTGGTCAAGAGCATGAACTGGACCCTAACTTAAGCTCCAGTGATACCAAAGTTCACATAGTGCGTACCTCTTCCACCAGGTCGTTGGCGTTATTACGGTCACCTTGTGTGCAATCCGTGGGAAGGCCGCTCTCGTCCAATGTGAATGACAGGCGTGAGGAAGAGAGAGTCAAGGCACCGTCTTGATGACGTTTGGCACGAAGTTGGCTCGCGATACCGTACAGTGCTCTCACATCATCCTCGATCGCAGATAAGCTGTGTTCCTGTGACACATAGAGCTCACTTAATGACCGCCCGTCAATTGCTTTCTGTGCGTCAGTGTAGGACAGCTTCGCTGCGGATCTTTTGAAGTCTTAGTATATTGGTACAAACAGACAGTACCACTCACTTGATAATCGTCTTTCCAAACCACTTATTGACGACCTTCCCCTCTGGTGTCAGCGTAAAGACAGAAGAGAAAGCAAGACGTTCGACGCCTGGAACAAGGCTGCAGACTTCCTCGCTCAGTGTAGGGGGCAACATCGGCACTGCTCTCTGAACGAGGTACACGCTTGTAGCTCGCTTGCGAGCATCGCGATCAAGCGCAGTGTTGGGTTTCACGAAGTAGGACACGTCTGAAACGTGAACGCCGACCTCGTAAGTACCATCATCATTCATCTTGATGGACAAGGCATCATCCAAGTCTTTAGCCGTGTTCGGGTCGATAGTGAAAATTCGTTCCTGGCGCAAGTCCTTGCGAATTTCATACTCCCGGTCAGGAATCCTGGTGTACTGTATGAACAGAAGACCCAAGATAAGGAATGAACAACGCACGTCCAAGGAGTGGGTGGGAGGCATTTGAGCACACTCTCGGAAAATTCTTCAGTAGGGAAGTTGCAGTCTTTCAACAGAGCACTGGTCTCAACTTCGATATCCCCAATTGGACCAAGTTCCTCAGCCAATGTACCAAAAGGATGGAGAGAAGAAATGGGCTGCACCATAGGACGTCAGAAAAACAATGAGTCGAGATCTCGAGGACGCACGTGACGCTTGATACAAGCAACGAACAACCTATTGGCATAGACCTCAGGATTCTGAACGAAATCTGCGGGTGCTTGTTCGGTGGGGATGGCAATGAGAGGTACACGCTTGTCAGTCGGCTTGAACCAGACGATCTTGGGACGTTCAATCGGTCCACGTCGTGGTTCGTCCCCACGGTCACCCTCCCGTTCTCGACGTTCGGCCTCCTGCTTCTCTTTGGTAGCTGCAGAAGATGGACGTAGAAGACCAAGTGTTCCAGAAAAGAGCTGTCCAGGCATGCGCTCGACGACTGCTACGACATGTCCAGCAAACTGCGGCTTGACCTCGTCCGTGACCCTGAGAACAATGTTAGTGAGGTGTAAGATCACGTTGTTAAATTTTTCATACTCTTCATCCTCGAACAACATCAATCCCTGGCCTTCAACCTCGACGTCATCCTTCTTCTTGTCGTCTTTGCGACCTGCACTGCTTTTCAAGTCGTAGGCAGAGTTCTCTTCCTTCTTGCGCTTCTTCTCTTCCTTCTCTTTCTTGGTCTCCCACACTTCATCAACATCCAGGAGCTCGACAGCGACAATATCGCCCTCCAAGGCACGATTACGATCTTTAGAGCCGCAAATGTAGATATCGGCATCCAGGACTTCGGTGGCAACATACGCGTCCGACCTGTTGCGCTTGTTGACGCGAAGAATACCTACAACTAACTTTCCAGCGGCCAAGAGGGGCGGAAGAGAGGCTTGGGGAAGATAAGGTGCGAAAAGGGACTTGCGTTGTGGCTGACTGGATTGTTGTTGCAACTGGGACTGAAATTGTTGTTGCTGTTGTTGCTGCTGCTGCAACAAGCTCACGCCCCCCATACCCAAGCCCATCATATTAGCGGCCATCATGTTCGGCAACATGTTCGGGAAAGAAAATGAAGGCATCTTGTGGTGGTGACCACCAGCAGCAGCACGAAACTGTTGCAAACTTTGTAGTTGTGCTTGTGCTTGGGCGAGATCGGCAGCAAATGCGTTGTTGCCTTGAATTACACCACCGTCTGTCAGATAGGTCAGGGACATGTAACTCAGCAGAAATCAATGCGCACTGATTCTCCAACTAGAATCGGCTCGGGATGTCGTACGCGAGTGGCCCCCGAAGGGTAAAGCGAAACCATCCTCGAAGCCGTCCTGGCCACTGTAAGGGAAGCTGATAGAACCGGCGTTGTTGTGAGAAGTGCTAGATTTGTTGACAACATTAACACTGTGTCTCCTTCCGTGGCCACGAGGTAAGCCAGCTGGCTGTGATTCAGGACTGATACCTAGGTTGGCCATAGAGTTAAACTGGCCCATTGGCGGGGGGAAACCAGCGACATTGTTGTTCCCTGCAATGTTCATCGGGAGGGTACTCTGGACGCGTCTGTGCCTATTGGGTACAAGGCCAGGAGTTTGGAGAGAGAGAACCTGGTTAGACGCTAACTGTTGTTGGTAAAGCGCCTGTTGCTGTTGTTGGAGAGCCTCTATTTGGTTTTGAAGAGCAATCTAAAACAGGTGGGTCAAAACAATGGCGGCGGAACGTACTACGCATACCTGCTCAGCCATAATCCCAGTGAAGTCGTTCTCTCCCCTCCTGTGGTCCTGGCCGTGAACACCTTCAGAAGGAAGATTCTGCTGCTGTGGGAATTGAAATCCAACATCTTCCTCATTCAGCGGACCCATGGGCACGTTAGAACTCGTGCGACGGCGAGCACCAAACATGAAGTTCGGAGCAAGCTGGGGACGCCCGGTAGGACCAAGAACGTCCTGCTCTTGCTGAGCGGCCAAGGCGGCAAAACGGGGAGCCATGAAACTTTGAGACTGAGACCGGGCTTGATGGCCAGAGCCAGGGAAGAAAGCCTCAGAGATCTCACCATCTTCAAAGGACGCGCCGGTTCCATCCTCCACGTCTTCCATCATCGCACCAAGGTGAGGTGAGAACGAGTTAAAATTTCCGGAAAGAGCGGATGCACCAAGGGACGCAGCCTTGCGGTGCCAGGCAGCATCTGGTAAGGTAGAACCAGGGAAGGCGGAAGCACCGGGGTGGAACACAGGTGCGTTTGCAGGAAGGTTAGAGCCCGGTGCTTGTGGAGCATGCATAGAAGCAGCGAGCGAGTTATTGGGAGGAGAGACTTGGTTCGGAGTAGTCTTGAGGTCAGCGATAACACGCTGGAGTGAAGACAACGCATCGCTGGACTCCGAAGCAGAGGCAGGCGCAGGAGAAGAAGATTGACCCATCGAAGTCCGATCCTTGGCAGCACTGCTCCGATTCGCCTGCGAAGACGATGGCTGGCGGTTTCGATGATTTCCATTACGTTGACCACCACCGCTCTGGCTCTTGTTGCGCGGCAGGTCGGGCTTCTTAGCCTCTGTGGGTTTCTTGCTGGATTCGGAGCCGGATTCTGCACCGCCTGTAGCAGAGGTAGCAGACTTCTTGTTGCCAGATCTAGAAGAGGGCCTTGGTGCGCCTGGGGGATTCCCCGCAGCAGAGGATGGCCTGGCATTCGAAGGAGTCCTCTTGGATCCGCGAGGGATGCTGGGGGTCGAGGTCGACTTTTTGGGGTCGTCTTTCTTGGCTTGGTTGAGTGTGGATTCGTCGTTCATTTCGTTCGTAGCGTTACAGGAAATTGGCGTTATGTGGATGTTTTACGAGTGTCTGAGTAGGGCAACGTGGGCGATGAGGGCGACCAAAGATGGGGAAAGAGAGGTACCCGGTAGTAGGAAAGTGATTATATGCTGAAAGGCTTGCCCTGTAGGGCGTGTGAGGGATTATGGAGGTGAATGCCGCGTGCAGGCGTGGATGAGATTTTACTAGTTGTCGTCGCAAAGAACGTCGCAGTCAGCGTTGGATCCCGTTTTCCTAGTCCATATTTCCCACGCCCGAACAAGCGCAGCTAGGTCCACTCCGGGTCCGTGCTACAACATAATAATTGACTACACGCCCGATGATCGGTACATTCCAGACTCATATTAATGTACCAAGCTTCATGCACCGGTAAGCTTGTCGATGATCGCGGCAGTGTACTCCTTCGTGGTCGCCCTGCCACCCAGGTCCCCGGTAATCGTCTTTCCCTCCGCGATCGTCTGCGAATCAACACTGTCAATATCCCAAAGGTTGCACAGGACAATCGTCGCTTACATCGAGGGTCGCCTTCTCGATCTTCGTTGCATGCTCGTTCAGGTTCATGTGTCTGCAACGAGGCACATCGGATCAACCAGGCAGCCGGCCGCACCGGAACATAAACGTACCTCAACATCATCAAAGAAGACAACAACAGTGCCGTCGGATTAGCTAATCCCTTTCCTATGCACGTTGTCAGTCAACAATACCGGGATTCCACGAACACAGCACATGCCTGCGATGTCGGGGGCGGAGCCATGCACAGCCTCGAAAATGGATGCATCCTTGGGAGGCTTAGCACATGATGATGCTTCCCAGTATAAACATCCATACCCGTCCAATGTTGCCAGAAGGAGTGAGACCGAGACCCCCAATCAGCCCTGCGCACATATCCGACAAAATATCGCCGTAAAGGTTGGGCATCACCATAACAGAGTTTGAATATGGCTGAGGATTTTGCACGATCTGTTGGAGGGATTACCCGACGCCACCCACCTGTCATGCGACGAAGCATACCTGCAGGCAAGCTCGATCCAATAAATCCTCGTCGTATGAGATATCCGGGAAATCTTTCGACACTTGGCGGCAAGCCGACAAGAACATACCATCCGACATTTTCCTGCTACAGTTAATACGTGATTGCAACACATTTTCGTCTTGGCTTACATGATGTTAGCCTTGTGCACTGCAGTCACCCTTTTTCTTCCACTGGCCTGCGCGTAGTGGAACGCGTATCGAGCCACGCGTTCCGAAGCATCGTAAGTGATGAGTTTAATGGATTGAACAACCCCATCGACAATCTGGAATTTCACGTAAACGAGAAGGGCTCTTAAATACCAAATAGCATACCTCGTGTTCTATGCCCGAGTATTCACCCTCCGTGTTTTCACGAATGAGAACAGTGTTGACATCGTCGTAAGGTGTCTTGAAGCCCTTGATCGAGGCACATGGACGAACGTTAGCAAAAAGATTGAACGTCCTGCGCAGTGTCAAGTTTAGGGAGACATGACCCTTGCCAACTGGGTGTAGAGTAAGTTTATGTATGCAAACCACCGTCAAATTAAACTCACTTGGCGTTGCCAGGGGGCCTTGAACAGACTGACTAAGTCTCTGAGAACCCTGATGCTTCTAATGAACACACCTTTCAAAGCGACGGTATTCTTCCTGACCGAATTGATTGCTGTGTCGGGAATAACAGTTTTGCCACCTTTTAATACCGGCGTGACACTGACTTCTTCCCATTCGATTGGGACCTGGTTTCGCGTTGAGCACATCGGAAGCACGCACGTAATGAAGACCCACGTTGGCAGCAGAGTAGATGACCTTGACCGATTCACTAATTTCCGGGCCAATACCTGGGGCTGGCGTCAATACATCACCCTGCGATTATGTGTCCAATATCCTGACCATCACCCGGAATCAAGGTCACCGTGTATTTGCCCTGGGCAAGGGTAAGTGACGTGTACAGAACTATGGTGTGTGTTGCTCACACGACTACCCTTGTGTCCGGCGAACGCAGTGGCTGGAGCTGCAGACGCATAACGCCTGTAGGACTAAGAACGACGTAAGAACGGGCGTTTTTGAGTGAAGAGGAAGTTGGCCACTACCTGGGGATACCTCTTCGCAAAACCAGTGAGGGACCTATGTGCCAACATTTCCAAGGATGAAAGAGAGTGTAAAGGAGTTATATAAAAAAAGGATGTGAACAAAAAGTCTAGTCTAATCAATCTTTGTCAGTTGAGTCTGGTGTGCGGGTATACACGGATTGACTCACGTGGGAGATCCTTGCAAGGAGATATCCGTCCATTTAAGGAACGCATGCCCGGGCCAATGTAGGGCCTACGCTAACAAGGTCGAATAGAAAGGAAGGCAGGACCACTATAATACACGAGATGGTAGTATCCACTCAGGTGGGGGGTAAGGTATGTCAAAGCATCAGCCGCTCAATAGTCCATCCAGTTGTTGCCGGTATTGTTCCATCGTCTTCTCCATCTCCTCCTCCTCCAACCGGTCTTGCGTAGACTCGAGTGCTTCACGTCAACAGACAACCGCATCAGAGAATATCGCTCGACTTACTGGTAATTCCTCCCCCACAGTGCCTGCTTGCCCGAGCTTGCCATTGGTAAGTTCGAACAACACTTTGTCTATTTCTGCGTCAGCTTCTTCCTCTAGCTCTTCTTCTTCTTCCATCTCCAGCGTATCTTCAAGCATCTCTTCCATTATACCAGCCTGAGCAGCCTACTCAATGCCTGTATTGTAGATGTAGAAAACGCCTTACTTTCGTCATTTCTATACTCATCTCTCGCATTACCCGACTAATTTGCGGAAGTTTGATGAGTGAATTTGAGAGTTTCATGATCTCAGTGGATCTCTGCAGCGAACCAGTGACTTTCACCATTGCTAAGAAAAGTGTCAGGTTTGAATCCGAACACCCAGGTCCCACATGTGCCGCTCACCGAGTTGCTGCGTCAACTGTGTCCCGACCGAACCCAAGCGCGCCTTGCCAACCGATAATCGATCCTTCTGTTTGTTGCATCTTACAACCTCTCTGGCAAGTATCCGCGCAGACTTGAGGTCCCCTTTGGTTGCAAGTTGCTTTACCGTCAATCGCGCCTTGGAGGTAGCCGCGTCAAGCTGTGATCTCTTGAGTCACCTGTCGCCGAGATTTGTGGGAATTCATGCAGACCTGCCTCATCTCTCTATCCAGCTGTCGACTCTCTGCACGTAGTTTACCTTGCCATACTCGTACCTTTTCTTCCGGTGTTGGCCCGTACAGAAACCGGTTGATTGACTGCATGGGCAGTGGGAGGAGGGCACCAGACAAATAGGGATGACTAAGATGCCCTTCTACGCGGCCACGGCTCGCGGTTGCGTAGAATTTAGTCTCGCAAACCGAGAGCAAATACTCATAAGTTATTACCGATAACGTGCGTTACAACGCCCAGTTGCGCAGCTCTACTGTATCATAAGTTTGACTACTATTACTATGTGACCTTGGACTTTTTCAACGATAAGACAGCCTAAGCATGATCCAACGTCAGCTATCAAGTCGTCAAAGGGTTTATCAACGTTAAGTCCTTACCTTGTTGGTCAGATCGTATATTCTCTTCTGTGCCACGAAGAGGATAGCAGCCGTGAGTACGCTCTGGAGGAGTTTACTCCCTGCGCCCCTATACAGTCCCTGCAGTCCTTCCTCCCTGAAAATTGTCAACAGCCCATGCAACGTAGATCTATAACGCTCGGCGCGCGCATGCCCCGCTTGCAGTCGACTCTTGACAACACTTCAGAAAGAGAGTCTACGCGTAAGCTCAAACTCGAAGGCGCATACACGCCCGCTTACATGTACGGATACGTCGTTCCGGTGGCAACTAGTCCCGTCAACGATGGGGTCAAAATGACAGCGCGCGTAGCCACATACCGAGCTTGGAAAACGCTCCCAACACGAAGAAATCCCAATCGGTCAGCACCGCCAAGGCGGAGCCCCGTCGACCCGCGGGTAGTTTCGCCATGCGGCTCTTGATCAACGCGTTCTTGAGCTGCTCGAACACGGTATACTGGATGACCGGGTTGATGACCAACACGAGCGCGGGGCGAATGCCCCTCCAAAAACCGGTAGGACCGTCCTTGGACAAAATCTTTTCGATCGCTTCCAATAAGCCGAGCTTCTTGTGCCTCGACGCAGACGTGTCAACGAGGTTGTTATTCGCGCAGTGAACCGCTTGCGAGGTTTGCACGACCCAGATGGGGTTGCTTATGACCGTCGTCGCAGAGCCTGTGCCAACGGTTGATGAGGGGCTGGATTTCAGTGGGATGCGGACTGTTACCTGCTATGAGGCCGGCGAGGATAGATTCGGCGGTACTGAGAGCCTTGCTCCCCGTCCTCGAATTCAAAAGGATGGCTCGCGTACGCTCAAAAAAGTAGTAGTAGACCCTGGTGATCGGAAACTGAGAAAAGGATAGGAGGAACACCAGGGTAGCTCACCCGTTTGTGACTGCGATGCCGACCAGGCTGGAGCTGAGCCCACTGTACAAACCGCGAAACCCCTCACGCTTGACGATGTCCAGTATTACCTGTGCAACGGCCTGCCGTGTGTCAGCGGGCGACTCCGAATGTAGATAGTGCATCAGGAACCTTGTCATCGGGCTTGGTATCAACTGCCGCACGAGTTGAGAGGACGACCAACGGACTGTCAGGGTCGAGTTAACGAGCATGGTACGACGGAAAAGGTAGCGTGCACTTGCTAGGTCGCGGACATTGCCACCATCCCCCCAACAGCCCCAGCCAGGGCGTGGAATGCAGAGTCGCTCATGTGTGGGAGATGGAGGAAGGATCTGAGACGTCCTTGTGCTTTGACCTTCCGGCCGCTGCATGCGACACCGAATTCACGTGACATGTGATAATGGGTCATGTACTTTGCACGCAAAGTGCAGTCTCCACAAATATATAAAGCCGCACAATATCCTACTCAAAGGTGCCGTCCTGGAGCTGCTTCAGAAGGCTCTGCATCTCCTCCACATCCTTCTTAAACGCACTGGAGCTCGAACCGGCATCACTTCTCCCAGAGATGTTGAATGCGTCACCCGAAATCGGTTTTCCATCGTCCAGAGCGAGCCACTTGTCCAACTGAGAAGAGATCGCTTGTGCCTTTAATTGATAGTGAGTGCGAATGACGTCACCGAATGGTTCAGGAGGAGCCTTCAAATTCCCTAGCATCTGCGCCAAATGAATGAGGACCACCAAGAATACCGGGACTCCTACCGCAGTTCTTACAACCATCCGTCGCACATTTGCCGAATCTGCGACGAGTAAGTAAAAACTCGGTCCATTGTTGACTGACTTACACGCTTTAGATTGCGGTGTTCCGCCGCCATTGGCCCATCCTGGCTCATTCAAGTAGGGCTCATCGCATAAGATCATGGATTGGATAGAGATGAGAACCTGTAAGTGTTGAGCCGACTAGAAATCTCATGACACCCTATCAGCAGACACACCTGTAGTAATGTTGATCGACCTGATATCCAGCCAGGGCCGGACCAAGTGCCGAGAAGAGATAGGCACACTTTGCCATCCTGGCAAGAATTAGTCAATGTGAAGCACATGCTAATACGCTACTAATATCAAAGTGTACTTGCCGCATACAGATTGGGGTTGAAGCGATATTTTCCGCCATTTGTCTTTGAGCGAAAGCAGGGACGTCAGACAGCATCGAGGCACTTGGCACAGGCATTACCGTCATGTACTTAACACTAGGTGGCGATTGGTTATAACTTGATCCCAGGAAAATGTCGAACAAGAAACTGCCAGGTTTCAGCCGGCATAGCGAGCAGTTGACTAAATCAATACTGACCACCCATCCTGATATCTGCAAGTCAATCAGTTGTTATGAACAAGCCTTCGACGAAAGATGATGTGTGAGAACTTACGGTGTTCCTTCTGGGCCGATGATTAGTGCCTTGATGATGTCTACGCGGTTCTCGTCTACTCTCAGAAATATCGACGAATCCCAAGCGACGGGAAGGTTCGTCGTCAAAACAGCAAGCTAGAAATGATCAAAGTTGTTAACCGTCACGACTTAAACGTTTAACTCTCCCTACCTCTTTTGCGATGGCAAGTGAACGTTTTGGAATCTCCGAGTTCGCGAGCATTCGTGCTTCACTGTTGAAGAAGAATTTGTAGTGCGGAACTGTGTCTTCGCTTGGTATCGGCTCTGTGGGGGACAAGGTAAGGTCGCAGTACTCAAAGCGTACTTGCGTTGCCCAGTCAACATATGCCTTCCGCCGCTCTTCTTCAGTGTTGCCAACATGTATTGACGTGAGATCGAATGCTGAAGAGTTCGCGATCTTGGGCAGGGAGGCGTGCAACCTATCAACGAAGGCATCGCCCTTTGTCTCTCGCAAGGAACGATCGATAGCGTTCGCGGTGATCAGAATTCGTTGACAGAATGCGAGTAACTTTTGATTCTCATCCGATAACGCTGGAGACGATTCCTTCTCCTTGCCCTTTCCCTTGCCTGTTGTCATCCGTTTCTGTTCCTCTGTCATCTCTTCTTCTTCAGGTTCCAAGGGCTTGATTCCCTCCAGCCCCTTGATGGCTGCTTGTGCCTGTATGACGATAGCTTCAAGCAACTCACGGGGCCCGGCGCTGCCCTCATAGATTATCGTGCGTTCTCGGATTACTGACTTGCCTCTGCCAACTTTCTTCGGGGCGATAGATTTGATCGACCCTGCAACCATGATAGGCATGGCCATCATGCTCGCCAACGCTTCGTGATTGGAGATAGTCTGGGAGGAGAACAATGCTTAAATGTACAGTTCTCCAAGGGGCATTACTCACTTCAAGCCACTCGAACAATTCAAAGTACAGAACGGACCGATCAGACATGTCGGACAGAGAATCATTTCGAAGAAGAGTCGAGCAGAGGAAATTAAAGCGCCTGCGAAGATGTGCCAGGGCAGTAGGATGGACCATGTAATCACTTGTAAGGGCGCAAGGGTCCCTGTGAAGCGAGGGAAGATAGACGCGTATATGAGAGAGGAGTTGGCCGATCTTCTCATCTTTGAATCGCTGTTGAGCTTGTGCCTCGAGCTGCCCAGAAGTCTGGTAACATTGAGTTCCAAGAAAAGCGTTTCTGAATAGTGCGACTCACATCCTCGCGGCCATCACCCGCATATCCGGTGCCACCTCGTGCTTTCTTCCCGACCGGTAAGGACATGTAGTATGTGTCATCCTCATCCTCATCCCCATTGGTGGCGGATGAATGAAGGTCCATCTTGCGCTTCTTGCTTGACTTTGCCTTCGAAGCACCTTGACTCTGCTCGTCTCCTAATTGGCGTCTTTGCTCCACAAACATCGTTTCCAACATTGCAAGACCAACGCCAAGTATAACCCCCTGCAGGTTCGAGCAATGAAACAACCTGACGTCGATAGATGAATTTGGACGGCTAGTTCCAGGATTGATTGCTTCACCACATGCAAAACAAAACTCGACGTTGCAATTCGGGCACGACTGCTTCACAATACGACGCAGATGCTCGATATAGCTCGAGAACTCGGGCTGTGTGGCACGTGAGCCTTTGGACAAAGAGAAGAATGTACCACAACTCACAAAAAGTGGAAAGAAATCGCTTCTCTTTCGATCAAGTTCGTATCCACAAGACTGAGGGCAGGGGCACTTGTTGTTGCTCAGGAAGTCATACAGAGCAAAGAGAAACGACTGCTCATTGCCCTCAGGACAACCTCTCATCCAATCACCCTGCATCATGAGCTTGACCGGTTCCTTAGCTCCCGACAGGGTGGCATATTCGGGTTCTTCCTCCACTTCGATGACTTCTTCACGACGATCCTTGGAGAAAAAGATACCTAAGGAGTGCGATTAGCTGCTAGATCATACAGTCGATAATTTATATTTGCCTGCATATGGGTCAACCTCCCCTGTGTTTCGCTTTGCCTCGTAATCGGAATCGTAGTCAATGTAATCATCAACTAGAGAGTGGCTTGATGAGCACGCAGACCGATAGTGTCACGATGAACCCACCATCATCTTCGTTATCTTGCATATCATCTTCCTCCCCGTCTAAATGCTCTGGGGTCTGGAATCCATCAATGCGGAACATTGAACCACAAACAACGGGTACGTACAGAGGCATAGGGGGTCTGTGAAGGGCTCATTGGACCGGTTGGACTAACTGGTGCCATGCGCACGTCGTCATCGCCGTCTGTCACGCACGCAAACTCGCCATCAAGAATGCGTTCCGCTGCTTGCATGACATCTTTATATCTACGCAGAGCTGCCCGCGCTTGTGGCACCGTTGCACCCTAGTGGTTAACAAAGAATCGCAGTCGATGATTCCACGCAACGTGCCTAGCAAAACAGCGTACCATCTCGACAAGTTGATGTATCTCTTTATCCATTCCGAGCCGCCCGCGGTGAGTGACAGACAGCTGATTCAATGTTGGATGAGGACAATGTGGTGACCATTACGCAAACTTGAAACTTGATAACTTAATACCTTGTCACACCGTAACTGACGTGACCGTCACTATTCTAGTCTGTCTGATTTTCGCATGAAGATATATATAAATAAAAAAGGCGAACCTCACAAGACCCAAACCAAAGAAAAGAATAGAACAGTAAGCGTTGTAGTTGCACTACCAAGGGAGAAGCTATTCAGAATAAGGTGGATCAAGCTAACAGGTTAAACTTGAAAATGATCGAAACATTGCCAGACACATATCCAGACAGTAGTAGGTACTCGTCAGGAAAGTGTCAGTGAGCAACGCATACAAGTAAGTGGTACACACAACGTCCGCTTGTCGGGCCAGCCAAACGGCGTGGTTTGTAGCTGTAGGTAGAACAAAAAAAGTCAAGGGAGAAGAGCAGAGCATCAGTTCTTCGGAAGGGGAGGAAGGCCTTCATGATCATCACGATCATATCCAAGAGGATATGTGGACAAGTCACTCATGAGTGCTAAAGTGTCCAAACTGGCCCGCTGACGCTCCTGAGGGGGTGAAGAGGACTGAGTCATCTCCGTTCCTCCGTGATCTATTTGAAAAGGAAAATTTCCAAGTCCCGATGAAGCAGTGGATAACTGAGAACCCGTTGACATGCCCAAAATACGGCGGTCGGGAGGGCTCAGCGGGGGTAATGAAGTCTCGCTTTCTGTGATTCCAACTTCAGGGGATGTGGGGAGTGGAGGGGCGGATCCCGCGACAGCTAATGGGGCATGCAACTGAGTAGCAGTGGAGCACTGCTGCCTAAGTGGCGAACGAGGCGGAGGGCGAACAGGACGCGAAGATATAGGGGAAGGAGGAACGAAAGGGAATGATTCAAGGATGGAGTCTGCTCGGGTAGATGTCGTGGAGACCATGGATGTTCCTGACATTCGTTTTGACTTATCGAGACCCTGAGCGCGAGCCTGAGCTTGAGCGTGAGCCAAGGCGCGTTGCTGCTGTTCCTGGAGTGTGCCAGAAGGCATAGGTGAAGGAGGGATTAATTTGGGTATGGAAGTGATGTGCGGCAACTTTTGATCGGCACGTGCACTCAATAACCTGGTGTTGACTCTCGTGGCATTGCCAACATCGGCAACGGATCCAGGTTGTGCAGACAGAACAGATGCATCTAAATCTGGCGCAGCTCGCGAATTAGAAGAGGTGATCAAAGCTTGCTGAGACGGTGTGTGATGGTCCCCGAATGGATCACTGCGGGGGGAGTATTGATGTTCTTCATCAGCCTCGTCAACAACATCCGCGGGTCCAAATGAAGTCGCAGCAAGAGGCGAACGGATGGAGGGACGAGATGTAGCGGAAGAGAGCTTCGGGCTATCTGAGGAAAGCTGCGAAGTCGGAGTCACGGTGCCCGATGTTTGAATGACCTCTGCTCTGACTTTGCCAACAACCTGCCTAACGGCACCCTGCGTGTGCGTGACAATCATGGGAGCTTCGTTCAAGAAGTCGCTGGAGTAACTAGCGTTTGAGCCGCACGAAGCCCTGGATAAACCTGAGCGCTGAGATTGGGTGTAATGTGGAGAGGGCCCAGCCAAGGAGTCGAGTGAGCCCTGGGGGGTGTCTAATACGAGGTCTGTAGGACGAGCTGGGCGTGCTGGAGAATTGGATGTGAAAGAGCCGGATTCTGAGTGCGGAGAAGATGGTTGGACAGAGCCAGGCGATACCAGGGCAATTGGGATGACGTTGGTGCCATTTGTGCCTGTCGAGGTTGTCTGGATGGACTGTCCATCGTCAAATGGATTGCCTACGGATTGCCTACCAGAGGTACGACGTGCAGAGGGGGAACGAGAGCGTTGAGACCGAGGATCGAGGTCAATGACGACCTCTTGCGTGGGGTACAATCGGACAGTATTTGTCGGCGCGGGCAGCGCGGTCGGTGCCGTCATGGACGACTGGCGTTTTTCTATTGGATCGGGACGATTAAGGACCGCTTCCGCTGGAGCAGGCACGTCTGGTTTGGGTTCAGTAGTCGCATCGCGGGATTGACGTGCACGTTGACGACGGCGGTAAAAGAAGAAGACGAGCAATGCGCCTATGAGGACAACCAGAACTGCAACTATTGCGCCAGCAAGGGCACCGGAACTGACGTCTCCATTGCCGCTGCCGCTGCCGCTGTTTGAGGGGTTTTGCAGACAAGTGAACGTTGGGCATGCGGTACACGACCTGGACGGATGATTAGATCTGAGATATGGGTAGGAATATACCACCAACTGGCTGATCTGGACGCAACTCTGGTCCGCAGAACAATTGCAGGCAGGCGGCACCGGCGGGCAGGAAACGCACTGCCTTGGAAACAGATCCAAGTGCATGCAAAGGTAAAGAAAGAGACAAAGGAGTGTGTATTTTCAGAGGGGGGCTGTTAATGATGTGGTCAAAGCTCAACCAACGGGAAGGCGACGACGACACTGTCACGCCAGCCTCGTCGTTAAGAGGCAACTTTTGGTTTCCCACAGTTTGTGCATATTCTCCTTCTAACTCCAAAGCTCCCACACGCAGTCACAACCTCCCTTGGCTGGACGATCCCCGGACGGCACACGAACACGTGGTCATGCGACCTGTGAGGCTTGGACATCGTCGAACTCTTCCTCAAGCACGTCGCTCGCATCTTCGTGCCGAGAAGACGCGAGTCCGAGGCCGGCGCTCAACTGCCCGGGACCAGAAACAACATTTCCCTCGTTTGGATTCGAGGATCGGGTGGGCGAATGAAAAGGTTTCAGCCCCGTGATCGGATGGCTGGAACCTCCACCTTGCGACCTCTCATTTGTACCCTCGTTTCAAGTACATTCCTTCCCCTTAATTACAGTACAAATGTCCTGCCTGTACATACAAGTAGGGTCGGCCAATCTCCCACAGAGACACCCTGAAACCCCTTCGAGAATGCCCTTGATACGGAACAGTGCGTGAAGAATGTCATGTGCACAGCGGCGTCAAAAGAACCAAGGTTGTGTTTAGCGCCATGACTATCGCGATACATGGCCTTACCTACTCTCACGATACAAGTGACCAGCCCTCGCTTTCTGATATTTCCCTCCAGCTTCCTTCGGGATCTAGAACGATCATAGTCGGCGCAAACGGAGGTATGTGCTCCTCCGCATTTTCCCGAGAGTCCGCGGATTCATATCACATAGCGGGGAAATCCACTTTGCTGCAAATCCTCGCAGGGAAACGCCTCATTAAAGATGCAGATGTCCGCATCAACGGGAAGGACGTATTCCGGAATTCACCCGCTGGCATCGCTTATCTCGGCACAGAGTGGTCGGTCGCTTCTCAGCTAACTTGTCACATTCTGACCTTTACACCTTTATCGATCAGGGCGACGAATCCTGTGGTTCGAGGCGACATCGTAGTATCCGTCTTCTTAGACTCTGTTGGAGGTTATAGACACAAAGGGCGTAGAGACAAACTACTCGATATCCTGGATATAGACCTAGACTGGCACATGCATGCGATATCGGACGGAGAACGGCGACGTGTTCAGCTTTGTATGGGACTCATGGCACCTTGGGACGTTCTGTTATTAGACGAAGTCAGTTCACTTCCGTTTCAGATTCCAAAGGCTTACTCCGTACAACCACGAGGTTACGGTTGATTTGGATGTCCTGGTCCGCGACGAGTTGCTCACTTTCCTTCGGAACGATAGTATTGCGCGTGGGGCAACCATCCTTTGTGCGTGTTAATCGTCTCCCTTGGACCACCGGCTTACCCTTGTGAAGATGCCACCCACATATACGATGGACTCACTAGTGGCTTGTGTCCGACCCATGTTGCACATATGCGCCTTGGTTCCTTCTTAATGGAGCCTACTCCATGGCCATTTAACAACATGACTCTGTATGATACTGCTTTGCAGTGGCTCAAGGAGGATCGAGAGCACCGCCGGGAGCTCGAGAGGCAGGGCCGCAAGTCCCGAGGAGCTCGACGAATTGTCCGTGGTGATTCTTTCACCTTGTCACATCTACTGACCAATAGTTTCAGGGCGTTCCAACAGACTCGGAGACTTTCTACAAGAAGCGAGTATCCAATATGTTGCTGTGGCACTTTTCATGCTGATGTGACTGTTTTCAGATATGACTACATGCATTAGATTGATTACCAGATCACCAGACTCGTCACCTCTCGAGTATAGATCTAATGTGGGCATTGTAGTGAAATCATGTATACAAGACGTGGAATGGCAATCAACCCCTGAGGTTCGCATTCGGGTGCACGATCTCGAAAGCAGCGCAACGCGTATTCTACTTCACATTCATCGAAACTTAGGTGCCGACCCGACGGACCCAAGTTTCAGGGGATTTCTGATTCAGGCACATCGGAACATTGATATTGCCACAGCAGTAGAAGGGTGCCTATTATCGTGAGCTACAACGAATATTCGTGGACAGTGAGACCCAATCCTGGCCCATCCGAACATTTCAGTCAGCAAAAATTTCCTTGTCATCGTCCCAGCCAAATATCTCTGGAGCGATCCCGAGCTGACGGAGCATGGTGCCCAAGGTATGGCAACTGGCGTCGTCGTCCTCTTCAGGAGTCACTTGTCTCGCAGTGCAAGGAGCCTCCGATGGATCGGGGTCACAAGATTGTTCGCTCGCGTCTCCGGGTTTGGTGTCCCAACCCCAATTCGTATTCCTGTCGTTAGTACCGTGCGACCCGCGGATGAGTTTCGCCTTTGCCCCAAAGTCACAAGAGTCCTTGGTAGCGTCCCAGACGTCATAGGCAACTTCTCTGCCTGCTTCAATCCATTTTCCCGCAAGCCTGATAAGGACCTCTTCCTCGTTGTCCCCCTTGACTTTGATGGCACGCTTAAGGAGCTGTAACTGGCGTTCGAGTGCCTGCAACGCTGGTGTGAGTCGTATAGTGCGCGAGTCCGCCGGAAGATCTCTATTGACGAGCGGCGATTTGAATTGGGTGGCGGATCTCGATGAATTCGAACCCTTGTGCTGTAAACGGATGATAGATCCCTTTGGATCGATCTTATCGTGGCTCGTTTCCAGCGTAGCGCGGATGGTCGATTCAACCTTGTTGTTCATGGTCTGGGGCGGTCCGTCCGTGGCGATGGGAAGCTTCAATGGTGGACGAAATGGAGCAGCCAACTTTTTGAACTGGTGGTGCTGTGAAGTTAGCGTTGCGCGCTTCGGGGCAGGGGGGAGATAAAGGCGGGAGGCCAGTTTCTATATAATCGTGGGATGCTTATCTCCGCAGAGAAAATGATACCTACCGGTCGTTTAACTGGTTGTGAACCATACGATTCACCAGACTACACGCAAAGCGTCAGTGGGCGATGTGATAACAGGTTCTTACTCAACCATACATCAGCGATCCGCTTACTGGAAAGCTCGAGACCACCCTCAGTACACGAGGTAGGGCCCATCTGCGAACAATATTTATCAGTCTCCGTTGATGCTGCAATGTCGGCGATATCGTGGCTATGGAGGTCCTCGGACACTAAACGAGTGCCGTCCTGAACAGCCAATGCAGCATTGTCGCCGTGTGCACAGTCATGAGAACTCGCCCAGGCTTCTACTTCGATGGCCGGCACCTGCGGGATAAGTGCGATTCAGCAGCGGTGCCCCCAGAAGATAAATAGTCAAACCGTTTTTGAGGGCTCAACATCACTGACTGAGGATTGAGATGACGCATAAGGTGAGGAAGAGAACAGCTGTGGAGGACTGGAGCTGGGGGGTAGGGGAGGGAGAAAGTCTTCGCAGGGATGATCGAAGTCCTCGTCCTCTCGAGTTTCCTCTTCGTCTGTAAGGCGAACGAGACCGGAACCCTGTACGTGATCCAGACCTGTGGGTAGCATCTGAATGCAATCTAAGCGATCCTCTGGGTCTGCTTCTCTCTCGTCACGTAGGCCTGTCGCCGAGGAGAGTGTCCTTGCACGCAATGGTAACGGTTCCTGAAGATATACAATTGTGTGAGCCTCCGAGTCATCGATGTCAGTCAATGATGTGGATCTGCCAACGGGAACGACCGGACACTCTGATGGGAGCTAGGCAGGGGATAAGTACTTAAATGGCACGGATTTAAAACATATCCCTTACGACTTCCTTGGGAATCGCAGGAAGGATGACCTGAACAGAATTGCTCTGAGAGGCAGCGCAACTGTGTTCGTGATCTATGCTGTTTCTTTCCGTCGGGATGTCTGAAAGTTGATGGTGGGACTGCATATATGCGCGTAAGGCACGAGAACAGTCGGTGAGTGAAACCCCGAAAATGAGATCTAGTAAGATTAATTGTACCTTGAATGAATGGATCGGGCTCTGTCCTCCGTGGGCTTCGATGTCACCACTTCCCGTTACAAGACTTAGATGTACCTGGATATATGCATATCAGCGCTCGAGTAAAGGGCTACTCTCGAATTTACAAATGACTCACGTTAGAAGAGGGTAAGCTGAGGTTGTCTGAAGCCGAATCCTCATTCAGTAAAGTGTCACCAGGCTTATGTTCGTGGTCCACGGTAAAGCTTTCAGCCAGTGTGTTTTCCCTGATATCGCCCCGCGTCAAATGAATATCTGTATGGGCGTCCATGGCGCAAAGAGCTCTAGGACTCGACAGCTGATTTTCCCCAGGATAGATGTTGGTGGTGTTGAGTAGGCGCACGATGATAGTGAGATTCGAAGGAAGCCGAGTCACGTGGCCGGAAATGGGGTGCGAGTGCCTCACCCCTACCTCAAGCTAAGTTTACCTGTAGAACCAGCTGTACATATGATTCTGCACTGCAGTTGCTACTCTCAGCCCGTACGTGCTGCATTAGTAAATTGTTGTCGGAGTCCGAGAGATGTGTGGTCAGCTTCGCGCAGGCATGCACGAAGTCGAACTGAGAAACAGCACTACTCATGTCTCGATGTCAATGACCACTTCTCAGATTTGAACTGAGACATAATTTGTGGAGAGCCATACATCTCAATGTACGGGAGAGACCCCCAGAGAGGAAGAGGAAGATGAACACAGAGAATATGTATTCTGCAAGCACATGTCATTTGTGGACAGTACGGACTCGAGGATCACCTTTTTCGCTCCGCTTGCGAAGCTTCTCCTGCCGTTTGCTCAATGTGCTTTTTTCACTGGTGGATGCATTCGTGGAGTCATCCGATGACCGACCCATCATGGGACTAATGAAGTTACTCCAGATTTTGAACGCAGCATATGATGGGATCTGGGGGTCGTCAGCTTTCGCCCAGGTAAAACCAAAGTAGGGCATACCAGCAGGTAAAAGCACCAAAACCATTCACCGAATGCACCGCTTCCTATTTGGCATGCCCCTACACGCTCTGGTGAGTCAGGATAGTGATAGGTACATCCTGAGCGTACAGGTGACATATAGAACATCAAAACACCATTCCGTAGTACCGGGTTGGTTGAGGTCTTCGCCAGACGAAATAACTGCTCCAGTTGTTGGGTCACGTCGAGATGTCCCAATGCTTTCCAAGTACCGGGACAAAAACAGTGCAGGTAGATAAGTCATGACATATATAGCCAGAGAACCCTTTGAAGGGGGTAGAGAACCCCGCCTGAAGAACAGGCGGAGCAGAATCGATAGCATGGTAGGGAGAAACATCCCAAGACGAAGGTTTCTGATGGCTTGTTCATTCTGCCCAGCTGGCGAAAGTCAGCAACTGAGTCCCTCACATTTATAGTGGACAACGATAGGTACCTATACGCTTTGCAGCGCCTTTAGCCATTTTGATCACGCTGGGAGGGAAATGCAACACAGATGCGGCAGCTGCTTAGAATGCGTGGGAAAAGAACTGTCGAAATCAGTGGCCGTTCTCGACAAAAGTACTGTTGTGCTGCGTCCGACGTCCGTAGGTTTTACGGTTGTCTCATAGCCGACTACGGCCCGTCAGCAAATATTTTCTTTACGTGCTCATGTTGGAGTGGCCCATCAGGAAAGCATCAAAATAACGTACCCGTTCCACGACACTTTTAGGAGGCTCTCATTGGCCAGACAGACTGTAAGCGACTCCGAAAAGGACTAAGCTCCGTCTAGCCGATCTTTGAGCACTCTTTGAGCGCTTAGGAAAGTCCGATGTGCACGGAAGTGTTCATTATGTAAGCAGACTGCCAATTATTTAATAAGAGTGCTCAAAGTAGCGACTTTTGCGCCAAGGTTACCTACACAAACCTGAGGAAGAGTGTGCGAACCTTACATAATGTATATAAATCACCCCCAGGTTGAGCTCCGATGAAATCAGAGCTGATACCAAGTATAATATTTATAAAAGACTGCATATTTCTTAGTTAGAGCCAGTTCAACAACCCAGGAAGGGCTAAGAAAGATGTACTATATTGGCTAGAAGGTTGTAGCCGGTATAGTGTGTGATAGCTAGGGTGAAGGGTTTGTCGGCCAGCTGGATGCCGAGGGTACGGAGCTTGAACTTTCACCTTCACCGTCGATGGTCAGGATGCCCTCGCATCCCACCCATCTCTCCCTCTCACCTTTGTACTTTCATAACTTTCTACTGGGCTTTGCTGCTTTTGTTACTCTGTGCGGTCTGAAGACATTGCAAATCATGACAAGGCCAATGGCGAAGAGGACTCGTGTTACCTGGGGCAACGATGAGATCCATCAGTTGTTGGATTTTTTGATCAGCAACAAGGCAAAGCTCTCTCAGGCTGGGGGTTATCCAACCTCCATCTTTACGGCTGCATCGTTGCACCTTGATCCCAACAAGAATTCCGCTACCACTTCCTCCAAGTGGTCAACGTTAAAACGAACATACAATGCAGTAGAAGCGTACCGTCAATGTTCCGGTGTCCACTGGGACAATGACAACAGCGCAAACATTGTCACTGAGAGTGAGGTAGTTGCCTGGGATGCTTTCATCAGCAGCAGCCCAGTATGCATCTCTCTACGCTTTTGCATCTAAAATATTCCCTTCAGATCGGCAGGGACCTTGCTCCCTTTCGAAACAAGGGATGGCCCTTTTATGACAAGATGAGCAATATTTACCCAGAAGGTGCCTCTCAAGGCAATGTCTCCTTCCAACCAGTCGAGGCCAACGCTGGTCTAGGTGGCAACATGGAGTTTGGGAAGGATGCAGATGCAAACGAGGGTTTTGGACTTCCTCCGCCTGGCAATGATGGTATCATTGGCCCATCCTCTCAACCAGACTCGTCTGGTCAACTTTTTGTTTCTGCTTTCGACTCCACCCTGACTTACCAACTCGGGCCAGCAGGTAATCAAGAATTTAGCAGCCACAAGGGGATGGGGCTGGATTTGGGGCTGAATTTCGACTTTGACTTAGACCAGCTGCTGGGCATTGTACCAGCTGTAACATCGCCTGAAGCACTCACGCAGGAGGCTGCTGTCTGTAGCATTATAGGAACATTGAATCAAGCAACGTCTGGACTATCTGTGCCACCCTCTGCTATGTCTATGCCACCTGCCACATACCACTCTATGCAACCTCCCATGGTATGCCATGCCACACTCCATACTTCCACGACTTCGTCACTTCACTCAGCCTCCATACCTGGATGGCCCGGCAATTCTTCGTCAGAGAGTGGCAAGCAAACATTCTCAGAAATGGCAGGACCCAGTCATGTCTCATCTCAAATGAGTTTCTTAGCACCCACTAAGCTTGCTGGCCACCCTACCAGCCACCCTACCAGCCGCCCTGCCAGCCACCCTGCCAGCTGCAGGACCCCCGCTTCCACCGCCAAAACACCGTCCATTGGTTCATCCCAACCAGTCAGTAAATGCAGCCAGACAGGTACCACCGAGCCAGAATCTACGCACGTCCATGCAACTGCAATGACAGGAATGACAGGCGCCATCCACTACATGGGCAATCTACTCAAGCAGGCTCTCTCGTCGACGTTACCATCTTTCCCCCCCTCCACTAGTATTACTGCGATTCCGAGTCAGGATTACACCATCCTTGTAGCACAGTTTATTGACAAAGATGAGTTGCTTCTGGCTGCTGTACACACATTTCTTGTGGTGGAGATGGTCAACAACGAACCACTCTGCAAGATGTACGCAAGTATGTCCGACCCTGCTATTCAGCATGTGGTTGCCATGCAGTATTACCAGAAGAAATTCCCTCAGGCTAATGTTGCCATGCAGGCCCAGGACAATGCAGCAGCTGGTGGTTCATCAAACTGCTACAATGTATACCTTGAATAACTGCTTCGGACTGACATGTATGTAGCTCATAGTTAACAGTATTTCATGTTGTATGACTCGACATGTATTCTGAAGTCATATTTACATGTCACTTTCTGAATACTCGTCCAAGACCTCTTCTGCATCCATTCTGTGCTCCTGTCTGATTACCATGTAGTCCCGCCACATATGCTCTGCGATCTGATCACGTAAAGCGCGGTCCCCCTCCATACCTTCATCGTCCAGAGGTTCTGGGTTGTAGTCAACATCCCCATCAACCATACCATCTGGATCATCGTTGGGAAGGGGCTCCTCGTCAGGATTGTGGATTCGAATGAAGTTATGGATGGCGCACAATGCCGCTGGTATGCGCACCTGAACATCAAGGGGATAGGGAAGTGGAAGGAGGAGTAGACGGAAGCAGCATTTGAGGATACCGAAGATACGTTCAATAACATTGTGTGCAGATGCGTGATGCAGATTGAATAACTTCCGTTTATCGGTGGGCCTATGATTAAATTAATCTTGGCTCTGAAAAGATAGCAGAGGACATACCTTATGTTTGCCCGGTGTCATATCCATGACACTCTAAGTACAACTCTGGCCCTCTGGGCACATCTCCGCTCATGATTGAGCAATCTCTGGCGTTATCTCGCCCAATCTGTATCACATGACCTCCGGACCTTATCTCTGTTTCTCTGTCTCCTCTGTACACTCTGATTATGATACACTTTGTTCTACATTAGTATTAGTTCCGCTTTGTAAATACCTCCGTGCTGTGTGCACCGCTCCGGCATTCGTCCCTCTGGTGCGCAGCTCCGGCTTTAGTTACATCCGCCTTCCGTCTTACTCACCTCCGTTACTAATCTGCTTTCACCTCCGTATATAAACTCGTAGATACTCCGCTGTACACTTTAGCTTGAATGTCGACTAGAATAACTCCTGTCTCAATCCTCTCGTCTCTACCTCTGCCCTCCAAAATCTGGGACAACCGTATGAACAGTAAGGGCGCAACACATACGCTGAAGCCAAGTCCCTTTCCTACTGGACGTAACTCTGGAGTTCCAGAGTTGTCACCAGGAGTTGCATGACTCTAACAGTATATTCAAGCTCCCACTTGCTGATTTGTACTCATCAGTCCCAAGAACATCCGTCATCAGATCCTTGTACCAAGTGGTAAAACCCTCTGATCTCATGAATCCCTCAGTACCCTCCGTACCCTCCGAACCCTCCGTCATGACATCCGCATCCTCCCATTATGACTACCTCAGCGTCTTCTCTAGTCACCGTCACCAACCCATAGTCCCTAGTGACCACCCCTCGCCGCCCTGCCTCCTCCACATCTCAGTCATGACCCCCACAACCTCCAACTCCATGAGTAGAACTCCGGAGTAGGAGTGGTCGTTCCTCCACAACTCCTAGTCAGCGCTCCAGTCGAGTGCGGAACCAGCCCCCTCCGTCTAACGGCACCTCCAACAGCGACTCTGACGTCTCAGACTCAGAAGACATGGATGCCCCAGTCCTCACCCTCCTTACCCGCGCAGTCAGGGACCTAGCAAAGTCCGCTGGCTGCACCTCCTCCACCTCCGCCTCCAGTCAAAGAACCAAGGTCCACGTCCTGGACCAGTTCGATGGCTCGGAACCCCGCAGGCTCCACACCTTCTTGATTCAGTGCGAGTTTTGCTTCCAGGACCATCCAAGAGCCTTCCGAACCGACTGTGCTAAGGTCATTTTCGCCCAATCATACCTGAAAGGTATGGCTCTAGAATGGTTCGAGCCCAACCTCCTCCTCTCCGAACCCTCCACTTTCCATCCACTCTGGATGGACAGCTACTCCGAGTTCGTTCTGGAACTCCAGACGAACTTCGGTCCTCACGACCCCATCGGTGATGCGGAGCAGCAACTCTGTCATCTGTCAATGCAGGATGATGAACGCATCAACAAGTACATCGTTGACTTCAATCGCCTGGCCTCCCAAGTCCGTGGTTACGGAGATGGTGCGCTCCGGCACCTCTTCTATCTCGGACTTCCAGACCGAATCAAGGACGAGATCTCCCATGCTGGGAAACCCCTTACCCTCTCTGGCATGCGAACCAAAGCGCAGTCTATTGACTCATGTTACTGGGAACGCAAAGCAGAACTCTGTCGTCAGACCTCCACCAGCACATCTCCACCCTCGTCTGAGATCCCCATCACCTCTGACCTCCCCGCATCCACCTCCGACCCTTATGACCCCACCTCCGAGTCTGATACCTCAAACACACACTCCTTACCTCCCTCTGACTCCAACTCCGACCCCTCCGATGATTCCTCCCCCAAGGATTCTGACCCATCTCCCTCTGGCTCAGACAGCGAGTCCTCTGATGCCTAGTCCGTCTCCTCCGTACCGCACTCTGGATGGGCACTGTTGTCCATTGTGCGCTGCCTGGGTTCCAGCTCAGCGCTACCACTGCGAACTCCACTCCTTTTCCCTCCGACTCTCCTGTGTCTCAATGGCACATCCTCCGTTACCTTCGTACCCCCGTTCTCTGTCCTGCGCCTCGATGGTGCTCCACCTGTCCCCTCTGGTTAGTTCTACGAACTCCGGATCTTCCTCTCTGCCACCTCCGAACCAGTAGTCACTCCGTTGACATTCGTGTCAATCTCTGTTGGAAGCCTCTGTCCCTTGATTTAGGATCTCATTGACTTGCCCGCTAATGCTCTGTTGAGCAGTAGGGTAGAGCAATACATTACTCCATTTCACCTGACACGCTTGCCAGCACCTTTTGGGCTCTTCTCCACAGCCTCCGGACTTGTCCTCTAGTTGACCTCCGCTACCCCCGATCTACTGTGTTCTCCCCTCCCACACCCCTCCTTCCGCTACTCCAACCGCATAGATGCGTCCCCCTGGAGCCTCAGCTTCGTATACCGATCTCTTCAGGAACAATTCCGTGTGATCCGCACCCCCCACTCCTCCGATTTCCGCTTCTGGAGCCTTCGAAGAGATGATTCACAAGGACTTCTCATGCTCCACCCCACCCTCTCACCCCCCCTGGTCTACCCTCTAGAGGACTCTGGGAAGTCCTCCCTAAGAGGGGGATAGAGACTCTGCTCCCTGCACTCCGGCCTTTGATCAGGCTCCCTCCATCCTAACTCCACTCCGTCCCTCATCCGATTCCGACCTTTTGTTGCATTTTGCAACTACTCCGAGACAAAGTATCTACTGTGTCTACCTACTCATCCGTCCCCTCCTCTGTATCCCCGTGACCCTGTTCGGTCTCCTCTGCAGCTATCTCAGCGAGATCCCATTGGACCTCCCTCACCTCCTCCTCTCCAACCTCTGACTCCTCCAACTCCAACCTCCCTCCGTACACCTCCTCGGCCTTCAGCTCGACGAGCCTCCCCAACACTGCATTGAGGTGGTCTAGTTGCCTGTTTTGGGCCCTCATCGCGTCCCTGATCTCCCCCAGGATGTCCATGACCCCCTCCGCCATCTCCGCACCTCCCTCGCGCTCCGCACCTCTGATTCTACTCGGGCCCGCCTCTGACTCCTCCGTCGTCCGGGCCCTCTTCTTCTTCCCTCTGGGCAACTCCTCCTCCGCTTTCCTCTGCCTCTTCATCACCTTCTCCGACCCCTCCGCTCCCGGCCTCACGCACTTGGCCTTTGCCTCAATGCAGGCCTTGCACGCCATGGACCTCCCTGATCTGTGCTCGCACTCGAACCTGCGCCGCTCACACTGCACGCACTCCAGCAGCGCCTTCTCCTTCCCCTTCCCTGCACCCTCCGCTCCTGCTCGCTGCTGCTCAGCGATCTGCTCGGCCTGCTTGATCAGCCAGCAGCCTCCTCCGATCTCCGAAGAGACTCACCTGTCTCTTTGCAGCTACCTCCGCCGCCTCCTCCACCCTGCACTTGGCCTCCTCCGCCTTGTGTCTCCTCGCCTCCTCTGCCACCCTCCGTGTCGCTTCCTCCACCACCTTCCTCTGTTCCTCCTCCACCTTCTTCGCTTTCACCCTTCGCCGCGCACAGGTCGTCATCGTCGTTCTCGTTCTCCGCGAGATGGTCTTCCGGCCAGTCCTTGATGTCAGTGATGTCGGACATGGTAGTGGTAGTGGTTTAAGAAGCAGAAGGGTACCCGACAGACTTTATAGTCTAATCCACACTCCAACCTCCGACAATAAACTCCGCACCCTCCACCTCCACATTGTCCTCCTATGGCCCTCAGGGGTTCGGGCCTAAGAGGGGGATACTGTCATATCCATGACACTTTAAGTACAACTCCAGCCCTCCGGGCACATCTCCGCTCGTGATTGAGCAATCTCCAGCGTTATCTCGCCCAATCTGTATCACATGACCTCCAGACCTTATCTCCGTTTCTCCGTCTCCTCTGTACACTCTGATTACGATACGCTTTGTTCTACATTAGTATTAGTTCCGCTTTGTAGATACCTCTGCACTGTGTGCACTGCTCCGGCATTCATCCCTCCGGTGCGCAGCTCCAGCTTTAGTTACATCCGCCTTCCGTCTTACTCACCTCCGTTACTAATCCGCTTTCACCTCCATATATAAACTCGTAGATACTCCGCTGTACACTTTAGCTTGAATATCGACTAGAATAACTCCTGTCTCAATCCTCTCGTCTCTACCTCTGCCCTCCAAAATCTGGGACAACCATATGAACAGTAAGGGCGCAGCACATACGCTGAAGCCAAGTCCCTTTCCTACCGGACATAACTCCGGAGTTCCGGAGTTGTCACCAGGAGTTGCACGACTCTAACACCTGGCCCCATTCAACCAGATGGTAATGCACCCCACAATATGGAACAAGTACATAGGGTTGGGATGGAAATCCAAGGTCGCCAAGGAGGTATTTTCCATCTGGAATGTTGAGGTGGCGCAAGCGAGCATCATCAAATAAATGCGCATCCGATGTGGACCCCTCCCAGCCAGTGAGGACATATGTGAATAAAAGGTCAAAGTCACATGCAAAAAGGCAGTTTTGAGATAAAAAGCCTTTTCGGTTTCTAAATGCTGATGCCACTTGGGCGGGTGGGGTGATTGGGATGTGGCTACCATCCAGTGCACCTATTGAATCCTTGAAGTATGGCCAAAACTTGGGGTTGCACTTGAACTTTGAGGAGAGCATGGTGTGATCAGGAGGAGTGACGAGCGAAGTGTAGAAAGGTGGAGACGAAAATATAGTGACCATCTTGCGAAAGTAGCTAGTAGAAACGAAACTCAGCCTCACAAATGTCGTTCCACTAGTAAATAGGACATACCGTGAAATCATGTTGTTCGAGCATTGAAATCTTTCACCGATGTGCCTTGTGGGGAGTCCAGTGACACATGTATATAAAAAGATCACCACTTGCTCTTCCAAGGAAACAGATCGCGAATTGATGTCCATAAGTTCTGAGGACTGAGATTAGTTCCTTGAAATCTTCTGCGCACATTCTGAGTTCGGTGTGGAGGCGCTCTGGATGACTGATCAAAAGCTCGAGGACCCAGCCCTCCCCAGAAAGGATCAATGTATGGTAGGGTTCTGGGGGTTTGGGAGGCTCTGGAATTGGGGGGACCATGCCAGCTACAGCACATACGATGATGCATCAGGAAACGTGCGTTTTTGCTAAAGCTACTAAATTGACCTAAACTGTCTAATTTTAGAGACATTCTCTAAACATCACTAAACATCAATTCAGACACACATCTAATCATCTAAATGTTCTAAATCTGCCTAAACATCATTTTAGCTATGTGTTCAATCACCTAAATGTCCTAAATGT
>Ga0307508_10000956_pt1 | contig 33601 bp, 35 predicted proteins | sample 9_EM_MG_FD_203089 | JGI IMG/M metagenome (GOLD analysis project Ga0307508, IMG submission 203089) | Populus trichocarpa ectomycorrhiza microbial communities from riparian zone in the Pacific Northwest, United States - 9_EM | ecosystem: Host-associated > Plants > Roots > Unclassified | place...
TCGCGCACAAGCACACCAGCGGAGTAGCCTCGGGGGTATATTTTATCTACACTGTACAGGTACAACATACCCGCACAAGGGTAGCAGGATATCACGGATATATAAGAGACTTGGCCACCACAAAGGACATGAGTGATAATCACCGCATCAATAATCCCCACCTTTTGATCCACTCTCCTCATCCTGCGACTGCTTAGCCTTCCCCATCCCATCAAGGTGAATAGCTGAGAAACGGGACGTGGCAGCGGTTGTAGTTGCAGCGCCAGAACGGCTACTGAAGGACATCGAAGACACACCGGGGCGTGTCGCTGTCTCGCTATTCCACGCCCTTCCGGATGCCACCCGAAGAATAAGCATTTGAGGCGATAAACACTAAGAACGATGTTAGAAAAATTGCTAAGGAGTTCGAGAGAACTGCACTCGCCGTGAACATGACGTAGAACGAGAGAAAAAGGATTGATATACTGCTATTGAGACCAAACGAAACGAGGAACGCGACACCACATAGTGCGTATGGGAGTGCGGACTCGATGATAATTGCGGCGATACTGAAATACGTTTCAGCCATAGCAGGGCCAAATTGTTTCTGTGCGTATCGCGCGTAATACAGAATACGGCCACATATCAAGCTGGTGACCAGGACGTTCAAGCCAATTGATATCGCGACATAGGTGAGACCGATGTGGGAGGCGAACCCAATGAAGAAGTTGGCATTTGGAGTCCCGGAGACGTAGAGTTCCAGAATGCCAAATGCTGGTATGATTCCGTTGTAGCTTTTGTGCACGGAAAGTACTAGGTAGGCTCACCAAAAGTCACCAACCATAAGAAACAAGGAAGAATCATGATTCTCCGGTCCCGCCAGACAACTACGCATCGATAGATCTACAAAGAAAATCGTATTCATGGCGCTCCTGCCAGGAGTTTGTGATGTGCTCACCAAAAGTCCGTCACTCATCAACTGAAGAGTGATCGAAGCCGTTGTACCCATGGTCTGATACCAGACAGACGCATAAGCAGCAAGGTATGCAGCCGATCCTCCTGGATAATCGGCATTGACGATCCACATCTCCTCTCCTAGAATGGATTGGGCGGCCATAAATATGGTGATGAGAATTAGCAGGACCGTGCTGAAGAACATGAAGAAGCGGCCAGATCTTTCGTGTCTTGAGTTGGATGTGGCATAAGTGTGCATCGTCTTTGCATACAGCATAAGCTCGACGCCTGAAATGTAGTCGACAGAATGTGGGTTTCATCTGGGATTTGTCGCAACAGAACACTTACCATAGAGAATCGCATTGAAGGTGTTACCGATGTAGAACGAGTTTTGGAACAGTGCGTTGGACATATCTTTCTGAGTTCAATAGTTTCCAAACCCTCAGGAGGGGCGTTAGTGACCCTGAATTCGAGGACGTTGCCACACAACTGCTTGTGCTGGAAAAACAGCAGCCAGGGTGAGAACGCCGCTCTAAGCCCACATGTCAGTTAGCATCACAGGCGTTCTAGACCACAACCCCGTGTCCTGGATACCATATTAGTCCGTATAGCTGACACCCGTTAATATCACAGGAAGACTCACGACCACATCCTTGCGCTGAGCCCCAAACGGAAGGTTCACGTTGCTACCTGGTGTACGACATGTGACCCACAAAACGAGATAGTATCCGATCACTGTTGCATACGTATCGTATTTCGTCGCTTTCGCAACTGAAATATCGGTGTTATCGTGGCCAACCAGTCTCCAAAAATAGCGATGGGAGTCGTCAAGCTCCGTCCTGGAATGAATGGGGCTGTTCGGGCTAGGACGCTCGAACTCGGTGAATGATCCTTGGCACAAGAGGTGTTTGACAAGTCGGAGACTGCCATTGATGGTCAGACACCTTCCATCACATCATCAATTGACTCCATACCTGCCAACCGCGGTTCCCTTACAACGGTCATGACGACCGCAAGTCTGGGTCCTCTGGGTTCCGAATATCAGTCCTGGAGCCGACAATAGTCGTGAGTCTTGCTTGAGAAGCCTCGTGTTAGTTGAATGAGAACGAAAGGACTCCACGTTACATGAAAAACTGTTTTGCGTGCGTGAGAATCTTACGACGCTCGAAGTGGCAGGGGAAGAGATGGGCTTGTAAGTTGATAAGGCAACCTTTTGGCCTGTAAGCATGATCAATTCCAGTGAAGGTTCGTCGACCGTCGCCTCTCTGAGCGGTATAGCATGACTTTGGAGACGAATACTTTCGACACAGATCGGCGTCATGCGGGACTCGAGACGCCACACCAAATTCCGAGTCGATGTATTCGCTCAAGTTGCATTATTTGCGCTGGCCGTGCATGTGGTAGTAAAATTCACAGCTTATACATATCTCCAAGCTTTTCAGTGGAGTAAAGGACTCGCGGAAGACCATTGCAACAGGGTCACCCATGGTAAGAACCAAAACTTAGGACCCACTGGCCCGTTCGTTCACCGGTGTTCTCGCGTTGTGCAGTGTCTGACCAATGGAGTTTCAACCAACGACCCGTCGCTCTGCAGATTGATAATAATGTTCGTTACGGGCTACATTCTTCCCCAGAGTGGTCAGCCCTCGTACCCGGCGACGGACACATCCACCTTGGAACAGATCACCAACCCGCCATGGTGTCCATGTTCCACCAACTGCGCTGCGTAAACGTCGTCCGCGAACAGCTCGTTGTCCCAAAACGCGCCCGCCACGCTGAGCTGGCCCAACACTGCATGAACTACCTACGACAGATGATTTTGTGTCGTGGGGATAGTTTTCTTGAACCTTACCAGTATCCGTCGAGGATATCAGGGGTTGATTCGAATCCCGTTCGTCAGTGCTGGGACTGGGAGGTGGTTTACAGGGCAACAGAGGAAAATCAGGAGGAACACGCCCGTTGGCTCAGCAAAGGTAGATAATCCCATTAGGTGGGGCCCACCGGACATGTTTTACTAGTGATGCGACTGCAATGTCTTTCAGCCTATCTGGTTATCCGTACAACCATGTTAATCCATCTCTACTGTTGGTTAGGAATTACCGTTGATATCGATTATTGCCAAAGAGACTAGAAGATCTCGGACTCGCAATTCTTGCATAATCATTATGAGGCATGTCCTGGTCAATACAAACAAAATCATCCTTCCTACAATCCTGTCTCGGAACAATGCAGTTGAATGCACTACAAGGTCAACGACGCCAAGTTCTCCTGCCATCTAGAGTCACCTAAGGTCTTCAGGTAAATCGATTTCTATCTTCGTCACGACCTTGTAAGTCACGGTTTCGAAGACATAGCAGAACTTCGCGCCGCAACACACCATTTTCAGTCATTGCGCCTATGGGGAAGTATGAGAAAACGTAGGATGCCAATACCCCTAGGACTAGAGAATACCAGGGAGTAGTCACTTACCTCCTTCCCGCTTTAATTATGCCAGATCCTCTGGTTAATAGATTCCTGTTAGATTTTGTGTCAGGGAACATCTAGGTCATCGTGTTGCGCACCGCCTGCAGCGTCGCGCGTGAGTAAAGTTATAGAACATCCCAGTGATGTTCACTTACTCTCCGTGCGCTTCAGCCAAGCTAAATCTTCAGGTGCATAAACCACTGTTTTTCGGTTCTGTGAGCTGTTCTTCATGGATCGGCGTTACGCTACTATCTACCATCGTTCCTGTCTGCAATACAGTGTTGGTTGGCCCATATTCACAAAAGGGCACCTGGATCTACCCACGTGGCGCCCGCCTCAGATCTTCAGCGGGGTTGATTTCTGATGCAACCTCGTAAGGGTTCGGTTACAGAAGACATCTGGTGGTGGTTACACACCTCGCTCCTGGCCTGAAGTGGGGTCGCCATTGGTAAATCACATCCCGATGAAGCACATTTGAGAATAAACTTACCAGCGACTATCTTGGGGAGGGGTGCTGCAGACGTCGTTTTAGAATTATAAGAACCAAGGTACTGGACCACAAACCGGGGGGACTATGATCGTCGGGGGTTGGCACTGCGGAGATGCTGACTGTCATGAGAACCCCGATCAAGTAGACGAGCGTGAACGACTTGAAAGTGAACATGACTGTGTTTTACTAGATACCTCCAGGGGCAATCGTGGTCCGTTCTCTCGCGCTGCATTCTTTATCCCAACCTAAAAAATATCATTGGAGCGGCGCAACAACAATGCTATACGTGGGGTAGGCCGAAGGCTTCCAATATTTGTCGTGTAATTGAGTTCAGAGGTAATCGCGTGTGAGAGAATGTCGGTGTTACGGGGAACGGACACTACCCATGCGGGAATAAGGGGAAGGTACCGAGCCACGCCCAAAGAATCTACTTTTGGAACTCTGATCAGAAGTTTTGCTAAAACGCCAGTAAAACGAAAAACGATGCCATGTGATATCCCCAGTGCTTGGTGTCAAGCTGGTATTCACACTCGCCAAAATGTGCAAGTGTACTGTACGACCTGCCCCAACCCAACCACCACTAGCACCGGAACTAGTCAAGCCGCCCAACTTTCTGGATCTAGTAAGTTGAACCCCGCCGAACCTCACGGAAGATCACTAAGTTACTGGCTTCCTCGCCTGTTGATCCGACATTATCCTCGCGAATCCAGCCCTTTCACTGCCAGCCCCCCTCCATGCGTACGGAAAGCTGTAGTGCTATTTTTAGCAACTATGGAAGCTTGGACGCATACGGTGGAGTGGGATTTCCGCGCAGACTCGGTTCCCATTGGGAATTGATACAATAGAACAGCTTGGAGTGTTGTGAGCCAACGGCTGGTTGGATCACCTTATGGCAAAGTCAAGCCTCCTCGATCCGCTTCGCTCGCGGTTCTTCGCCCGACAGCGCGCCTCGGTACCGTTTGTCACGTCCGGTGAGATCCACCTTGCTGCCTTGAGCTGGTGTTGGCGATACTTAATCCGCTCACACTTTCTACTCCTGCTACTTGCTCTGGCCAGTTGTGGCACTGGGTGAATCCGGCTGTCCTTTCCTCCCGTTCACCGAAACGAGCTTGCTGACAGCATCGCACGGAACAGGGCTCTTCGTCGACATGCTCAACTACAGCCTCGTATTGTCCGTATTTCCGTTTAGACTTGAATATCTCGGATACAGCAACGTGTCCGGGTTGAATGGGTGGTTGCTGTTCATATACGTACGTTCTCTGATCCTTGTTTGCGACTCTACTGCACGATCACGGAGTCTCATCATGTAACTATCATCCCTTGCAGTCAGGTGCCCTTGTCCTAGGTAACTACTTCCGATTCGAAGCCCATGTTGGCATAACTCTGACTCAACTTTCCCTTCAGCGACCCCCCCAATAGCAACCCTCTCCGAGCACCTCCGTTCTCGTCGCTCCATAATGATTGGAGGGCTTTTCTGCCTCCTCCTTTCTCAGCTCGTCCTCATGGAGGCACGCACGTTCGCAGTGATGTGTGTCGGGAGACTGTTCGAGGGTATCAGCTCATCAGTAGTGTTAACAGTCGGTTTGGCCTTGATGTGAGTTTCATATGGCGGCCGTGGAGTTGTGCGTGGATACTGACACATTGGGGTCTACAGATGTGATACCACGCCAGAGAAAGACATTGGGTGTAGGTTGCATCCTTTCCCACAACGATCGGTGTTGACCATCCAATTTATCCCGCTCCTAGCCCAAATGGGCATCATCATGGCAGGCGTACCTTTAGGGTGTGCTTCCTGGCACTCATCCCTCGTCCATGACGTCCTCACCCGGATCGCACAGATCTCTGCTTGGGCCACCCGTCGGCGGCGCACTCTACGCACGCTGGGGTTATCGTGCCCCGTTTGTGTTCGGGATGATCTTCACTGCCCTGGATTTGGTGGGACGGGTACTTGTCGTGGAGGGTCTGCCACATCAGGTTCAGGACCAATCCCACGAGAATGAAGTGAAAAACAAGAAAGCCCCCATGCCGGGAGAAACTCAAAGCCGGACTCTTTCACTATCCCAGAATTCTGGGTCGTTGTCCACCGCTGACCAGTCCGAACTTCCGAGGCCTTCTACGCCTGACAACAGTCCTTCGACTGGAACTAGTCAGCCTCATAGAAAAACAGGCGATGCACCCATCCTCTCAGTTTTCTGGCGCTTCATGACTACGCCACGCCCGCTTGTAGTATTCTTGGTCGTGTTCTTCTGCTCGTAAGTCTGTTCTTGTTCTCTTCTCACCGTGTCTTTCGTCTTGGGTTAAGCTGTACATTCCGCTCACGAATGGGAATTATATAACAGAGCTGCCTTCCTGACCGCGGATGTCACGATGCCCCTGCACACACAGGAGGTGTGGGGGCTCAACTCTACAAAGGTGGGGTTGGTGTTCATCGCCGCAATTATCCCAACGATGATATGTAGGTATCCAGTGGCCATCAAAGTGCAACCTGATAACCCTTCTTTTCCTATGTTCGTCACGTAGCTTCTCCCCTTGCAGGTTACCTCTCTGACAAAATCGGCCCTGAATGGGTTGCCACTGGCTTTTTGATAGCTGGCATCCCGTGGTGGGGTGCTTTAACGAAACAGTTCTCGCTTATATTTTTCGTTGTGTCTTTCGCAGTGGAGAGTGAGTTTATCATTCCTTCGCTTCCTCAACCAACTGACTCTGTCTTTCGATGCTCGACTCACACGAATGTCAACGTGGTCCCCATAGATTTCTTCATCGGTGCTGTCGTTTCGCCAGTTACCACTGAGCTTGCGGCTGTGACGCGAGGTATGGACGGGATTGGGTGTACGTTCCCCCTGCTTTTGGACAGTCTTGGTCTTGTGTCGTGTGTTCTGATGCAAGGCGCTGCGTCTGGTGGTCCTCCTACAGATGCGCACACGTACGGGGTATTTAACATGGTTTATGGATTGGGAAATACTGGTTAGTACATCAAAATGCGGACTACCCAGCGTCGCATTGTTTCGGAGTCGCGGTACAGCTACTGACTCGCATTCTTGACCATCAGTGGGATCGGTTATTGGGGGGCAGGTAGGACGCTCTTGCAACTTGTCAGCCAATGACTGATCCGTGCCTTTCTCTGATTCAGATTTATGGCCACTCACCGATCGGATGGACGATCATATGTTACGTTAATATCGGGACAATCATTCCGTGTGTGGTTGCGATACTGTGGTACATGGGCGAAAAACCAATACTGAAGAAGATAATACATCATGGCAGGGGTGTGGAGAGGAAAGGAAAGAATGCGTCCGAGCAGAATATTATTGACAATCTGGCTTAGCGTGTAAACTAGAGTACTACATGTATGTCATCCGAGCTGGTAGGGATAAACAGTGTAGATAGAATATGGACTCCGGAAGTCACAAGTCCCATTCCAAAGTTCGAGTTCAATAAGTATACTGAACTCCTTGGCACGTGGCCCTGTTTCGGCGTGATGCCAAGGTGGCCATTCGAACCTGAGAGTGCGTGTGTCAACGCGAGCGAGCGATTTATATGATTTGGAGCTTTGACAAGGACAAAAATGCGTACACCCCGCATGGCGGCCCGGATATCCGACTCGCCCCTCGCTTGCAATTCACTGAGGTGGCAGTGCCCTACTTGTTCAAACGTTCAATATTCAATTCCCAGACTTTTTGGCAGCATCCACTGGCAGATTCCGCGATTTCAAGACATGCTCCTCATGTATCTCGCCGCGTCGTCCACCAACGCGCTCGCACCCCAGCGATGCTAAATGACGTTGATATCGCCCGCGTTGGAGCTTTCTCGTTTCGATGCGGGTGACCGAGTCGCTGACGATTCGCGACGTAGGAGTTGTTTGCGACAGGAACCAATGAACGCGTTGGATTATGATATGGACCACATGCTGGTGTTTGGTGGCCTTGAACATTACATCGCGGGTGAGCACCCTATATTACTCGGCAGCGGGCTAGACTTCCGAGACCGTCATCAACACCAGGTGGATTAGCAGGACTAGTGAGGTATCGATCGGTTTGCCGTTTCAATCGATCAACTGAGCACGTACTAACAGAGCATCATTTACTAGAGTACCGTCGGGGCCACCACATGCAAGCCCTCGATATATCCGGTTGGGCGGTCTAGACAATTTGAGCCATTCTATTGCTTGGCATGCGCCGGTGGGCCGTTGGCCCTCAACGTTCTTGTGTCGGAGAGGCTTATATCACTGAGCGAGGATGTCGGGTAGCTTCTCAGAGCGACAGGAGCGCACGCGAAACGGACGCGGTCGTGGCTCTCGTCACCACAACGAAGATAGCCGTATCCTACGGCGTCAGGAACAAGACAACTTGATCGATCTATTGCTATGACAATTCTTCTCAGTCAACTTCAAAGATACGTCACACCAGTAGCAGCTTCATTTGGAGCTTTGGAAAATTTCGCAGATCTTCGACGGCTCCATCCGTGACTCCAGTGGTCCGGGGCACGTTCATCGAGGTTACTGGTCCATCGTCCATCGTCATGGCAAGGTCGACGCGCCAGGTTGCCAGCGTTTTTCAGAGTTTTGTCCGCTCAACGCCGCATCTGCATCAGAATCATCCAACAGGCGCTACCGCGGCGAGAATAACTGCATCAACTTGATGATCAGTCCGGGACCATAGCCCGACTGGATCCATCGACCCATTTATGCGATTGGGCGGGGGGGCGGTGTGTCTCTCACACTCGCCTGATCTGAATTTGTTCCCATCACAGAACCTGATCAGGTAGTATTACTTAATATCGACTCCGCCGCGAAGGTGAATACTTGAAGCTGACTCGGAATCCTATAACAGTCTGGTTATCCTGCAGGCCTCAGTTTTGTGGGTAGGCAAAATATCCTGCCCGTCAAGCTCCGGCCTCCATTTCCATTTCCACTGCCTCTATGAGTTCAGGAATTCCCTTGGACGAAGCTGCGATTGTGTCAACAGCACTCGAAGGTATTTTGTATGGTGTGTATTTTGCTCAAGTCGGCAGCTGTCGCCCACCAAGCAAACGTGATGTAGGGTTTTCGCTACTTATGTTCATCGGCACTATATGGGTGTTGACCCGCGAAGAGCGCCACCATGCATCCACCCGGATGATGATCTCAGTGGCTGTCGTCTTCTTAGTGCTGAGCACCACAGTAAGCTCGTTCGTCGATGTTCAAGACCGAATCCACTTCCTGATAACCCTTTTCTCTCCTTCAAGCATATGGTCGTCGATATCGTGCGCACCGACGAAGGCCTGGTAAAGTACCGCTATACATTCCCTGGCGGGCCATTGGCATTCTTCGCAGACATCTCTCAATATACTTACGTGGTGAAAAATGCGATCTACACCTTACAGACACTTGTTGGGGATGGCGTGGTGGCAGGTTATGATTTATATACGATTTCCATTATCTGATCCACGACTAGATATTTCGCTGTTATGTCGTGTGGCAGTCGATCTGGATCATCCTCCTCCCTTCAATACTCTGGTGCAGTGTAGCAGGTAGGACGAAATCACTTTGTGGAGCTCGCCCCCAGTGATACTAGCGTGTGCATCTCAGTGACTGGCGTTGGTTCAGTTTACAGCGTTTCACAAGCCACTGTCAATTCCTCGGATATTTTTGCCAAGCAGACTAGCCAGTGGGTCACGGCATTTTTTGCGTCGACGCTTGCGACCAATTTGCTAAGTTCTGGTAAGTTCATGTAGTTGGTAGTCTTGTCACACCTTCAACGAAATGCCAGGGCTCCTTGCGTATCGCATCTGGGCCATAGAGCGCAATGTCGCGTCCATCCGTGCAACGAAAAGTACAATGAAGCCGATCTTCCACGCCATTGTTGACGCGGCGCTGTTGTACTCTGCCACCCTTTTCACTGCACTCGTTTGTTTCGTCAACTCCAATCACGGGGAGTACGTCGTAGTGTCAATGGTGAGTCGGGCCAACCCTGTCCAGGACAATTTCAACTCCTCGAGACTCACACTGCCATGTCTCCCGCAGATTATGCCAATCATTTCAATTGTGTTCTATGTGGTGCTGATTCGCATCGCCATGAGAAGAATGAAGATACTACATCATGTCTTTGCCACATTAAATCCGGGAACGACTGATTTCGAGTCTCAAGGGACGGGCTACGTGATGAGTCAATTCCAGGTGCATATATCGCAATTCTCGAGAAGTGATGGTGTTGAGGGGGGTGTCCGGTTCTCGATATGAAGGGGGAAAACTAAGGGATCGTTGTATGTAGGGACTCGGAAGAGGAGAAAGGAAGGGAAGGTTCCGGTCCGGATCTGTCGAGTCTCAACGGCGCAGGTAGCAAGACAGCATTGAAAAAACAATCTACGTACAGTTTTTTGGAATGGAGTCCGTACGAGCAAAGGCTCGAGCACGACAAGCGGTTCAATAATAACCCCACCGCTCAGCGCTCAGTTCTTGGATTCCGACTAGACGCACAATCAGTGTACAATCAATATTTTTCATATTTCAGCTAACACGTGGGTGGAAAAAACAAGGGGGAGCACCGGGAGCTGTGCTACAAAGGCGGAGACATCCAGTACCCATATCGACACGATGGCTCCCGTGACACAGCATCGCCATCTCCTTCATGCATGTTGTGTTAGACATTCATTAGCCACCGTCCTCAATAACGAAGGAATGTGACCCACCTAGTCAATATCATCCTCCGAGTCGTCCGGGTCGTCGGGCTCCCATGGATCATGTGCATCGAAATACCATTTAGGCCGCACGGACCTATCCAATCCAAGGGCTTCCTGCACCATCTGGACGACATCCTCTTGATCCTCGTCAATAAGCATCTTCTCCTCCATCGTGTAGTTGTTATAGAGCCCGAGGATTACACCGCAGTCGGCTGTGGGTTCAAACGGCCAGCCAAAATCGAGTTCATACTGGACGTCCTGTGACAGATGTTCCGTTGCCACGAACACCGTTTTGGGAGATATTATATTGGGAAGGTGGGGGAAGTACTCGGTCAGATTGTGCTTGCCTGCGTATTTGTAGAGGACGACGACATCGATGGGAATCGCGAAGTGGACCAACGGAGGATCTGGGTTAACCGCAGTGACGCGATACTGGTCAGGAAGTTGGGTCATGGGACATCGCGGCGCGTAAAGCTGAAGAACCTCCTACATGGAAGGTGTTGGTTAGTACCAATCTGTTGCAGAAATAAAACGATGCAAACGGGTCTGTACTTTCGTTCGCGGTTCAAGTACCCGGATTTTGGTGGCTGGGTAGACATAGTGTGGTTGTGGAGACCCTGCAGTGGCGGGCAAAGAAGGACCGGGTGGGCTTTACATGTCGAACGAAGCGCGATCACGTGATGATAATAATTGATCCCGATGAGAAGACAACAGAGACCTAGTTGGCGAACGAAGGTCGCGACAATAACACAGCACTTCACGGAGAACAATACATGAATGTGGTGGTCAATGACCACCCTAGATTCAGACCTATAACAAGTTAGGCGGGTGTGACCACTATTGTTCTCGGCCACTGTAACCCACACTTGACTTTCTGTTATTGAGAGGCAATAGTGGCACTCGCCTGTATATAGGGCCATCGGTGAGACATACTGTTTGCGGTGACATACTTCCACCTGCGCCCCAGAACTTGTGATGTCTTCCTCAAATTCTCTGGTGAGCTCACAAGCTTTTACGGATGTTGAATGCTACATTCGCTTATAGGTAGGAATATCCTCCATGCAGGAGTCTTTCCGTTATCTTCGATCGCTGTTGGACTATGCATCCAACGACACACCCAACGAAAGCTCGCTCTATGGGGCAGTAAGCTTCATTCTTACCCTCTTTTGCACCAGCGCAAGAGTCACAGCCACGAAATTCGAAAACCTCTACTTGGGTTCTTTTCCTCAAAAAGATCTGAAGAAGTCCAGACCAAGGAAGAAGTTTCGGGCACCCGACTTTACTATCCTCGTTGTCCAATCCACCTTTGGTCAACAATCCACTGGGAGGACGATTGAGGATACGGGCCCTTTAATTTGGGAGGTGAAAGCCAGTTCAGAATCTCTCGCTTGGTTCGGAGAAGGAAGGTCTGAGAAGCCAGATCTTGTTGAGAAATTCTTTCGACATTTCTGCCAGATTGCTACACAGGTTGTATACGCCAAAAAGAAATTTAACCACAAACCAATCCACGCCCTGCTCAGCATCGATATCTGGTTTGTCCTTCTCTACTTCCCAGGCAATCCTCCTTCTGTTGTGTGGACCACCGGCAGAACGGGTAAACCCCAACTTCACCCTTCGGACTATCACAAGTTTTACGACTATCTTATTGTCCCGCCGGCTCCCATTGTTAATGAAGATTGTACGGCATTCTCGCGCGAGTTTCTCTATGCGTTACAGTTGTCTGTGGAAGACCTAACCGACATGACTGTAACACCACATCCATCTTTTCGCGCCCCGGAAGGAACGGCGGAATTTATTTCCACACAGGTACGTCACATTCACTTGTCTCCTCTTTTGAATATCGAGCGACATTTATTTACAGTTAAAGAAGCAACGATTCAGTGAAAAGTTGGAAGAGGAAGGGCGGCGCGCAGAAGTTGAGAATAAATTTGCCTTGGGCGAAGAAGATTCGGACGGGCGGAGCGCGCGGTGGTCTGCGTCTGAAGAGCCTGAGACAGATCGTGAGAACCAGAAGCACCCTGCAGTAGTCCCCGCTACCATCGACCACCTCTTCACGAACCCGGCCAAAACACGCTCAATGGCCATCGCTCTAGAGTCACACACAGCCGCTAAAACTTCCATTCGGCCGGGAACGTCTAACGTAGGGAATTGTCTCTTTACTTTAAGTGGAAAAGTTTCTGACACCGGACAAGGCTGAAAATAAAGTGACGAGCTTCAGAACTCGGGAAGTGCCTGTGGTTGTGAGTGACGTCCCCTGCTTGATGCGTTGCAGCAGTAGTTATTTATATTTGAAAGCATCCCATGTCTACAGGGAAAGCGCGTCCGCTTCGTCCCCGCCGCAAGGCAGCAGAGAACACTCCTGGCTATCGGAACCACGAACAGTCTGTCTGACCGGAGTCTCATAGGTAGTTTTGTACCACTTATCTTTGTGGTTACAGAACCTACAATGGACGGGGTTGGAGACTGAGTACTGAGCGTCCAACATGTGGGAGCCTGAGATGATTCGAAAAGCGGTCCGCGTGCTTAAGGTGGCCCTTGTGTAGGCCACGATCCAGCGTGGCATGAGATTATTATCTGACGTACAAAACTAACTAGGAACATCCGACCTCCCCAAATTCGTAGGTGCCCGGGACCGCCATGGGGCACCCAGCTCGATCTTGGTGTGAATTACAGTTTTCCTGATCATCTGCGTCCCTGCAGCATCGCAGACAAAATCGATTTGCAGACGGTTCCACTCTTTTGTTGGAAACGCAAACACGATACGCAATGGATGGTTAACAACCAATATGACATGCGCATTGACAAACGTCTTACTGTTCGATGAAACTTGCTCCATAGCCTCCAAATGTGCACTGCGCACCGTTGGGGTACCGGACGTCGAACTGTCCGCCATCGTCGTCGTCCGCAAAGGGGAACTTGCTGGAATCCATGCAACCTGTTATCTGAATTACAAAACAATAGTTTGTCAATACCTCTGATAAATCCGCTCATCGCGGTCAATAACTCGAATGGCTGCACCCACTTGCACGTATGATCCATCCGCCGCTGCCGAGTACGCAGCCCCTGTGATGAACCCATCTGGGAAAGGGTTTCCGCACCCACTCCCATCCGTACAGTATGCAATACCGTCTTCCTCTGCATTGGACACCATCTCTGCCAACAAAGGAATCACAGCAAGCGGAAACGAAATAGACGGGTACCCACCGCCTGAATTTTGAGGGAGCAGTAGTGCGAACGCATTCGGTCCAGAGACGTACACCGTCGTCGAGGTAGACGCGTCCCCCGTCGGCTCTGGTGTAGGTTGTTCGTTCTGACGTCGCCGCTTGGTGGGCGTGACCGCCTGCGACCGTGTCGGTGTCTTTCCCGCGCCAACCCTCACATTGGTCGTATTTTTTCGGAGAGGTGTGCTTCTTAGTGTGCTTCTGCTTCTGCTTCTGTTACGCCGTACCGCTGCTGCTTTCAGTGTGCTTGTGGATGATGTGTTGAGGCCGTTGTCGTGTGCGGATTGGGGGATTCCAGCGGGTTTCATAGGCTTGGTATGGGATGCATCGGTACGGTATTTAGACAAGCCCGCGGAACCATAACCAATCTTTCCTGATGCGCTCGGCGCGACGAGACAGAGGTAAACGATGATCGACATCGCGATGATGTTGGAAGCGGTGAAGGAGAGCATGCCCTGCGTTCATGAACGGCGTCTGGAGTGGAGAAATTAAGCGTCCTCTTGCTCTGCAAGGATAGCGGGCAAGATCTACTGGGGAGGTTTGTCGGGGTTAATGAAGTAGTTGAACCTGACTATCAGTTGTGTTTTATGTTGAGGCGCACGCGTCGTGGTCACGTGGATTGATTTCGCATCATCAAATCTACGACAAGAATAAGCCTGGGAGCCAAGTCCAGCCCTAGCGCTATCAGTCTGTCAAGTACGATTTCCTATCGATGTCTCTTCCCTCTTCCCTCCCTCTCCCGAGTAACCACCCGCGAAGGCGCAAGCTGCATACAGTGTTTCGTTTCTCATATCGGAACCGTGTGGAATTGTCATCGTATGTGCACTAAAGCAGCGTTGAGTATGTAGTTGGCCATGAGGAGGGGAAAGTGGCATTTTCGTGACGTTGGCGACAACTTACTCGCAAGCGTCTCTTGCTCTTCCTGACTTCAAGCGACGTTCATCCTTGCTGGGTTATTCGGTGTTGGAGGTGAGTGCAGCCCATCATAAGCATTCCCAGCCTCTGCGATTTGTTGTTTTTTCGTACATTCGTCGTCATCAGTTAAATGATCCACAGTGGGTGTTGGTCTGGTGACAGTGGATGTGGCGGGAGATGGACTGCCATTATAGTCAATCAGGACCTCATCGTCAGTGCTGGATAACTCTGGAGTGTAGTTGTTGGTAGGGCGCGTCCCGTCCACTGAACAAGCAAGGTTCAAAGTCCATACGTCAGGACCAACCTTGGTGCCCGACAGCCCCATGAACCGAGTTCGGCCCCGCAAAAAGTCCACCCGCGTTACACCCTTTTGGTACTGCTCACGGGCCTCCTTCGATGGCGCACTCCCACACCGGTTGCGGAACGCAGTCGACACCTCGTCTTTGAGTGTCTGCGTGGGAAGCGTGTTGTACTCGGATGGCAGCACTGGGTGACGAAGGAAGCAGTATAGTGCTTCAAGGAGGTCGCGGACCGAAACGTAATGTTTGGTGGGCTGGACTGTCAGCCGCCATGGGAATTTGTCGATGACGAGCGTTATGGTGTGTATGCTGGGTTGCGTCGCTGGCTCCTCGAGTACCGTCGCAGAAAGACTCACATGTGGTGATGCACGCATGTTGGGGGCGAGTGTGTGGGGGGGAAGGGAGGTGTTATAGATGATGGGTGGAACGTAGGGATGGAATGCGAGGAGTGGATGGATGGCAACAGGCCCAAAGGGAACATGTACAGAAGGTTTCTTGTTTGATAAAACATCACTTGCTATGTCATCAAGCTCTGTATCTGCATCGCTCAGATAAACAGTATCTGAGACCCGGAGCGAGTCGAATAACGATCCGCGTTCTGTATCGTTCGGATGAACGGTATCTAAGAGCCAGTCGGTTAACGATCCGTGCTCTGTATCTCTCAGATAGACAGTTTCTGAGTGCGGTAAGTAACTGTGGCGGCACGGAATTGCTATTCTTACCATTGTGGGTAACTATAGAATAGTGCGCCGACACCAATGCTTCTAGATGCTTCTCTAGCTCCCCTAGCGTCCATGATTGTCCCTGGGTCACGACGATTAAAAGAGGTGCATAGGAGAAAAAGAGTCCTCACTTCTTCGAATAATTTGAGCATTGCCATCCACTGACTATCATGGGTCACAGCAACTTTTGCGGATGGTTCCTATACTATCATGAGTATAACCGTCACATTTCGATGCAAGATGCTACAAACCTTTGTCAATAAATACCGATTAATAATCTCCGATGGATGGGACGCCTATTAAGTGACTGTCTATCCGTGCTCAATTGGTGATGCAGAACAAAACTTACCTGTGATATTTGTGGCACATGCTGGATTGTTACATCGCCTTTGGGTGTCTCTGCAACCGTTCCCTTGGTCGGGTCCCCTACCAGAGAATTCAGAGGCCAAGCGGGGAAAAAAGGCTTGCTGAGAAGTCCAGGCTTTCGTTTTTCACTCTGTCCCTGTTTAAAGAGATTGGGTGTGACTGTGATTCCACGTATGAAAATGGTTTGGTTATTTTGCCCTTGACGGTCTGGTGGTGGTCCAATCTTGCACTTAAAACGACCAGCAGGCTGCCAAACCGAGTCTTCCCGCATAAGTCGTTCATCGACTTCCACCAACGTAGAGTGCACACCAACTGGATGGGTGTTTGCTGCCGTCTGCATGCCGAATGATGCAATGGACCATGAACACGTCTTATAGAACCCAGTGAGTAGGTAAAGCGAGTTGGATCGTGGCCATCCAAGGCGATCTTTAAAACGCTCGAGCCAATCGGCCCCATGCTCCCTCGCATGGTTCTCAAATAGTCGCCTTTGGTGGAGTCCAAGCTCGAACAATTGTGCCCCTTGAGGTAGGATAATATGCGCTCCGTCATTGGACAGTGTAGCACTATATTCAGTTGTCTTTCGACTAGCTATAGTCAGCTGCTATTGTATGATTGCGGGGGGAAACTGGCACACGTGACATCACCAACGGTCAATACCTCCACTTGGTCAACATTCCAGGGAGTTTCAGGGGACGAGACTACTTGACGAGGCAGGAGGTCGCCACCGCCGCGGCGAATATCGAGGTCCTCAATCGACGGTAAGTTTGGCGGGGATTCAGGACTTCCTGGAGTGGTTTCAAGGATATTGAAGAAAGCGTCAAATTCCCCTCGTTCATCGACAGTGCCAACGTCCCCGATCCTGAGGCCGGCACTCTGGTGAGCTTGTGGCAATAGATCTGGGTCGGGACTCCAGAGGGGATAGCCCTGTATGAACAGGTGTTTTGCAAACGTAGCCTGCTCGGAAAGGAGGGGTTGAGGGGGAGGCATAGTAGGGAGCTCAGCAAGGGAGGGAAACGTTTGAAAGCGGGGAGAACTCCTGTTGATATAATCAATCCAAGATACCCCAAAGCAGCATTCACCTGTGTCTGGCGCTAGAAGGTACGTCTAGAACAAACTCTCATTATCAATGTCGAGCCGAGGGGCATCTGCCACACTCATAAGAAAGGTTGGGCGCCAGCCTAGATCAACTACTTATTCTCGCATAGAATCCAGTGCTTGTTCCACGCTTTTGCATCTGTTGTCCCCTCCTGTGGCTAGCCCAGAACGTTGCAGACGAGCAGTGAATGTGGATCGGTGCCTTGAAAAACGACTGCTGTGAATGCTATCCAGTGCCCGTGTTCAAACTCAAACCCATTACAATACATACGTACCGCGAGATTCAGAGTTTGAGCTCCCACAATACGTACTTAGTACAGTTGGCACTGGAAACAATCTGAAGCGGTGCACACCTACAGGTTTTGCGCACTCGTCGTGTCAGTGACGTAGTAGTAGTACCGCGAATGAAAGACATCCCCAAGTTGTGCCAGAAGCTCGATCATTACATGTATTGGTTCCGTTTCAAAGGATGGCCTAAACTTCGATCGTCGGCCATGGTCCAAGGGTTGATCTGGAAATAGTGGAAACAGCCAGTGACTAGCAGAGCTATGCTTGAACCTTGGGGACGCTCAGCGACGTAAAAGTCGACAACCCATGCACTGGCGAATTTGCCAAGACGAAGCTCGATAAAGGATCTTCCAAGCATGCTGTGGTCACCGGCGTGGCATCGCCTCACTCAGGATATTGTCAATGGTCGCCCAATTGACATGGCTATTCCCACCACATGATGCCAGATGGTGGCATAAGCGCGGACAGCACCACTACCTGAATGGAGAAACGTGCGTGAAGAAAAGTGATGTTTGAGTGGTTCTCGCCTTTCAGGTTGACCGATTAGTCTGGCAATGCTAGCCTGATTATCACACACTTGGTTGCGAAAATACTTGTACAGTAACTTCTTGATGGTGGCTACGATACTTCTATGAATTGCAGGCGTCCGAGTCTGGGTCAACTCCGATGATATGTCCGTCAATCAGGACCCCCCGCTATCCATGACCTCCTGCATGGCCATCCACACGCCCCTGTCCATTTCCACCTCCCCTTGAACCCGACGACTACGCTGTCTTCCCTTCCCCTTGACCCCCACTTGCCCCGACCGTGTCGTCCGCGATCCTTGCGCTTGCTTCGCGAGATGTCTCACCTCCGCAAACTCGTCCGTCGCCTGGGCCCGCAAGAACCCAGCGCTCCTTGCCCTATGCACCAAACAATCGGGTCGCTGGTATCCCTGCACCTCCTCACCCTCTTCCACCACTCCACAAACGCCCATCGGCCGCCCGTCCCGCCACAACGACCCACCCGTCCGCTCCAGCGTCTTCACGATATCCAGACTCTCTCCAGGCGGAATCGCCAAGGGATGCGATGGCGTCTCGCATGTCATGTCCACCTCTTTTCTCAACACCTGATCTACGTCCACTGCCGAAAAGAATGCCACACCCTGTGGCAGATCGTCCATGCCCAACTTGAACGCGAACAAACATCGCGTCCACACGTTCGCGATCTGCAACGCCAATGCGGCGCGGTACGCGTCCGCCTCAGAAACAAGATACCGTAGTTCGTCGTGCACCGAAATAAGGAAACGGGCGTTGATGTCGTACGTGCGCGTGAGATGGTCCATCGCGACGAGTAACAGATGGAGATAGTCCACACCGGACGATTGAACGACCCAGTTGATCCGCGACGTCATGTAATCCGCTCCGAATTCTGCGGGCAAGTTGTCCTTGGAGAGCGCCGCCGTGATCCCACATCCCAATGCGGGCGTCTGCGGTCGATCCGACAATGCGATTTCTTCCAACTTGTTAAACACGAAACTTTCCGTCCCACCAAACCAGAATTTGCGTCCAAAGAGATCCGGCCGGTGGGTGTTCTTCCCCTTGGTCGATGCGTACAGGTTTTCGGCCAGCTTTTTGGCTTCCTCGGGTTGCATCGCTGCGTTTGACTGCAAGAGTAGCAAGACGGCGTGTTTCATTCCCGCCCCGTAGATGCGCGAATAGTTGAACACCTTGGCCTGATCGCGTGAGATACCCAGAATACCCGCCGTCTTGGAGTGCAAGTCCGTCCCCGCAGCCTTGGTACCCTCGAGCGTCATCCAACCGATAGCAGTCGCCCCGTGCAAGCCAAACTGAGCGTCCCCCATACAACTCGATATCCAAAGCTCCTCCGAGTCGACGTCGGCCCCGACGATGGCGTACCCCGGGGGCGCGCGAACCATTGCCTTCAGCTCGGACCCCACGCGGTTCTTCTTTGCATTACTCGCCGTCAACCACGTCTTCTCGATCGCACGGCGCGTGACAGTACCCATCGTGATCACCTGCGGAATGATCATACCCCATTTCTGCTCCGATGACCGCGCAAACTGCATGTCGACCCGCTCGTTCTGCCACACGACCATCTGATTCAATATTCGATCGCGCGCGCTGATCCAGTAACTACATTGTGCGTTCATGTCCAGCGCATCCTGGGCATCGTCGCCCGGACTCGTCAACGTTCCGTCTTGGGCGTATTTCATGAAGGTCTTGGAGAGTGGACTCCCGACGTTGGCGCTTTCGCCGTCCTTGTGTGGGAGCTTGTAGAAGAGGAAACGGTTTTCGCCCTCTCCGAGCGTCATCTCGCACAGCGCCTGGTCACTAGGGTCTGAAAATACGAGTGGCCGCGCGCGCGTGGTCAATTCGGCAGCGCTTGGGACCCTAAACGTCCATCCATGCTCCCTGGAATGGAAAAGAGGATGGCCCATCCAGGACAGACGAAGCAGGATAGGCGAGATGCGATTTCGTACAGTGACGTCGAGTGTGCCAGGTGGGAGGTCTTTTTTAGGTCTCGCGAGGTCCCAATACCATTTCGGCCAGATGACTTGGGGCTTGGGAATTTCAGGCGTAAATGTGTCGGACGACTTTGGGCGGGGAGTGATGAGGACAGGCCGCCAGTCTAGTTGTCGTAGCCAAGGATCTTGTTCGTAGTCTTCCAAGCCAGCAAGAGATCTTGCCATGCTGATGATGCGAGCCTCCATTTCGGGCGTGCGTTCTCCCCTGGCAACGGCCTGAGCCAAGGACATGTCTGACGCGGTAAGCCGGCCCTCCTTGAGGTAAGGAACACCATGGGTCGGCCCAAGAATGGTAAGAATTTTCCTTGCGCCCCCGCTGGGAAGTCGTGTCACCTTGCCGTCACGGAAAAAATGCCATTTTTCTTCCGTGGTGTACTGTAATGGATGACCATCGAAAGACAACTTGAGAAGAATCGGGAGCACGCGATTCACGCTGCCAGCGCTGAAGACGCCATCTTTGAATAAGTCGCGTAACCACGCAGGCTGCCTGTCCACAGTCACCTTTGCCTCGGAAGTAGAGTCTGGACTCTAGAGACGATCAACCCAAAAGAATACATACGAGTAGAAAATGACGTACAGCGCTATCATGCACGCCTCTGGATTTCTTTGCGACTTTGGGGGCCCAATCGAGCTGAGAAAGCCAAGGGTCGTCTCTCCAAGAGCCGCTCTGCATCTTATCCTTTGCATCCTCTGCAAGTTCCACGAGATGTTTCTTGACCTTGCCTTCCAACTCGTGATACGTCCGTTCCGCATTACGTAGGTACTCCTCCCAAGATCCGTTGACCGTCAGAAAGCTCGTACCCATAATAAGAATACCAGCAAACGACACTGGACTTGGACACCGTTCAAGGAAGGCTGGAAGGACCTGTGCGAAGACCTGGTGCGTCACGTAGACGTCGTTAACGCAGTACCCGAGGTAATCCTGAATGTCAGCGAGAATCGCCTCTCTCGAGGACGTCATAAAATCCCCTCGGAGCTCCTTGTCGAGATCGATGTCGCAATAAAGCTTGGCCACATCTGCCAGGGCGTTGGCAGACGTAAGGTCTTCCCAGCGCTGCTGTGACTGTTCAGCGTCGGTCGCGTCCGCGTCGTCTTCTTGGAGCTGAGGCAGACTTTCCTCGATCTCGGCACGCAGACGACGGAACTGTGCGCGCCGTGCAGCATCGACCTCGGATTCTGCCTGCGACGCGGCACCGCGCATGATCTCGAACGCCGCTTCGACAGCCTCGGTGCGCTGTTCGATACGCGCAGCCCTTGCCTTGCGGTGTTTCATCCACGCCGGTCTTTGATGCGACGAAATCCCATTGACAGCGACGTGAAGCGACATCGTGTCCATGAACCGCGTCTGTGTACCTCCGAGGCTATACTCCTCGCGGATGCGCTGCCGGTCGTAAGAGACATTGTGTCCGACAACGACCCGGGGTAGCTCGGGGTCACCAAAGGGAATCAAATGCTGCATCTCCTCCGTCTCGCCAAGCAACCACGGCGATATCCAGCAATACCACGCATGTTTGGACGCAGCACATGCGAGGACGGCGTATGGATGGTACGGCGGCATCGTTTCGACGTCAAACACGAACATCTGCTCGGGTTGTCCGTTATGTTCCGGGTACGCGACGTGTTCGCTGTAACTCGACCCGTCCGGAAGATAGTAATACTTGGTCCAGCCCGATTGAACGTCAAAATAGTCGGGTTTGGGAGGCAACACGTCATGCGCGAGTTGCTTTGCGAAGGATAGCCAGGGTTGAGCGCAGCGATGGCCGATGCGGTAAAAGTGCTCGTCGATGTCGGCACCTTGGAGCGGGGGTAGGGTAAACCCTGTATCGGGAAGGACAGAGCCTTGCTTTGGGTCAAGACCGTGCATATGAAGGTGGTCGCGTGCAATTTGGACGAACGCGGGCTGGGGTGGGGGAAAGGCGGCATGTTTGAATATTTGAGCGTGCAGCTGGCGCGAGAGCATTTGCACGCCCAGCTCGTTACGTTTGACTACGTTTCATTGGAATCATGTAAGTCAATCAAGTATGGATGCATGTGCGAGGCGCACCATGTGGAACTTGAATGGTATCTGCATCTGTGGCCGTCCTTATTTTCCTCGTGCTCGCTTGTGCTTTGGACTGTTTGGATTGTTCATTTTCATGCCTTTTCCCCGATTTTTGCTGCTGTTTGAGAGGTGGAGAGGGAATATAAAGTTTACGAACGAGCAAGGGAAACCTTCGCGGCGGGTTCAGCATGCGTGCGCGAAGTCATGGGCGTGGGAATACATAGCACGCGTTGCCCTGGCCGAACTCCCAACAAAGAGCAAGCTCGAGAATACTGGTTGGTATGTAAGACCGGAAGTGTTGGACAAAGGGAAGCCAATGTCTATATTATTTAACATGTACCAGTGATCGGCAGAAATAGATTGATGAATATGGTACCCGGTTATGTATATGAAGCTATTATAATGGGCAGACAAGCCCGATAGCGACTCAGACTCGGACGCAGATGACGAGAGATGCGGACTCGGGTGGTGTTGATAAGTCCCGCCAAGTGATCGAGTCGTTTTCTGCATGCGTTAACGATGGCCTGCGATCGCAACCATGACAGGAGATGAAGCGACGAGAAAATGGCAAGGTAATCGCCTGGCCGCGAGTCAATGTACATAAACGAACTTGATGATAATCCGAATCACCCTCCACCTAGAAAGTCCACTGAGATTCACCCAGCCCCTCTAGGCCATTCGTCCAAACCTCGTCCACTGGCAGGTCCAACACATATTTCGGATCGAATGCAGAGTGACTGGCGCAGACATTGATGACCAACCGCTTGAGAGCTCGGCCTTGTCCTTTGCGGATAGAGAGCGCCGGGCGGAATCTATTGACCACTACCTCTCCATCGTCACTCGTCCAGCACGAAACATGTCCCAACTCCAACTCCCCTGAGCCCGGCGCACAAAGCAGATTCGAGCTTTGACCAACATATCCATCTTGGCTTTCAGTGTCATCGGAGTAATGCAGTAGCGTCACGTGGGCGAACGGATGGTCGGCATTAATGCTGGTGTACACAAGTCAGAGGATGGAGTTGTGTGAGTGGGTTGCTCTTGGGTGAAGGGTACCCGACATTTCGTGTTTGCCACCAACCATATCGAGCGGTGGTGCGACCAGTACGGAGCAGGGTGAGCGGAAGCAGCACGAGAGAAAGAGGATGAGAGAAGGCGAAGGAACAGTGGGAAAGGGAGAGGGAACGTGAGGATGTGCGTGGAGAGTGTGAAATGGGATATAATAGGGATGAACGTGGATGACGGAGTCCGCCAATGTTGGGTTCGCGGACGGGTCCCTAGTAGTCCGGGGTTAGGATCGGGTATCAGTGCGTGAGACGGTATGGAAGGGGTGCAATGGGGGATAGGGACGATCGGAGGGGAGTTCCGCCTGTGCCTCCATTTACGAGTTGAAGTCGGGTGGTGGATCTGAGCATCGAACATCATCCTTTGGGTGTCTGTTAGCGGACAGTCATCGGATGCACTGTTTTTCGTTTTTGTTTGCATGATCATCAAGAAGGACGCGCATTTCGGGCATGACACGAGGTGATTGCGGGTGTGAATTGATTCGATAAGGAGACACGTGTATACCAGGCGGCAACAGCGTACCGGGATAAACGACCACCATCCTTCATTCCATCGATCTGGTACCTAGCCGGGTATATTTTCCAACATGCCCCCCTGGCGAGAGAATGGTGAGCACAGGGTGGGTTGAAAGAACGATGCTGATGAGAACACAAGAGTCTAGCGAGTCTTCCAGTATCGTTCACCAACAGAAAGCAAGACCGATCGTGATCGACGGTCAAGATGAAATATATTCCGTCGTGGTCCTCGCCGATGGGAAGCACGTCGTGAGCGGCGGCGAAGAAGGGAAGATTCGATGTTGGCACATTGAGGATGGCAAGGAGGTGGGGACGGCAATGGATGTGGGGAGTCGTGTTCTCAACATTGCAGTGTCTCGAGATGGAAAGGTGATCGTCGGTGGGACGAATGCTGGCTCGGTGACGGTGTGGGATGCGGAGACTCACTCGAAAGTGGCCGAGTTCAAGGCACACGGCAATTACGTGCGTGCAGTCGACGTCTCGCCAGATGCGACGAAAATCGCGACTGGATCCAGTGACGCCACTGCTTGCATTTGGTCGCTGTCGACTGGCAAAAAACTGCTTGGCCCCTTCAAACACGACAACAACATAGTGGCAGCAAAGTTTTCACCCGACAGATGCCTCATCGCCACTGCCACATGTAATATCAACTCTGTTCGGGTCTACGATCACGATGGCAGCCCCCTCGTCGAGTTCCCAGTCCAAGTCAACTCGTTGTTGAATCAGTCCCTCGCCTGGGCCAGCGATAGCAGGCAACTCTTCGCCTTGTCACGCGACGGCTACATCCACGACGTCGACGTGTCTGCCAAGACCACGCTGTCGAAATGGCTCATTCATAGCACCAACCGCCCCACATGCATCGCCCTGGCAAGCAACGGCACATTCATCGCAGCCTCCGCATGCTCATCGGTCTCTTTGTGGGATACTACGACACACGAGCAAATTGGGGCTGTCATCGAGCACACTCATCCCATCTGGTCCATGGCTATATCATCAAACTACGACCTCGTAACCAGCGGAGGCAAGGAAATCACCCTGCGGGCACTCTGTGACTTCCTTCCCTCTCACTATGTAAGTTCCCTGCATAAAAAACCTTGCAATCGCAAACCACTCTCCACGATCAGCTCACCGAAGTTCATCAAGCCCGTCAGGAGAGAGATGCCCTCATACAGTCCCTACGCGCTCAAGAGGAGAGCTCAAGTATGTCCCCCGCTATCTCAACGCACTTTTCCTTGATTCACCTCACTAGATAGCAAGATCGCGCATCTCGAAAAGGCCAACCAAGAACTCCGCGACAGGCTCACCGATTCTCAACGCGCAGCCAATCAGGAAAAGGATGTCATCATCGACTCTCTTCGTGCCGATCTTCGCACTCGCGACAACAGCTCAAGTGCACTCCGAATCCAACTGGCCGACGCTCAACGCAGAGCCGACGGTATCAACCATGCACTTGAGCAGGTGCATCAGTGCGAATCCCTCTACGCCCAAGGCCGCATACAAGGTGCTGTGGAATGTTTTCTCGAGTTCGCGAATGCCGTAGATGAGGATGTCAGAGCAAACAACTTTATCATCGACTGGGTTACCAGTGAGTTTCAGTGTCGCGCGTTACTATAGTGTATCCAATCGCCTCCATCAGAGTTTACCCACCGATGCATCAAAACGCTAGAGAGAGTCGGTGACGAGGCATCGAACGCCGATAGACGCGACGAAGCAATTGCAGCTTACTCTACCGCGTTGTCGCTCGGCCCCACAATCCAGAACAGTATGATATTCAAATGGGCGAAGGTAATACTGAAACGTGGCTCAACGATTGAGGCATTGAGTGCTGCAACCAAGGTATGCTCTCCGTGATGGTTCGGGGATAAATAGTGATTCTTTTTCGATGTAGTTCAAGGTTCCGAGGTTTCTCGTCTACCGCGTCATTTGCGACATTCTAGAGCGGGACGGTCGCCTCGCGGAGGCGGTTGAGTGTCTCCAACAAATGCAGAACGAGCTTCCAGGGGACGCGGGTGTGTGCGATGAGCGAGCGGAATGGGAACTCGGTGGGTGATTGTAGCCGCAAATACGCATTACCCTTGATACCCTGACATTGAGCATCAGACTTCAATGCGCGCTGTATGAAGGCATTAGAATGGAACGGAGATCTCGCCACGGACTCTGCGTCTTATGGAGATGCTGTTGCCCATTACTCTACAGCACTGAGCCTCGATCCTTTATCGGCCGTCCTGTTGACCAAGCGAAGTAAAGCACGAGCTGGGATGGGATCATGGGAAGATTCGTTGCAGGATGCCAATGCGGTACGTGTATCCTATTTTACATGGAAGCAAATAGTCAATACAATCCCAGGCGATCAAACTCAATCCGTCATCTCTATTTGGCCACGAAAGAAAGCATGCAGCGCTCCTTGGCGCTCGCCGCTATACTGAGGCAATCGATGCATATAACGATATGCTCCTGATGCTTGAACATTCCGCTGATCCGGTTACTCGGGGTAAATATTATCCGACTTTATACGAAAGCGCCGTCTAAGTGTCCGCCTCTCGCAGAATTGCGCAAAAGCTACATAACCCCATCGCAGACAATGGCAGCTATTTGCACCGCTGTCAAGCGCGCCCAGCAGGATGCTCCGCTGGTCGTCATCAACACGGAGACAGGCCGTCTTTATGACCAGCGCGGGCGTATGGGTGAATTCGAAGCGGATCCAATATTCGTGTCACTCGTTGCGTCTATGACGACAAGGCTCGACCACTCTCGCATCCGGCAGGTCGTCCAAGAATACTTCCGATACGCCACATTTTCCCATACATGGGAAGGAGCCGAACCACTGTTCCACGACATCCTTCATGGATCAGTGCACAAACTGGCAGAATCATCCACAGTTCTGAAGTTGGTCATGTTCTGCAAGACGGTACGGGACGCTGGGTTTCACTGGGCATGGTGTGATACATGTTGCATCAACAAATCAGACGGATTGGTGCTTCAAGAATCCCTGACCTCGATGTTTCAATGGTATCACGAATCGTCTCTCACAATCATTCACCTCAAGGGAGTACTATCCGACTCGGAGGTGGGGGCTCAGCTGGAGAGGAGTTTTTGGAACACACGTGCTTGGACGTTGCAAGAGTTCTTTGCATCGAAGGTCATCCGTTTCTACACCGAAGACTGGAAGCCTTATCATCCTGACGAGAAGGTGTACAACCACAAGGAATCATCTGCGATCATGGCCGAGATGGCGCGGGCTACCGGCACTGATGTAGACGTCCTCCTTTCTCTTCGTCCAGGATCGGACAATGTACGACAGAAACTGTGTCTTGCGGCGACACGGGTTGCTACGAAACAAGAGGACATGGCCTACTCACTGTTTGGTATATTTGACGTCTCTCTCTCGGTTACATATGGCGAAGGGCAACAACGGGCTGTAGGTCGCCTGTTACAAGAGGTGTTGACTCGGTCAGGGGATGTCAGCATTCTGGCCTGGACGGGAAAGGCATCAGATTATAACAGCTGTCTTCCTGCAGAGATTTCAGTGTACCGCGAGCCAGTCTCACCCTACATTCCACCGGCAATCGAAGATGACAAGATGGACGGGTTGGTGACGGAGCTGCGGACTTCTTCAAGTATCATCGAGCTGGCCATGATGTTATACGATCGACTCATCGCTCTCCCATCCCCGCGTCTCGTCAGCCGTCGCTTGAGTTTGTCTTGCATCATGTTTCCCTTGAGAGGTCCATTGGTCGCCAGCGGTGATTCCCCCCAGTATGTTTATCGCACTATGACATTTGCCTTTGGGACCGTCGAGATCAGGACAACGGAGGATTTGTCTAGCCGGAACGATTTGGTGCTCGTGCATCCGTGGCTCCGGTGCCTTCTTGATCCTGCCCTTTCATTTGATGACGCCGAGCCGTCCCCAGTCGACGGGGATGTCATGGATGTCGATTCGGACGCACCGTTCATCAACCCACACCCTCCATATACTGTCTCATCTTCGCGCCATGCGCCACATCTCGATAAGCTCACCAGAGCGCTACGGCTTTTCGTGCGTCTCAGACAGCCCTTTGGCGCGCTGCTGCTCGTCCGTCTATCCCACGATGAATACAAGCGTATTGCCTCTGACAATCCTATCGTTGTGCAACTACTGAGGGGAATTTCACCGAGCTATCTCACACAAAAAGTACGAACACTAGATATCCTGTAGTTGTTTCGCATTGTCCATGTAACATATATCGTCCTTTCGTTTTGCCCCCTTGTGCCGGGTGGTGTGCCCACAGCCAGCAGGACAAGGTCGCTCAAGACTATCTTCCCTGATTCGAACGCCAATCTACTGTTTGCCCAACCTGTCCACCCGGGAGTGGGTGGCGGGTCGGGCTCTTGCTCACCGTCCCACGAAGGTCCGCCTTCGACGGACAGTCATGAAGTCAAGCGCAGGTCTTGTCCCCCACGTACGTCGCGCAGCCGTTATTCGGGTACCCATCTGGGTTGCCTCAGCCCTGGGGAGGGCCTCCAGAGGCGCAGTTTCCGAGGCCGGCGTATATGCTGGCGAATTCGTCACAGCTGAGCGTTTGTACGACGTTACCGTACACCGTTCGCCATTGAACATTGGCCACGCATACTCCTGGCACTAGGATAGTGCCAAAGGGGAGGGTGCGGCGAGATAGAATGCCAAAATGGGAGCATATCTGAGGAGTTCGAGGTGGTTACCGAGGCCCTGGGCCCGGGAAAGAATGACGGATTGCAGGTTCGAATCGTAACATTGGTAAACGAGAAGTACTGAAACGGCCGAGGCGCGATCAAGGACACAGTTGAGTTGGGTACCTCGTTGATCGAGTCACAAAGCCCCGGGCCGCAGTGGTCACGGCATCGGACAAATCTTCGGGTTCCCGCCGAAACTGGCATGAGGCATGATCAATGGACGTGAAGAATATCTGCAAAGGATTTTGCGGCAGGCTATGCCACCTTTGTAGCTACACCCTGTATTAGCAGTACCGGCAGTACCATGGTCAGCTGCTCCGCAGGAAAATGAATTGCATGTCAACTCACCACGGGCCCATCTGCCTGGAAGAACGATGCAAAGTCAGGTTGATGTTGTACCGAAAAGTTCGGGTTGGCGATCAAACGACAAAGGGTGGTCATAGCGATGCACCCGCAGGTCGCACTGAAGACGAGTTAGCACCTCATTTTGGATCGGACTTCGACGGCCATGGTTGAACGTTGAGCCCGCGGCCATGAGGAATCCAAGCTGAGGACGCGGTGGTATATGTACAGTCCACAAACGCTTGTCAGACGACCAATCGACGATCATTGGGCTCGTTTTACTCGCTGGTGTTTCAGCCCAACAACCCTTCTCTACACCACCGTTCCGGGAATGGACAGACGAGTACCAGTTCGACTCGCCCATTCAAAGGGTCGCAATCACCGGTGCTGGAGCAAGGTGTCTTTTGCGTCCCATTCGTCATATCATTTCTCACCCGCACATCCTTGTAGCGGTCTGGTCGCATATCGCGAACTGACAGAAGCAGGTCTAGACGTCCGCATATTTGAGCGAGACAGCGTCCCGGGAGGTAACTGGCACTACACCGAAGAGGTCCCACTCGATGCTCCCGTGCCGAATGTGCCCACCCCAACCAGCGACTTTGTGCCTTCTCTTCCTCCAGAGGGCGTCGACCTACCATATTCAGAGGAGTTTGAGGACAACGAGATCTGGAAGGATCATAGTGGGCTGAAACTGGTTTGGGAGTCATTAACTATGAGTTTGCCTTCGGTACGTCGGTCTGTATTGTCTGGAGGCTAGGTCGGTGGAGCACGTTTGGTCATTCTTCTCCAATCCTATTGACGTTGATTTCCTCAATGGCCTTGGCCTGCGGGTACACAATGGGGCACGTTCACGTCTCTTTCTCGCGAGCTAGTCGCTCACTTCCAATACTAGAACTCTCGCACTATCAAGTTCGCAACCACGTTCGATCATGCATCCTATCTAGAGATCTGCACAGGTAAACCCGCGGGTCTCGGACCTCCGACCCGTACCCAACCCGCGCAGTACCCGTACCCGTCAACCCGCAGGTTGATCACGGGTACCAATCACGGGTTCACAGGTACCTACCCGTCATGGGTACTCGTCGCAGGTGAACGGGTACGCTACCTGCCGTGGGTTGACCCAGGGGTGGACCGACGATGACAGTGCAGGCGAGGGCGAGAACGACACGAACGACGACATGGCGCGCGCGATCGCAGACGGTGGGCTCAGTGGGGAAGGTAACATGGGCAAGAATATCTTGCAGATTCACGGCATCACGAACCAGCGCATCAAAGAGTTCAACTGTGGCGATGAGGGACTAATTAGGTGCGTCGCTGATCGTTCAAATGGGTATTGCTCACTGATGCGCATACAGGAGGACAGGATCGTCATCGAAAAGATGTTGCCCAATTGGTGGGACAACTTGGAGAACAAGGTACGATGGATATATAGACGTGTCATGCCCTAACACACCATACAGATGGTACCCAAGTCCAGGCGTCGACATACTCCACATTTATCCGCTACCTGCAAGAGGTGCAACACAACGCCATTCTTGTGCAGTCTCCCCATCATGCACAAGGCGCCGCGCCTCCCCGTCTCAAATGGTTCCTTCTTTGCGGATCTCCGCATTGCGAGAGATTCTCTCTCCGTCTCATTGCCATGGAGAGTCTCCCACTGGTCAATCTCCCACTCCATCGCAGGTCTTGCCGTCGATCTTCAACAGCCTCCACCAACAACAGATGGCCGCCCTTGTCCCAGTATCGCACCCCATGTCAATCCAAGGGAGGTGGCCAAGTCTGTTTCGGTACTAGTGATGGTACTACTTCTGACCACTCAGAACTTGCGGTGCCAAGCACCCCGGTCCAAGTCCCAAGCAAGAAAGGTGGGATTAGCTCAAAGGCCAAGGGCAAACGACGTGCGCAGGACGAGGAAATCAAAACATTACCACATCGGGAGGTAGATGCTACCGGGTACGTGCCAGTGAAGGTTTTGTTTCATTGGCGCTCATGGTATACCCCATACCTAGACTTTATTGCCTCGGATCCGATTCCATGCTTTGCTCGCTCTTGTCTGTACCCGCTTTCCACCCTGCCGACGGTGCATGGTACGCACACCGGATAGTTGCTAGCGCTTATATGTCACTAGTCACTCACCTGTTACTGTAACCGAATGGAATGCAATACATTGTTGTGGAATGTCATGTATACTCTGGGTGTCATGATCGAGCGAACGCCGAACGGGTGATTTCATACGAAATAAGCCCGATATTCCAGACTTTATGTGCCTCTATTGAATCATGAACTACATAAGGCTATGTTTGAATTCGACAATTTTTGTGATGTTTTTGCCATTCGTCCAAACCTCGTGCACTGGTAGGTCCAACACATATTTCGGATCGAATGCAGAGCGACTGACGCAGACATTGATGACCAACCGCTTGAGAGCTCGGCCTTGTCCTTTGCGGATAGAGAGCGCCAGGCGGAATCTATTGATCACTACCTCTCCATCGTCACCCGTCCAGCACGAAACATGTCCCAACTCCAACTCCTCCAAGCCCGGCGCACAAAGCTGATTTGAGCTTTGACCAACATATCCATCTTGGCTTTCAGTGCCATCGGGAGTAACGCGAGAGAGTGCTAATGCCAGACCTAAAGTCTGGCTGGCAATAACTTTGAGGTATCGCAGATCCTGGAAATGACCCAAAGCACTCTCCCAAAAATTTGACGAGGATAGGAGGCCGTGGATGTAGACACTTTGAACATCCTTTGGACATACATTGCGACAAATGTCACTTGAAATGCCGAGCTTTTCCTCCTGCGTCATTATGAATTCGATACTGAGCTGGAGGGGGATATTGCAGCCCCAGGATGTTTCGTTTTCGTCAATTGAATGACCGAAATCACGTTCAGATGCACTGAAGACAAACGTATGCGTACAGGGACTGAATTTGACACCAAACGTGCGGACCGTAGGAACAAAAAGGGTTTCGTCCTCAGATGAGCGGAGTTTTTGTGCAAGAAGCAAGTTGGGAATAATCATCGGGGGTGGTGATGTTTTCGTTGATGCAGCGCAGCCTCACCTCTGTCTTTGGCGGCGTGCTGACACAAGACAGAAATCCGGCAATCGTCGAAAGCGGAGCGCGGATCCAAAGGCGAGAGAGGTGAGGTAGATTGATCCCCCGGAATCCATTGAGGTCCGCGTTGGACAGAGGACAATAGCCGAGCAGGGCATCGTGAAGATATAGATCCACAAGATCATGCATACAACCCAAGATGGACAGGAGCTCCACCATAGTTGGTCGGGGGGGATGAAGATTCTGCACGCTGAGAAATTTCAAATCACTTAGCGGAAAGGTATCCAAATTAGACATTGTCATGTTGGCGAGATCCAGTCTACGAAGGGATGGGATTTCTCCATTGAAGAGTGTATTCCCCGCAACGCAAGGTGGAGGTCCACGAATCTCCAGGGCTTGCAAACGAGGCAAGCATGATCTCCGTAAAGGGCCAAGACACTTGTCAGCCCCACTCCACATATAGAAGCGCAACTCTTGGATACGTTCAGCATGTTCCGCCACTTTCTCCATCAATGGGTACAACCACTCGTCATCTGAGGAACCAATTCCCACGTAGACATTCAATGGCGCTTGTTTCGATCTGGCTAGTAGCGCCTCGGTCCACTCTGCGATTCCCAGAGAAGGTAGCCCCAGAGAGTCGGGAAATCCAGTGCGATGTTGCGCCACTGGCGACAAACGTATGAAACGTTGACCCATTCAAGTACACCTGTCCCAGGAAAACAGCGCTCGTGGTGGTAACGAGCGCCTTGAACAAATATCTCCGCAAGGAGTTCTGGGGGTAGTCGAGAAATGGAGGAGAAAGCATTCCTTTGAACACGGTCGCGTAGTGACGATATATGCCTAGTCGTCTCTTTGTCGATACGATGCTGGGCCACGTTCGTCATGCTTGGAGTTGTAATAGAGGGCTGGAGTAAAGGGTGTTCGCGATGCCGGTGAGATTCACAACCCAGAGACAGACTGTTCGGTGGGCTCAGCCCCCGGTCAAGATATTGCTCGAGAACTTACACTGTAGTGTGGGCGATTGGTGAAGATGTGGGACGAACCAACTCCTATGTCACCTAGGCACAACATTACGTCATCGTCACGCTCCGTGCCTCTCGGGGTGGCACGGCTTTCGAGTGGTTCATCCATTGTCACTGGTGCTCTTGAATGATTCTCTCTCGATGTCGCCTGGACGTGCTCAGATCTGTACATCAGATTCGACACGTGTCCTTCGTTCGTATTCGCCTCATTAACGCATCGTCCACAATATTCGACTATTCATCGTTTCGATCCCTCACCCGGCGCCCGCCATAATGGGGCGGAGGCTGTGTTTGAAGGGGACGGCGATGAAAGAATCATCCCGTACCCGTCAGACGCCGCGTCGGAGGACGACTACGACGAACTCGCAAAGCTGATTGTGCCCTCCTCAGGGCCATTCTCTCGAACGCCCCGCACGAAGACAACACTAAGCCAGCGGCCCTACCGGGACCCCGATGAAGCTCTCGGCGCCTGAGAGAGCGATCGACGAGAATGAAGAGGAACAGTGAATATTCTACTGTTGGAGCACCGTACCAGTGGAACCATTGAAACACTGGGTTCTTTAGGCCTTTCACTACCCAGTGTTTTGCCGCCGGATACAAAGAACAGTTGGTGATGTAAAAGAGGGAGATATCGGTGACCACCCGGAGTAGCGTCACGTGGGCGAACGGATGGTTAGCATTAATGCTGGTGTACCCGACATTTCGTGTTTGCCACCAACCATAGTCAATCTAGTGTACTCTTTTTCATGGCATCCGAGTCCTTTACCGGGTGCTGGCGACCAAATACTATGCTTTGTGAGTCGGAAGCAAACGGTGCGGGCTAAGCCGGGATCTCAAGAGTCGTGGGTACAATGTCGCGCGTTTTTAGCGAGTCGTGACTTGCATCAGACTGTAAGCG